>Ga0302323_100005414_pt1 | contig 10457 bp, 10 predicted proteins | sample Fen_T0_3_FD_201950 | JGI IMG/M metagenome (GOLD analysis project Ga0302323, IMG submission 201950) | Peat permafrost microbial communities from Stordalen Mire near Abisko, Sweden - Fen_T0_3 | ecosystem: Environmental > Terrestrial > Soil > Wetlands > Permafrost | place: Sweden: Abisko... | reverse complement strand
GGCGGAGCGTTGAACACAGCGGGCGCGGGCAACACAGCGGGCGCGGGCAACACAGCGGGCGCGGGCAACACAGCGGGCGCGGGCAACACAGCGGGCGCTGGAGCGGGCGCGGGCGCTGGAGCGGCGAGCTATGACCCTTGTCCAACCGACGGCACTCCGTGCAAAATCATGCCGTTCGGTGACTCGATCACGGACGGTTACGGTGTGCCAGGTGGGTATCGCATCGAGCTGTTTACGTTAGCGCACCAAGCCGGCAAAAAACTCAGCTTCGTGGGCAGCGGCCAAAATGGCCCGACTTCGGTGGATGGCGTTGCGTTCCCCCAGCACCACGAGGGCCACAGCGGCTTCACGATCAACCCAACGCCTTCGCGCAGCGGCATCTCGCCACTCGTGGCGACCGTGATGCCTGCGTACACGCCGCAAATCGTCACTTTGATGATCGGCACGAACGACGCGATTGACGACTATCAAATGGCTTCCGCTCCCACGCGCCTGGGCAACCTGATCGATAGCATCGTTACGGCGCTACCGAACGCTCTGATCGTCGTCGCCCAAATCATCCCCTCCCAAGACGACGCGCTCAACACGCGTATCCAAGCCTACAACGCAGCAATCCCAGCCGTCATCCAAACCCGCGCAAATTCCGGCAAGCACGTGCTCTTGGTCGATATGTATCCCGTCATCGCCAAAAACCCGAGCTACAAAACCGCGCTGCTCAACGACACCTGGCACCCGAACTCCGCGGGCTACGCGCTGATGGCTCAAGTTTGGTACGCCGTGCTCGGTCCATTGCTGCACTGACGCCCGGGTTGGGCGGTTGGCGCTCAGCAAAAACCAACGCTCGGGTCATCCGGCAAATCTCTATTTGAGAGTAATTGGAATGGTGCAATCCGCGTTGCAATAGACCATCCCGCCCGTGTCCACCGGTTCTAGCTGCGTGTCCAGCAGATGGCCATTCTTGGCGCCCAGATCGCACTGTTCATCGAGATCGGTGTCCGCGACGCCGTCACCGCACACGCGAGGGTTCTGGCAAGTGATGCTGCAGCGGTTCGCTCCGTCAGCTGAAGCTCCGTTCTGCTTGCCCAGATCGCACTGCTCTGGACCTGCTGGAGGGGATTGAACCACCGCGTCACCGCAAAACGGTCCCCAGGTACAGGCTTTGGTGCACCCGCCGAAGATCGCATCTTCGTTGGGCCCTGGACACCCTGCTGGCAGCGGGCCCGTACCGGTGCCGCAGTCGCACTCCTCGCCGCCCACGGCAACACCGTCCCCGCATTTCGGGACGCATTGGCTCTTGCCCGCGAGGAAGTTCGCGAGCGTGAGCATGTAGTTCGAGCCGCAGCACCAGCGCTCGGCCTGGAATACGACCACCTCGTAGACGTTGCCGACGCTCAGCTTGACGTCGATGGTCGCGAATGACGAGGGCGCGTCGCCGTAACCGACTTGAGCGGTGCCCGTCGAGGCGTTGAGGATCACGGTCGCTGCTGCGCGGTTGTGCACGCCGCCTAGATCGACCGCGAGTGTGCCGTTGATGAACACCCACACGTCGTCGTCGCCCGTGAATTTCAGTGTCTCGTTGCCTTGATATTGGAACCAGTAGCGAAGCTCGGTCGTAAACGCGAAATTGTGATTCGCCCAACTGTTACCAAAACCGAGGCCTTGGTAGGCGTGACACGTTCGCCCCGGAAAGAGCGACTCCGTATACGTCACCGGGCTACCCGTGTTCTGATCGATGAGTGGCAGCGTAGAATCGAGCGGGAAGAAGCCACAGCGATCGTTCCAGGGCGGATCACTGTCGCTGTTCATGGCGTACGTGGTCTTGATGGTCGGATCTTGGACCAGAGTGAGTGTTTGGTAGAACGTTTGGTTTACGCCGCTTGCCTCGCGGTACCACTGGTCGAACTCGGCCTTGCCGGTGAACATCGTGCTGGGCGGGTTTAGCCCAGCCCACACGGGCTTGTGGTCTAGCCCAAGCGTGGACGCCAGGACGCCCTTCGACTCTGCGCAGCAGTAGTGACCGAAATCGGGATGGCCTGTCGACGGCGTGCCGGCCGCATACATTTGGAAATCCCGAGCCACCATCGGCAGGGTCAGGCTCGGGGGTGGGTTGTCGTAAGCAGACGCGCACGTGTATCCGGCCTCGACTTTGCAATCGTGCGAACAGCCATCGTGGTCGAGCACGTTGCCGTCGTCGCACTGCTCGCTGCCTCGCAGCAGGATGCCGTCACCGCACACGGTCTTGCACGCGCCGACGGCGCTGGTAGCCGTGCCGCACTGCGGCTCGCTGGTGCAAGTCGGGGAGCAGCCGTCGAAGGGCACGGCGTTGCCATCATCGCACGTCTCGCCAGCCTCGAGCTTGCCGTTGCCGCAAACGGTTTTCTTGCACGGGCCGCCACTGCAGTCGAAGCCGGGCTCGACCTTACAATTCGCCGAGCAGCCGTCGAGGCTCATGGTATTGCCATCGTCGCAGGTTTCGAAGCCTTTCACGATGCCGTCGCCGCACAACGCGGCGCACGGCTTGCCGGGCACGCGACAGATGTAGCCGGGCTCGACGCCCTGGCAGTCGCTCGAGCAACCGTCGCCGCTCACGGCATTGCCGTCATCGCAGGCTTTGTTCGTGGTCAGGACGCCGTTCCCGCAGACTCCGAGGTACTCGCAGGGCTTGCCCTCGGTGTGGCAGCTCCAATTCCCTTCGAGCTGGCAGATGCGACTGCAGCCGTCGCCGTCGATCTTGTTGGCGTCGTCGCAGCCTTCACTGCGCTGGATGACGCCATCCCCACAAGCACCGCCGCCGGGATGGCCGCCGCCTCCCGGGTTCAGCGACCCCGCGTCCAGCAGCAGCGTCCCGCCCCCAGCAAACGATCCAGAACCGCCCGCGCCCCTGACCGTCACGCCCGCGCCCGGTGCGCCCTTTCGAGCGCTGCACCCAGATCCCAGCAAGCTCACTCCGAACAGCGCGAGAGACATCGCTCCGATTGCCGCGTTGAAAGGAATCAAGCCAACGGAGGATCGAGCTCGAATCACCTGGCGAAGCATATTGCATCCAAGCCTACGCCGGATAGCGGTTGGTTGATCGCAAATGCACCCCGCGCGAGCGCACCCCGCCTTACACGACGACCTGGTGCAGGATCGATTTTCTGGCAGGGGCGAGTAGAAATGTAGCGTGAACGGAGGTTTGTGCGCGAAGCATCAGACCTGACGCCGCGCGTGCGCGGCCGGAGCTTCTGGCCCCAGGACCGCCCCATCGACGAGCGGCTCCGATTGACGAGCCCTTCCGCTCCGCCGCCGTGGCGCTCAGTGCCGTTGCAAACGGATGGTCACCGAGCTTTGCGCCTCGTCAGGACCGATCTTCATCGTTCCGACGAGCGAGTTGCCCCCATCGAGCAGCGCCGCGTCGAACTTCGTGTAGCTGCCTTGCTTTGCGAGCGGAGGTTCGTTGACCGTGCACTTCTGTGCGTCGCAGGCGCATGCCTCGCCGAAGTTGCATAGATACATCCTTCTACAATCGACCACGGCGCTAAAATCATCGTTACTGAATTCGCAGGTGCCGTCAGGTTTGGATAGCGTTCTGCCGTCGGGCCAACAAGCGTAGCCGGTCGAGTTGTCCAGCGCAAAGGTGTTGACCGGGTAGGAAGTTTGCATCGCACACCAGTCGCGCTCGACCTCGTTCGGGTTGACCGAGAACTGAACGCGCGCCGATTCGACCTTCGCAGTATTGAGCGGATAGAGAACTCCGGGAACGAGGTTCTGAATTTCGTAGTTAACGCCGAAGGTCACTGCATACCCGACGTTTGGATCCGTGGCGGGCGGCAACCGGGCGCTGTCGCCAATTTCCAGGGTGCCATTGCCAGTCGCGTCGAGTGTCAGCTTCAGCTTGTCGGAGCCATCCGAGAACTCGTGCGCTTCGGCGTAACCTTCCCATACCGCAGCGTAGTCCTCCAGCTTTTCACCCGTACGACCGTCACCGATATCGACCGGCGCGCTCCCGGATGAGCAACCCCAAGTGGTGGACAGTGCGGCCAGCAACAACACATTTCGAGCAATCATTTTCATCGGTCAACCTCGCTTCCTGGAACATATGTCCCCGCCGCCGCTGAATTCCGTTCGCTCTCGAGCCCACAGATTTCGATCACTCGAGTGAGGTACGCGCTCCCCGCATGCCCTGCGGCGAACGCGCGCGCATCGGCGATGGCAGCATCCGTCCCGAGCTGACAGCTCGCCATGATGCTCGCGGCCCGACGCTCCTCCAACAATTGCCCCGTAGGGATCGCGCGATCCAGCTCTTCCAACAGCACCAGCGCGAGCCGAGGATTGCTCTCGCGGACCGCACGTTCGACGCGACGCAGCTGACGCACTTCTTCGTCGAGCCCGAGCGGGCTGGGCGCTGGAGGCGGCTCGTTCCGTGTGCGAGCGGCAGAAGCTACGGGCAGAACCTTCAAGACGCTCCGCAGCGGGCGTTCGGGCGCAGCGCGCGGGGCGGGTGGAGCGAGTTCGAGCTCGGGCTGGGCAGACATCGCGGACGCGACCACGACTGCATTCGCACGCGGGATGAGCTTGGTTTGTTGGGCGATCCCCGCTTCCAACCCCTTCCGGTACCCCAGCCCACCACTGAGCGCGACTGCGCCAAGGACTGCTATCGCGCCGACCGCGCGCAACGGCCATGAGCGACCGGGTAGCGAGTTGACGTCTGGCACGTTGGGCGGCGTCGCGAGCTGCGCCCGCAAATTCTGCAAAACGCGTTGCTCGTTCGCGCTCGTCGGGCTCAATGCTCGGCGCGCCTGTGCCAAGATCGATGCTTCATCGTCAACCAGTCGAGTCATGGGCTACTCCTCCATGACGCACGAGCGCCGCGCGAAATTCGGCGCGCACGGCGCGCAAGCGCGTGTACGCAGTGTTGATCGGCACGCCGATCATCTCGGCCACCTCCGGAATGCTGAACTGCTCGACCAGCGCGAGCACGAAAATTTCTCGTTTCTTCTCCGGCAGAGCGAGCGCGAAGCGCTGCACGAAGTCCGCGGCCTGCGCCTCCTCGGCGCGCTGACCAGGCGTTGGCTCTTGGCTACTGAGTTGATCATCGATCGGCTCTGCGCGATCTTTGCGCCGCACGCGGCGTGCTTGCTTGTAGGCGACATTGCGCACAATCCCGTACAGCCAAGTCCGAAGCTGAGAGTCACCTCGAAAGCCCGAGAGTCCGCGATGGACGACGATGAAAACTTCCTGTGCTGCGTCATCGAGGCCGCGTTCGGGAACTCCTAGAGTCCTGAGGCAACGCCAAACGAAGCCGAAATATTGGCCATAGACCGCTGCAAATTCGGCAGAATTTGGCTCATTTTCCCGGGGATCGGACAAATCATCGAGCTGGGACACCACTGCAAACCCCCCGTAGGTCCCCGGTCGCGGGCCAATCCGTTGGTCGTTCGAAAAATAGTTGGACCAGGGTCTATAGCGAAAGTTCGACGCCGAGCCCAAGCCGCGCGCTGACTGGCGCAGGGCGAAATACGACGTCAGGGCCGTCCAGCACGAATTCCCGCCGGGTTGTCGGCACGGCCACACCCGCCCGGCCGGCAAACCGCCACGTCGTTGCCAGCGGCACGAGCAAGCCGAGTTCGGCGCGCCCGGCTGACCAAAACGTATTGCTCGGATGCGACACGGTTACCGCGTCACCGACCCCCTGGCCTGAGAGCTGACCGAGCTCGTACCCGGCGCACCCGAGCAACGTGGCCACGACCAGTGGTTTCGTACCGCAGACCAGCGCGGCTACATAGAAAAGTTGAAACTTCCCTGCCTGACCGCCGACATTGCTGGTCTCGGTGGTGCATACAGCGCACCCTGGAGCTCGAAGCGAAGTCGCGTTTGGCTGTCGTTCGACGGCAACCAGCCCAACCCGAGGCGCAGCGCGGCGCCGAGTGCCACACTAGGCGTGGCCGACGAATCCAACCCACCACCCAGGCCGGCAAACCACTCGAGCGAGCTCTGGGGCGCAGGCATTTTTCTTGCGCGGGGTGCCGGCTCTTCGGGGGGGGCGGCCAGGCGCGGCTTCGGCGCGGCTTTTGGCTCATTCATCGCCTTCGACACCGGCTCTTTGGGGCCAATTGCCAGCGCGATCGCGACAGCGACCGCGTCCGTCACCTCGTTGCAGGTCGCGCCCTTGATCGCTCGCGTGCTGCGAGCGCCATCTTCGCGTCGCACCGTCGTCAGTTCGAGGGTCCATCGATCTTGAGCCAGTGACTTCACGTTCAACTCGAAATCGGCAATCTCGACGGACGAGACCGGGCGCGCGGTCATCGTTTCGACCTGCTCTCTGACCTCGAGTTCGCGCCGGCACGACTCTTCGCCCAACCAGCGGACCTCGGCGGCCAATAGTGGTGACCCCAAAGACATGATTGCGGCTCCAACCGCGACTTGCACAAACGCAAACATCGGCACGCTGCATCTTATGCCGGATGCCGCGCCAAAACGGAAGTCGTCAACCCAAGAGATGTTACGCGCACCGGTCGTGGTGCGGGCGTCCGCGCACGCATGGTCATGACCTGACTTCAATCCTGTGAATGGGTTCGGACGAGCAAGCGTGGCTCGCGCAGTGTTGACAACGGTGCTGCGCGAACAGGGCCCGCGTCGCAGTGAGCGGCCCCCGCGAGCGCAGCCTGCGGCTCCGGTTTCCGCGCTGGGTCGAGCCTCTTTCATCGATAATTGCGTCGCTCGCAGACACCGGCGCGGGTTGGCAAGGGTTGTTGCGACGGGTGCGTGTCGCTATACTCTTGGCGTGGGGACGGTATTTGTACTTCGCGCAGCTCGTTTCGATGGTTCGCCCCTCGGCGAGCGGCGCGTTGCCTCGTTGCCAATCCGCATTGGCCGCAATGCACTGAATGATTTCCCGATCACGGATCCCGGCATCGCCGAGTTTCATGCACTCGTCGAGGACGCGGGTGGGCGGCTGTGCGTACGGGATCTCAATAGCCCGTCGGGAGTGGCTGTGCGAGTTCCGCCGCAGGTCTTTCCGACGCGCATTCCGGCACGTGTGCCAGTAGACCTGAGGGGCGGCGGTTTTCAGTTCGCGCTCGGGGGTGTCGCCCTGGTCAGCCTGTTCGTCGAGCGCTCCTCGAGTCCGCCCCTACCCAAGACGATGCCGATGCAGGGCGCCGTCCTCGGCAATCAAAGTTTGTTCCGAGGCCCCGGCGCCACGTTGCAGCTGCCGCGCTTCCCGCAAGCGGCCCGCGGAGCCACGCCAAGCTCGCTTCCGCCGACCCTTGGTATGGACGCCATCACCACCGTCGTCATCCCGCGTGTCCCTTCTCCTCCGCCCGATGTGCGCGCACGCACCGCCTCTTCATTCCCCCCGGCAGCCGCTCGCGACGCGCCCGAGGCACGGGACAGCCGAGCCCCGGTACACACCGAGCATTTCCCTATGGCACTGGAGTCGCTGGCGCTCGATGCCGTGCGCGAGCTCGCGGCCTCGCTAGTCCCCGAGCGCACATTGGAGACCACTGGGGACTTGGCTCGCTTCGTAACCAAGCTGAACGATTTGGCCGAAGTTTTTTGTCGCAGCTTCGTGCCCCTGCGCGAAGGTCACGCCGAGTTCATCTCCTCGCTAGACTTGCAGCGCGCCGCCTGGCAACGCGGTCAGCAGGCCTCGCCCAGCTGCTTGGCTGTCGAGACTGCAAGAACTCCGGAAGCCCTGGCGCTCGCACTGCTCGACTTCCGCGAGCAATCGAGCGACGGCCCCAGCGCAGTGGAAAGCATCTTCGCCGACCTGATGATTCACCAGGTGGCCCTGTTGAGTGGTGTCATGCAGGGCGTCCGCGCCCTACTCAGCGAGCTATCCCCCGACGCACTCGAAAGCGCTGTCCCCGAACATGGGACGTTCGGAGTCGATCTGGGCGGCTCGCGTAGCAAAGCGATCTGGGCGGCCTACCGCGTTCGCTACGAAAGCCTCGCTGAGGACGATCAGGCCTTGGCTCGTATTTTCGGACCCGAGTTTACTGAGGCGTACCGCGAATATCGGCAACGCCAGCAATGATCGCAATGGGAATGCCTTAATCGTGAGCGGCGGCCTGAGCACGTTACCCGATCCCGGGGTACAATCGCAGGATGGTTTCGAGGGCGTCCTGACGACGGTGAACGGGTCGGGAGCTACGATCGTCGAGTCGGTTGGCACCATTCCTGCCATTAGCGGGGCGCATTCCCTGTGGCTCGACGGTCAGCAGACGCTCACGCTTCACCTGCAGCGTGCGGCAAGCGAGAGCAAGGTGCATTTTGCGGTACGCGTTTTCGGGAACCAACAAGGCACCTTGGCCAACAAGACGGTGCGCGTCGGTGTGATCGGTGGCTCGAAGGTGATCCATATGACCGGTTCGAACCTTCCGACCACGGCGTGGACCGCGACCGGCAACGCAACGTATCCGACCGCGTCGGTTGTCCAAACGTTCGACGCTGCGCTCGACGAGCCGGGGAAAGACGTGGTGCTCAGCATAGTGAACCAATATTGCCAGGGGCCCTGCCCGCCTCGCACAGGGTGGCTGATTGACGACCTGGAACTCCAGTGAATGACGTGGCGGTGGACGTCACGACGGCGAACGCATTCATGGCCCACGACAATCGAAGCGTTTTGGCCCGGCCCGGACTCGCTAGCTTCGGAGGGACGCTTTAGGCACGCGTCGTTCGTGATCACGGGCGGCGATCACGTCCTCCTCGCCGCGTCCCTGCACGGCCTTGCGCAGTTCGGAGTGCGGCGTTGACGCACACGGACGACTATCCGTACCGCTGCGCGCAAACTCAAACCGAATGCCAAGCAGCGGGGCACGCGCTGGTCGTCGTCGAGCTCGACGCAGCTGGCATCCCGCTGCGCGGTTGGGCCGAACAAACGAGCTTTCAATTCGCGGAACGCTGCCCTATCGTCACGGGCATGGCGCGTGGTGTTGGGTTAGCGGGATCGGGGCATGAACGCGGGTCAAAGGGTCGAGCATTGCAGCTTTCCGTGCTCGCAAAGGTCGCGATCATCGGGCTAGCCGCGCAGCTTGTCGGGTGCACTGACAAAGCCCAATCGGCAGGCGGCGGGAGCGCCGGTGGCACTTCGGCAAGCGGAGGCGCCATGTCCAATGTGGGCGGTGCCGACCACGGCGCTGCGGGGGCCGTCTCCACCGGCGGCACGGCTGCCGGCGGGTCGGCAATGGGTGGCATGGGCGGCGCAAATCAGCCGATGACGCTGATCCGGTTCATGCAAGTGTACCTCAAGGACGGCGCCAAGACGAGTTACGATCTGTGGGCAAGGAGAAACGATCAAACTTGGGTCTCGCTCGTTCGACATTTGGACTATGGGGAGCTTACTGACTACATCGAGGTGCCACTCGGTGCAGGGCGAAACACCATGATCTGGTACATCCCGCCAGGCGACGACCCCGCCAAGTATGCCATCAGCATCGGCTCGTTCATCAATTACCACCTGGCGGATTCTGATACGGGTCGGCACACGTCGTTCATGTTCCACGTGCCCGGAGTCGAAGATTGGGCCACGGAGTTCATCACCGATGCGGATCCGGAGCTGACTCCGCCTGCGGGCTACACTTACGTGTTGTTCAGTGCGGATGCGATCCGCCCAGCGAATCCTGTGCTGGACTACGGCGAAAAAGCGGCGTGCGTCGATCGAGCCACGCAGGACGGCTATCAGCCCATCGCCGTCGGAACACACACCTTCGCCGTGTACTCGGGCGAAAGCGCGTCGGATTGCAACGGCAGCGTCCTCGCGACCGCGCCGTCGACCACTATCGGCGATGGCGAAGTGTGGCTCTTACACGCAATCGGGGACAAAGCGAACGACATCGAGCTCCGCCCGGTGAAGCTCACGCGCGACTGAGCGAGGACCCGTCAAGCTCACGCGCGACTTTGCGAGACCGGTGAAGCTCACGCGCGACTTTGCGAGACCGGTGAAGCTCACGCGCGACTTTGCGAGACCGGTGAAGCTCACGCGCGACTGAGCGAGGCCGGTGAAGCTCACGCGCGCTCGAACCGTTGAATTGCCAATGCACGCTCTGGAAGAGTTTTCGCTCAGACCGCTGACGCTTTCGACACCCAAAGGCCAGCTGTTGCGACGAGAACTAGCGCTGGCCGAGGTGGATGGTGCGGTGCTGGAGGCGCAGTATCGGTGCAGCCATGGCTATCTGATCGTCTCGGCAGACGGCGATCCAGACGAAGAGCTGCTGCACCTGCACTTGATGAGCACGACGTTCGAGGCCTTGGATCATGTTTCGCTGGGGCAGGCGTACAACCCAGGCGACTTTCACCGACCGATCATCAAGCAGGCTGATGTGCTCGAGTTCTCATTTTTCGCTGAAGAGCGTTGGCGCCTGACCGTGCTGCCAAGTCCGAAACGAATGCTCCGGCGGCCCTTTTCCTCCGTACGTCGTTCAGGCGGCCTGCTGCGCGCGCATTTCCTCGAGCTCGTTCGCTCCTGAAGCCGGGTC
>Ga0302323_100005412_pt1 | contig 10458 bp, 8 predicted proteins | sample Fen_T0_3_FD_201950 | JGI IMG/M metagenome (GOLD analysis project Ga0302323, IMG submission 201950) | Peat permafrost microbial communities from Stordalen Mire near Abisko, Sweden - Fen_T0_3 | ecosystem: Environmental > Terrestrial > Soil > Wetlands > Permafrost | place: Sweden: Abisko... | reverse complement strand
ATCCACGTCGATACAACCTCCTGCGTCTGTAACCAGGTGCCAGACAGTGGCTAGACCCAAACCAGTTCCTTTCCCTACGCGCTTGGTGGTATAAAATGGCTCAAATATTCGTTCACGAACATCGGGAAGAATACCCATGCCGTTATCACGAACCGTTAGGCGCCTCCAACCCCGCAGAGTCCGCTCGGTAAAAGTCGGTGGCAACTCCATGGCAGTCGGAGGCAGTAGCACTGCCTCGATCAAAATGTGAGGAGTCCATCGCGACGCCTGACCTCCGGTGAGTTTTTCCATCAAAGTGTCACGAGCATTAATGACCAAATTGACAATGATCTGATGCAGATCCGATGCGCTAAACGCTAAAGGCGGCATATTTTCCGGCACGCGATTCTCTAAGATAATCCGTCGATCCAAGGTTGGCAGGATCAAGTCAAGTGCTCCCTGAACTGTCGTGAAAAGAGCGAGTGCATCTGCACTTCTCTCTCTCTTACGCCCAAACATAAGCAATCGGGATGTCAGATCCGCAGCTCGTTGCACTGCCGAAAAAACGACCGACATATCAGCCTGAAGCTCGTTGTCGTTCGGGCGCGTCCTGCGTAGATCGTCCACTTTGATCATGACGGGCGTCATGAGATTGTTGAACTCATGCGCGATTCCACCCACCAATTCGCCTATAGCACGTAGACGACGCCCACGTGCAATCTCTTCATCCATCCGCCAACGTTCCGTGACATCCTCAACCAAGACACAGAGACGAGGAAATCCGCCCGGCCTTGTTGTGAGGGGCACTCGCGTCACTAGCAGATGGCGGTGTGCGCTCGGCAAGGTGTGCTTCTCGACGATAATACCCCGATTTCGGTCAGCTTCTTTTAGAACCGCTTTGCATACATTGGCCCAATCGGATGAAAGTGTAAGATCGTGGACGAATCGGCCCACCGCACTCGCACGTTCCAACCCCAGATCTTCAATGGCTCTCTGATTTAACGTACGCAATCGCGCTCCTTCCGGAGCTAGTTCGAGCACCCACATTCCCAGCGGAACGTTCTCAAACAATGCCGTAAGCAGCTCTCCTTGCTCCGCTAAATCCTCGGCCTGTTTTGCGATGCGAAGCCGAAGCTTGTGCTGCCGGTAACCCACCCACGATGCAATTAACAAGGCCAGCGCCAGCACAACAGCGACAAACGTGATCCCCTCCTCGCGCGTGAAATGCGCCGGTTCGTAGCGCCCGAGCCATTTCCTATACAGCCGGTCGTATTCACCCGAACGTTGCAATATCGCTAAACCTTCATTTAAGCGCGCCAAAAGCACAGCGTCACCTTTATGCACCGCGAAGCGGTGATAATGCTCGAGGTATGCAGCCGGATCTCGCAGTTCCGCGACATTATGCAACCCAAATTTTTCGATCAACGAAGCCACGGTAATCCGCGACAGAATTGTCGCATCGACCTGGCCGCTGGTTAGTAATTTCAACGAGTGTTCGGGAGAATCAGCATAAGTGGCCTTTACCGCTGGGTCCCACGCCCGCAAAAATAAGTCTCCCACTGAGCCAGCACCCGCCACCGCGAAACGAGCTCCGCGTAAGTCCTCCAATTTTTTGGGCGTTTTATCTCCTTGAAGCCGAATCATCACGACGTTCTGCGTATTCAGAACCGTAACCGAATAATCCGCCCAAGCCTCACGCCCTTTCGACGAGCTGAGCAATTGCAGCATATCAAATTCACCCGCGATGAATCGCTGCTTGATTGCTTCTCCCGGCATCACGACACGCCGTATTTTAAAATCCATCACCTTCGCCAACGCGTCTAAGAGATCAACCGCGAATCCTTCCACCGGGCCGCCCGGTTCTTTTTGAAATGAATAAGGAAACGTGTTGGAAAACGCTCCGACCACGATTTCCCTTTTCTGCGGAGCAACTACATCTTGTGTTTGTCCAGCAATCCTCAACACACCGATCGAAATCGATGCCATGCCGAGCACCAGGGCAGCAAAAATGCAGGTGCGAAGCCTAAACCTGGAGTAAGGGGAAAACCTCCGTATCATTCAATTTTCATGCAACTTATATGCGCCTACAGGATGTGTCGAGCACCTGTGTTCGCACGTGCGTAAAAACCACCTAGGGAGAACTTCCTGAAAATACGTCACTCATTCCCTACGGACCCGCCAAACCGAGAATCAAATCAAACTCGACCGGGCTTAGAGGCACCACAGACAAACGACCTTGGCGTAAAAGCACGATTCCCGACAACGCCTTCTCGGCTTTGATCTGCTCGAGAGTCACCGGCTTGGGTAAGCTGCTCATTGCCTTGAGCTCGACCGCTGACCAGTCGCCCTCGTCCGCAGTCGCGTCCGGAAAGGCTTCTTTGGTCACTTCAGCGATGCCGACCACCGCCTTGGTCGAGACGCTTTCGTAAAACAAAACCTCGTCACCCTTGCGCATGGCTCGAAGATGATTGCGCGCCGCGAAATTCCGCACACCCGTCCAGGCAGTTTTCTTATCTTGGAGAAACGTTTCCCAAGAATAAGCCTCGGGTTCAGATTTCACGAGCCAGTGTTGCATCGCGATGACCTACGCAGGCCGACGTGCATTGCAAACCGACCTACACTCGTTTACGTGCACGACTTTCGCCGGCGGGAAGCCGTTGAAGTACGTCGCGGAGGCGTGACTATAGGCGCCGATATTGGTGCTGTACACCAGATCGCCACGTTCGAGCGCGGGTAAATTTTCCGCCATCGATACCACGTCAAGCGCATCGCAGGTCGGGCCAAAAACGGCGCTGATTTGCGTCGCCCCTTTCTTAAACGCCTTCACTGGGTAATGGCAGTGGTCGAAAATCACGCCCGAGTAAGTGTGATAAACGCCGTCGTTGATGTAGTAGCAGGGTTTGCCGTCGCGCACGGCTTTACCGACGACCGACGATATCGAGTAACCCGCGGTCGCCACAAGGAAACGGCCTGGCTCGGCGAGGATCTGAATATTTTTTGGGAAGAGACGCGTGATCTCGGAGTTAATAACCTTCGCTAGCTCCTTGAACGGTTTGACCGTGGCATCATACGGCGCGGGGAAACCACCGCCGATGTCAACGAGGTTCATCTTCGTATAGCCACGATCCTGTGCCTCTTTGAATATATTCGCCGTAAGATTTAGCGCTTGGACGTAGTTGTCGAAGTTCGTCGTCTGGCTGCCAACGTGAAAACTAACTCCCTCGACAGTTAGGCCAACGCGATCGGCTTCAAGAATGAGATCCACCGCTTCACCAGGCGATGCGCCGAATTTTGACGAGAGCTCCACCATTGCGCCCGTATTCGGAACCTTGAGACGCAACGCGAGTCCGGCCTGAGGTGCGTGCTTCTTGATCTTATGGATTTCCTCGAGATTGTCGAACGTGACTAGCGGTTTGTACTGGTTTAGTTCCTCAAGCGTGTTGGTCGGCTTAGTGGGGTTCGCGTAGATAATCTTATCCCAAATCCAATCCTGCCGCTGCTTCGCGGGCATGTGCTTGATGTTTTCGTAGACGATCTTGAACTCCGGCATCGAAGCGACGTCGAAGCTCGAACCTTCTTTGTAGAGCGTGCGCACGATCGCCGGATCAGAATTCGCTTTGACAGCGAAGTAAACCTGGACCCGCGGCAAATATTTTTTGAACTGCCGGTAGTTTGCACGCAACGCATCGTGATCGATCACGAAAAGAGGCGTGCCGTGTTCTTTGGCGAGGGATTTGAGCTTGGCCAACGAGATCATGGTGAATTTCAGATGATAGGGTTGGCCGGAAACGCAAGAGGAACCACACGGCGCCGGCCCGGCGTGCAATTGTAATTAGTTTCGCTCAACGTCCGTCTTGAAGGAGGAAATTCTTGAACTGCCACGGATCTTTCAGATCAAGGTCAGGCTTGTTGTAGCCTTGGAAGACATTTTTGTAATCGCGCAACGGAGTCCAATCAGAGGACTTTGAAATGAATTTGCCGAGGTAAGGTTTCGCGATACCGAGTACAAAATCGTGCGGAAGGTCGTCGGGCACCACCACACCTTCTTCGGGATTTTCGATCATCCACATCGTAGCAGCCGTGACTGAAATCGCGACCTGCATAGTCGTCGCATTCTGATGCGGAACGAGCTTGCGGGACTCTTCGATACTCAGATCACTGCCGATCCACCACGAATTATAATCATGACCCATGATCAGCGCGCCGAGAATGTCGGAGCCGGTCGTGATCTCATCATTCATGATGCGGAGCTTGTCCTGCAGCTTGTAGTCGTTGCTACGCAGCTCGTGCAGTGAAATGATAGCATTGTCGCAGGGACAATACGCGTAATGCATCGTCGGTCGGTAAACGGCTTTGCCGTCCTTCCACACGGTGAGCTTGTCGGAAATGGTAAACGCTTCGCCATGACGCACGACCATTCCGTGGATCGTATAGTTCGGCACCCAGGATCGCACCCACGTGTTCATGCCCATGCGCGCGATACAAATCTGGTTCTTCGGCCCGTCCTTGTGCTGATAGGCATAGGCAGGCAACTGCTTCTCGTGCGTGCCCCAGCCCATCTCAGCGGTCGTTGTGCCTTCCTCGCGGAAGCCTTCAATCGACCACGTGTTGACGAACTCGCCGACTTGCTTCGGCACAGCAGAAATCTGCGTGTCACGCTCCGAGCAATGAATAACTTTAACGCCCAACTTCTGCGCGAGAACATTGAACGCACGGTCTTTGATAACCTGCGCAACTTCCTCGGCTTTCTTGCCGGTGAACTTCTTGTCGGCGATCAGGCTCTCGCCAATGTCGATCAAACCCTGTTTGGTGAAATGCGAGATCAGTCCGGGATTCGCGCCGTGCTCAATGACAGCAGTTGGGCCTTTTGTTTTCCACGATTTGACCATGCGCCGCATGTTCATGTGGCGCCAATAAAGCGTCTTGGTCGTCGGCTTGTTGTCCGGCAAACCGGTGTACGGATCCCACAGCTCGGTCGAGGTGTTGATATAACGAACACCGTTTTCGTGACACCACGTAAGAATTTCGAGGGCATCGATATTCCAAGCGAGGTCGATGATGATGTCACCGGCGCCGACATATTTGGCGAGGATAACAGCGAGATTTTCCTCGGTCACACGATCCTGCACGAAGCGTACTCCCTTCGACGTCCACTTCTTCAGCTTCTCCTTTCGGTCTTCGAAATCCATGACCGTGACATTCTTTGCCGGCACTTTGATATGCTTGAAAAGAATAGGGAGAGTGCACTCGGCCACCGCGCCGTAGCCGATGAAGAGGATTTTATTGTCGAAGGGTATCATGATTTCCTTGGCGTTAGGTATTAGTTCGTGAAGGCCAGCAGAAACGATTTTGTGCTGCTCACGGATTTGAAATATGAGCAGTGTGGAAACGCGCGCGACTGACAAGCAGTTTCCCGAGGGAAAACGCAGGAAATTGAACGAACCGCATCAACCTAAATTCCGCAGTTGAAAAAAGGCATGGAGCAGGAAGTAGCTGGTAGGCATGTCGATTGTAACAGCCGAAGGAGTAGAAGGCATTCACCCGCTGGGTGATGATGGATTTAGCTTTCCCACCGGTGGAGGGCGGGTGCGTTTATCGATCACCGACGATGCGCTCACGCCGTATGGCGGACTCGTTCCGTGGGCGGCGTTCACCCAACATATCGGTATTGCCGAGAAGCTTGCGGTGGACTGTCCGGTCAAGCGCACCAGCCCTAACGCGGCTCCGGTTTACGATGTAATCCAGTCGTTCATGTTGACCGCTTTGACCGATGGGCGCCGGTTTTCTCATGTTGAGCGGTTGCGCGAGGATCCGACGATTCCGGAGCTCTTCGGTCTGGAGTCGGTGGTCAGTGACGACACGGTGCGGCGGTTCTTTTCCTCGATCGATCCGGTGTTGGGCGCGGAGTGGATCAATCGCCAGGTTCGGCCTTTGTGGCGCGCTTTGCCCGAACAGATCATTCTGGACTGGGATTCGACAGTGCTCACCAAGTATGGGCATCAGGAGGGTGCCGAGCTCGGTTACAATCCGACCAAGCCGGGACGGCGCAGTCATCATCCGCTGTTGGCCGTGGTAGCAGGCACCCGGCTTTGTCCGGTTTACCAGTTTCGCAGTGGCAACACCGTCAGCGCTTCGCAATGGCTTGAGTCGATGAGCGAGGCGCAACGCTGGCTGGGCGAGCAAAAGGTGTGGTTAAACCGGGGAGACCTCGGCTTCGGTCAGGACGCAGTGATGGCCTGGCACGAAGCGGTGCCGGACCGACCAAACTATTTGTTTAAACTAAAATTAAGCAGCCGGGTGCGGGCGGCATTGCACGCGGTGAAGGATGTCGACTGGAAGGGGCCGGGCACGCTGGGCGCCTGGCAGCTGGCGGAGGGCGAGGTGCAGCTGACGGGCTGGGCGCGCAAGCGCCGGGTGGTTTTTGCCCGGCAATTACAGGGCCTGGTGCCCTCGGAAAAAAACGGCGAGTTCTGGGACTGCAACAAACACGAGTTCGCCGTTTATGTAACGAACCTGCCCGAAGATTATAATTGCTGGCAGATCCAGGTCCTTTACCGGGACCGCGCGGACGTGGAAAACGTGTTCGATGAGCTGAAAAACCAGTGGGGCTTTGGCGGCTTCAGCACCAAGTCCCGCGCAACCAGTGAACTGGCGATGCGACTGCTGCTGGTCGTGTACAACCTGTGGGTGCTGTTCGTGCGCTTCATCGAACCGAAGAAACATACGGAGGCTAAACGCGGGCGACGCTGGTTCTTATTGATCGCAGCGCGGCTGGTGCAATCGGGCCGACAAAAGGAAATGCAAGTGTCGATCCGGGGCGGCTGGGCCCAACAACTGCGCACCGGTTACACAAGGCTTCACGAGTGGATCAGCACAACTGCGCCGCAGTTCAAACAAGTCATCACCGTTTCGCCCGATCCACAGCCTTCAACTGCCTGAAAATTCCAACTCTTCGTCTCCTACTGCGGAATTTAGGATCAACGGCTCGTTCACGTTACATTCCGGTGGCGGAATTCGGCCTGAATTTAGACGAGACCGGCGGTCTCTTCGAAGCCGAGCCAGAGGTTCATGATCTGCACGGCTTGACCGCTGGCACCTTTCACCAGGTTGTCCTCGGCCGACGTGATCACGAAATTCTTCGTGCGCGGATCAAATACAGCCGACATATCCAAGCGGTTCGTTCCGACGACGTAGGCGGTATCGGGTGTTTCGCCCGTTGGAAGAATTTGCACGAAGGGCCGGTCAGCGTAAGTGGATTTCCACGAAGCGTAGAGTGCTTCAATAGAAGGATTCACCGCTGGCACGGTGATCGTCGTGGCGATGCCGCGCCGCATCGGCGCAAGATGCGGGTTAAACTGAATCACAGTCGGCGCGCCCGTGCGTAGGGCGAGTTGTTCCTCTACCTCGGCCAGATGCCGATGCTTCAAGAGCCCGTACGCCTTTGCACTCTCAGCGCGCTCGCAGAAAAGGTAGGCCTCTTCGGCCTTCTTGCCCGCGCCACTGACGCCGCTGAAAGAATTTACCACGATGTGCTCGCGAGAAACAATGCTGTCGCGCACCAGCGGGATGAGCGGCAACAAAATACTTGTCGGATAACAGCCAGGCGCAGCAATGAGCTTGGCTTCGGTTTTCCACGCCGGAGGCGTGAGCTCTGGCAAAACGAAGCGAGCTGAAGATAAAAGCTCGGGAGCGTGGTGTTTGCAGTAATATTTTTCGTAGGTATTCAGATCACTGATACGAAAGTCGGCACTCAAATCGATAACCCGCTTACCAGCAGGCACGAGCACTTTGGCGTAGTCAGCTGCAGCCCCATGCGGAAGCGCGAGGAAGAAAAGATCGATGTCGCTGGCCGCAAGCGCTACGGCATCGGAGTCGACGAACTTAAGGCCGCGATCAATGCCACGGAGCGCTGGTATAACCTGCGCGAGCGCTTTACCTGCGTGCGAACGCGAGGTGACCATCGCGAGTGTGACCCGCGGATGAGCGAGAAGGAGTTTAACGAGTGTTTCGCCGGAATAACCCGACGCACCAACGATGCCGACTTTCATAGGAAGAAGAATTTGGAATGAAGAAAACGAAAGGAGGTTTTTGAAACTGCCAATGAACGAGAAGTGATATGAATTAATCCAGTCAGGAAACGAGTTGGCGAAATGAGAACTCAGAGTTTTCACAAAAGATAACAAAGGAAACGAAGAGCCGCACGATCTATCGTCAAACTCACAGGCGCGGATTGGAAATCGAGGCTTCGTCAACTATCGGCGCTTGGTTGTCTTCGTTATCTTCTGTGCAAATTCCGATTTTTCTTTGAGCAAACGTGGAAGTAGAGAGAAACAAAAAAGCCGCCTCGTAAGAAGGCGGCCTTGAAATAGTTCGGAGCGTCCGGATGGATCAGCGCTTCGAGAACTGGAAGCGTTTGCGGGCGCCGGGCTGGCCGGGCTTCTTGCGCTCTTTTTCGCGGGGATCGCGCTTGATGTGTCCCGCTTTCTTGAGGGCCGGACGCAGTTCAGCGTTCAGCTTCTGCAGCGCGCGGGCAATGCCGTGCGCAACAGCGCCAGCTTGACCAGCGACGCCACCACCGGCGACATTTGCGATCACATCGATCTTGTCGCGCATTTCGACGGTGAGCAACGGGGCGTAAGCCTGCTTCGCGAAATTCTCGTGCGAAAAATAGCTTTCGAACTCGCGGTCATTGACGACGAGCTTACCCGAGCCTTCGAAAATACGAATGCGGGCGGTGGAGGTCTTGCGGCGGCCGGTGCCGGTGAAAATAGCTTTGTCAGCGCTCATGGGTGGCAATCAATCAGAGGGAAATCTTTACGGGGTTCTGCGCTTCGTGCGTATGGGCCGGGCCTTTGAAGACGCGGAGCTTGGTGAGCATTTTGGCAGCGATGCGATTCTTCGGGAGCATGCCTTTGACAGCGTGCTTGATGATAAATTCGGGATTGCGCTCGCGCTGCAACTTAAGCGAACGGTAGCTCTCGCCGCCGACGAAACCAGAGAAAAACATGTATTCGTTTTGCTCTTCTTTCTTACCGGTTAGGACGACTTTCTCCGCGTTGATGATCACAACAAAATCGCCGGTGTCGACGCTCGGAGTATAGGAAGCTTTGTTACGGCCGCGAATAATATTGGCGGCTTTGACCGCGAGACGACCGAGCACCAATCCCTCGGCATCGATGAGATACCACTTGGGTTGGACCGTCTCTTTTTTGGCGAGGAACGTTTTCATGAAAGGAAAAGGGGTCAACAGCTAGGGTATTAAAAAGGGCTGTCAACACGCATTTGCGTAGAATCTAAATTCGCTGGGAAAAGAAAACCCGCCCCGTTTGCACAGGGCGGGTCGGATTAAATGAATTAAGCGGCAGAAGTTCGCTTAGAAGCCGAGCGTAATGCCAGCGTTAATAGAAGCGTCCCGGTGCGGAAGACCACCGCTCTTGGTGAAGAACTTATCATTCTGCGAGAGGCTCGCACCAACGTGCACCTGAGCGTTCTCAGCCAGCTTGTAAGGGACGTTCACGCCAATGCCGTAATAGTTCCATGATTCACGGACATTCACGCCCGTTGCATCCGGGAAAAGATCATGAGTGCCAACCGTGCCACCGTAGACATTGAAGTCGATCGAGGTACCGAAGTCTTTCAGTGCGATACTGTAGCCGACTGAAGCCTGCAGCGTCTGAGCTTTCAAGCGGAAGTCGTAGTAGTAATAAAGGCTCGTGGAAATCCCAGCAAAACCAGGGTTTAGGCCACCGAGGTTGTAGATACCACCGACACCGATTTCGTAACTGTGATGCGTAGCACCACCAGTCGACTCCGGGTAGTAGTAATAAGTGCCAACAAAGTCAGCGGTCAGATCGCGGTCGAGCTTCAGCTTGTAGCCAGCGTAGAAGTCGATCTCGTTGTTATACTGACGAGAATTGATCGGTTGGCTGGTCCAGACACCGACGCGAGCGTCGTCTTGGCCAACTTCGACTGAACCTTGGAAGGCTGCATTCGAATTTTTAAGGCCGCGGAAAACGTATTCCGAGGTGTAGGAAAAGTCACTCGTCACTGAGTACGAAGGCTTCGTTGTAACGTTGACATTATCAGCGTAAGAAACGCCGGCCAGCGATAAGGCGGCCAAGATAAGTGCAGTTTTTTTCATAGCGTGGTCTGTAGTGTGTGTTAGTGCCGCACCTGCGGCTGTTTCGACGAAAAGGATAAGTTTGTAAAAAAGACAAGAATTAACTTGTTTTACCCCTTTCGTAGGCTTCCGAGACACAAACTAGGCCCGCACGTTCCAAAAAATCACAAAACAGCCATGTCCACGCGTATTTTAAAGGTGTTAATCGGTTTGTCGGGAGTGATCGGCGTCGGGCTGGGAGCCTTTGGTGCCCATGCACTTAGGACGCGGTTGACGGTCGGCAGCCACGTCGAAACTTGGCATACGGCGGTCACCTATCACCTGATACACACCGTAGCGGCTCTCGCACTTTCTGTGTA
>Ga0302323_100005410_pt1 | contig 10460 bp, 10 predicted proteins | sample Fen_T0_3_FD_201950 | JGI IMG/M metagenome (GOLD analysis project Ga0302323, IMG submission 201950) | Peat permafrost microbial communities from Stordalen Mire near Abisko, Sweden - Fen_T0_3 | ecosystem: Environmental > Terrestrial > Soil > Wetlands > Permafrost | place: Sweden: Abisko... | reverse complement strand
GATGCTGGGTGGGCCGGAGTTGGAGAAGCACGCGCGCAAGCCGGAGATCGTGGCCGACGCGGCGCACGCGATCCTGTGCCGGGACGCGCGGAGCTGCACCGGGAACTTCTTCATCGACGAGGAGGTGCTCCGGGAGGAGGGGGTGACCGACTTCGAGAGGTACGCGGTGGAGCCGGGGGCGGAGCTGATGGGGGATCTGTTCGTGGGGTGACGCGGGTTCGGGCCTGAGTCCCAGTCGGTTCCCGACGTTCGCAGCCAACACCCGAAGTGGTATCCTCCTCCCCACTGAGGGGATGGGATGTCGAACCGCGATCTTGAGACCCCGAGGAGCAACTTCGGGTTCCTGGAAGTGCACGACGAGCAGCTCGTCCGGCTGGGGATGCTGGCGGAGCGCTATTTCCCGGAAGACCCCAACACCTCGCTGCTGAAGCTCCGGCAGTTCGCGGAGATGCTGGCGCAGCTCGTGGCGGCCAAGGTCGGCGTCTACGCCTCGCACGAGGAGGCCCAGTACGACCTGCTGCGCCGGCTTCAGGACCAGAGCATCCTGCCGCGCGAGGTGGCCCAGCTCTTCGGCGAGGTCCGCCGCGCCGGGAACGCTGCCAGCCACGCCATCACCGGAGACCATCGCTCGGCGCTGGCCTGCCTCCGGATGGTGGCCCATATCCCTTCATTCAAACTGGGGACGTGGCTCAGTGTGCCGGCAGGATTACACGTCACAGCCAGACATACAGCGAGCTGGGTCTTGCTCAAAGGAAGCTTTTGCCCGCGGGGACTGTTTGTATAACCATCGCTGCCAATATCGCAGATTCGGCGATTCTCGACTATCCCGCTTGCTTCCCGGATAGTGTTGTCGGGTTTGTGGCGGATCAAGCGAAAACGGTTCCGGAGTTTGTGAAATGGTCGATCGAATTCGTCAGTTCTGGACTCGATGCCATGGCTCCAGCTACAGCGCAGAAGAACATCAACTTGGCAATACTCGACGAAATCAAACTTCCCTGTCCGGCACTTCCGGAGCAGCGGGAAGCCGTGCGCCGCGCAACGGTTCTTCTTGAGGCCGCCGAATCGCTGAGCGTACATTTCGTCAGAGTGCAGGAGGTCGCGACGGGTCTGACGCGTTCATCGCTCGCTAAAACCTACCGCGGCGAGCTCGTCCCCCAAAACCCGAACGACGAACCCGCCTCTGCGTTGCTCGATCGCCTCCGCGTCGAGTCCGCGAAGGCCGCCGAGGCCGACGCCGAGGTGGCCAAGCCGTCCAAGCGGAAGAGCCGGCCCGCCCCCCGCCAGAAGCGGGCTTCATGAAGCCCAAGCGTCCTGCCCCCGACCTCCGGAAGATCCGTCGGGCCCTCCTCACAGCGGTCGCCTCAGACGACCTCTTGTTCGAGATGCTCGTGTTCAAGGGCGGGAACGCGCTGGAGCTCATTCACCATATCGGCGAGCGCGCCTCTCTCGACCTCGACTTCTCGATGGAAGGGGACGCCGAGGATGCGGCCGACCTGGAAGCCCGACTGAAGCGGTCCGTTGAGGATCGACTCGATTCCCTGGCCCTGCTCGTCTTCGACTGGCGATTCGGCCCGCGACCGAATCAGGCACCTGCTGGCACCGAGCGCTGGGGCGGCTATCGCGCCGAGTTCAAGGTGATCGATCGCGAGCTCGCCAGAAATCACGGGGGCGACCTGGCATCGCTCCGGCGGCGTGCCATCGAGTTGGGCCCAGAGCACCAGCGCATCTTTCAGATCGACATCAGCAAGTTCGAGTTCTGCACCGGTCGTGTCACCGCCGAGGTGGATCACTTCCCCGTTCAGGTCTACACGCCCGCGATGATCGCGGCCGAGAAGCTCAGGGCCATTTGCCAGCAGATGCCCGAGTTCGCCCAGCGCCGAAATCCCGCTCCGCGCCCCCGCGACTTCTACGACATCCACGCGATCGTGACCGTCGCCGGGGTACGGCTTCGCGAACATATCGAGCTTGTCAGGCACATGTTCGACGCGAAGGAGGTGCCTTATCGACTTCTCGGTCTCCTCGCGCGCGAGCGGGAGCGGGCGTTTCACGGACAGGGTTGGTCCGCCGTGCAGCAGGCGGTTCGCGGTGAGGTTCAGCCGTTCGCCTTCTACTTCGAGTTCCTCAGCGCGGTGTCCGAAGACCTAAAGCCCCTCTGGGAAGTGGATGCGCCACTCCGGTGAGTACGCGGTCGGCCCCATCCGGTGGGCCAGGTAGAAGTCGAACTGGAGCCCGAGCTGCTTCAGTCGCTCCAGCTTCTGGGGCTCGACGCCAGCGCGCTGGAGGTAGAAGCCCACCGCCTGGTGGTACGGGTAGACGTACTCGAGCTGCTGGAGGGTGGCGACGAGGGTGTTCACCGACGCCCGATCTCTGGCTGCCCGGTAGGCCGCCATAACCTCGAACACCCCACCGGCGTAAGCTGGACGCACCGCGATGTCGATGAGCGTTCGCTCCAGCTTGGTCGCCTCCACGAGTTGCCCCTCCGGATCCTGGAGCTGGCTGACCTCGAGGCGGTTGGAGTTCTTACCGCTCAGGATGACGAAGCGATACCCCTCGTACGGATAGACGTAGGTCGATGATCGCTGCGTACCAGCGAAGGCGCGATCGATCGCCTCCTGCGTGAGCTCCCCGCTGGGGGCCGGCTTCGCACTCTGCTCCTTGTTCACGTACAGCGTCTTGGGGAGTTGCTCGGTCAGGCCGTGCAGGAACACCGCGGAGGCGTGCGACAGGTAGGCTCCCGGCCGCAGCGACGCGCCGAGGGCGTAGAGGGAGGGCGGTCCCCAGACGTATCGGGTGACAGGGTCGCCCGGGACGGTCGGCGACTTCAGGACGACCTTCGTGAGCCCCTGGCCCTCCAGAAAGGCGAGGCTCTTGGAGAGGGTGACCGAGCCCGGGAGCTGCTCCTTGCTGACGGCGTCCTTCAGCAGGGCGCCAAGGTCACGGCGAGAGAAGACCTTCTGTGGAGAGATGCCCAGCAGATCCACGAGGGCCTTCTGGGACCGCTTGCTGATCGCGGTTCCGCGCTGCTGGCTGTCGTTCGGATCGCTCTCCGCGGGTGCCATCAGTCTAGGTATATATACCAAGACTGTGCGACCTGGGCTGCCGGCATGCCAAGAGCTTGATTTGACGAGATCTGCTGGGGAGGCGGAACGACGACTGCCTTCGGGGCTGGGAACCTCGGTATATATACCTAGGTTATCCACGCATCGCCCCACGCTCGGCCGGGGCCATCGCTAGAGGCGCACCCAAGCGCGCCCAAGAAAATTCGCCGCGGCACGGGCGGAGCTGATCGGGGCGGACATGTTGGGCTGCCAGTCTACGCCGAGCGACGCGAGCTGCGGGGACTCGACCCCACCGCGCCAAGGCTGGCGCGCGCCGCTGTCGCCGAGAGCCCGGAGGCCCCAGCGTCCCCCCGCCTACTTCACTCCGCCACAGTCAGCCGGTTCGACAGCAGCGAGAACCGCTCCCGCGCCCGGTGGCCGTACCAGAACTCGGTCTGGTGCGCGTGTGCGCGCTCAGTCGCCCGCTGCCTCGTCGCTCCAGCTGCCTCCATCATGCGGATCGTGCGCTCGTCGAACAGACTGCACGCGAGAAGACCCAGAAGGGGGAGCGATGCTGCGAGGCCGATCACGATGGGAAAAACCATGGCAACACCCGAATGCACGGTGCGTGCCGTGGTCGCGCGATCGCAGGCCCTCGATTTTCGAGCGAAAAAAATGACCCGGTCGGGCGACTGGTGCGCCGAATGGACACACCCGGTCCGCGGACTGTACACCCCTCTATTCACTGCACGATATACGCTACACACCCCGGGTGGGGGTCACGCCGCGCACCGTCAACCTCGCCGAAAGCAACAGGTTCGCTCAAAGTGATAAGTCGGTGAGTCGCCGAGCACCCGGGGTCGATTCGTTCGAGGCGCAGCCAACCCTGCATCCCCCAGCCGGGGTCAGGCGATATCGCGAACCACGAAAATGAGACGACCCTGCGGGGGTCTGGAAATGAAAAGGGCCGGGTCGCTCCTGGGGTCCAAAACCCCCAGCGCGTCCCGGCCCTACGATCCCCGACAGAGGCTACAAGCTCACCTTGGGAAGCCGCTCCAGCGACTCCCGGATCCGCTCGTCCGGGTACTCGAAGTCGTCCAGCTTGCCCGAGAGGAACGCGTCGTAGGACGCCATGTCCACGTGGCCGTGCCCGGAGAGGCCGAAGAGGATGGCCTTGGACTTCCCCTCCTCCTTGGCCTGGAGCGCCTCGTCGATGGCGCCGCGGATGGCGTGCGTCGACTCGGGCGCGGGGATGATCCCCTCGCTCTTGGTGAACAGCATCGCGGCCTCGAAGCTGGCGAGCTGGTGGACCGACTTGGCCTCGATCTGCTTCGCATCCAGGAGCTGCGAGACGAGCGGCGACGCGCCGTGGTAGCGCAGGCCGCCGGCGTGGATCCCGGGCGGCATGAAGTCGTGCCCCAGCGTGAACATCTTGGCGATGGGGCCGATCTTGGCGGTGTCGCCGTAGTCGAACGCGTAGCTGCCCTTGGTCAGCGAGGGACAGGAAGACGGCTCGATCGCGACGCAGCGCACCTTCTTGCCCGCGGCCCGGTCGGCCACGAACGGGAAGGCCAGGCCGGCGAAGTTGGACCCGCCGCCGTGGCAGCCGATCACCACGTCCGGATAGTCCTGCGCCAGCTTCATCTGCTCCTTCGCCTCCTGACCGATCACGGTCTGGTGCATGCAGACGTGGTTCAGCACGCTCCCCAGCGCGTAGTGGGTGTCGTCGCGGGTCGCCGCGTCCTCCACCGCCTCGGAGATGGCCACGCCCAGGCTGCCGGGGCTGTTCGGATCGGCCGCCAGGATGGCGCGGCCGGCCTCGGTCTGGTTCGAGGGCGAGGGGATCACGTTGGCGCCCCAGAGCTGCATCATGCTGCGCCGGTACGGCTTCTGCTCGTACGAGACCTTCACCATGTAGACGGTGCACTCGAGGCCGAACATGCTGCAGGCCAGCGCCAGCGAGCTGCCCCACTGGCCGGCGCCGGTCTCGGTGGCGATCCGCTTGATGCCCGAAAGCTTGTTGTAATACGCCTGCGGGATCGCGCTGTTCGGCTTGTGCGAGCCGGCCGGCGATCCGCCTTCGTACTTATAGTAAATACGGGCCGGCGTGCCGAGCGCCTTCTCCAGCCGGCGCGCCCGGAAGAGCGGGCTGGGGCGCCAGAGCCGGTAGATCTCGCGCACCTCGTCGGGGATCGCGATGAACCGCTCGGTGGACACCTCCTGCTCCAGGATCGCCATCGGGAAGATCCGGGACAGCTCCTCCGGCGTGGCCGGCTTCATCGTCCGCGGACTGAAGACCGGCTGAAGCGGGCCGGGCAGGTCCGGAATGATGTTGTACCAGTGAGACGGGATCTGGCTCTCGCCGAGCAAGTACTTGGTCGGTTCCATGGGATTTCCCTTCGGGAGAGCCAATGGAACCCGATTGCCGCTTCTGCGTCAAGGGGAGGAACGCAGGCCCTTCGCTTCCGGCGCGCGCTAGCGGAGCAGCACCTGCGGCGCGCCACCGTGGCGCAGCGCGAGCAGCGCCAGCAGCCAGTTCTTGAGGTAGGTGGGCGTGAGGTAGTTGCTCCGCACGTGCTCGTGGGCGTTCTCGCCCAGGCGGCGGGCCAGCCCCGGGTTCCCCAGGAGCTGCCGGATGCGGAACGCGCACCCCTCGACCGAGGAGACCAGGAATCCGGTCGATCCCTGGATGATCTGCGTGCGGATGCCGCCCACCGCGCCGCCCACCACCGGCTTCCCCTTCCACATGGCCTCGGTCACCACCAGCCCGAACCCCTCCCGCAGCGACTTCTGCACGATCACCGTCGCCCCGCGCTGGAGCGCGTTGATCGTCCGGTGCGCGTCGGGCGGCAGGTCGAGGAGGTGGATGTCGGGGTCTCCTGCGGCCTCCTCGCGCACCTCCGCCAGGACTTGGAGCCCCTCGGGATCGTCGGACGCGCTGCCTCCCGCCAGCACGAGTTGGCAGTCGAGCATGCGGTGAGCGATACGCCAGGCCTTGATCACGCCCACCGGATCCTTGAGCCGGTCGAAGCGCGAGACCTGGAGGACGATGGGGCGGCGCGGATCGATATCGTACTTGCTCAGCGTCGCCGCGATCTCCGACGGCTCGAGCGGCCGGTTCTTCTCGTCCAGCGGATCGATGGCCGGGGTGAGCAGGAACTGCGGGATCGAGAGCTCCTTGGCGTAGTCCGGGAGGTGGAAGATGGCCCCGTCGTAGCGATCGACGAAGGGGCGCAAGAAGCCCCAGACCGACACGTCCGACTCGGCCAGATCGATGTGGCAGCGCCACATCCACTTTCCGTGCGTGTCCTCGCGCCGCATCACCAGCCCCACCGGCTGCGGATCGTGGATGGCGAAGAAGTCGCTCCCGGCCTCCACCAGCCCCAGGTTCGCGTCGGTGGTCTCCTGGAAGATCCGGAACATGTCGGGCGTGATCCGCTCCTCGGCCCCGTGGAGCGCGTTGTGGAAGGCCTTGGTCACGCGGAAGAAGTCGGGGTTGCCCTGGAAGATGTCCCAGCGCGCGTCGAGCCCGACGTCGCGCATGAGCGGCACCAGCCGGGTCAGGATCTCGGCCACCCCACCTCCCACGGCGGTGGAGTTGACGTGCTGCACCCGCGCGCCTTTGAGAAAGCCGGCCAGCCGCCGGATCTCACCCACTTCGTCGACGCCGATGATCGACTCGTAGTCGCTGAGACGGAGGTCTTTCAGGGAGACGGGCGGCACGGGGTAGGCTCCTTCGCCAGGTTGTGGGTGGACCGCTCGGCTCGGAGGCTTCAGAGCCGGGCGAGCTCCGAGATCCGTTCGCGCAGCGCGTAGAGATCGCCGGAGTAGGGGGAGAGCGCGTCGATGCGTCCAGCCAGCTCCTCCGCGCCTTGGCCGCGCAGCCAGGCCGAGAAGTCGTTCTCCCGCCGGCCCAGCCGCATGGGCGCCGCCACGAAGTGGTGGAAGATCACGTCCGGCGGGACCAGCCGCACCTTGTCGGCGAAGTCGCGCGGGTCGCGGGCCTCGATCCCGGTGGAGAAGACGAAGGTCTGCGCCTCCTGGAAGTGGAAGCGGAGGTCGGACCTGACGTGGGAGATGAACTCGATGTCCCCGAGCTGCTCCGAGATCACCTTGGCCAGGGCCTGGCGCGCCTCGCCGATGGTGGCGCAGGCGGTGGGATCGACCACGGCCATCTTCTCGGCGAGCGGTCGCTCGTGGAGGGTGTACCAGGTCCAGCGGGCGAAGTCGTTCATGTATTCGCTGGCGGTGAAATGCCGCCGGAAGAGGGCGTTGAAGACGTGGTAGTAGATCGAGGCACCGCTCGCCCGCTCGATGCCACGCAGCAGGGCCCGCAGGTTGTCGGCCGACAGGCCGGTGAAGCGGGTGATGCTCGCCGATGAATCGAAGCGAAAGGGCTCGATGGCCGCCATGCCTCCTCCTCCACAAAGAGTGGGCACGCGCGGGAGCCTGACAAGGGCGCGGGGCTGCTTTGGCACGGGGCGGTCGGCGGGACGGCCCCGGCGCGGGCGGCCCCTCAGCCGCCCGCTCGGACCTGCTTCAGGCCATCAGCTCGCCGCCGTCCACCTGGAGGATCTGTCCGGTCATGGCGCCGTTCTTCACGCACAGCACCACCGCCTGCGCCACCTCGTCCGGCACCGCCAGCCGTCCGAGCGGGATCTCGGCCAGCAGGGCGGCGCGGATCTCCCCTTCGGCCTTGCCGGTGGCGGCGCAGGTCGCGGCGACCGCCTCCTCGAGCATCTGGGCGTCGGTCAGGCCGGGGCAGACCGCGTTGGCGGTCACTCCCTTGCGCGCCACCTCGAGCGCCAGGGAGCGGGTCAGCCCGATGAGCGCGTGCTTGGAGGCCGCGTAGGCCCCGCCGTTCTTGAGGCCGGTCCTCCCGGCCACCGAGGAGACGTTCACGATCCGGCCGTATCCCCGGCCGACCATCGACGGCAGGCAGGCGCGCGAGAGCAGGAACGGCGCGGTGGCGTTCACCGTCATCAGGGCGTCCCACTCCGCGTCAAGCGTGCGGACGACGGGGCCGCTGGAGAAGAGGCCGGCGTTGTTGACCAGGATGTCGACGGGGCCGAGCTCCTGGGCCACGCGCTCGGGTAAGGTGGCCAGGGCTGCGCGATCCGAGACGTCGAGCGGAAGGAAGATGGCTCGGCGATCCAGTGCCACGATCTCCGCCGCCACCTGCTCGATCTCGCTGACCGAGCGGGCCGCCACCGCCACCCGTGCTCCCTCCCGCGCGAGCGCCAGGGCGATCGCTCGCCCGATGCCGCGGCCTCCCCCCGTCACCAGAGCGGTGCGGTCTTTCAGACTATCCATTTTGGGCAATGCTCCTTTCGAAGACCATGAAACCGGTGATCCTAATCGGAGTCGCCCGCGATCGCGCGTGCGCGGCGGGGATCGCCCCGCCGGGAGACCGAGACGTCGTGTCGAGGAGCCGGCACTACCGGATCGAGGCGGCCACGTGCTCCGCGGCCCAGTGCCCCAGCGCCAGCACGGTCTCCTGCGGGCCCACGCCCAACCCGGTGGGGAAGACCGAGCCGTCCACGACGTAGACGTTATCCAGGTCGTGCAGCTTGAGCCGGGAGTCGACCACGCTGGCCTCTCGATCCTTGCCCATCGCGCATCCCCCCATCGGCTGCGTGCTGAGGAGGGAGACGCGCCCGGGCTCCCATGGGGCGGCGTCGAGCTTGGAGACGTCGTCGGGGTGGAGCAGCACCTCGGGCGGTTCGTGGGGCGACCAGACGCGCTCGGCGCCGGCGGCGAGCTGGATGCGCGCCAGCACCTTGTTGGCCTCGCGCAGGGCCTCCCAGGTCTCGGGGCGGATCGGGTAGTCGAGCCGGCTCCGGCCGTCCTTGCGCAGGGTGACCGTCCCGCCCTCGTCGTCCGGGAGGAGGCCGTCGGCCACGCTGGCCGCGAGAGCGGACAGGTGCCCCAGCCGCGACATCAGATCTTGGTGCTCCCGCCCGAAGCCCGCCGCGGCGGTGGCGATGAACGCGGGGTGAACGGGGACCGCCTGGAGGAAGAAGCCGGCCCGGGCCGCGCCCCGATCCGAGAAGTGGGAGGAGGCGACCGACTGGGGCGCGCCGGAGAACCCCTCGATGGCCCGGCGGAAGGCCGCCAGGCTGAGGAGCGTCGGATGGAGGAAGGTCCGCCGCCCGACCCGGCCGCGTCCCTCGATCCGGCTGCGCAGCAGGAGGGCCGGGGTCTCGATGGCCCCGCACGCCAGGATCACGAGCTTGGGCCGGATGACCAGCTGGGCCCGCGCGTGTTGGTCGCGCTCCGGGTCGAGGACCCGCGCGTGGACCACCACGGCCCGCCTCCCCTTGGTCTCGATCCGGACGGCCTGGGTCTCGGTGAAGACGCGCGCCCCCTTCTCGACGGCGTCCCGCAGCCAGGTCTGGTCGGCCGACATCTTGGCGCCTATCGGGCAGCCCATCCCGCAGTAGCCCAGGTTGGCGCAGCCCTCCACGTTCCGTCGCACCAGTGCGTGGGTGAGCCCCAGCTTGCCGGCGCCGTCCCAGAGCACCCGGTTGTTGGCGTTGACCTGGTCGACGGGCTGCTCGCGGACGCGCATCCGGTGCTCGACCGCCGAGAAGTGGGGGGCCAGCGCGGCCGGGTCGAGTCCTTCCACCCCGTGAATGGCCCTCCAGTGAACGAGCACCTGATCGGGGATCCGCTGGCAGCTCGTCCAGCTCACCAGCGAGCCGCCGCCCAGCGCGCGCCCCTGCAGGATCGCGATCGCCAGGTCGGACGTGGCCCGCTGCCCCTGCTCGCGGTAGAGCTGCGCGAAGGCGGTCCGCTCCTTCATCTGGAAGTCCTGGAGCCGCCGCTGGGCGCCCTCCTCCAGGACCAGCACCCGGACCCCGCGCTCTGCCAGCTGCGCGGCCATCACCGCCCCGCCTGCGCCCGAACCGATGATGCAGACGTCCGGCCGCTCCTCCCGCGTCTTGGGCCCGTTCCCAGCCGCCACCTCGGCGCCGGTCAGGATCTGTCCGGCCGGAGCGTGGTCGCTCATGGCTGCTCCTTGGGGGTGGGCGGCTCCACGGAGGGCGGAGCGACCAGCTCCGGGTCCACCGCGCGGGGCTCCACTGGCTCCGACTCCGGAGGCCGGGGCTTGGCGCGCGTGCGCCGGGGCGGAGGAGCGGGCTCTGCGTTCGGCTCCGCGTTCGGGTCCGTCGGCTCCGGCTTCGGTGGTGGCTTCGGTTCCGGCTTGGTCTCCGAGTCGGCCTCAGGCCTGGGCTCGCCGCGAGGCTCCGAGGTGGAGGTGCTCCGCGCCCGCTTGGGCGGCTCCTGCCGCGGCTCGGTCTGCTGGGGCGGCGGCGCGTCGCTGGAGTGCCGGACCGGCGATCCGGGCTCGGGGGGGCCCGGATAGCCGAGGGCCGGGAAGACCTCCGGGGAGGCGTAGTAGGCCATGTGAACCAGCCG
>Ga0302323_100005406_pt1 | contig 10462 bp, 10 predicted proteins | sample Fen_T0_3_FD_201950 | JGI IMG/M metagenome (GOLD analysis project Ga0302323, IMG submission 201950) | Peat permafrost microbial communities from Stordalen Mire near Abisko, Sweden - Fen_T0_3 | ecosystem: Environmental > Terrestrial > Soil > Wetlands > Permafrost | place: Sweden: Abisko... | reverse complement strand
CCCACGCGGCCCACCCGGCCCGCCCCCGGGACGAAGGGCGCCCGCCGCCCTCCCCGCGGCGGCACAGGATGGACGGGTGCTCCACCTGCGGGTCTACTGCGCCGCGGAGGCGACGGACGCCGTCCGCGCGTACCTGCTCAGGCACGACGGCATCAGCAGCCTGGCCGTCCTGGCGGGGGCGTCGGTCCGGCCGCCGGGGGACGTCGTCCTCGCCGACCTGACCCGGGACGTCGCCAACGAGGTCGTCGAGGCGCTGATGGAGCTGGGGGTGCAGCACGTCGGGACCGTGCAGATGGAGGCCGTCCCGACCTGGATCTCCCGGCAGGCGTACGAGAACGAGCGGGCCCGCCACAGCGGCGCCGACGCGGTGGTGTGGACGGACGTCGTCCAGCGCTCCTACGAGGAGTCGGAGCTGAACTGGACGTACGCCAGCTTCATGGTCCTGGCGACGCTGATCGCCGGGATCGCGATCATCCTCGACTCGCAGATCCTCACGATCGGCGCGATGGTCCTCGGCCCGGAGTTCGGACCGATCGCCGCGCTGGGGCTCGCCCTGGTGCGACGGCGACGGCGGTTGCTGCGGACGGCCGCGCGCACGCTCGTCGCCGGGTTCGTCGTCGCGATCCTGGCGACGACCGCCGCGACGCTCCTCGGCCGGGCGCTGGGGTGGGTCGACCGCGGCGACGTGACCGGTCCACGCCCCGGGACGGCCTTCATCTACGAGCCGGACAAGTGGTCCCTGCTGGTGGCCGTGATCGCGGCGGCGGCCGGCGTGCTCTCGCTGACGTCCGCGCGCACGGGCGGGCTGTCCGGCGTCTTCATCTCGGTGACGACCGTCCCGGCGGCGGGCAACGTGGCCCTCGGGCTGGCGTTCGGGGCCTGGTCGGAGATCTGGGGCAGCACCCTGCAGCTGCTCGTCAACATCACCGGGATGACCCTCGCCGGCTGGGCGACGCTCGCGCTGCAGCAGGCCGTGTGGAACCGGCTGCGCCGCGGCCCTGCGCCGCTCGGGGAGCGTCCCGACCCCGGGCGTGCCAGCCTGGCGGCATGACCACCACGGACGTCGTCATCGGCGGCGGCCTGGCTGCCGCCGGCGCCGCTGCGACCCTTCGGGAGAGCGGTACCAGCACGGACGTCGTCGTCATCAGCGACGAGGAGGTCCCGCCGTACGAGCGGCCGGAACTCTCCAAGGGCTACCTGGCCGGGTCGACCGCGCGCGAGCGGCTCGACGTCCGCGCCGAGGCCTGGTACGCCGAGCACGAGATCGGCCTGCGGCTCGGCCGCACCGCCGTCCGGATCGACCGGCAGGCGCACGAGGTGGAGCTGGACGACGGGGAGCGCGTGGGCTACACCCGCCTCCTGCTCGCCACCGGCAGCGCACCGATCGTGCCGCCACTGCCCGGCGTCGACCTGGCGGGCGTGCTGCGGCTGCGGCGGGTGGAGGACAGCGACGCGGTGCGGGCGGCGATCGCCGCCGGCGGCCCGCTCGTGATCGTCGGCGCCGGCTGGATCGGGCTGGAGGTCGCCGCGGTGGCCCGCACCGCGGGGGTCGAGGTGACCCTGTTGGAGCGCAGCCCCACGCCGCTGCACCCGGTCGTCGGCGAGGAGGTCGGCGCGACCTTCACCGAGCTGCACCGGGCGCACGGCGTGGACGTGCGCACCGGCGTCACGGTGGCCGCGATCCACGGTGACGGCGACGGTGGCCGGGTGCGCTGCGTGGAACTGGCGGACGGCACCGAGGTGCCTGCGGCCACCGTGCTCCTGGCGGTCGGCGCCCGGCCCCGGACGGAGCTCGCCGAGGCGGCCGGGCTCGCCGTGGACGACGGCGTCCTCGTCGACGTCCACCTGCGCACCAGCGATCCGGCGATCTGGGCGGCCGGCGACATCGCGCGGGCGATGAACGACTGGGCCGGCGCCCGGGTGCGGGTGGAACACTTCGCGAACGCCGCCGACCAGGGCCCGTTCGCGGCGCGCAGCATGGCGGGGTCGGCGCAGCGGTGGTCCGCGCCGCCGTTCTTCTGGAGCGACCAGTACGACGTCGGGCTGGAGTACCGCGGCCTCGCCGACCCCGCCACCGACCGGCTGGTGCTGCGCGGCACGCCGGCCGCCGCACCGTGGCAGGCCTTCTGGCTCGACGCCGACGACCGGGTCACGGCGGCGATGCACGTCAACGCGTGGGACGACGCCAAGACGCTCGAGCGGTTCGTCACCGACCGCGTCGCCGTCGATGCCGAGGCCCTCGCCGATCCTCGCCGTCCGCTGTCGCCCTGACCCTGCTGCTCGGCCGGACGAGGGTTCCTCCTCAGGCAGCGGTGGCGAAGACGACGAGGTTGTCGAGGTAGGTGCCGTGCCGGCGGTCGAAGCCGCCGCCGCACGTGATGAGCCGCAGCGCCGGCGCAGCCGTGGGGCCGTAGACCGCGTCGCCGGGGAACGCGGACTTCGGGTACCGGCCCAGCGCCCGGACGACGAAGCGCACCGACGTGCCGTCCGCCCGGCCCACCGTCACGACGTCCCCGGGGGCCAGCTCCCCCAGCCGGTAGAACACCGCCGGCCCGTCGACGCGGCTGTCCACGTGACCCACGATGACGGCCGGCCCGGTGGCGCCGGGGGCCCCGAGGTCCCGGTACCAGTACGCGCGCCGTCCGGCCGCGGCGCCGGCGGCCGGGACGGCGATGGCGCCTGCCGCGTCCCGCCCGACGCCGGAGACCGCCGCCCGGACGCCGATCCGCGGGATCTCCAGGGTCACCGGCGGAGCGACGTCCGCCACGGCCGGGGCCGGAGCCGTGGCCGGAGCCGTCTGCAGGGCGGGTGCGGGCACCGACTCGGGGGTCGGCCCGGGAGTCGACTCGGGGGTCGGCCCGGGCGTCGGGGAGGTGGACTCCGGGGCCTCCACGAGGGCCTCCGCCGGCACCCAGCGGGTCTGCTCGCGCACCGGCGGGGCGTCCGGCCGGGTGAGCCCGGTGACGACCAGCGTCGCGCCGAAGGCGGCGAACACCGACGCGGCGGCGAAGGCCGCCGGACGGGGTGCGCGCATCAGGGCCGTCCGGCGGTGGGTCCGCGGCGCAGGGCGCTGACAAGCAGGACCAGCCCGGCCATCAGGAGCAGCACCAGCCCGGAGACCACCATGAGCGGGCCGGAGTCCAGGGCCGTGCTGCCGCCGCCGGTGCCGACGCCGCCGCGCGGCACGACGGTGCGCGTCGGCCGGGCCGCGGTGGGCGTCACGGCCACGGTGGAGGTCGCGGCGGTGGAGGTCGCGGCGGTGGGCGTCGCGGCGATGGGCGTCGCGGCGGTGGGTGTCACGGCCAGGGTGGACGCGGCGGTCGTGGCCGAGGCGGCCGTCGCGGGTGGGGTGGCCGTGGTCGTGACCGGCGTGCGCGAGACGCGGCTGAGCGTGGCCGGGGTGGGCTGGACCTCGGCGGGCGCGGCCGGCGCTCGGCTCGTGGCCGGTGCCGACGTGGCCCCGGACGCGGAGGCGGTCGAGGAGGCGGACGACTCCAGCTGCCGCGTCGACCAGGTGGTCGCGACGGAGGTGGACGACGCGCCGGAGGACGCGCCCGCACCGGGCGGGCTCGTCGTCGAGCAGGCCGTGAGCAGCCCGGCCGCAGCGAGGAGAAGCAGGCCCGCCACCGGTGCCGCCACCGTCCGGCGGCGACCAGGGCGGGGCAGCAACGACGAGGCTGGGTCCGGCACGATGGCTCCCTCGTCCGTCAGTCGCTCACCACGCGGGGTGACGCCCGATTCGATCCGTTACGCCACTCATCGTGCCACGGGTCCGGATCTCCCGCTCAGCCCCAGGTGAGCAGGGTCTGACCGCCGGCGACCGCGTCACCCGGATGCACCAGGATCTCGGCGACGGTGCCGGCGACCGGAGCGGTGATCTCGGTCTCCATCTTCATGGCCTCGAGCACGAGCAGGACCGCGCCCGCCTCGACCACGGACCCCACCTCGGCGACGATCGTCGTCACGGTGCCCGAGATCGGCGCCCGCAGCACGTGCCCCTCGTCGGCGGGGGCGCTCACGTTGGTGGGGGCCGCGGGCGCCGCCGCGCCGCCGTTGCCGTTGCCGAAGACGAACGACCCGAGCGTCGCCGGCGGGCGTTCCTCCTCCACCTCGACGTCGACGTCGTACGCCGTCCCGTTGACGGTGACCTTCAGCTTCATGTCCATCCCTGCTCGATCGTCCGTGGGCCGGCCGCCCGCGAGGGCGGCCGGCATGCGTCAGCGCCCGCCGTGCTGGAGGTGGTGCGAGCCCATCACGGCGGCGCGGCCCTCCTGGGCCCAGCCCGCCCCGCCGGCGAGGTGGATCTGCCGGACCTTCGCGCGCTTGCCCAGGTACGCGGCGACCGCGGCGGAGATGGCCAGGACGACGTCGGGCGGCAGCGCCGTCGGGACGTGGGGACCGTCCACGCTCGCCTCGAGCCACTCCACCCGCCGGGTGAGCTCCTCGATGCGGGCCAGCAGGTCGGCCGTGGTGGGTTCGATGCCGGTCACAGCGGGATCAGCCCGTGCTTCTTGGGCGGGCGCAGCTCCCGCTTGGCGTGCAGGTCCTCCAGCGCGGCCGCGATCGCCCGCCGGGTGTCGGCCGGCTCGATGATCTCGTCCACGAGCTGCCGGGACGCCGCGACGTACGGGTTGGCGAAGGTGTCCCGGTAGAGGTCGATGAGCTCCTGCCGCTTGGCGGCCGGGTCCTCGGCGGCCTTGATTTCGCGCCGGAAGACGATCCCCGCCGCGCCCTCGGCGCCCATGACCGCGACCTCGGCCGTCGGCCAGGCGAGCACCCGGTCGGCACCCAGGTCCTTGGAGCACATCGCGATGTACGCGCCGCCGTACGCCTTGCGGAGGATCACCGTGATCTTCGGGACGGTGGCCGCCGAGTAGGCGAAGAGCAGCTTCGCGCCGTGCCGGATGATCCCGCCGTACTCCTGGCTGACGCCCGGCAGGAAGCCCGGGACGTCGACGAAGGTCACCAGCGGGATGTTGAACGCGTTGCAGAAGCGCACGAACCGCGCGCTCTTGTCGGAGGCGTTGATGTCCAGGACGCCGGACACGACGCACGGCTGGCTGGCGATGATCCCCACCGTCCGGCCGCAGACCCGCGCGAACCCGATGACGATGTTCTGCGCGTAGCCGGCCTGCACCTCGAGGAAGTCCGCGTCGTCGACGACGTTCGCGATGACCTCGCGGACGTCGTACGCCTTCTTCGGGTCGTCCGGGATGATGTCGTTCAGGCGCGGGTTGGCGTCGACGTCACCGTCGTTGGCCAGCTCGGGCGGGTCCTCGCTGTTGTTGCTCGGCAGGAACGACAGCAGCTTCTTGGTGATGAGCATCGCCTGCTGGTCGTCGTCCGCGACGAAGTGGACGACGCCGGAGTGCTGCATGTGGGCCTCGGGGCCGCCGAGCGCCTCGTCGGACACGACCTCGCCGGTGACCGACTGGATCACGCTCGGCCCGGTGATGAACATCCGGGCGGCCTTGGTCTGGATGATGAAGTCGGTCAGGGCCGGGGAGTACACCGCGCCGCCCGCGCACGGGCCGGCGATGATCGAGATCTGCGGGACGACGCCGGACAGCTGCACATTGCTGTAGAACACCCGGCCGTACCCGGAGAGCGAGTCGATGCCCTCCTGCACCCGGGCGCCGCCGGAGTCGTTGATCGCGACGAACGGCGTCCCCGTCTTCAACGAGGCCTGCATCATCGCGACGACCTTGCTGTTGTGCACCTCCCCCGCCGACCCGCCGGAGACGGTGAAGTCCTGGCTGGCCAGGTGCACCGGGCGGCCGAGGACAGTCCCTGCACCGGTGACGACGCCGTCCGCGGGCACGACGGCGTCCGCCATGCCGAACAGGGTCGACCGGTGCTGGGCGAACATCCCAGTCTCGGAGAAGCTGCCGGGGTCGAGCAGCTCGGCGATGCGCTCGCGCGCCGTGAGCTTGCCCTGTTCGTGCTGCTTGGCGACACGCTTCTCACCGCCTCCGGCCGCGATGTCCTCGCGGCGTCTGGCGAGCTCTTCGATGCGGTCCTTCATGGTTCGCGTCTTCACGGGAGTCCTCACGCGGGGGCGACCGACACGCTGTGCGGCGTGCCGTTCACGGTGACCTTGTAGGTGATCGGGGTGCGGAGCGGACCGCCGGAGCCGTTCCCGGAGCCGCCGAGCTTGGCCAGCTTCTCGGCCTCGACGTCCTTCGGGTCCCGACCGACGTTCTTCGGGCCGTCCGCCCGGGAGCCGAAGAACCCGGGGGCGACCTTGGGGAACATCGCGTGGGTCAGGATGTCCTCGTCGGAGCCGTCGCAGCCGGGGACGGCGAGCGCCTGCGCGCGCAGCTCGTCCCACTCCGGCGGCAGCAGGTCCGCGGGGCGCTGGGTGATCGGCGGCTTCTTCATCTGGGCCTCGGCCGCGGCGACGACCTCGGGGTTGCGCTCGCCGATGCAGTGGCCGTAGTAGCCGAGCATGAGGTCGGCGAACTCAGCGGTCATGACCTTGTAGCGACCCATGAGCACGTTGAAGACCGCCTGGGTGCCGACGATCTGGCTGGAGGGCGTCACCAGGGGCGGGAACCCGGCGTCCTCGCGGACCCGCGGCACCTCCTGGAGGACCTCCTTGAGGCGGTCGCCGGCTCCCTGCTGGCGCAGCTGGCTCTCCATGTTGGAGATCATGCCGCCCGGGATCTGGCTGAGGAAGATCTCGGTCTCGACGCCGGTGATGCCGGAGAAGAACTCGGCGTACCGGGGCCGGATGGCGAGGAAGTGGTCCTTGACGGAGTAGAGCTTCTCCAGGTCGAGGTCGGCGTGGTAGCCGGTGCCCTCGAGCATCTCGACGAGGCTCTCGGTCGGGTTGTGGCCGGGGCCGAGCGACAGCGAGCTGATCGCGGTGTCCACGCTGTCCGCGCCGGCCTCGATGGCCTTCATCAGCGACACCAGCGTCACGCCGGTCGTGGCGTGGCAGTGGATCGCGATGCGCAGGTCGGGGAAGACCGCCTTGATGGCCTTGACGATGTCGTAGGCCGGCTGCGGCTTGAGCAGCGCCGCCATGTCCTTGATGCAGAGCGAGTCGATACCGAGGGCCACCAGCTCGCGGGCCTGCTGGACGTACCCCTCCACCGTGTGCAGCGGGGAGACGGTGTAGCAGATGGTGCCCTGGGCGTGCGCGCCCGCGCGCTTGACGGCGCGGATGGCCTGCTCGACGTTGCGGGTGTCGTTGAGGGCGTCGAACGTCCGGAAGACGTCCATGCCGTTCTCGACGGCCTTCGCGACGAAGCGGTCGACGACCTCGTCCTCGTAGTGGCGGTAGCCGAGCAGGTTCTGCCCGCGCAGCAGCATCTGCGTGCGCGAGTTCGGGAGCAGCTTGCGGAAGGTGCGCAGGCGCTGCCAGGGGTCCTCGTTGAGGAAGCGGATGCAGGCGTCGAAGGTGGCGCCGCCCCAGCACTCGACGCTCCAGTAGCCGGCCGCGTCGATGTCGGCGCAGGCGGGGATCATGTCCTCCAGCGCCATCCGGGTGGCCATCAGGCTCTGGTGCGCATCCCTGAGGGCCAGCTCAGTGACGTCGATCTTTCGGTCCACGGTTACTCCTCGTCACCGTTCAGGGTGCCCTCGACATGCGTCGTTGCACCGCCGTACCGGGTGTGCTCCTACGATGTCGCGTCCCGGCGCCCGGCTGCTCGGACGAAAGACCCGGTTTCCCGCGGCGAGCGGTGCTTGGGTCGCGCCGAGCGGCAGGCACCGGTCACGCATCCCCTTGACGTGACGTAGACACGGTCACCGCAGTGGCTACCCGGCAGTAACCAACGGTGATTCCGCCCGGCACAAGGGACGGACGTCGCCGACGTTATCGTCCGGCCCCGCATCCCGACAGGATCGACCCGCCCCCCGAAGGACTTTCCGGACGGCCGCCCCTGCCGCGCGGGCGCCGTGCCGCCCTACGCTGCGCGACATGGGGGAGATCTCGACGTCGGGTCGCGCCGTCGGGCGGGCTGTCACCGGTCGGGGCCGGGTGCGCCGCCCCGCCGGCTGGGCCGCAGCGGCCGGGCTGGGCGCGCTGGCCGCCGTCCTGGTGTGGTCCGGGTCGCGCTACGGGTACCACCGGGACGAGCTCTACTTCCTCGCCTGCGGACGACGACCCGCGTGGGGCTACCCCGACCAGCCGCCGCTGACCCCGCTGCTGTCGCGGGTCATGGAGCTGCTCCACCCGCATTCGCCGCTGGTGCTGCGCCTGCCTGCGGTGGCGCTGGTGGTGGGCATCACGGCGCTCACCGGCCTGCTCGCGCGCGATCTGGGCGGGGGGCGGTTCGCGCGCGGGCTCGCCGCGCTCGCGGTGGGCTCGGGCACGGTGCTGCTCACCGGTGGCCGGGTGCTCGTGACGGCCACCGTGGACGTCGCGGTGTGGGTCGGGCTGACCTGGATCGCGGTGCGGCTGCTGGGTTCGGGCGACCGGCGCTGGTGGCTGCCCCTCGGCGCGCTGCTCGGCGTCGGCCTGCTGAACAAGCAGCTGCCGCTGCTGCTGGTGGCCGGGCTGCTCGCCGGGCTGCTCCTGACGCCGTCGGCCCGGCCGCTCCTGCGCGGGCCGTGGCCGTGGGTGGGCGGCGCCGTGGCCGCGGCCTGCTGGGCGCCGGTGCTGGTGTGGCAGGCCCGGCACGGGTGGCCGCAACTGACCCTGGCCGGGCAGATCCGGGCCGAGTACGGCCGGCCGGACGAGCGGGTCAAGGCGCTGGTGGGGCAGCTGCTGCTCTTCAGCGCCGGGGCAGGGGTGCTGTGGGTCGTCGGGGTGCGGCAGCTGTTCCGGCGCCCGGAACTCGCCCGCTACCGGCCGCTGGCCTGGGCGTGGGTGGTCGCGCTGGCGCTGTTCGTGGTGACCGCCGGGCAGGTCTACTACCTCACCGGCCTGTACCCGGTGCTCATCGCGGCGGGCGCCGTCGCCGTCGAGCGGTGGCGGCCGCTGGGGCGGCGGGCCGTGGTCGCGCTCGTGGTGGTGACGGCGACGCTCTTCGCGCCGGCGGCGCTGCCGGTGCTGCCGCCGTCCCGGCTCGACACCCCGCCGTGGGGCGAGCTGGACGAGCCGCAGCGCGAGATGGTCGGTTGGCCCGCGCTGGTGGACCAGGTCGCGGCGGCGTACCGCTCCGTCCCGGAGCCGGACCGGGCGCGGGCCGTCGTGTTCACCTCCAACTACGGCGAGGCGGGCGCGGTGGAGGAGTACGGCCCGGCCCGCGGCGTCCCGGGGCCCGCGTACAGCGGCCACAACGGGTTCGCCGACTGGGGTCCGCCGCCGGTGGCGGACGGTCCCGTGGTCGTGGTGTGGGAGAGCGACCCGGCAGGGACACCGCCCTCGACCTGGTTCACCGGGTGCCGGTCGGCGGGACCGGTGGTCACGGGCGTGCGCAACGAGGAGGGCCGGTACGCCCGGGTGTGGGTCTGCACCGGGACCGTCGGTGGCTGGCCGGCGATCTGGCCGCGGCTGGCCCACCTGTCGGCGTGACCGGCGCCGCCGCACCGGGGCGTCGCCCGGAGGAGACGACGCAGGGTGACCGACACGCGGTGCGACACGCCGGGATCTCGTGCTCGACCGAGGCGAAAGTCCCACGGAGAGGTGTTTCCGCGGGCCACTCTGTACACCGTGCATCGTTCAGCTGTGCAGACGCGCAAGGTCCTCCCGACCAGCCCCTTCCGGCGCCTCGACGCCGCTCCCCCGACCACCGACGGCTTCCATGTCGGTGGTCGTGTCACGCACGACCGCTTCGGCATGGGGAAGATCGTGTCGGTCGACCCCGACTTCGTGACCATCGACTTCGGCGACGGCGCGGTCAAGCAGCTCCGGGCCGGCGCCCGGGGCCTCGACCGACTCTGACCGACGTCGAGCCGGTCGGCTGACCGGATCGTTCCGGCTCCGGGCCGGATCGGGCCTCGTCGCGCCCCGGGCTCGACGGCGAGGATCGCGGTATGGACCTCACCTCCCGCCGCAGCTCCCGCCGTGCCCTGGTCGTCGTCGACGTGCAGGAGTCCTTCCGGCGCCGGCCGAGCTGGGCCGTCGTCTCGTCGCCCGACATCGTCGCCGCCGTCGACGCTCTCGTGGCGGCGTCCCGCGCCGCCGGTGACCTCGTCGTCTGGGTGCTGCACGCCGAGCCCGGCTCGGGCACGGTGTTCGACCCGGCGAGCGGGTTCGTCCGGCTCATGGCCGGCCTTGACCCCCGGCCCGGCGAACCCGTCCTCACCAAGACGGCGCACAACGCCTTCACCACGACGAACCTGCAGCAGCTGCTGACGCAGCACGGCGTCCGCGAGCTGCTGGTGTGCGGGATCCGCACCGAGCAGTGCTGCGAGACCACCGCGCGCCTGGCCTCGGACCTCGGGTACGACGTCACGTTCGTCGTCGACGCCACCGCCACGATGCCGCTGGCGCACCCGGACGCGCCCGCCGACCGCTCGATCGAGGACCTGCTCGCCGACCCCACCACCCTGCCCGCGAGTGCGGTGG
>Ga0302323_100005404_pt1 | contig 10464 bp, 4 predicted proteins | sample Fen_T0_3_FD_201950 | JGI IMG/M metagenome (GOLD analysis project Ga0302323, IMG submission 201950) | Peat permafrost microbial communities from Stordalen Mire near Abisko, Sweden - Fen_T0_3 | ecosystem: Environmental > Terrestrial > Soil > Wetlands > Permafrost | place: Sweden: Abisko... | reverse complement strand
AACAACGCCATTGCTGTCGCCAGTGATTTGGCTCGATTACTCAAGCGCGAAACCAAGCGGGTAAAGACGGTGATTTCATCGCATCACAGCCTGTTTTTTAATGTGATGTGTAACGAGCTGAAAAAAACCTCGCACAAAACCTATTTTCTGCATCGCGGTAATGGTTCAGGTACCTACACCCTGCGGGCTACCGATGACACGCCTTTTTTCCACCATGTCGCCATGCTGGCCGAACTACAGAAAGCCTCTGAATCCGGCAAACTGTATACCCATCACTTCAATATGCTGCGTAGCATATTGGAAAAAACCGCCACCTTTTTTGGCTTCAATGATTTTTCTGCCTGTATTCACGGCGTTGACGACGAAGTGTTATTCGCCCGCGCCTTAAATTTGCTCAGCCACGGCAAATACTCGGCTTACGAACCTAAAGAAATGGGCGAAGACACCAAGCAACTTTTTCAAAACATTTTAAGTGCATTTCTTAACCGCTATCGATTTGACTTGCCGGAAATGATCACCGTTACCCCAAAATTAAATAATTCGTTATGACCCAACAAGAACTCAATAAACTCGGCAGCACGCTGTGGGCCATCGCCGACGATCTACGCGGCGCGATGAATGCCGACGACTTCCGCGACTATATGCTGTCGTTTCTGTTTTTGCGCTATTTGTCGGACAACTACGAAGCCGCCGCGCAGAAGGAACTGGGGCCGGATTATCCGAATCTGGTGAACGATGATAAGCGCGCGCCACTGTCGGTGTGGTATGCGGAAAATGCTGCTGAGGTGTCGGATTTTGAAAAACAAATGCGCCGCAAAGTGCATTACGTGATTGAGCCGCTGCATCTTTGGAGCAGCATTGCCGAGCTGGCCAGAACCCAAAACGGCGAATTGCTGCACACACTGGAAAAAGGCTTTAAATACATTGAAAACCATAGCTTTGACAGCACTTTTCAAGGCTTGTTCTCGGAGATTAACCTCAATTCCGAAAAGCTCGGCAAAAATTACGCGGATCGCAATGCCAAACTGTGTACCATCATCAGCAAAATCGCCGCAGGTATTGCCGGTTTTACGACTAACAGCGATATTTTGGGCGATGCCTACGAATACCTGATCGGCCAGTTTGCTGCCGGTTCGGGCAAAAAAGCCGGTGAGTTTTATACGCCGCAACAAATTTCGACGATTCTATCCGCTATCGTCACCCTCGACAGCCAGGAACCGGCCACCGGCAAAAAGCTTAAACTCGATAAAGTGCTGGATTTTGCTTGCGGTTCCGGTTCGTTACTTTTGAACGTGCGTAAGCAGCTTGGCTCGCATGGTATCGGCAAGATTTACGGCCAAGAGTCGAATATCACCACCTACAACTTAGCACGAATGAACATGCTGCTGCACGGTGTGAAAGATTCTGAATTCGAAATCCATCACGGCAATTCCTTGCTGAACGATTGGGATATTCTGAACGAAATGAACCCCGCTAAAAAACTGGAGTTTGATGCGGTAGTGGCTAATCCGCCGTTCAGCCTTCGCTGGGAACCCAACGAAACCCTAGGCGAAGACTTCCGTTTTAAAAGCTATGGCCTTGCCCCAAAATCCGCTGCCGACTTTGCCTTTTTGTTGCATGGTTTTCATTTTTTAAGCGATCAAGGCACGATGGCCATCATTTTGCCGCACGGGGTTTTGTTTCGCGGTGGTGCCGAAGAGCGTATACGCACCAAGCTATTAAAGGACGGCCACATCGACACCGTGATTGGCCTGCCAGCCAACCTGTTTTTCTCAACTGGCATCCCGGTATGCATACTGGTTTTGAAGAAGTGCAAGAAGCCGGACGACGTGCTGTTCATCAACGCCAGCGAACACTTTGAAAAAGGCAAACGCCAAAACCGCTTACTGCCTGAGCACATTGACAAGATTGTCGATACCTATCAATTCCGCAAGCCAGAGGAGCGTTATTCGCGCCGGGTAGCGATGGCCGAGATCGAGCAAAATGATTTTAACCTGAATATTTCCCGTTATATCAGTACCGCCAAAGCAGAAGAGCAGATTGACTTGCAGGTGGTCAATGCGGAGTTGGTGGCATTGGAGCAAAAAATTGTCGCTAGTACTGACAGGCATAATGGCTTTCTCAACGAATTGGGCTTGCCGTCCTTGCCGTGCGTTCTAAGAGAGTAACGATCTCAAAACCGCTGCGGAAATACAGAAAACACCAATCGTCAACGTCTTGGGGTCTGAAGTCCAGCGGTACGTTTCTTTAACGCTGGACTCCAACACCTTAATATTAAGACAGTGAATATAAATCATAACCCCCCAGAAATTGACTTTGATCAAATTGAACGTATCACGGATCGCCTTCGAGATTTAGTAAGAAATTACCCAAAGGGTTTAGGTCTTTTTAAAGAGTTTCTGCAAAATGCAGACGACGCCGGCGCATCGAAGTTGCGGATCATCTATGATCACCGCCTGCATAAAGGTGCTTTGGAAAATACAGCAATGGCGGTGGCTTTAACGCCTTCTCTCCTATTTTTCAACGATCAAATATTCACCGATGCCGATTTTCAGCGAATACAAAGCATAGGCAATGGCGGAAAAGTCAGCGATTCGAATCGTACTGGCCGGTTCGGTCTGGGATTCAATACTTGTTATAGTGTTTCTGATCATCCTAGCCTGTTAACTGCCGATAAAATTGCCTGGTTCGATCCCCATCAACGTGTATTCCCAAAGGGAAAAAATGCTCGCGCTTGGTCAGTCCCTGTCGCACAAGAACATTTCCCAAATTGGCTAGAAACCTTTGCACCGGCGGGATTAAAACCCGGCGCGGGATATTTGTCTGGAACAACTTTTCGGCTTCCTTTACGTACAAGCGGGGATGCTGTTATTAGCGAGATTTGTGATGAACCTTTTACCTACGAAGATTTTATTTCAATCTTGGAAGAGCTCAACCAAGTCGGCCCGCCATTAATTATTTTCTTACGGTCGGTCAATACGCTTGAAGTCTTGGAGATAGGTGAGGACGGCGCAGAGCAGCTTAAATACCAACTGTCTACCGTAAACGAGTCAGAGGTTGAACAAAATCGTTCCATTCTCAGAAATATAGTGGATGGAAGGCCAGAGGATTTGCTCGAAAAATGGTTAGCATCAGATGAACAGTTACCAGTTGTTCAATACAATCATTCGTTTGTTTTGTTAGGTATTGACGGCATAGCACATCATGAAACTTGGGCAGTTACCTCCGGATTATTTCGCGGCCCAAACGATCAATTGTTGGAGGATGCTCTTAAAGTTTGCAGGCATCGAGAAAAAGCAATTCCATGGGCAGGGGCGGCAACGATGCTGAGTGGAACCAGAGCAAATGCAGTTTCCGGTGGTTTAGCGTGTTTTCTCCCATTGCCTGAAAAGGTCGATTGGCCGATTTGGTTGCATGGCTGGTTTGATCTGAGCTCCAATCGGCGGGGTATAACTCGATCTGCGGAAGTAGGCGGGGCAAACCATGACCGTTATGAATGGAACAAATCATTAACGGAACATGCAGTTGCTAAAGCATGGGCGATATTGATGGTTCAGGTTGCTGGGGATGCAGAGCATAATGTTGAGCCATATAAGCTTTGGCCAACAGAAGAATTTCCAGACGATATAAATCAAGCGCTCATTCTAGGATTTTACCGGGTTGCTGCTTCATTGCCTCTAATTAGAGGGCTTAATTCTGATGGCTATCATTGGTACAGACTTAACGACGGCGTGCTCGATTTGCCGCAAACGTGGCATAGTCATCTAATAGAGCCATTTATAGCGGAGGGTTGGTCAATCTGTATTCCCCCTTTGAATGACTTTGTAAAACAAGGTTTTGATGAAGCAGGCGAAACAATATCAAGTTTAACGCCTGCATTGTTACGTGACTATTTATTAGAAGTTGACAGTACGTTGGACATTGCCTGTGAGCTGGACGAAGCTCCAAAGCAAATGCTCAGAAATAAAAAGTGGATTTATTCGTTAGCGAAATTTTGTTCAGGTGGAAATTTTAATTCTTTAGCCAACTTACCCCTTGCAATACTCAGTGATGGCTTGCTGCATACATACACTGCATGTGGAACTATTTTTATAGATGACGAAAATGAACAATTTCGAATCTTGCTAAATGCACTGCCGGAACGCTTGTTTGATGCTGAATATCAAGTTGCAATTGGCATTTCAAAAGCCTTCGATAAAATTAAAGTTGTAACATTTGATCTTGATGATTTTCTAGACTGGGTTCCTGAAATATTAGCAAAGGAAAATCCCGATAACTCATGGCTGTGCGCATTTTTTGATTATCTTGAACGGCAAAATCCAGAAGTTATTACGTTTTATGCCGATAAAATCAAAGAATTGGAAGTAGTTCCCGATCAGTTCGGAAGTTTCCGAGCAATGGGATTAATTGAGACGCCGCTTATAACGCATAAAATTGAGGATAAGCGTCTACTCGATGCATTGACTGCCCTTAAAATTCCTTTGCTTGAAGGTTCATCTGTGCTAATACAAATAATTGATCGATTTGTCTCAAAGCATAGCGGATTTGTATGGCAACTAACCCCGAATGATATTGGTTTCAATCTCAAAGATCACGCTGAGAACGAAACTTTTGACGATAGTGCTTTAGATGACAGAGATAATGTGCTATTTCCCTTACTAGACTTTCTAGCCTCAGAAAGAAACTGGTTAAAATCTGATGACAGTCGCCTCCCTTTTCTACGGCAATTAAGATTTTTGCCTACTACCAGTGGTCAACGAATAAATGCTGAAGAACCTAATGCTTACATGCCGGGTTCTTTCCATCCGCCAACAGGTTTTGAAGGGGAATATCAACTTTTAGATACTGGGGAGAATGATCAATGGCGATTGATATTTTCAAACCTAGGTATGAATATTCTTAATGGGAGCACGTTTGTTGAAAACGCCTTATTGCCGACTTTTTCATCAAATATCACTAATGAAAAACGCCATAGTCTGCTTGTTTGGCTTCGTGACGAATATCAGCTTATTGCCAGAGACCTAGAACAAAACGATCGTGAACGACTTCATCAGTTGATTCGTAATACGCCGATTTTGCCTATTAGCGGTGGAGGCAACGGCGCGCCATCTAAAGTTTATCGCCCTAATGCGAGTGAACCCAAAAAACTTTTCGGTAATCGCGTTCGAATTCCTGACAAACAGTTTTTTTCATCCGATCAAGATCTGTGGAATAAGTTTTTTGACGATTTTAGACTTCCTCGGAAGCCTTTAGCGTCTGATTTGCTCAATGAAATACGAACTTTAGTCGACATATCCCATGAACATGGGGTTGCGGCGATTCGTACACCACTTAAAAACCTGATAGCCCATATCAGCGATAACTGGGGAGAACTAGCCAATATAAATTGTAGTGAAAACAAAACCTTTGCGGAAACGTTATCAGAAATTGATTGGTTACCCGCCGTACCTACCGAAGCCGCTAGATATGCGGCTAATTATTCGGGCTGGCAGTACTCGCTTTGGAGGCCAGACCAAATAGTACCATCTCGGCTTGCAAATATCGCGTCATCTAAATATCCAGTATTAGACAGCCAGGAATTTAGAGAAGAAATGGCGGAAGCATTAGGACTTAAAACTGATGTAACGATTGTTGATGTAATGGAGCATTTTGCCATAGTCCGGGATTTACCAAATCCGACTACCGAAGCTGAACTTGATATGATCCGCCGTTGTGCTTTTGATGTATACAGGTTTATTGGTCGGCAATCTGATATGTTAAACAAAGCAAACTCAGTGGCCATATCAGAATTATCTCCACAGCGCTGTATTCTTATAGCTGATAAATGGTGGCTACCCACCCGATGTTTTTTGCATTTACCTTTTGCGACAACTTGGGCAGCTTCTTTAAAGGATGAATTTCCCAATAATGATCAAGCACTGCGACTTGGCTTGGAACGTCTAGGTGTTCGTCAAACTCCAGAACTTGATGATTGGCGCCAAATGTTGATCGATTTAGCTGAAGCCGCTGATTATAACGTTTTGAATTCAGATGCTCTAAACCAGGCGCGACGTGTAATTAGACAGTTGCGTTCTGCGCCACCGGAATGGCTTGAAAGAAACGATATTTTAGTACCTCTTGAATCAGGAAAATTGCAGAATGCCTCTTTATCTTTAATTCCGGACGATTCTAGATTGAAGAAGGTCGATTGCAAAACCGCCTTACCATTGATTGAGGACAATAATGATGCAATTGATGTTGGCCGGTATTCTGGAGCACGATCCCTCCATGCTGAACTTCAGGATAGGTTAGCAGTACCACCAAAACTTATCGGGAATCAGGATTTTGCAAGAAAAATTCAATATCGAATTAGATCCCGAGAGTTTCGGGAATGTCTAATCCGTATTGCATATGAAGAAGCTTTAGCGAGAAATGACGCCGATCCAATGGAGGTTGTAAATAACCCAATTTTTGATAGCCCCAAAAAACTTGAAATTTGCATTACATCAACCATTCAAATAGAAAGTGTTATCGACTTAGCTGGGGAGGAAATTGTTGCTTTCGAAATTTCTGATGCCTCAAGTTTTTTGGAGAATGAAACTAATTATTCTAGGCTGTGGCTAAAAGATCGTAAATCTCTCCGCCGTATGTTGGATGAATTAGTCAGAACTATTTGTGAGCTTTGCCAGCTTTCTGATCAACTACGATTAAGTCGAATTCTTGAAAAAGAGCCTGAGGACATGTCCAGCGTTTTGGACGAAGACGAAGTAGCAATAATTCCAACCGGCCAATCACTGGATTTAGGCGACAATGAAGATGATTCCCATGAATTTAACGAAGCATTATACGAAAAAGATACAACCTCGGTAGATCAAGATATTCAGCATGATAATAGTGAAGTCCAGAATATTTTTGTCGGTGAAAATGATGGTTCTGGGATGGAAGATGTGGTCGAAAATGAATCCGAGCCAGTTCCGGTTCTGCATCGCCATTCCCTGTCACAATTTAGTCGTGGCGCTTATAGAAAATTCAGAGCCAGGTCTCAATCTACAAGCTCAAGTACCCGAGGGGGGACTTCGGACTTTTCCGAATATCAACACTCTGACCAGAACTCCCCGCCAATTGAAGCAGGGCATGGCAGCAGCACCTCTTGGGTGGAAGGGTTAAATAAGGAATCGAGTAAGTCCAATCAAGCGCGCCTTCGCAGTTATGTGCATGAAAAAGAGCAAAGCGATTATGATACTGAACCAACTGAATCCGCGGCCAAGGATATTGGTGACGCAGGTGAATCTTTCGTAATGAATTGGGAAATGAAAGCCGGTCGTACTCCCAAGAAAATGCCTATCAATAACGAGGGCTACGATATCGTATCTGAAAGCCCAGAAGGACTTCGTTATATAGAAGTTAAGAGCATTGATGGTTCTTGGGGGGCAAGAGGTGTGGGTGTTACCCGTGCTCAATACGATACAGCAATTAAATTTGGTCCAAATTGGTGGCTTTATATAGTCGAATACGCTAAAAATGAAGCACGATCAGTTGTAACGCCCATCCAAAATCCCTTTCATCTTGCTACTGAATTTCGATTTGACGCTGGTTGGAGGGATTTTCATTCTGATCCTATTCCTCAAACACAACCAAACAGCAAACCAGAAGTTGGCGCACAGTATGATCGGGATAATTCAATTGTTACGATTTTAGAAGCTTTCCAGCGCGGCTTATTATGGAAAGTCAAAATTAAATTAGCAGACGACTCGACTGCTACAGTTCCCTGGAATCCAAGCTGGCGGAGATTATAATCAATGGCTCGAATGATTCCAGAACTTAATGACACCGCCTTAAATCTGGTGCCTTCTGCGGCCGAACGTTCAGTGTATTGTTCGCTTCGAGATGGCCTTAAGAACGATGTGCTTGTCGTGCACTCTCTTGAATTAGTTGTCAACTCCGCAAATGATGGCCCCAAAGACGCGGAAGCTGATTTCGTTATTTTTGACCCAAACCGAGGAATTTTGGTCATTGAGGTTAAAGGCGGCGGGATCAAATTTGATGCTGTTGAGCGCCTATGGTGGTCAATAGATCGCCATAAAAAGCTGCATCCCATTAAAGATCCATTTCGCCAGGCAAAAAACGCTAAATATGAAATTCTTAGAAATCTCAAGGCTGAAAAAGGCTGGGGAGCAACTGAAATGCCTCGCATTACCCTGGGCCATGCCGCAGCATTTCCCGATCTACTTGATATTAATCCACTGATTTCTCCTGAAAGACCGAGTGAAATCATTGGTAACCGGGCCATCATTAATGATGCATCTGGCTGGGTAAGCCAAGTATTTAATTTCTGGAGCAAAGGTAGCTATCAAACCCAACCTTTGGGACAGAGGGGAATGCGGATTATCGAGTCTCTCTACTGTCACAGTATCAGAGTTGACGTGCCGTTAGCACTAACTATTGATCAAGAGTTCCGACGCCAAATTGAACTCACTGAGCGTCAGGGAAGAATTTTGCGTAGTTTTCGTTATAGAAAGCGTGCTGCTGTTTCCGGCGGCGCAGGAACCGGGAAGACCCTCCTTGCCTTACAGCATGCAAAATTACTGGCTTCACAAGGTATAAAAACACTTCTGGTCTGCTATAACAGAGCACTTGCTGATTTTCTGAAATGGGAAACACAAGGTCTGGAAAATTTGCATGCCTTATCCTTTCATCAGCTGTGTGATTGGCGAATCAAAGTTACAGGCCAATATTTACTTGAAGAAGCCAAACAAGCTTATCCGGGAAGTTCATTTTTTGATCTACAAATGCCCTATGCGCTTTCCAGATCAACCGAGCTGGACAAATTTCGATACCAGGCAATCGTAGTAGATGAAGGACAAGACTTTGGCGACGAATATTGGCTGCCGATTGAATTGTTACTGGACGATGAGGAAGATGCTTACCTTTATGTATTTTTTGACCCTAATCAAGCCGTCTATCGGAATGCATCAACATTTCCTATTCAGGACCCGCCATTATTGCTAATTGAAAACTGCCGCAATACCAAAAATATACACGAGTTAGCTTATCAGTATTATATTGGCGATGAAGTTGATCCACCGGATATCGTAGGGGCCCCCCATGAGATATTAGAAGCCAGGGGATTGAATAAACAAGCAAAGCTAATCAAAGATAAAGTCTCTGAATTAATCACAAAAGAGCAAGTGGCTCTTCATGACGTGGTTGTTTTGGTTCTGGCCAACCAAAAGGATCATTATTATCAGGCATTGCAAAATGCCGGTTGTCCAAGCGGCTCCAATTGGAGCTTTGAGTCCCTATGGCAACCCAAAACTATCTTAGTTGATACGGTGAAAAGATTTAAAGGACTTGAGAGCGCTATCGTTTTGTTTTGGATTGGAGATCAGATCGATATAGAAACCAACAAGGAGCTTATATACGTAGCTCTGTCGCGAGCACGATCAAGACTTTTTCTAGTGGGAGATATAGGGAAAATTTCACAGTTAGCCAGAAAACGCGGATGTTCCCGGTGACGAACTGCCCATTATTGGGTACGTTTGAACGAACGACACCAATGTCCCATAGGATTTCTTGAAGAGTTCACGGCAATTTAACATAACCCCCACTTCTGCGAATGTCACATAAAAATAAATCCAGACGAAGCCCACTTTACGTGGGCTTTTTTATGCGTGTCGAAAATTTTAACGGCTGGCTGGTTTTGGCCCAAAGAGTATAAAAATGCAAAAATCAAGAAGATCGATGACGTATCAACGTTATCATCGTGTGCCATTTTTAATGGTGTTATCCCGAATCCAGGCGGCCTCAAATCACCGGTGACTGTTTCATAAACTGCTTCAATAACCGCATTAAACCCTCTATAGGCTTTCTCTTGTAATGATTCATAATGTCTTCAACTTTGTTGAAGACTTGATCGTGCATGTGAATTTTTTGCTGCATGGTAGCTCTCCTCGTTTAAATAACGGTGGTTAATGGGATCGATAACTGCGCATTTGTCCGACTAACACGCCCTGTATTGCAACCTGCTCAGGCTGGTAGGACAGCGCTGTCATGTTGGCATTGGCTGGAAGCAGTAACACCTGCTCTGCGGTCTGTTCAATGTATTTGAGTGTGGCTTCGGCGTTCTCGATTAAGGCGACCACTATCTCGCCGTTACTCGCATAATCACGTTGCTCGATAACCACCCAGTCACCATCAAAAATCCCGGCCTCGATCATGGAGTCACCTTTAACCTGCAACACATAGCAGGGCTTATCGGTTTTCAGTGCATCGGGTACGGTCATGTAGCGGATGGTTGCTACGGCTTCAATCGGCTTACCCGCGGCGATTGCTCCGATAAAAGGTAAGCCCTGTTCAAAAGTGGAATCATCACTCTGCGCTTGAGCGGTCAGGCGAACACCACCCTTTTTCTTGCCCATGAAAGGCTCCACCAGACCCGCTTCAACCAAGGCCATAATGTGCTTGTATAACGACCCGCGCGAGACC
>Ga0302323_100005403_pt1 | contig 10466 bp, 7 predicted proteins | sample Fen_T0_3_FD_201950 | JGI IMG/M metagenome (GOLD analysis project Ga0302323, IMG submission 201950) | Peat permafrost microbial communities from Stordalen Mire near Abisko, Sweden - Fen_T0_3 | ecosystem: Environmental > Terrestrial > Soil > Wetlands > Permafrost | place: Sweden: Abisko... | reverse complement strand
AATCAGCGCCTTCTCCTCGACCTTGCGCAACTTGAAGAGTAGCTCGGGACGCTCGTCGAGGCGGGCGCCGATGCCGTACAGCACGGCCGCGACGTGCTTGCACATCGACGCCCAGTCTGGACAGCTGCAGGTAAAGTGGATCTCGGCCGGCGCGGGGAACAGCCCGGTCTTCTGTTGGCAGATGCGCTCCATGACGCCTTTCGAGAAACGCCCTTGCAACAATTCCACCAGCGAGTCGATGGCGCCGGCGCAGTCAGCACAGATGGAATTCCACCGCGCCTTGGGTACCGCCGATACGTTCATCGCGACCTCGTACATTTCCGAGCCGCTGACATGCGCCTTGATTTCACCGGGCGTGATTTGCAGATCGACCACGGAGCCATTGCGCACATAGGTGCGCCCGCGCGGCAGCCGGTTGGCGTAATCGCTGTAGCGTTCCAGGTTGTCGCACCAGGATTTTCCCCAGAAGGTCTTGGCAATCGCCCGACCATCGATCACCACTGGTGATACCGGGTGACCCTTCTTCGCTAGCTTCGCCATCTCGCGCGCGGCCTTGCGACGCCGCTCGGCCACTGAAACATAGGGGCGCCACTCGTAGAACATGCATCACTCCTTCATTGCGGCTTTCAGATCGAGGGCGACGAGCCGCAGTAGCTCGTCGTCCTTCAGCTCGGTCAGGTTCAGCTCGCCGCCACCTTCGAGCAATTCCCTCGAGAGCTGTTTCTTCGATTCGATGAGCTCGTCGATTTTTTCCTCGACGGTTCCTCGGCATACGAACTTGTGGACCAAGACGTTCTTGGTCTGCCCGATGCGGAAGGCGCGGTCGGTGGCCTGGTTCTCGACTGCCGGGTTCCACCAGCGATCGAAGTGCACCACGTGCGACGCCGCGGTGAGGTTCAGCCCCGATCCGCCGGCCTTGAGCGACAGCACGAAGAACGGAATCGATTCGTCCTCTTGAAAGCGTCGCACCAGATCCTTGCGTTTCTTGATCTCGGTTTCGCCGTGCAAGATCAAGCCGGGACGGCCGAACACGCCTCCCAAGAAAGAGGCCAACGGCGCGGTCACCTCGCGAAACTGGGTGAACACCAGCGCCTGCTCCTGCTTGGCCGCAATCACCTCACAAATTTCGCGCAGGCGCGCCCACTTGCCGCTATCGTTTTCGGCCCACGCACCGTCCCCCAGCCACTGCGACGGGTGATTGCAGATCTGCTTGAAGCGCATGAGAAAGGACAGAACCACGCCCTTGCGGCGGATCCCTTCGGCGTCCTCTAGTTGTTCTGCCAGATCCTGGACGGCCTGTTGATAGAGCGCGGCCTGTTTCCGGCTGAGCGGGCAGAATGCCTTCATCTCGGTCTTATCCGGCAGGTCCGAAATAACCATCTTGTCGGTCTTGAGCCGCCGCAAGATGTAGGGCCGCACCAGTTCGCGTAGAGGGCCGTATGAATTGTGCGGCTTGTCCGCCAGGCTCTTGGTGTACCTTCCAAACTCCTTGGCCGAGCCAAGCAACCCTGGATTGCAGAAGTCGAAGATCGACCACAAGTCGCCCAGCCGGTTCTCGATGGGCGTGCCAGTTAGCGCGATGCGTGCCTGCGCCGAGAGTTTCTTGGCCGCGTGGGTTTGCTTGGCGCCTGGATTTTTGATGGCCTGAGCCTCGTCGAGAACGGCAAGATTCCACTTGGTGGTCGCGATCCACGGGATGCGCAAGAGCGAGCCGTAGCTCGTAATCACCAGATCGACCTCCGCAAGTCGCTCGGGCGACAACGACGCCAACTCGCCCGCGGGCATGGTGGACGTGTGCGCGATCATCGCCTTGAGCCCGGGCGCAAAGCGTTTCATTTCGTCGGCCCAGTTAGCCAGCAACGACGCCGGCGCCACCAGCAGGCTCGGCTGCCTCTTCCCGTTCGCGTCCCTGCGCAACACCAACAGCAGTGACAAGATCTGGATGGTTTTGCCCAACCCCATGTCGTCGGCCAGGCACGCGCCGAGCCCCAGTTGTGAAAGCAGATGCAGCCAGCGCACGCCGACTTGCTGATAGGGTCGGAGCGTGCCGTGCAGTTCGCGGCCCGGATCGATCCTGTCCAGCGCTTCGGGAGAGCGCAACCCCTTGAGCGTCTCGGCCAGCCACGGACCGGCGACGATACACGACCAGTTGGGATCCGTGGTGACCGCAGCGAGATCCTTGGTGGCGTCCACGCCAGCGAGCATGCGCATAGCCTCGGCGAAGGTGAGACCATCCTTGGCCGCGATCCGCTCTGCCTCCTTGAATTGAGCCATCGTCCGCCTTAGACGCTCGCTGTCGACTTCGACCCATTGCCCGCGTATCAGCGAAAGTCCGTTGCTGCCGGCCAGGATCTCCTTCACCTCGCGAACGCTTAGGCTCTCACCGTCGAGGGTGACCTCGATGTGAAAATCCAGCAAGGCATCTTTTCCGAGCGATGTGGCCGCTTTCGTCCCGACGGTGGCAGTCACCTGCGGACGGGACGGGCGCCCGGTCCGCCACGCCGCGGGCAGGCGAACGACGACACCTGCGCGCTCCAGTTGTGGCGCGTCACCCAGAAACTGGAATGCATCTCGCGGCGACCAGCGCAGGGGATGGAAGATCTCGCCGGCGTCGACCATCTGTCTCAGCCACGCACAAGATTCCGCCGCGCGCTGGACCGGCAGCAAAAGCGAGAGCAACTTTTCCTTGCTGGCACTTCCCGCGTAGTCGCGCAGCGCCTGTCCAAGCGGCAGGTGCTGGGCCTTGCCGTGCGCAGACAGCCGGTGCGTATAGGTCGCGAGAAAGGCAAACGGCGACTCCTCGTCCTTGCGGTTCTCGGCGAGATTGAAGTGCACCTTGCCCACGACGTTCCAGGCAGGGTGAAGACTTTTGAGAAATTCCTGGACCGGGACCTTGGCCTCGGCCAACTCGACAAGAAAGGCCGCGCCGATCTCTGCCCAGAGTGAGGTGAGGACCTCGGTCGTCAGATATTCGGCTCCCGGCATCACCGGCGCCGCGGCTGCAAGGGCCTTGATGTCCTCGGGAGGCGACGGCAGTTTTGGCTGCCGTTCGTCGGCGTCAGATCGGGCACAAAGCGCCGTGAAAAATCGGCCGGCAAATTCGCGCCAAAAGGCGAAGACAGGAGGAACCACCGCCTCCACCTCGGCCGCGCCGAGTCTCAAGAGTCCGCGTCCCGCGCCACGAGCAAACGCCCGCTGGACGCGCTCTCCAAACTGAGGATCGAGCGAGGGCGCGTCGTCCGACGGAGAAAGCCAGAGACGACCGTGCGGCGTCAGGCAAGGTATCAGTCGAAGATCGGCCAAGACTTAGCTACTGCGCTCCGAATGGTTCGTGGAGCCGCCGATGATACTTGGTAATGACAGGCCCTGGCTACGTCCACGAGCAAGCAGCCAGAGTACCGTTCACTCCTCTTCGCCCCCTCCCTCTCCCTATTCGACGTTGGCGTGGTGATTGGCGGGCGGAGCTGCCCCGTTGTCATAACACCATCCAGTCTTCCACCTTCAGCTCCGGCACACGCGCGAACTCGCCGACGTTGCTGGTGACCACCACAAGCCGGTTTGCTCGAGCGATCGCGGCGATCATCAGGTCTCGATCGCCGATGGGGCGGACCTTTGCGGTCAGATGGGCGCGGATGCTGGCATAGCAGTCAACGGCGACCGCGTCGAAATCGAGCACGCGGAAGGGAGCAAGAAAGGCGTCCTGGTCAGAGCGGGTTCGTCGAGGCTGGTTGCTCTTGGCGGCTCCGAACCACATTTCGGCCAGGGTGATGGCAGTAATCGAGATGGTTGATGGGCCGGCCGCGCGGGCGCGGGCGGTCAGAGGCTCATGCAACTTCATCAGATGAATGCAGGCGTTCGTGTCGAACAGGTTACTCACGGGGTGTCCAGATCGACATCCTGCAGTTGAACGTTCATGGTCGCTATTGGGGCGACATGCTGTATCTCGCGAAGACGATCCCAGTATCCTCGCGGCCACGCCTTGCGTTGCAGCGGTTCCAGGACAACGGCGTCACCCTCGCGACGTATCCGAACTTCGTCGCCAGGAAACCGAAAATCCTTCGGGAGGCGAACGGCCTGCGATCGTCCGTTGCGGAATAGCTTTGCCGTTGCTGCTTTTCCCATGGTGTCCCCCACTTGGTACATATCAGTCTATGCAAAGCCGAGCTGACCACGCCATCTTGAAGATGACCTGAGGGTTTCGACCTTAGCGCTATTGGCAAGCGCTTCTTCCAGTGCTGACAACGGTCTGAACAATTCTGTGTCGGGAACGGCTCGGCGGATTGCTCAAGTTCTACTATCGAGAAGCCGCCTGAATGGTTTGATGGACTATTGAACCAGCCGCGATGGTTCCGCCCCCTCAACGCCCCAGCCGGGATTATTCGAACGCCTCGGAACCACTCACGAAAGGGCACAAGGCCGCGCCGCCGTGCTGCACAGGCAGATCGTGCGGCGTTTCCCTACGAACGCCTATCAGCCCTGAGCGTTGCCCTTAGCTGACCGGCGACTCCGTCACTTTGGGGCGGCGGGGGCGAAATCGGATATGGCCCCCTTCCTCATACTTCTCCAGGCCCATGCTCCGGGGAGACTTCGCATCCTCGGGCCGCGCCGAGAAATTGCTGAGCTCCTGCAATCCCTGGTGCGAGCCGCATTGCCCGACCTGGTTGAATATCCCAGCGGTGTCGGCGTGCAACGTCTTTCCCGCGTACCAGAGACGGCTCAGGTGTACCAGGTTTTCGTGCGCATCGAAGCGAAAATCCTCGAGGCAATAGGCCGTCAACCCATCCTCGATGTGCTTCGGATCCTTGTCGACCAGGGCCCATTCAGCGCACCGGTCCCCCAGCTGCAGCAGCGGCAAACAGTACTCCATGGGAATCTGCTCGCGCACTTGCCGTCGCAACGCCGGGTCGGCCTTGCGATAGGCGCGGGCAATTTCGCTGAATTGGTCGTCCAGCGGCGACGGGACATCTTCCGGCAGGCCCGCCTTCGCGGCCTCCAAGATATCCACCAGGACGAAGAAACCATCACCCGCGAGATCCACTTTTCCTAACGTCGACATTGGCGAACTCCTTTCGACACCGGCCCGGACCCGAAGGCGCTATCCTGCCTGAATACCGGAACGCTGGCGACTCGCGTTTTCGGGCGGCTTCGATACGAGTTGTAACCTGCGTCCCAGACCGGCATCGAACCGCGGCCAATCCACAATCCAACCATTCCTTGGGCATAAGGCAAACCGAGGTGTAGGCTTCTGTAGTTGACCTAGGAAATAGCCGCTTGCGTGAGTTGAGCGGAGCCGAAGGCGGAGCGCACATTCGCGCAAACACGGGTTGGGCGAAGTGCTTGCACGGCAGCGCTTGTGCGATCATTGTCCAGCTACTGTGGCTGCCGTCGTTGCTGCTGGCCAACCGACTTGCATGGCTCGAAAACCAGGCCATAAACATCTCCAGACACAAACGACTTAACCCGTGACCGGGCAACTTCCACCTGTTCTACTCTTCGATCTCGACGACACCATCGTCACCTTCGACAAGCACAGCACACCGGCGTGGCAACAGGTGTGCGCGGCGGCGGCCGCGAAATGCGGGCAAGCGGCAGCGGATCTCTACCGCGAAATCCAGCGCGTATCGGACGCCTACTGGGCCGATCCCGAGCGCCATCGCCTCGGCCGACTCGACCTCGACAACACCCGTCGCAAATTGGTGCGCGAGGCTTTCGGAAATCTCGGTATCGACGTTGCGCTGGCGACGCAGGTCACCGATACGTTCATTGCGCTGAGGGAGGCGTGCATCGACGTCTTTCCCGGCGCGAAGGAAACTCTCAGGACGCTTTCGCAGACGCGCAGGCTCGCGCTCGTCACCAACGGAGAATCGCACAAGCAACGGGCAAAAATCGACCGCTTTGAGTTGGGGTCGCTGTTCGAACGCATCTTCGTCGAGGAAGAGGTCGGATTCGGCAAGCCCGATCCTCGAATATTCCGCCACGTGCTCGCAAAAATGAAGGTGACGCCGGAGGCGTGCTTGATGATCGGGGACAACCTTTCCTGGGATATTGCGGCGCCGCAGTCTCTGGGCATTGCTTCGGTGTGGAACGACTACCGAGGCCGGGGCCTACCAGCTGGCACGACGGTCAAGCCCCATAGGATTATTCGATCCATTTGCGAGCTCTTGGCCTGATCCCGCCTATTCGAGATCGCCGCCGACTTGTGCGAAGGGTGAGGAACGCTGCCTGCTAGGGGAACTTCAGCGACGGGAAGATCGCTTCGATGTTCGCCAGCATGGCCTTCACTTCGCTCGCGCTCATGACGTTGTTCGTGAAGAGAGCTTCCCGCATGAGGACCGGATCTGGCTGGCTCAGGTCGCCCCCGCCGCCGAGGTGGATGGCCGTCCCCGCGTTGAGCTTCCCCGCCTTGGGAGGCGATTTCGTAAGCCCTAGGGTGCCGTTCAGGTAGACAATCACAGCGTTCGCGGTCGGGTCGTACTGGGTCACGACCATGGCATTGTCGACGGGTGACGTACCGTAGTCGTACATATCGTTGTTTTCCTCTTCCTCGGCGCCGACGCAGTATTTGTTGGACGCGCCGCAGTTGGTGGCAATGCAGCAGCCATTCGAGTCTTTCCATCCGTACGCTAGGCGAGCATGAATTCCTTGCAAAGAAGCATCAACGCAGCCAAGATTCGCCGCTATGAGCCAGAATACTGGTTGTATCTTTAATCGCTATCTTCGTTGCGCCGCGATCGCGTTTTGTCTCGTCGCACTCTCGGTCAAGCCCGCACTTGCTGCAGGCAAGCAAGCCCAGGGCAGGGAGCCCCAGGAACGCGCCGCGCGAAAGGCGTGTCTTAACGGCGACTACACCAAGGGGGTCGCCATTCTGTCCGAGCTGTTCGTCGATACGAAAGACCCTACTTACCTGTTCAACCAGGGCCGTTGCTTCGAGCAGAACCATCGGTACGAGGACGCCCTCTCCCGGTTCGAGGAGTACCTGCGGGCCTCTCAAGACAAGCTGGATGCAACGGATCAGGCCGCTGCCGAAAAGCACATCGCAGATTGCAAAGAACGGCTTCCCGACCAATCGAGCAAGGCCCAAGCCTCGTCGCCCGCGCCGTTTGTTCCGCCTCCCCCTACGCCCACTGCTCCTCCTGAGCCCTCCTCGCCTCCGGAGCCTACCGCGTCCACTGCCGCTTCGCCCGAGGCGCCGCCCCCCCATGGTGGGTCGGGCCTGCGCATCGCTGGCATCGTCACGGCATCCGTCGGCGTCGCCGCCGCGGCTGCGGGGCTTCTCCTGAACCTCAAGGTCAACAGCATGGTCAAGGACATGGACACCACCCTCGGCAACTACGATTCCAGAAACTCCGACCGCAATAACTATAAGACCATGGCTTGGATAGGTTACGTGGCGGGCGCAGCGTGTGTGGTCACGGGCGCAATCTTGTACGGCTTCGGACTTAAGGCCGGAGGCGACTCATCGACCAACGTTGCTCTTTTGCCCGCGATTGGCCCTGGCCAGGCAGGCGCTTTGTTGACCGGAGGTTTCTAATGAATAAGACCATCGTCGGGCAAATGGGTTGTCGACGTGCGATTCTCTGGGCGACTCTCTTGTTTTGCTTAGGTGGCCCAGCCTGCTTTCGCACGCCGGACACGTCGAAGATCCCATGTGTCGGTCCGTCCAACTGCCCCAGCAAATTCCACTGCGTGACAAGCCAGGGAGCAAACCAAGGAGTTTGCGCGCCAGGCCCGGCATCCGCAGCGGACGGGAGCACCCCAGACTCGGCCACGCCGACCTCGCCGACCGATGCAAGGCTGGGCGGCGCGGGTGGCGTTGGTGGCACGGGTGGCGCGGGTGGCACAACTTCGGGCGGTTCCAGCGCAACCGGAGGCTCGTCTACTGTGGATGCTTACCTCGCTGGTGCGGGTGGCGCAGGTGGCACGAGCACGAGCTCGGGAGGCACCTCGACGGTGGATGCTCCTCTGGCTGGCGCGGGCGGCGCAGGCGGCGCAAGCACGGGTTCCGGAGGAACATCGACGGTGGATGTTCCTCCAGCAGGCTCGGGCGGCGTGGGCGGTGCGGGTGGCGCGGGCACGAAGCTGGATGCGCCGGCCGGAACGGGCGGCACGACGGCTTTGACCACAGGTGCCAAGTGCACGGACGATAGCCAATGCACGCTGGGCTTCTGTGTGGACGGCGTTTGCTGCGACAACAGGTGTGGCGGACAATGCCAGGCCTGCGCCGAAACCGGCAGCGTTGGAACGTGCACGACGGTTCAGTCGGGCGACCCCCGGGGCACACGCACGCCATGCTCCGGTACGGGCAAGTGCAAAGGTCAGTGTGACGGTTCCAGCGCAACGGCCTGCAAGATGCCGGGCAACACCACGGTATGCCTGTCCGAGACCTGCTCAGCCGGTCAACATACGCCCCAATCCGTCTGCAACAGCGCTGGCGCTTGTCCTGGTCAGACAGCATCGGCGTGCTCGTCCGGTTCCTGCGCTACAGACGGCAGCGGAAAGTGCCTCGGCGCATGTACTTCAACTTCTTGCCCCACCGACCAGTACTGTGCCTCTACAGGTACTTGCGCACCAAAGAAGGGGAACGGGCCAGGAAACACGTGCACGACCGGCGCCGAGTGCACATCGACCCACTGCTCATCAGCCGAAGGTATTTGCTGCGATACGGACTGCACAGGACAATGCCAGAGCTGCAGCACGGGAACGTGTACGCGCGTCGCCTCGGGCCAGCCCGTGGGAGGCCGTCCCGCGTGCACGGGCTCAACCGACACCACCTGCGGCGGGCGTTGCAACAACACGTCCGACAATTGCTATTTTCCACCCGCAGGAACCCAATGCTTGGCAGCAACTTGCTCGACTACGACGACGCACCAATTCGCCAAGACGTGCCCCGGAAACGGCAGTGCTTGCGCAAGTCCCAACCCTCCTTCAGAGGCTTGTGCCTACGGCTGCACCGGCACAGCATGTGCCGCGTGCACTCCCAACTGTACCGGCAAGTGCGGCGGCCCGGACGGATGCAATGGTCTCTGCTCTGGCACGTGCCCCTCGGGACAGACCTGTGGAGGCGGCTCGACGCCCAACGTATGCGGATGCACACCCAGCTGTAACGGCAAGTGCGGCGGCCCCGATTCATGCGGGGGCACTTGCCCGAACATTTGCGGATCACAGGTTTGCTACAATAACACGTGCTGTGCACCAAGCTCGCAGTGCGGGTCTGGTCAACAATGTGGCACGGCATCCAACGGGTGCGGAGGGTTCGTCAACTGCGGCCCTAACAATGGCGGCTGTCCCACGGGGTTACACTGTAGCAGTGGAGCTTGCGTCTGCAATGCAGGCGCGTGTACGGCCGCTCCCAGCTGCCAGGTCTGTTCAAGCGACCAGGCGTGCATCCAGCAGGACCACAAGTGCTGCACAATGCATTGGCCGAACTTCTTAGCAGGTGTTGGGACGTGGTCTGTTAGAGCGTCAACAGGCTCCGCTGCCAGTCTCAGCGCTTCGGGTGGAAAACTGAATATCAGCGTTACCTATATCACTGGTGGTCCAGAAGTAATCTATCTTGATGTAAATCTTTGTGGTACCTCGTTGGTTCCGGTGAGCCAATTCACGATGTTCGTCGATTTCATCAACAGCGACGGCACGCCTTTCGGGGGTGACGGCACTGGCGGCGGCAGCGCAATCCTATATGTCAATGGTTCCGCCAATGGTACCACCCTCCCTGGGGCTGAGCTCTACAACGGGGTCGCACCGACGTCAGGCGCGTGGTCCGTCCCTGTTGGTGCAACCTCGGGCGCTACAGGTTTTACGGTAACCTTCCAGCCGACCTGGTCGTGGAGTGGCACCATCTCCGTAAGCGAGGTTAGATTAGATCCATAGATGCAAACCCAGGGCAATCCAGTTCTCCCTTGTGATCTACTACGTCCGAGAATCTTCCCGTGGCACGACTGCCGCTGGGGCGCGCTGGGTGGCGCCAGTGTCTTATTGAATGCGCCAGCCAATCCCTGCGGACAGGTTCCAGTGTTCTATTCGATGCACTTAAATTAAGCACTGCTCCGCGTGGATGGTGCCCAAGGGGGTGGTGCCAGCGTTTTCCGGCGGATGGAGGGGACCGCGGCGGCCGACGGTGCCAGTGTTTTATTGAATGCGTACCTCGCTTGGACGGTGCCAGCCCCTATGCCCCCTATACCCGGTCGGTGTTCCGATTGTCGTGAATAGCGCGAGCTAGCTTTAGCGCTTGCTGACAACTGCGTGCCGCCCGGGACGACCGGTAGGCACGCGGTTTGAGTACCGGTCGCGATGGCCAGCTACGGGAACTTCAGCGCCGAAAAGAACGCTACGAGGTTCGCCTTCATAGCCGTCACTTCGCTTGCGCTCATCACATTGTTGGTGATGAGAGCCTCCCGCATGAGAACCGGATCAGGCTGGCTCAGGTCGCCCCCGCCGCCGAGATGGATCGCCGTCCCTGCGTTGAT
>Ga0302323_100005400_pt1 | contig 10467 bp, 9 predicted proteins | sample Fen_T0_3_FD_201950 | JGI IMG/M metagenome (GOLD analysis project Ga0302323, IMG submission 201950) | Peat permafrost microbial communities from Stordalen Mire near Abisko, Sweden - Fen_T0_3 | ecosystem: Environmental > Terrestrial > Soil > Wetlands > Permafrost | place: Sweden: Abisko... | reverse complement strand
CCAGCCCGGCCTAGGCGGCGAGTACAAATCGTGCGAGGCGGAGTGAACTTTCCCGCTTGGAGCAGAACCGAAGGCGGACAAGCTGGTCGAAACGACAACTTTCTCCCTATGAAAAAAGCTCTCTTCCTTTTCCTCATCGGTGCAGCCGCGGGGGCCTTTGGCTATTATTACGTGCAAGAAAAACGCACCGCCACGCCCGCGACCGCAGAAGCCAAACCGTTGGAAAAATCTGCGCAGCCTGCACCCACTTTGACCGAACGCGCCCGCGACGAGGCCAAAGCCGTTAAAAATTCCGTGGCGAACAAACTCACCGAGTGGCACCTCACGCCCGATGAAATTGGCAGTGAACTCTCGCGGACCGGACAAGTCGTGCGGACCAAGGCTCAAGCCACGGGCGAAACCATCGCCACCGCCACAACCAACGCCCGCATCGTCACCGTGATCAAAGCCAAGTATGCCCTCGACCAAGAGCTCTCCGCCCGCGCGATCGAAGTCGATTGCGAAAGCGGTCAGGTCACCCTGAGGGGCAACGTCGCGAACACCGCGCTCGTCGCCAAGGCGGTGGGCGTCGCGCTGGACACCGATGGCGTTTCTCACGTCACGGCCAAACTCACCGTCGCCCCGGAAAAAGGTTGAACGGTTTTCGCTTCGGGGAAGCCGCACGAACTTTCCAAAGTTTTCGCTTTTAACCGCGCGGCATGCGCACAGATTACGTGCATGCGCGTGCTCGTCGCCTTCGACAAGTTCAAGGAAGCGCTCTCCGCCCGTGAAGCGTGTGAGGTTACAGCGCGTGCGCTGGCCGAGCTGCACCCCGACTGGCAGGTCGAGCTCTGTCCGCTGAGTGACGGTGGCGATGGGTTCGAGACAGTGCTCGGCGAAGCCGCTGGCGGGCGCTGCGTCCCACTGCAAGTGACCGGACCGCGCGGCGGCCTGGTTGACGCCAGTTTTACACTCGTAACCGAATCTCAAATACCGGCCGCGGCCCGCGCCCGGGTTGAATTTGCGCCATGCAAAGGGGACGAAGAATCAAAACTAGCCGTTATCGAGATGGCGTCCGCAAGCGGTTTGTCGCTGCTTGCACCCAGCCAGCGCGACCCCTGGCAGGCGACGTCCTACGGCACGGGCCAGCTTATTCGCGCCGCGGTCGAACGCGGAGCCGGCGCGATCCTGCTCGGCGTGGGCGGCAGCGCGACGCACGATCTCGGCCTCGGCGCACTCGCTGCACTCGGGCTGGAGTTTTACGACGGCGCCGGTTCAAAAATTCGCCCGCCGGTGCCCGCAAATTGGGAACGGATTGTGAAGATCGGGGGTGCCGTCTCCTCCACGCTCCCGCCCATCTTCATCGCCTGCGACGTCAATAACCCGCTGCTCGGGCCAAAGGGCGCGGCCACGGTGTTTGCTCCACAAAAAGGTCTGCGCGCCGATGAGCTGATGTCGCTTGAAGCCTCCAGCGAGCGACTCGCCCAGATGTTGTGCACCCATTACCACCAACCGCCCACGCTTCCCGACACACCGGGGACGGGCGCCGCCGGCGGAATTGCCTTTGGCCTGATGTGCGCCGCACAAGCGCGCCTGCTACCGGGCTTCGACTTGGTTTCTGACTGGCTCGGTCTTGAAGAAAAGATCGCCTCCGCCGATCTCGTACTGACGGGTGAAGGACGCTTCGACGCTTCTTCCCACGGGGGCAAAGGCCCAGCCGCGCTCGCCGCCCGCGCGCTCGCCGCCGGCAAGGCCGTGCAGGTTTTCGCCGGACAGGTCGTCCCTTCGATCAATCCCGACCGGCTCATCCTGCACGAAATTACACCGACTGACATCCCGCTCGATCAGGCACTACGCGATGCCGGAGCGTTTCTCAGCCGCGCGATCCAGCGTACGTTGTGAACCCATCTTTCGACGGCGCCGAACGGGTTGCGTAAATACGCGTGAAAATTTTGCCCGCGCTTCGCTTCACACTCGACCGGACAGGGACGTTAAGCACATTCAAACGCCGAATGCTCCGTCCCCTTTGCCTCTCCCGCGCTCTACTTTTAGTTTTTCTGCTCATCGGCCTGGCCGCATGCAACTCCGAGCCGAAAACCACCAAAACGGCAAAGCTGACCCAAGCCAAAACCCAGCACACATCGCCAAATGGCGCAGACGGCCGCAAAGATGCCGCCACGCTGGCCTCGATGGCACCGCCGCTCGTTGTGCCGAAGCTGGAGCTGATCTTTCCCGTGATGGTCGGCATCGATGTACTGGCGAACGATAACTTCGCGCCCATCGCCGGCAAACGTATCGGACTGCTCACCCACCCCGCCGGGGTCAACCGCTTCGGCGTGCCCACGATTGAGATTCTCCGCCGCGCACCCAACGTAAAACTTGCCGCCCTCTTCGGGCCCGAACACGGCATCTACGGCGACATGCCCGCGGGCGAAAACATCCCCGACACCATCGATAAACGCACCGGCCTTCCTGCGTATTCCCTCTACGGAAAAAACCGCAAACCAACCAAGGAACAACTCAAGGGTCTCGATGCTCTCGTGATCGACCTGCAGGACATCGGCGTGCGCTCCTACACCTACAATGTTTGCATGCGCTACGCAATCGAAGCCTGCTTCGAGAACAACGTGGAGGTCATCGTGCTCGACCGGCCGAACCCGCTCGGCGGCTTGAAAGTCGATGGCCCCCTGCTCGACCGTGAATGGGCAAACACCGGCGTAGGGGGTTATCCAATACCGTACGTGCACGGCCTCACCATTGGCGAGCTCGCGCGCATGGCCGCCCTGACACCGGGCATCCTTGACGTCAAGGAACCGGTTCGGCAACACGGCCGCCTCACGATCATACCGATGCGCGGCTGGCGCCGCTCGATGCGCTGGTCGGAAACTGGCATCCGCTTCACGCCCACTTCGCCCCGGGTTCAAGATTTCCCGGCGTGCGTTGGTTATGCCATGACGGGTCTCGGCTGCCAGATCGGGGGGTTTTCGCACGGCATCGGGGACCAATTCCCGTTTCGCGGCGTCGCGTTCAGCGGCCTGCCCACTGACACGCTGCTAAAAGAACTCGATGCCCTGCATATACCCGGCCTGACCTTCAGAAAAGTCACGGTCACTGGTAAGAACGGTCGACCGGCAAATGGGGTCTATATCGAAGTCACCAACTGGGACGCGTGGCGTCCAACCGAACTGAGCTTCCAGCTCATGCGGCTGACCTGCAAACTCACGGCCGGGAATCCGTTCGCGAAGGTCACACCCTTGCAAGCGCGTAGCTTCAACATTCACACGGGCTCGACTGAGTGGTGGAACGCTTTGCGTCGCGATGGAGCACATGTCGACGTCGAAGGCTTTATCCGCACCTGGCAGCAGCGAGACCAACTGTACCAACAGCAAACCCGTCCGTTCTGGCTCTACAATTGAGCCTTTAGAGCATTTCAGAAAATGGTGTAGCCGCGTATTTTGAGACGCGGGATTGCGCACTCCGTTGATGACCGCTGCTGAACTGCAGCGGCTGCGGCCACAGTTCATTGGTGATCGTTCTCGTTAGTCGTTCGTCTTTCTCTTTCTCAGCCCGCCAAGGAGAATGATAAAGAGAACGAGAAAGAAATCAGTCGCGAACCCGATGGGCTCCAGCACAGTCCTGAAGACGCCAGCGATCGGACGCGCGGTGGCTCTGGCCAGGCGTACTTAGTTTATTTTTGAAGGGCTTTTACCCAAGGCGGTGTTAGGCTAAGTGCGGCCTAGAATACCCGTTCAAATCCGCAATAGATTCTCCGATTGCGGAAATCCCTCCAAGGAAAACCTTCCATGCAGCCAACACCCAACGATCCACTTGACGCATTGCTCGACCGTCTGGGCCAGGCCACCCCTGCACCCGATCGGCTTGAGCCCGAAGTCTGGCGACGCATCGCCGCCGCGGATGACATTGAAGAGGCCCCAAACCTTTGGGCCCACATCAAAATGATGTTTGCCCGTCCCTCTTTCAGCATCACTTTCGCCGCCGCCTGCGTGTTGCTTGGACTCTTTTTGATGGAAGCGCGCCACTCTCGCCGTCAGGCCGCGCACAACGTGCAACTTGTGCAAAGTTATCTCCGCCTCGTGGACCCCCTCCTGCAGCCCGATCTCGCCACCGCCACGAAGCATTCCGGCGAGAACCTTGAGGCGTTGCTCGACTGGATGAAAACCGATCTCCGGCTCACCGACGAACAACTCGCGCGCATCAAAGACGTGCATGAACAGCTCAGCCCGCGCCTGCTCACGCTCGCCGGGCAGGTCGCAAAAATGCAGCAAGCCTTCAACCAATTCGAAAAAGAACGCCTGTCGGACGGGCAGGTCGATTTCCTCCAGTTCGCTCGTTATGTCGAACAACGCCGCCGACTGGATCAGGAATGCACCGAATCCACCCAGCGCCTTATCGCCGAAGCTTCCGACGTCATGACGCCGAAGCAGAAGCAGCAATACTTGCAGCTCCTCGATCCCGCGCTCAAATCCACCGGCAGCGGTTCGCTCTAGTCGAGCGGTCCTGACGCCCCTTCAGTGACCCCCAACTCCGACAACGATAACAGTGACCTTCAGGCCCTTCAGCACGGTGACGACACCGCGCTCAACCGGCTGATGGCACGCTGGCAGAAACCGCTCTTCGCTTTCGCATGGCGGTACCTGCATAATAATGCGGACGCACACGACCTGGTCGCCGAGGTGTTCGTTCGCCTCTATCAGCAGAACCACCGTCTTGCGCCAGACACCCGGCTTTCCGCCTGGTTGTTTACCATCCTCTCCAATCTCTGCCACAACCATCACCGCTGGAGGAAACGGCATCCGTCCGTCAGCCTCGACGCCGCCGGGCACGACGATGGCGCCAATCCCACAGCCAACACCGTGCCGCACGATAGCCCGGCCCCGGATCGCACGTTGGAGCAAGCCGAGGCGCTCGCTGCGATGGCGACGGCCATCGACCGCCTGCCACACGACCTCAAGACGACCCTTTTATTGCACCACTACGAACACCTCGGCTATCGCGAGATCAGCCAGATCGCCGGATGCTCAGAACGCGGCGTGGAAACCAGATTGTATCGGGCTCGCCAATACCTCCGGGCAGAACTCACCCCTTTCCTGCGGGAGGCTGTTCAATCTTAGAAGGCCGGAATGCCCGGAGCTCGGGCATGAAATCTACAACCGTAGCAGGCTTGCGACGTTGTGCCCGAGCACGGCGGCCAACTCCAGTGTACTCAAATCGGCACCGCGCACGTCGTCGAGCATCGCGCCTGCCTGCGACCCTGATCCATGGTTTGGATACAAATCAAGCGGGTGATCCGAGCCGTAAAGCACGCGATCAACGCCCACGGCATCGATCATTTCACGATAGATCTTCCGGCCATAAAGCAGCGGCGACGCCGCGGTGTCGTAATATAGATTCGCGCAGGCCCTGGCAGCCGCACCGAGCTTAGGATCAAGTGGCAATTGCCCGCCCCAATGCGCGAGTATAAATTTCGTCGCCGGAAATTCGCACGCCAGACGTACAAAATCGCCGAGCGGAGTTTCTACTTTGCCCGGATAGTTTTTACTGTGCGGCTCGGTCACATGCAGGTTTACCGGCAGGCTTAACTCGCCGGCCAAACCCATAGCCTGGCTCCAGACTCGATCGTCAACCGGCAGTTTCTGTGAATGAGGCGAAAGCTCCCCCAGCCCGCGAAAACCTTCGTTCGCCGCGCGACGGATTTCCTGGGTCACCGCGTTCGAACCTGCCGCCGGATGGAAGCCGGCGAACGCCGACAGCCGGTCCGAGTGCGCGTGGATACAAGCAGCATAAAACCGATTTTGTAACACGCACGTGTCATGCTTTTCCCAATACCAGCCCTGCAGCACCGCGCGCTCGATGCCCGCCGCATCCAGGTCGCGCAGCAGTTCGTCGACGCTCGGGAAGCCCTGCACCGGCCGGCCTCTCTTGCGCATGCGCGTACACAACGCCGACCAATGCTGCTCACCCTGCGCCTCCGCCCAGGCCGCCGGAGATCGGTTCACCTCGGGAGGATAAAGATGCACGTGGGCGTCGATGATGCGCATGACAGCAAAATCCCTGGCAGAGCCGGCGACACGTTTCGATCGGAAAGTGGCCCGCCGGTGCAACGGGGGCCCCGAGGTGTTTGTCATCTATTAAATGACAAACACCTCGGGAGAGTTTTTCTTTTCCCGCGATTTTCATAGAGGCTTACCTCTGAAACTTGTCATTTAATAGATGACAAACTGGCTGAGGTGAAACCAGGTTGGCCATGGGGAAAGGCAGCGCTTGGGCAAAGCACCTACATTCGATTTTGGGCAGCCAGTGACGCGCTAAGGGTAACGCCTTCGTGTTCCAGGAGGCGGCGCTTGATGTCCCCACCGAATGCAAAACCCGTCAGCGAGCCATCAGCGCCAATGACTCGGTGGCAGGGAACGATAAGACAAATAGGGTTCGTGGCATTGGCTCGGCCCACTGCCCGCGCGGCCCCCGGCTGGCCGAGCTCCGCGGCGAGTTCGCCATAAGCACGTGTTTCGCCAAAGGGAATCCGCTGCAGAGCGCCCCAGACTTTTTGCTGAAACACCGTGCCGCGCGGGGCGAGGGCAACCGAAAAATGCTGTCGGCGGTGAACAAAATAGCCCTCAACTTCACGGCGTATTTTGGCGATGCTAGCTGGATTGCGAACGAGTTCGTCCGGGGTGAAGCGTTGACGAAGTCGCGTCACTCCGCCGAAAGCCGTGGCAAGCACAGCGCCGGTAGCATCAACGGCAACCGAGAATTCGCCGACCGGAGTAGAAAATGTGTCATAGAACTGTTTCATGGCGGTGTGGGTTGGTTAAACTGCCAAAGGTGCGCCGTTGCGAGACTGCGGTAGGGCGAAAATACGGCCATCAAGCGGCGCGTTGCATCGATGTCCGGACGTTCTTCCAGTTTGAAGAGCGACTGCAAACCGCTGGTCACGCCGGTATCGCCGAGCGGTACACAATCGGCAAAACCGAGCGAGCGCATCATGAGATAGTTAACGGACCACGGTCCAAGCCCGCGCACCGCAAGCAGCGTACGCTCGGCGCGGGTGGCCGAGAGCGTGTGCAGCGAGGCGAGGTCGAGTTTACCTTCGGCAACGAGGCGGGCAGTCGTGATCACATAATCAGCTTTTTGCCGGGAGAATTGCAGCGGGAGAAGATCGGACGCCGAAAGCCGCGCAACCGCGGGCGGCGTGGGCGGCGCGTAAAGCCCGTCGGCCACGGGGACTCCGGCTCGTTCGATCAGATGACGTTTGAGCACGCAGGCAAAGGCGAGGTTGATCTGTTGCCCAATGATCGACCATAGAAGCCCGTCGAAAATCGAATGAGTCTGGCTGACGCGCAGTTCAGCGCGGCCCGCAACTAACCGGGCGAGACCAAGTTTCTTGGCGAGACGCGCAAAGCTCGCCGCCTCTTGCGACAGACCGAGCAGTCCAACGGCCAACGCATGTGCTTCCACGGCTGAACCGCGCGAGAGCTCGACCTGCACAACCGCAGGGGAAAGATTCAGCGTCAGCAGCGCGGGTCCGTCGCTCGCTTGCACGGCAGCTGTGTAAACATCCCCAACCAAACGTTCAGTCAGGCTTTGCGGATCTCGACCGAGAGCCCGGCGCAAATAGGGCAAGGGGTAATCAGGCGGCAGAACTAAAGTGAATGAACGTTCCGCATTTAGCTCGCGATATGAAGCCGGTGTGAGCCCGAAGACGCGGCGGAAGTTCTCGTGAAAAACCGAGAGTGATTCGAAACCGACGCCCAAGGCGATGCGGGCGATCGTGGCCTCGGTCGAGAGCAGCTGGCGTCGGGCAGACTCAAGTCGTGCGCGGCGAAGCAGGTCGGCGGGCGTCTCATGGTAATGTTGGCGGAAAAGTTCGAACACCCGGGTCGCGCCAAAACCGGAGCGCCGCACGATGGCGCGAGCATCAGGGAAAGCCGCGGGATTTGCGCGGATCTCAGCTACGACCGTTTCTATCGACTCAAGGACCGGATCGGCACCGCGCGCAAAATCGTCGGGATGACATTTGCGGCATGCGCGCAGCCCCGCCTCACGCGCGGCTTCGCAGGTCGGGAAGAACTGGACATTTTCCACTCTTGGCTTGCGCGCCTTGCACGAGGGCAAGCAGTAGATGCCCGTGGTCAGCACACCCGTGAAGAAGCGGCCATTGAACGCGGGGTCGCTGGCGAGCAGTCGGGCGTACATCTGGGCATGAGTCATGCGCATGAAGCGAAACTAGCACAGCTCCCGCCCGGTGTCGTCCGGATTTCACCGGTGCAATTTATTCGGCTGAACTGTCGGCGGCAGGTGAGCTATTGCCGCCGTCGCGCTGCCGGCCCAAACGCCGTTCTTTTCTTTTCGGAAAACTTACGCATCTTTCTTCTTTGCGGCCGACCTCTGGCCGCGCCTGCATGAGCAACATCATTCGCTTCGATTCCAGCGCCTCCGCCGCGCCCACACCCGCACCCGATTTTTCGGCTCTCATCCGCGAGTTTCAGCACGTAAGCGGCAGCGTGCTCGCGCCGGTCTCGCGCGACGAGCGGCCGCTGTATGGCCAGACACTCTATATCGCCAACTGCTCGCTCGACACCCGTTTCGGCCCGTTTCACGCGTACATTTTTCAGGACATCATCGACCAGCAGTACATCATCGCCCTGGCCTACGGCGATATCGTTAACTCGAAGCTTCTCTACACGCGGCTGCATTCGTCGTGTGTGACGAGCGAGACGTTGCGCGGCTGCGATTGCGATTGCGTGCAGCAGCTCGAAGGCGCGTTCAAGGTCATCTCCGAAAAGGGCAACGGTATCCTTTTTTATCTCATGCAGGAAGGCCGCGGCGTCGGTTACGTGGGCAAGGCCCGCGACCGCATGCTCGTGCAGGCGTCGCTCGATCAGCTCTCCACGTTTCAGGCCTACGCCGCGATGGGCCTGCAAAAGGACCACCGCAACTACGATAATATTTCGCAGATCTGTTATCTGCTCGGCATCACCGCTCCATTCGTCGTCCTCACCAACAATCCCGACAAGGTCGAGGCCCTCCAGGATCAGGGCATCACGGTCGCACGGACGGAGGCGCTCGAATTTGAACCGTCGCCCTTCAACCTCGCCTATCTCACCTCAAAAGCAGCCGGTGGCCACATTCTGAAACGCCCGGGTGAAACCACCATCAAGCGGGCACTCCCACCCGAACCAGTCGTACCCTTCAAACCGTACGTCATCCCCAACGCGCAGCGTTTCATCTATTCGGCCAGCTACTTCCTGCCGATGAAACCGGTCGACAACGACATCCTTCTCTCAGAGGAACAGTTTAAAGAGCTCTTCAAAAAGAAATCCATCGACCGCTACATGGCCGGACCGAAGCCCCTCGTGCTCGGCTATCAGCTGATCCGTGACAATCGCTTTTTCGTCAAGATCGAGTCCGATAATCTCACCGCGTTTAAGCGGGACAACCCGCTGGATCCGATCGTTGATCTGCTCACGACGCCCTACTGGTTCCGCGTCCATGTTTACTACGACATCGTTACCAGTCAGGAATTCGTCGTGCTCACCCATGGAAAAACGCGCAGCTACGATATCCCCGTCGTGCGCCTGCACAGCGAGTCGCTGTTCAACCGTTTCCCACTGCGCAGCGTCGACAACCGCGACAAGTTCAAGAAATCGGTGAAGCACATTGTCACCTATGGGGTGGGTGCGGTGATCCTGCTCTATTACGACGGTCGCGGTGCCGGCTTTGGCGCGTACGCGACCGACCTGATGATGGCCGAAGGATCGCAGGCGCTCTCCAGCGACGAGGCGTATCAGAAACTCGGCGTCGGCTACGACAGCCGCGATTACGAGGCATCGATGCTGCTTCTGAAACACCACATCCCGAGCGAAAAAATCCAGATGGTGATGAACTCGCCCGCCAGCCTCGTGAAAAAGAAAGAGTACTCTGCCGCGCTCAACAACCATCACATCGATGTCGAAAAGTGGATCTTCCTCGATGACTCCTCGATCAGCGAGTGAGTCCGCCCAACTTAAAGAACACTCTACGCTGAACGCCCAACGCTCAATGAGCAGGCAAACCAGGCGCCTCAGACAAGCTTCATCATTTAATCGTTCAACGTTGAGCATTCCGCGTTAAACGTTCTCCGACGCCGAATGAATACCGCCATCGATCCGCTCGGCCATGCGCTTCTCGCAAAACGGTTGGCAGAGATTCCCGGTGTGCTCGGCGGTATGCTGACCCGCGGGCCTGTACCACTGAAACCCGCCACGCTCGCCTCGACGCACTTTATCGTCACCGGCACCGGCAGTTCCGAGGCGCACGCGCGCTACCTCACGATGCTGCTCAACCTGCACACGGAGCGCGCCGCCGCGTACCTGCCGCTTTCGGGATTCACCGCACGATTACAACCAGCCTTCGCCGGCAAAACCCTGGTTGTCTTCAGTCAGGGCGTTTCGCCCAACGCCCAGATCGCCCTGCGCCGACGTGGTGATT
>Ga0302323_100005399_pt1 | contig 10469 bp, 11 predicted proteins | sample Fen_T0_3_FD_201950 | JGI IMG/M metagenome (GOLD analysis project Ga0302323, IMG submission 201950) | Peat permafrost microbial communities from Stordalen Mire near Abisko, Sweden - Fen_T0_3 | ecosystem: Environmental > Terrestrial > Soil > Wetlands > Permafrost | place: Sweden: Abisko... | reverse complement strand
CCGAGATCTCCAGCGCTGCCTTCGGGCGTCCAGTCTTCATGTCCCTGGTAGATTATGCCCTGCCAACTTTTGCAAGACATTTATGTTCCATGGGACTAGCACTACTGACTCAAAGTCCCCCGTCGCCGTCGCTGCTGGATTTTGCGGACCCGTGAGCGAAAACATGCGAGCGGCGACGGGCGGAGTAAGATGGGCCGCATTGCAGTCGAATTTCCCTCGGCCCTTCGGTCGGTACGTGCTCCTCAAGCCACTTGGTCAAGGTGGCATGAGCACGGTGTATCTGGCGATGTCCGGGCACCGCGAGCTCGAAACCATGTGCGTCGTCAAGCGTCTGCTTCCCGCGCTTGCGGCGCAGCCCGAGCACCTGCGCCGATTTCGGCACGAGGCAGATCTCGCGCGGCGGCTTTCGCACAGTAACCTCGTCAATACCCACAACATCGGCGAGGTCGAGGGCGAGTTCTTCCTGGTCCAGGAGTTCGTGGAAGGCCAAGATGTCTCCGCGCTGCTCGACGAACTCGCCAAACGGCGGCGGGCGCTGTCCATTCCCATCGCGGTCTACATCGCCAGCGAGATATCGCGCGGGCTCGCCTACGCCCATGCCTTCGAGGACCTAGAACTCGTTCACCGAGATATCAACCAGCCCAACGTGCGTCTGACCTACTCTGGTGAGGTGAAGCTACTCGACTTCGGAATCGCCTCGTCGAACCTTCACGGCGAGCGTGCGGGCGAGGGCGGCGTGCGCGGAAAGCTCTGGCACTTGGCGCCCGAACAGATTCGCCCCGGCGCGACGATCGATCGGCGAACCGACATCTATGCGGTGGGCGTGCTGCTGTGGGAATTGCTGACCGGCCGTCCGGTCGGTACGACCCGGGCGGGCAGTCTCGAGGGAAGGACGCCCGAGACAGAAGGGGAGGTCATGGTGTGGATCACTCGCGGCCAACACCAGGCGCCGTCGGCCTTCAACAGGGACGTGCCACCCGAGGTGGATGCCCTGGTCGCGAAGGCGATGCACGTGAATGCGGCCGAGCGCTTTGCCAGTGCGGACGAGCTGCGGCGGGCTTTGGCGCCGTTCATGGCGTCGGATCTTCATCCTGAGGAACAGCTGTCCTCTCTGATGAAGGAGTTCTTTTCGCCAGAGCCCGAGCGCGAAGAGCGACAGCAGCTGATCGAATCGGGACGCGACCTTTTGGTCAGCGAGGGCGGCCCGTCGCGGGACCTGCCGCCCGCAGTGAACGTCGTGACGAATACCAGCGCAAATCGTCCCATGCGCCTCGTGAAGAAGAACGCCGTGTGGATGGCTCCCGTGGCCCTTGGCGCGCTGGTAGGGCTCGCATCTTTGTTTTATCTGCACCACAACCGCATCCTGGACGACGATTCCGAGGCAAGCAGGTCAGGCGTCTTGACTGCGCCGACAGCAAACCCATCGAGCAGGGTGGCCGCCACTGCACCCTCGGCGCCCGCGCCAGCACAACCTACGCAGCTAACGCCCGCCTCCCAGCTGCCGGCAAAGGTCGGTGACAGCCATCTGCGCCCGTCCACGACCTTGTCCCAAGGTGCTGCTTCGCATGGCGCCGGGGGGGCGCCGGCTCCCGTGTTAGAACTGCCGTCGCCTCAAGCGTCCGCGCCGAAGTTCGAGGCTGCCGCTCCCAAGGTCGATCACCTCGAGCTCGCGCGCCAGGCGTTCAACGACCGCGACTGGGCGCGGGCTTTGACCGAGGCGAAGGCCGCGACAGCGGCGGACGGCGGTGCTGACGCGCACGCGCTGGTCGGCAACATCCACTTCAAGATGGGGCAGTTCGTCGATGCCGAGAAAGCCTATGCGCGCGCGGTGGCGCTCGATCCGAAGAACTCGCTCTTGCAAGAACGGCTACGCATTGCGCGCACGCGTGCCGAGCAGAGCAAGACGCGGCAATAACCTTGACTCGGCCGAGATGATCGTAAAACGTCCCGGCATGCGCGTCGGTTGCTTCCACATCGCATCGCTGCTTTTCCTCGTGACCTCGGTCGCGAGCGCGTTCGGCATGACCGTCGACAGCGAAAAGCGCTTGGTGATCGTCGAATCGCCGGGCAGCCACCTGTCGAAGAAAGCCCGGGAGAACCTTCGGATCGCCATCGGTGACGTGGTGACCAGGCACGGCTTGCAGATGGTTCCCTCGCAGACACTGACCGACAAGCTGCTTCGCTGCGACCTTCCGGGATGCTTGCCACAGATTGCCGGCGCATCGGGCGCTCTGCTGGTGTTGCGAGTGGAGGCCAAGTACGCCAAAGAAAGCTTCAAGCTGGCCATCGACTTGTGGAACTCCGACGAGGGGAAGTTGCTCGGACACGATGAGCGCAACTGTCCGATCTGTGACGAACAGGATCTGTGGGGCTCGGCAGCACTGCTCGTGCAAGGGTTGCTTGACCGGGCCTTGCACGAGGTTGGGCTCCCCATAGAGCCTCCGCCTGCTCCGGTCAACGTGACGACTCCTTCTTCCCTGGCGCCGTCGCTCGTGGCGCATCAGCCCCAGCCCGAGCGCTCGGGCACGTGGACGGAATACGCAGGGCTAACGCTTGCGGTGGCGGGGGCGGCGATGATTGGGACGGGCATTTATTACATTGCCGTCGACGGCGATCGTGCCTGCACCAGGTGCGACTGGCTTCACGATACCTCGAAGGACGGACAGAGGTTGGCGATCGGAGGGGGCGCCGCCCTGGCCGTCGGGACAGGCCTGCTCTTGTGGCGGTTCTGGCCGTCGGCGCCCGCGGTGTCCCTCGGTCCTTCCGGTCTCAAGGTGGCGGGGCGTTTTCAATGATGCGAACCCGGGTTGCCATGACGAGATCGACTGCCTTCTTCTGTTTCGCCGCCTCCACCGTCGCGCTGCTGTTCTCGGCCTGCGACGGTAGGCGCCGCGACTGGGACTCGTGCTACACCGAGCCCTGTGGCGACGGCGGCGTGTGCAACAGCGAGCATCGCTGTGTTCCAATACCTGTGCGCCTGGACGCTGGCGTGCTCGACGGGGACTCGCGCTTGGATCTTTCCTCGCCGGTCGACGCTCGGGTGGTCGACACCTCGAGGCTCGATCGGGTCGCGGACGCAGGGCAGGGCGTGGAGGCGGCCATCGACGCCGAGCCGGATGTTGCGCCGGTCGACGCGCCGGCGCCGGTCGACGCGCCGACGCCGGTCGATGTGGCCGTCGATCTCGCCATGGACACCTTCGTCCCCGACGCGCCCGGGACGTGCGCCGTCGACGACGATTGCGAGAACCCCGTTTTGCCCTTCTGCGTGGGCCGGGTCTGCTTGGCGTGCAAGACCGGGGCACAATGCCAGGGGGGCACGCCCATCTGCTCGGCGACCCACGCCTGCGTTTCCTGTGTCGCGGTGGACGCAGGCTGCGCTTCGCCCACGCCGGTCTGCGAGGCCGACTCTGGTCGTTGCGTCGAGTGCGCAGGCGACGGTGATTGCACCGCCTCGCCTGACAAATCCTTCTGCGTTGCCGGCGCCTGCGTAGCGTGCACCGCGGCGGCGACCGACGCGTGTGCAAAACGAGACCCGGGCAAGTCGGCGTGCGCGACAGGCGGCGTTTGCGTCGAATGCGCAAGCAACACCGACTGCACGGTGGCTACCAAACCCATCTGCGATACGGCGGCACATCTCTGCAAGCCGTGCGCGACCGATCTCGAGTGCGAGGCGCTACCAAGTGGTCCGGGCGTGTGCATGGCCGCGCAGGACGGTCGCTGCGCTACGGACGCGGAAACCCTCTACGTCGGCAGCAAGGACAGCGTTCGTTGTTCCGACTCGGGGACGCCCGGATCGGCCCGCACGCCCTACTGCACGCTTCAGCTCGCCGTGATGACGGCGAACGCGCGCTCGATTCCTCTGCTGTTGTTGAGCGGCGCGATGACCGGTGGCTTCACCGGTATCGCGCTGAGCTCACCCCTCACGGTGGTGGGCAAGGGCGCGGTGATTACGCCATTGCCGGGCTCCGACGGCATCAGCATTGTCGGCGGTGACCTCACCTTGCGTGGAATTACGGTACGGGGAAGCAGCGCCAATTCCACCGGGATCGGGATCAACGCCGCGGCTACCAGCGGAAACGCCGTGGTGCTTCGCATGGATTTCTGCGCGGTCATGGACAATCCTGGCGGCGGCATCTTCCTCAACGGCGCCAGCTTCATCATCAAGAACACGACGGTCAGCCGGAACGGGCCCAATCCCACCGCTTGGGGCGGAATTGCCGTGCAGAATCCGCCCGCCGGCGGCCCGACCACGCTCTTGCTTGTCACGATCAGCGACAACAAGCAGGTAGGACTTGTCTGCAGCGCAAGCCTGGCGGCCAGCAACGCCGGCTTGGGCGTGCTCGCCACCGGCAACGTCGGTAACATCGACATCAGCAGCCTGTGTGGGATCGCGCCGTGCGCCGTCGGCAGTGCGGAGTGTGGGGCGCAGAGCCTGCCGTAAACCTTGACAAGGTGAGGCCGGCCAGGGAGCCTTGCCCGCCAGGAAGTACCATGATTCGTCGTCTCGCCTGGGTTGCCCCGCTCGCAGTTGTGTTCTTTGCTCATCGCCTCCTGGCCGAAGGTCTCGCGCCGCCGGAAGGCTACAAGCCGACCAAGAAGATCCTCCGCCTGTTCGAGGCGAAGTGTGCGACCTGCCACGGCGACGACGGCAAGGCCAAGACCGAGCTGGGCAAGGAAATGGCCATCGCCGACATGACGAAGGCCGCATACTGGAAGGACTTGACGCTCGAGGGTGCGCGCAAATCGGTGCTAGAGGGGCTGAAACGGACTTACAACGGGGTCGAGCAGGAAATGAAGCCGTTCAAGGATAGGCTGAGCCCCGAGCAGGTCGACGCGCTCATCCTCTATTCCGCTTCGCTGAAAAAGTAAGCGTCGAGAAGCCACCAGGCCTGTTAAAATCTGGTTCAACTAAAGGAGCCGCGAAGCACCAATTATGGCGACCCCCGGGGTAGGCGAGGATATCGAGGACATTTGCACGCGCTGTGGCGACACATGGCACGTGGTGATGGCCAAAATCGGCGACCGTGTCGCCAAAGTCGTTTGTAAGCTGTGCGGCAGCCAGCACAACTACCGCGGCGAGAAAAACGCCGCGGCGCCGAAGGGCGCCAGCAGCACCTGGGGCCGTCCCCGCCGACGAAAGGCCGGGCGGGCAGGCGCGACGCCGGCGCCGCAGGTTCCGGATTTCGATCCCAGCAAGCCGCCGCGCAGCTATTCGCCCCAACAAGGGTTCGCACCGGGAGAGCGCGTGATCCACGCAACCTTCGGTGTGGGGGTGGTTGCGTCCACGCCCGGGCCGGGCAAGGTCGACGTGCAATTTCCGAACGGTCTGCGGACGCTCGCCTGCGCCAAGCCTGGCTCGCTCCTCGAACGGCCCGTTGCGGTCCAGAACCTCAGCGTGCCCGATAGTCCGGCACCCAAGACTGGCTCGGGCCGATCCTGATCGGAACCGTGGCAACCGGCACGGCTGACGCTGGGTTCTTCCAGGTCGAGGTCCTGTCGCTCGACGAGTCTGCTGCCGGCGTTGTCGAGCTGCCCGAGGGAGATCATGTTCTGCGCGTGCATGTTGCCGGTGCGCTGCCGGGCGAACGCATAAGCGGTCGTATCACGTATCGGTCGGTGCATGCACGTGGGGGCCGCCGCGAGGCATGGGGCAGCTTGACCTCGGTCGAGCTGCCCTCGCCCGACCGGGTGGCGCCGCCTTGCCCGGTGCAGGGGCTATGCGGGGGATGCTCTTTCATGCATCTGGCGTATTCGGCGCAGCTCGCGTGGAAACGGGGACGTGTTTGCGAGGAATTCGCTCGGCACCCGACGCTTGCCTCCGTCGAGGTTGCGGCGTGCGTGCCGTCCCCTGTCACCCTGGGATATCGCAACCAGGCCAAGTATGTGTGTGCGCGCGCGGAGGGGGGCGAGCTTGTGCTCGGGGCGTACGCCCCTCGATCCCATGAGGTGATCGACCTGGCCGGTTGCCGAGTGGTCGAGCCTGTCCTCGAGGAGGTTAGGCGGGGCCTTCTCGGCATTCTGAGTTTCCACGCCGTCGAGCCCTACCACGAGACCCGTCGCACGGGCCTGCTCCGCTACGCGATCCTTCGGGCAAGCAGCGCGGGTCGGGTGCTGGCCACGCTGGTGGCGGCATGGGCAGACTGGGCAGAGGCAAGTGCGGTGGCGGCTGAGCTCATGGAGCAGTGTCCCGCAGTGGTGGGCGTGCTACTCAACGTGAATGGTGGAGCCGGCAACACATTGTTCGGCACCGAGCAGCGCTTGCTTGCCGGACAGGCGACGCTCGAGGAAGAGATCGGGGATGTGCGCGTCCATCTGGCTTCGCGATCCTTCTTCCAGGCCAATCGCGCGGTGGGCTCGCGTATCTACCGTGATCTCTGCGCCGGGATACCTGGCCATCTCGAACGTGCAGTTGACGCATACTCAGGCGCTGCCGGAATTGCATTGTCGCTGCTATCGCGGGCAGGGCAAGTGATCGCCATCGAGGAGAACGCCGCAGCGACCGAGGTTGCTGCGGCTTCCGCAAGCGAGCAGCTAAGCGTGATCACTGCCGACGCTGCCGTTGGCTTGGCGGCTGTCGACAGCGCGGATCTCGTCGTCCTCAATCCGCCACGCAAAGGCTGCTCCGAGGCGGTATTGGCCGAGGTGCGGCGGCTGTCGCCTCGGCTCGTGGCTTACGTGAGTTGCGATCCACGAAGCCTGGCGCGCGACCTCGCCGTCTTGCGGGAGGCGGGCTCGACCATCATCAGCGTGGTGCCGTACGACATGATGCCGCACACGCCGCATGTGGAGACGCTGGTGTTGCTGTCACTTAGCCGCTGAGGCTTGCGGCTGTGCTGCTCTCAGTCGCTCGGCGTGACGTAGCACTAGCAAACCCGCGCCGACCAGCAGAACCGATCCGTACTGTCCGGGCGTGAACCCGAAGTAGCGTGCGTCCTCGATGCGAAGGAAGTCGAGGAGGAATCGCACGGGCGCATAGACCAGCGGAAGCGCGCCGACGTAGAAGCCCGGCGCTCGCGTCTTGTTCTTGCCCAAGCGGTAGAACAGCAGGACGATGACCGCGGTGTAGAGGGCTTCGTAAAGGCCCAGGTTGTGGCGCACGATGTGATCGCTGTAGCGCTGCCCCAGGAAGAACTCGGTTGGAGTGCCCGGGTGGTCGTAGGCGACGGTACACCCTAGTCGGCCGAACATCCAAGCCAGTGGAAACACATAGGCGATGAGGTCCAGGTATCGCCAGCCAAGCGTTCCCCCTTGCTTGCGCATGAACCATACCGCCACGATGACCGCGCCGATGAAACCGCCGAACGAGCTGATGCTTTCCCAGATGTAAAGAAGGCTGAGCGGGTTGGCCAGGACGTCGCGCGGGTAGTACGCGATGCGATCCACGATGTGCGCCGCGATGAAACCCGAGATGACCATGCGCATGGCGAGCCGTTCGGACAGCACCGCATCCAACCCGACCTTGGGTGCACGCTGTCGGATAAGACGGAAGGCCAGCAGGATGCCGGTGGCAACCAGTGCTCCGAAGGCGTGGATGGTGAGGGGACCGAGGTGAAGGTTGGGTTGCGGGAAATACGGAATCACGGATGACCTCCGGGCGCGTGGGCGACGAAATGACGACGCGTCCATTCTGCCATGGCGATGCCGGCGGCCACGGTGACAGGAAAGGAATTGTTGATGCCGTACATCGGGATGCCGACCACCAGATCGGCGGCGCCGATCAGCGTCTCGGGAATGCCGGTCGATTCGCTGCCGAAGATCATCAGGCATTCTTCGGGCAGGTCGGCGTGCCACAGGTCGGCTCGCGCATGCTCCCGCTCGAAGGCGATGAGGGGCAGCGCACGTTCGCGGCCCCAGGCGACCAGCGCGGTCTCGTCGGGTAGGTAGACCAAATTCTCGTAGCGCTGCATGCCCATGGCGGCACGCTGGTAGAACGGCTCGTCGCCCACGAGCACGATGTTCTTCACCAGAAAAGAGTGGGCGACCCGGATGATGGCCCCGACGTTGAACGGGTTGCGCGCGCGCAGAATGGCGATGCTGAGAGGACGGCGGAGCGGCTCGAGGCTGGCCTTGACCTCGTCGAGCCGCATGTCGAAAGACGGAACCTTCATCGGTGGGCCGCATATAGCCGGCCTCGCCGGCTAATGCAAACGTCGCCAGAAGAGCCCGCCGACAATCCCGAGCGCCATGGCGGTCAGCACGACCACCCAGAACCATCGGGTGCGGGTTACCGCCGTGCGCGGTTCGGACTTGTTGAGGCTGAGCGCGAGCGACGCTTTGGCCAGCACCTGATTCTGCATCTGGGCTGCGAGCACGTCCCTGGGATTCTCGTCGAGCCGCTCACGATACAGGCGTCCCGCCGCCGCCAGCGTGTCAGTCTGCAAGCAGTGCTTGAGAAAGGTTTCGTGACCTGCCGAATCGCTCCAGTGTTCCTCGACCTTGCGCCACAGCTCCTCGCCCGCGGCGTCGAGTCGAACCAACGCAGCGGCACCTTCGGCCTGCCAGCGCGCGAACACCAACCCGCACCGCGGACAGGCATTCGCGTCGCCCGCGCGCCTCTTGCCACACTTCGGGCATGCTTCCTTTCCGATCACCCCTTCATGATAGGCGGAAATCGCGGCGCCAGTCTTAATCAAAATACAGAGTGCTCCCTATTCCGAAGGGACTTCGCCTGTCCTTTACTACCCGAGTTCCTCGGAAAAATTAGGGAGACCTGCCGGACTTTCTCGGCAGGGTGGGGGAAGGGGTCGGGTGGGCGAGAGACAAACTTCAGAGGCTCTCGCCCACCCGGTCGGCGGATAACTTAGGAGGTAGTCATGAACGGTGAAAAGCAGCAACCCGAGGTCACAGTCGAGGCAACGCGACACACCTCTCGGATTTGGCAGCAAGGGCCACGGATCCTCATCCTTGCGGACGACCCGGACTTCGGCGACTGGTTGTTGGAGGAATTTCAGAGCAGGGGCTGTACCGTGGCGCTGGCCACCACCGGCCGGGAAGCCATGGGCTTGCTCCGGTCGGGCTTGGTAGATGTGGCGGTCTCGGAGATGGGATTGCCCGATCTGCCAGGGATGGACCTGTTGCGCGAAGTCACTGCACTTAGCCGAAAGCCCAAGGTCATCTTGACCACCAGCCGTCATTCAGAATTCCTGGCCGAACGAGCGCTCGAAAATGGGGCTAGTGCCGTGCTGGGCAAGCCCTTTCGCATGGAGCGACTTTTCGATTTGGTAACGGCTGCGCTGGGAAATTGAGCTTTTGACAATTCCTGTGGGGCGTACCACGCTGAGGCAAGCTCACTCGGGAGGTGCAGGCATGCGCTTGCTGTTGGTGGATGACCAGCGACTGTTCAGGGAGGGACTCGGCGCTCTGCTGCGCGCGCGAGGTGGCATGGAAATCGTGGGTGAAGCCTCGTCCGCCCGCGACGCCTACGATCTGGTGAGACGGCTGCGTCCCCAGGTGGTCGTCACCGAGCTAATCTTGCCGGGAGTGGACGGTGCCACTGCCGCGCGCGAAATTCGCAGGCTATTGCCCGAATGCAGGATTCTGGTGCTCACCGCTTGCAAGGAGAGCGCACGGCTGCAGTCGGCGTGGTCCTCCGGCATCGACGGGTGCGTAACCAAGGACGAGTCGGCGGATGCATTGGTGGCGGCTATCGCCAGCTTGGAGCTCGGCCGCCGCTACGTGTCCCCGATCCTGCGAAGGACCGGATCGGCGCTTCGGACCCTCGACGAGACGCCTTGCGGCGCCGGCGATCCGTTGGCGCAACTGTCGCTGCGCGAGCGAGAGGTTTTCGATCTGGTGGTGCGGGGATTCTCCACCAAGGCGGTCGCGCAGGAGCTGTGCATCAGCCCCAAGACCGTCGAGACCCATCGTGCCCACATCAACCAGAAGCTTTCCGCGCACTCGAGCGCCGACCTGGTTCGCTGCGCTTTCCGCAACGAGGTTCCCCCCGGCAGCGTCGCCAGCGCGCCTGAGCCGACGGGGGGCGGCTTGCGCTTCTCGAAGCATATTCACCCTGCCGCGCTGCCTCGGCGGGATGTCCCGGATCGTGACCCGAACCCCAGCTAGCACAGCCGACTACTTGCCCTGGGGTCCGGAGGTTCCGGTCAACGTCGCAGCTCCGAGCGGCGTGACCATCTTCAGCGCTGCGAGGACCTTCGCAACTCCCGCGGAGTTGGAGCTGCCGGTGCCCTCGGCGCCGGTGACCGCGAGGTTTGCCTCCGAGAGGGCGTAGAGCGTGAAGGCGTAGGTATCATTTCCGCTGGGGCAAGGAGCCAGGTACCTGTTGGTCTGCTTGGCGTCGGCCAGCGGCCCGGTCAACCCCGTGGTGCCCTTCGGAAATTGAGTCACCGTGGCCGGAACATCCCAGATGGCCCAGTGCTGCCCCATCGCGCTGCTCTCTCCCAGCTTGGTATCGATGAAGGTCATTGCGAACGACTTGGTTCCTGGCGGGACACCCGTCCAATTGAGTTCGG
>Ga0302323_100005395_pt1 | contig 10472 bp, 11 predicted proteins | sample Fen_T0_3_FD_201950 | JGI IMG/M metagenome (GOLD analysis project Ga0302323, IMG submission 201950) | Peat permafrost microbial communities from Stordalen Mire near Abisko, Sweden - Fen_T0_3 | ecosystem: Environmental > Terrestrial > Soil > Wetlands > Permafrost | place: Sweden: Abisko... | reverse complement strand
TGCGCGTAGCCGCCTGCGCGGCCCTGGTCCCAGGCCTGGCCGAGGCGCCGCTCGCCGAACAGCTCGCCCTGGAGGGCGACGTAACCGCGGCTCGCGGGCGGCCGGATCTTGAGGAACAGATCGAGGCCGCCCAGGTCGCCCCACTCCTCCAGGGCGGCCGCGGAGAGGCCGACGCCCAGCGTGGTCGCGTCGCTCAGGTCGAAGAACTGGCTCAGCCGGGCCAGCGCGGTCCGATGGGCGGTCTCCTCGAACGCCGGCCTGGTCGATTGTCCCGCGACGTGGAGCTCGGCGAACCAGGAGACCGGGAGGAGCCAGGACGCATCGACCCCCGGTCCTGCGAGCTGGTCCGACGCCAGGAGGCGCGCCTGGGCCAACGGCGTGTCGATGAAGTCCCAGACGTGGGGGTGCTGCTGGTTCAGCCTGCCGAACGGGCTGTGAAAGGTCCCCGCGCGGACCTGGAGCCCGGCCGGCAGGGAGAGGGTGGTGACATAGGCCTCCTCGACCGAGGCGCCCGACGTGTCGAAGGAGAGGAAGACGTCGGCCTGGGCGTAGGGATCGACCACCGACTGGAGCCCCAGCTCCAGCTCCTGGAAGATCGGCGTGAGGCGGTGGGCCGGGGAGCTGGGGTCGGACGCGCCGCGCGGGGAGAGACGCGCGGTGTCGGCGCTGTCGAAGGCGAGCGCGAAGTCGCCGATGGCCGAGATGTCCGGGAGCATCAGGAGTCGGGCCAGCGGATTGCCTCCGGTCTGGGAGGTCGGGCTGGCGGTGGAGCCCGCGGTGCTCGGAGCGAGTTCGGGGTGCGCCGGCTGAGGTGTGGCGGATCCGCCCAGCTCGTTCGCGATCTCGCGCTCGAGCCTGGCGCGGTCGTCGTCGGGCGCCGGGGCGGTGGATGGGGCGCCCTGTGGCTTAGGTTGGGACGGGGTTGTGGCAGGGGATGGGTCGGCGGAGAGCAAGCCCGCCAGGAGCAAGGACGGAATCACGGTTGGTCACCTCATGCGCGCGCGGCGCGGCGTTCACGTGCAGTCGATCGGCTTCGACCTGGGGTCCCGAGGAGGTGCGCGTTGGCCAATGGCCAGAGCGCTCCGCTCGGGGCTTCGGGACGGCGTTCGGGAGCTGCGCGCTAGACTGGGGGTGACTGCTTCGGGGCGAGGCGGTAGAGGGAGAGGCCTGCGGCCACGCGCGGGACGTCCGATGGGCTCGCGAGCGGCGAGAGGTCGGGCAGACCGATGTGGGCCGCGATAGCCGGGCCAGGTGCTCCTGGCGTTCTCCGCAGGGTGTCTGCGACTGGACAGTGACTGCCGGCGTCGGAGCCGGTGTCGGCCGACTGCTGTACGGATGCGGGGCGGGGTACAGCGGCCGGCTCGACCTGGTCGGGCGTCTGGCCGTGGGCGACGTGCAGGAGGCCGCCATCGACCGGGGAGATCGCGTGCGGGACCAGCACCAAATGCCCCAGGCTCAGGGCCTGGGCGGCCACGAGGATCAGGGCGAGGAGCCGGCTGTACCGACGTGCGGCCATGATCGACGACCTGAACCCTGGAACCCTCACCTGCATTCCGCTCCTGGAAGGGCGGGCCGTGTGCCAGCCTCCGCCGCCGAGTGTCATAGCAGCGTTCGATCCCGCGCGCACAGGCGAGGTGAGGCTGGTCAGTGCCTGGGGGTTCGAGACGGGTGCTGGGTTGGGGGGGGGGCGTCCCGGATGGTTTGGGACCGGCCGTGTCTGGGCAACCGGTCCCGGGCTAGGAAGCGGAAGAGGTGGCCGCGCGCACGTCTCGGAAGACAGTAACGACATCCTTGGCGAGGAGCTCTTGCTCGATGGGGCCGAGGGTCGGGGCGTACTTCAAGACGTCGAGGACACCCGGGGAGTGCCCTGTTCCGAACAGCTCCAGCAGCCTGTCCAGGCACTCATCTCGCTCCGGTGCCGCGCCCAAGGATCTCCCGACCGCTGTGGCCGTTCTTCTTCGAACGTATGCGTAGAGATCGAAGGCATCCTTGGAATCCGGGGGGCGTCGTATCTTGGTCGCGTCGAGCTTCATGAGGATGAAGTCCACCGAGCTCGGCGTCTTCACCGCGAGCGCGCGGTGCCCGACCTGCAGGCGTACTGTCTTTGCTCGCGCGAGGACCGTTTCACCACGCGGAAGGGCAGTCATCTCCGTGGCCGTCTGCAACCCGGGATGTGGCTTGAAGAGGTCGATGAGCACTTGGACCTCGCCCACCTCCTTCTCCCATCGGTACGTCCGCTGGGTGCGGTGGTAGCCCGCCTCCCGAAGGATGTGGGGGAACTCGTCCCACCTCGGAGACTCGTCAGGGTCGGGGTGCTCGATGAGGAGGTCGGGCTCGAAGGAGTATCCTCTCTCCACGGTTTGCCCGGTGTCAGTCTCCACCTTGAGCACCGGATCCTCTCCGGCCGCCAGCTGCTCGACGGCGAGGACCTGCCCTCCGATGAGGACCACCTCGCACAGGTCTCCGATGCGGTCGAGGAGGAACCCGAGCTCGTTCAGGACAACTTCGAAGCGTTCCCTGTCCGTCATTCATCGAGCTCCGGTGGAGGGAGGCTCTTTGCGAAGAGCGACAGCAGATGATCGGCCTGCTCTTTCCCGCGTCCCCCTGAGATCGCAAAGTCGACCGCGAGCTGGGGAAGGGCCACCGCATCCCCGTGGGGAAGAGTCCGCTTGAACGCGTAGAGGCCGCCGGCCGTCGATTCCGAGGCTGGGTCCGCCCGCAGGATCCAGAAGTTGTGCGGGGTGACGCGTTGCAGTTGCAGCGTCTCCTCGAAGGGCGTCGTGTCCCCTGCGACGTACGCGCCATGTGGCAAGCCCGACGCAAACACCTGTCCCGGCTCGAGGGCGCTCGCCAGCGTGAAGATCGAGCCCACGCCGTGCTCACGTGCCGAGGCAACGGCCCGGGCCAGGGCCTCTGGTCGGGTGTTCGGGGCGAAGTAGGGCGTGACCTGAACGGCCGTACGCTCCCCACTGTCGATCCACGCTCTCAGGAGAGCGGTTCCGTCTCGGAGCCGGAATCCGGCGCGAGGGGACGGGCGGTTCAGATAGCCATTCCGCTCCAGCTTGGTGAGGACACCGTGTGTGAACGCGTAGCTGGTCTGAGTGCCCGATGCCACTTCCTGAGGTTTGAGGCGGACTCCTGGATGGGCGAGTACGAACCGGACGACGCGGCATGCTCTGCCAGAAAAGATGCGAATCCTGCTCGGGCGGTCCACCGTCGCCCGACCCTCGACGTGCACGAACAGCGGGCCCTGGTGGGCGATGATCGTTCCCCGCCGATCGAGCACCGCGAGCCCCTCACGGACGCAGGCTTCCAAGATCGACTTCGGCACCACGTCCGAGGCAAAGGTGGGCACGTAGGTGGTCGCGCCGCGACCAGATCCCGCCGCGCGCAGACGAAGGTCCTCGATGATGGTCGTGAGCTGCCGTTTGGCGGTCAGTACGTCCTGCGCCGACGCGGGTGAGCGGAACGAGATCACCAGGACCACGCTCGCGGATGGCGTCTGCAGGCGAGCGAGATCGAAGACGGCCTCGCCGCCGCGCCCCCGACGTGGCGCCACGATCGTCTCGAGCTGCGTGAGTCGCAGGTCCTCGGGAAGCGCCGGTGGCTGCGCCCAGAATGCCTGGCGGCCGAGTGCCTGGGGCTGTCGATCCTTTTTTGTCATTTTTAACGATAAACAATACAGACTTGAAATAAAGGCATCTAATATCGATATAGTACCTATTATCACTAAGAATGTGGATAATGGAAAGAAGATCCAGTCTAGCCGGTTCCTGCTGGGAGCCGAAACTGAACGGGGCGGGCAGATGAGGAAGCTTCAGTCTGGCGGCGCTCGTGCGGGCGGGTGTTCCCGTTCAGGCTCCCGACGGACCGCTCGGGTCATGGGGGTCCGGGATCTCGTCACCTGGGAAGAGCGCTCGCGTCTTGCTTCGGGAGGCCACCGGAGCAGGGTCGAGCCAGACGAGCGCCGCGTCCCGGGCGCAGACGTGGATGAATCTGTTCCACTGATGGACGAAGAACCAGTGCAGGAAGCAGTCCTCCGGAACCGTCGGATAGGTGCCCTTCGCTCCGGGAGCGACTCCCTCGCCATCGTTCAGCCAGAGCCCATCCTTTGGTGTGGGCACATACCGATGCTCCGGTGCGATTTCCGGAGGGTCGATCGAGCAGAACACGAGGCCCGTGAGGTCGATCCTGCCACGGCGATCGAGGTCCTGTCGCTCGGACATCGCGAAGCGTACTGTCAGTGAGGCCGTCGCGTGTGGCCAGTCCAGCTCCAGGCGCTCCAGGTGAGCGTCGTGGAGGCCCCAGGGCAGGTCGTCTGTGAGCTCGCGGAAGTTCATGGGTTCTCAATCACAAGTGCGCTACCGCGGCGTAAGTCGTCGTGTTCAGCCCTGCGTTCGCGCCGATCTCGAATACTAGAGGGTAGAGCTTCGGGAAGTAGAGAGTTTGCCGATGTTGATGCCGATCTGCGATCTGCATGGCGGGGCCATAGAATTCGCTATGTTACGCGTTGAGATGGGCGGCCTGAGAGCGTCCTGCAGGACCAGTTTGTGCCGATCTCCATGCCCATCTTCGTACTGGTCTGCGGCGGAGACGATCCGGCTCGGCGGGGCTACTCTTGAGACCAGCATTCGCGCTTCACAAGAGAACACTGGCCCTTGTCTCGTCGGAAAGCGGCTCGCGGATCTCGGCCACGTGCATCACCGTGCTTTGCTCGATGAACCGCTAAGGCACTTGCCCCGTAGGGCCTGTCCCGATCCAGCCTGCGCCGGTTCTTGGCGAGCGGCAGGTCGGTCACGTGACTACCCGTCGTCCGCACCTCGGTCCCCAGCGCCTTCAGCGCGAGTCGTGACGCGCGGCGTTGTAGGATCTCGAACATGGAGAAGCCGTTCGGGACGACAGTCAGGGACTTCATCTTCCCGCTTGCACTGGTAAGCCAGGGTAAGGGCGGGCTTCACGTCGAGCGGGTGCTGGGTACTGCCTTCCTTATCGGGAACCGCGGCTACGCACTGACGGCCTCCCATGTCGTAGTCGAGCATGACCCGGCGCTTGCGCTTGTCGGTATGTTCGCGCTGGACGGCTCATGGGTCGCCGCTGCTGTTGCGGAAAGCGAACGGCATCCAGTACAGGACGTCGCCGTTCTGCACGTGGATGCTCGACGACAATTACACCTCCCCACCGGCGACAACTACACCTCCCCATCCCTGAGGCCCGCCGGCACCTGAGCCCAAGCGACCGCAAGTACGGCGGAAGATGGCAGGGTGAGGACGACGGACGGGCAGGTGAGGAAGCTGATGGACGAGATGTCGAAGCACGGGAAGGTCGGCCTGGCGGCGATGCGAGCCGGCGTGGATCGCAAGACTGCGCGCAAGTACGTAAAGAGCGCGAAGCTGCCCTCGGAGATGGTGGCGCCGAGGACGTGGCGGACGAGGTCGGATCCGTTCGCAGAGGTCTGGGACGGGCTCGCCGCCATGCTCGAGCAGGAGCCCGGCCTGGAGGCCAAGACGCTGTTCGAGGTGCTCTGCGAGGAGCACCCCGGCCGCTACGAGCCCGGCCAGCTCCGCACGCTGCAACGCCACGTGCGGCGGTGGCGTGCCCAGCGTGGCCCGGCGCGCGAGGTGATGTTCACGCAGATGCATCGGCCGGGCGAAGCGTGCCAAGTGGACTTCACCGAGGTGGTCTCGCTGCGCGTCACCGTCGTCGGGGAGCTTTTCCCGCACTTGCTCTGCGTGTTCACCTTGCCGTTCTCCAACTGGCAGTGGGCGACGGTATGCCTCTCCGAGTCGCTGGCGGCTTTGCGGCGGGGGATCCAGACCGCGCTGTTCCAACTCGGTGGCGTGCCGCGGTTCAGCCAAACCGACAATTCAACGGCGGCGACCCATCGCATTCCCAGCGGCGAGGAGGCGCGGGTGGAGGGCCACCGGCGCCCGTTCAACGCCGAGTACCTCGCGCTGGTGCGCCACTTCGGGATGGCGCCGCGCACCACCGAGGTCGGGGCCAAGGAGCAAAACGGTGATGTCGAGGCCAGCCACCGGGCGCTGAAGGCGCGGCTGGAGCAGGCCCTCCTCCTGCGCGGGCATCGGGATTTCGAGAGCCGCGAGGCGTGGCAGTCCTTCGTACATGACGTGCTGCGCAAGGCCAACGGGGCTCGCGGTGCACGGGTGCAGGAAGAACTGGCTACTCTTCGCCCACTCACCGCGACACGGCTGCCGGAGTTCGTCGAGCAGGACGTCCGGGTGAACGCGGGAAGCACGATCCGCGTGCACTGCTGCGCCTACTCGGTGCCGTCCCGCCTCATCGGCGAGGTGGTCCAGGTCCGGCAGTACGAAGACCGGATCGAGGTGCGGTTCGCCGAAGAGCTCCAGCTCGCCTGCGAACGCCTGCGCGGCGACAGGCGCCACCGGATCGACTACCGGCACGTCATCTGGTCGCTCGTCCGCAAGCCGGGCGCGTTCGCCAGATATGTTTACCGAGAGGAGATGTTCCCCTCGCTCACGTTCCGCCGCGCCTACGACGCCATCGTGGGCGACCGGCCAGGAGTGAAGGCTGATCTCGAGTACCTGCGCATCCTTCACCTCGCCGCGAGCACGCTCGAGAGCGACGTCGAGGCCGCGCTGGAGCTCCTGCTGGCCGAGGGACAGGACGTCACCGGGGACACTGTGAAGGCGATCACCTCCGGCGCTGACAAGCCAGAGGTACCCGATCTCGATCCCGAGCCCATCGATCTCGCGTCCTACGACGAGTTGCTGATGGGGGTAAGCGCGTGACCGCGACGACCGAGGAGGCTCGCGAGCACTCGCTCACCATCCTGATGCGCTCGCTCAAGCTGCCGACCTTCGCCCGGTACGCCGAGGAGGTGGCCCAGGAGGCGGAGAAAGAGGGCTGGTCCTTTCGCCGCTACCTGCACCACCTGGCCGAGTTGGAGATCGAGGAGCGCCGCCAGCGCCGGATCGAGAGGAACCAGAAGGACTCGGAGCTGCCCGGCGAAAAGACCCTCGCCATGCTAAATCGCGCTCGCCTGCCACCCAAGGTCCAGAAGACTCTCCCCACCCTCTGCGAGGGCGACTTCGTGCAGCGGGGCGAAAACCTGCTGGTCTTTGGTCTGCCCGGCCGTGGCAAGACGCACCTCGCCTGCGCCATCGGCCACGAGCTCATCCAGCGCGGCCGGCGCGTCTTCTTCACGCCGACCTTCGCCCTGGTGCAGCGGCTCTTGGTGGCCAAGCGCGATCTGGTCCTCGAACGCGAACTGGCCAGGCTCGACCGCTTCGACGCCGTCATCCTCGACGATATCGGCTACGTCCAGCAGAGCCGCGAGGAGATGGAGGTGCTCTTCACCTTCCTCTCTGAGCGATACGAGCGCCGCAGCGTGATCATCACCAGCAACCTCGTCTTCAAGGAGTGGGACCGGATCTTCAAGGACCCCATGACCACCGCCGCCGCCATCGACCGGCTTATCCACCACGCCGTCATCCTGGAGGTTACCGGCAGCAGCTACCGCACAGAGGAGGCCAAAAAGCGAGCAGACGCAACGACAACTACCCAGAGTGAGTAGCAGGGAACGACAACCGATGGGGAAGTGTAGTTGTCGTCAACGGGGAGATGTAGTTGACGTCAAGCACGCGAAGGCCGAGCTGGCAGGGGAGTAGCTCTGCGCGGGTAGGAGAAGTAGGCCAAGGAGCCGCGAAGGCAGTAGACTCAATCGTATAGATGCCCTCGTTCAAGACACATGTCAGGGGTGGCCGAATCGTGATGGACGAGCATACCGAGCTTCCAGATGGCACCGAGGTTCGGGTTGCCATCATCGACGGCGACAATCTGGATGACCCCGAACGGGCCGAGCTGAATGCAGCCCTGGCTGAAGCGGAGGCGGAGCTCGACGCCGGACAGGTCGTCAGCGAAGAGGATTTCTGGGCGAGCTTCCGAGCCGCGGAGTGAAAATCGAGTTCGCCCCGCGGGCGCTTGTTCCGGCCGCTCCAGCAACGGCCGCTCCTCCTTCTCCTGCCCCGTCTTCAGCGACGCGACCTGGACCGGCGGCGCGCCGGACGTGGCCTCGCATCCGGCTCGGGAACGGGAGCAAGAGCAGCCGGCGCAGCGGCAAAACTGGAGCAGGTCCGCCATCTTCATCCGATCCAGTGGCGCCGCCGACGCCCATGAGATACAATGTATCTCATGGCAGCCACGACGACGATGGTTCACGTTCGTATCGATGAGAAGGTGAAGACGAGGGCCGAGAAGGCCCTCACGGCCATGGGGCTGTCCGTCTCGGACGCCGTGCGGGTGCTCCTGACCCGCATTGCGAAGGAGCAGGCGCTCCCGTTCGCCGTCAAGGTACCGAATGCTCGGACGGCAGCAGCCGTGAAGGAGGCCCGCCGCGGTGGCCTCCGATCCGCCCCGAACGCGGACAAGCTGATCGCCGACCTGAATGCGAAGCATTGAATACACCACGGCCTTCCGGCGGGACTTCAAGCGCGAAAGGTCGGGACAACACGGGCCCCGCCTGGACGCGCTCCTCTCTGCAGCCGTGGCGTTGCTCGCGCAAGACGATCCACTCCCTCCGTCCTATCGGGATCACCCTCTCTCCGGCGAGTGGAAGGACTGCCGGGATTGTCACCTCCGTCCCGATCTGTTGCTTCTGTACCGGAAGCCTGACACGGACCGGCTACAGCTCGTCCGGCTCGGTTCGCACAGCGAGCTTTTCCGCTGAGTGACACGCGTCGTCGCTCGCCAAGACGTCCGACCGCTCACGCCGCAACCGCGTCCTCCACCGCCCGCGCCAGCGCCCTCTTCCTCAGGGCGGCCAGCCGCTTCGGATCGACCGAAGGGCTGGCCCAGGCCAAATCGAGCGGCGAAGCCGCGAATGCATCCGGCGCGATCCCCGTCCCCCGCAGGCAAAGGATCCGCGTGGGCACCGGCTGCACCGCCAGGAACGGCGATAGGCACCGCGTCGCCCGGTGGACCAGCTCGGTGCAGCAGAGCCGCCTCACGTTCTTGAAGTCGAACCCGAAGTCATATCCCCGCCCAAGCTGCTGGATCGCCTGCCTCCGGATCACCGGCCAGGCCTCCTCGAAGCTCACCTCGCCCCCCTGCTCGAGCCGCTCGATCAGAGGCCGCTCCTCCTTCTCCAGCCCCGACTTCAACGACGCGGCGTGGAGCGGCGGCGCACCGGGCGTGGCCCACATCCGCTCTGGGAAGCGGAGCAGTAGCAGCCGGTCGCAGCGGCCGAAGTCGAGCAGGTCCTCCATCAACACGCCCTCGGCGATGGCGTGGATCACGGTCTGCGAACCCGCGCGGAAGAGCCGGTGGGCGCTCGGTCGGACCAGGCTCTTGTCCTCGTCCCGGGTGGGCCCGAGGTAGATGGCGGCGTGGCTGAAGTAGCCGGGGATGAACTTGCCGTCGAGGTAGTTGTCGAAGCCGCGGATCAGCACGTCCCCGGGCCGTGCCAGCTCGATCAACGCGCGGACGTGGTGACCCTTCAGCTTGTAGCTGCCAGGGTCGTAGATCATCCAGAACGGCCAGGGGAACACCTTCACCTTGCCGAAGGCAGTGAGAAACCGATCGCGCAGCCAGGCCATGTCAGTCCCCTTCCGACAGCCGTCACTCCCAGGAGATGTCGTACTCCACGTCCAGGAAGCCCTTCTCGCTCGTCTTCACCTTGGGCGACTTGGCCTCCGTCTGCTGCATGGCGGTCAGGATCACCGCCTCATGGAAGACCGCCGGCATGAAGTCGTGCTTGAAGGTCATCCGCGCGTGCTTCTCGCCCAGCCACTCCACCTTCCGCTCCCCGTAGCTGACCGCGCCCCGATAGCCGCTCGGCCCCGCCGAGAGCACCCGCCGAGGGTCGTGGCCGGCCATGGCAAAGAGCGCCCGACCGAGCGTGGAGTTCAGGAAGCCGGTCACGGTCCGCCGGCCCAGCTCGCGCCAGACCCCGTCCACGCCCCCGAACTTGCCCTCGAGCCGATCGGCCGCGGTCCAGGCCACCTGGAGGTACTCCTGGACCGGATAGGAGAAGAAGTCGATCCGCGACCCCTTCCCGGTCGAGTCGATGGCGCGGGTCACGTCCTCGCCGAGCTGCTCCCGGACCAAGACGAAGAGGGTGTTGAAGTTGAGGCCACGGGTGGTGTCGGCATGCTGGGCTGCGGCGAGTCGCTTCTGGAGTTCGTCACGGTCGGCCGGCATCCAATCCCACCCTAGGTGGGACAATCAGACCCCAGGCGCCGCCCCAGATCAACACCCCTCGCAAACTCCCTTCACCGCCGGGCCGCCAGGAACCGCTCCAGCCGCTCCACCGCCTCGCGCAGATTCTCCATCGACGTGGTGTACGCGAACCGGAGGTGACGCTCGGGACGATATCGGCCGAAGTCCCGTCCGGGTGTCACCGCCACGCCGGCCTGCTCCAGGATCTCGATGGCGAAGGCGAAGCTGTCGGGCGCGTGCTGCTCGCACCCCGCGTAGAGGTAGAAGGCGCCCTGCGG
>Ga0302323_100005390_pt1 | contig 10474 bp, 10 predicted proteins | sample Fen_T0_3_FD_201950 | JGI IMG/M metagenome (GOLD analysis project Ga0302323, IMG submission 201950) | Peat permafrost microbial communities from Stordalen Mire near Abisko, Sweden - Fen_T0_3 | ecosystem: Environmental > Terrestrial > Soil > Wetlands > Permafrost | place: Sweden: Abisko... | reverse complement strand
GAACTGCTCGACCATGCGGCGGATCACCATCAGCTGCTGGTAGTCCTTCTTGCCGAACACCGCCACCTGGGGTTGCACGATCGAGAAGAGTTTCATCACCACGGTGCTCACCCCGGTGAAGAAGCCGGGTCGGAAATGCCCTTCGAGGATGTCGGCCAGCGCCGGGTCGGGGTGCACCTTGAAGGCTTGCGGCTGCGGGTACATCTCGCGCTCGTCGGGGGCGAACACGATGTCGCAACCGGCCCCCTGCAGCAACTCGGCGTCTCGCGGCAGCGTGCGCGGGTAGCGGTCGAAGTCCTCGTGCGGTGCGAATTGCAGCCGGTTGACGAAGATGCTTGCGACCACCGGCAGGCCATGTTGCCTGGCCTGCCGCACCAGCGCCAGGTGACCTTCATGCAGGTTGCCCATCGTGGGCACGAAGGCGCAGCTCTGCGGGCCCGGCAGGGCCGCACGCAACTCGGCGATCGTGTGGAGAATCTTCATCGTCAGTAGCTGTGTACCTTGTCGTCGGGGAAGGCGCGCGACTTCACGTCGGCCACATAACGGGCCACGGCCGCCTCGATCGACGGCGCGCCTTCCATGAAGTTGCGCACGAAGCGCGGCAGCTTGCCTTGCGTCACGCCCAGCATGTCGTGCAGCACCAGCACCTGGCCAGAGCAGTCGACACCGGCACCGATGCCGATCGTCGCCATCGACACCTCTTTCTTCACGGCCCGCGCCGCGGCCACGGCCACCAGTTCCAGCACACACATGGCGGCGCCGGCGTCCGACAACTCCTTCGCGTGCTTCACCAGCGTCGTCACGGCCTCGTCGCTGCGGCCCTGGATGCGGTAGCCGCCCAGCGCATGCACCGACTGCGGCGTGAGCCCGAGGTGGGCGCACACCGGAATGCCGCGTTCGACGAGAAAGCGCACGGTCTCGGCGGTCCAGCCGCCGCCTTCGAGCTTGACCATCTGCGCACCTGCCTGCATCAGCACGGTCGAGCTGCGCATGGCCTGGCTGGCCGACTCCTGGTAGCTGCCGAAGGGCAGGTCGCCGATCAGCCAGGCGCTGCGGTTGCCGCGGGCCACCGCACGCAGGTGGTAGGCGGTTTCTTCGAGCGTGACGGGCAGGGTGCTCGTCTGGCCCTGGATCACCATGCCCAGCGAATCGCCGACCAGAATGCAGTCGACGCCCGCGGCGTCGAGCACGCGCGCAAAACTGGCGTCGTAGCAGGTGAGCATCGCAATGGGCTCACCGGCTGCCTGCATCTCGCGCAGCCTGTGCAGCGTGATTGGCTTTCGCCCCGCGACAGGCGCTTCGCTGGGGTGGCTGCTCATGAGGTGGTCATGCCCAGCTTGGCCAGCAGCTCGCGGTCGGCCTGCACGTCGGGGTTGCCGGTGGTCAGCAGCTTGTCGCCGTAGAAGATCGAGTTTGCACCGGCGGCGAAGCACAGCGTCTGCACGGCCTCGCCCAGTTGCTGGCGGCCCGCCGACAGGCGCACGCGCGCGGTCGGCATGGTGATGCGGGCCACCGCGATGGCGCGCACGAATTCGAGCGGGTCGAGTTGGGCCTCGCCGTGCAGCGGCGTGCCTTCCACCTGCACCAGGTTGTTGATGGGCACCGACTCCGGATGCGGGTCGAGGTTGGCCAGCGCGGCGATCAGCCCGGCGCGCTGCGTGCGCGTCTCGCCCATGCCGACGATGCCACCGCAGCACACCTTCACGCCGGCACCGCGCACGCGCTGCAATGTGTCGAGCCGGTCCTGGTACTGGCGGGTGCTGATGATGTCGCCGTACTTGTCTGGGGCGGTGTCGATGTTGTGGTTGTAGTAGTCGAGGCCGGCTTCCTGCAAGGTCTCGGCATGGCCGTCTTCCAGCATGCCCAGCGTGGCGCAGGTTTCCAGGCCCAGCGACTTGACGGCGGCGATCAGCCCGGCGACTTTCTCCACATCGCGGTCCTTCGGGCCGCGCCAGGCGGCGCCCATGCAGAAGCGCGTGGCGCCAGCGGCTTGTGCGCGGCGCGCGGCGTCGAGCACGGCTTCGGGCTCCATCAGCTTGCTGGCCTCCACGCCGGTGTCGTAGCGCGCGGCCTGCGGGCAGTAGGAGCAGTCTTCCGGGCAGCCGCCGGTCTTGATCGACAGCAGCGTGGAGAGCTGCACCTCGGTCGGGTTGAAGTGCTGGCGGTGCACGGTCTGCGCCTGGAACAGCAGCTCGGTGAACGGCAGCGCGAACAGCGCTTCGACCTCGGCCACCGACCAACGCTCGGGTGGTGTGGCAGGCACGGAGGAACGGGGGTGGACACGAACGGCGGCTTCTTGCATGGAAAGGTCACTCCAAGGGGCACGGCGCGCAGTCTAACCAGATGCGCCGGCGCAGATGGCGGGGATGGCGGTGCGGGTTTCAGGCCGGCTGGTAGGCCAGGCGCACGTAGATGGGCGCAAACGCCTCGGCCTGCGTCACTTCCAGCAGGCGTTCGCGCGAGAGTTCGAGCATCGCGATGAAGGTCACCACCAGCACCTGCGGGCCGCGGCTCGCGTCGAACAGGTCTTCGAACATGGCAAACCGGCGGCCCTGCAGGCGGCGCAGCACGATGCTCATGTGCTCGCGCACGCTCAGCTGCTCGCGGGTGATGGTGTGGTGCTGGGTCAGCTTGGCGCGCTTCAGGATGTCGAGCCAGGCGGCACGCAGCTCGTCGGCATCGACGTCCGGGAAGCGCGGGCTGAGCGACTGCTCGATGGTCACCTGAGCCCGCAGGAAGTCGCGGCCGATCACCGGCAGCGCATCGAGCCGCGCTGCAGCCAGCTTGATCTGTTCGTATTCCAGCAGGCGACGCACCAGCTCGGCCCGCGGGTCTTCGGGCTCCTGCCCCTCGGCCACCTTCTTGGGCGGCAGCAGCATGCGCGACTTGATCTCGATCAGCATCGCCGCCATCAGCAGGTATTCGCTGGCGAGTTCGAGGTTGGTCTTGCGGATCTGCTCGACATACGCCAGGTACTGGCGCGTCACGCTGGCCAGCGGGATGTCGAGGATGTTGAAGTTCTGCTTGCGGATCAGGTAGAGCAGCAAGTCGAGCGGGCCTTCGAAGGCCTCGAGAAACACCTCCAGCGCATCCGGCGGAATGTAGAGGTCATGCGGCATCGTGAACAGCGGCTCGCCGTACAGGCGCGCCACGGCCACATGGTCGACGACAGTGGGCGCGGTGGCCGCGTCCGGCGCCTCGGGCGCCATCACCTCATTGCTCACAGTGGGCTCGTGCAGTCAGTCCGGCGCCCGGCGGCCCGAAGCCGGGCTGCGCCCCCTCGGGGGGGTGCAGCGAAGCGACGTGGGGGGCGTCATCATCAGCGTTTGGTCTGGTAGACGTAGGGCGCCTGCGCGACCCGGGCGTCGCGGTACTCGGCCTCTGTGGGCAGGTCGATGGGTTTGTCCCACAGCAGGGCGCGGCCTTGGCGCTGCTCGTCTTCCAGCGTCGGCTTCTTGGCCTTGAGCTCCTCGATGAACGAGGTGACGTCGGATTTGTAGGCTTTCCAGAACAGCGGCATGGCGGTCGCGGCAGGGAAGCCGGCGGCAGAGTGAAGGCGTGATTTTAGCGGGGACAGGGAAAGCGCCCCTGGAACGCCGTCAGGCCTCGACCCGGCGGACGCTTTCGGCCCGCTGCAGGAACTGGTTCGGCTCACCGATGAGCCATCGGGCGAGCTGGTCGAGCAGGTCCGAACCCACCAGATGGGCCGGGAAGTCGGCGGTGACGGTTTCCAGGCTGTCGAAGTTGCTGAGCTGGAAGCGCAGCTTGCCTTCGTCGTGGTCGGGCAGCAGGCGCGCGGCCAGGGTCACGTCGGCCGTGAAGGCGAAGCGCACCTCCTCGAGCCGGCCGCTGTCGGGGTGGCGCACCCACTGGGTGTCGGGCGTGATGCCGGCCTGGCGCAGGCGCGCCTCGAGCTTTTCGATCTCGGGCGGGAAATCCTTGCTCATCGTGACCTTGCGGTCCGATTTCTGAAGCCCGTGGATGACCACGTACTCGTACACCTCTTGGCCGCGGTGTTGCTTGCGGCGTGCATCCACGCGGAAGTCGCAGCGCTTCAGGCCGTCGAGGGCGGTTGTCTTGTCGAGCAAGATGCGCAGCTTCGGCGTGGGCTGCAGCACGTTGAGCTGCGACGCCAGGTCCATCCAGTACTGCAAGGTGGACTTGCACGCTGCGTCGACCAGCGCGGCATTGCGTGCCAACGCAGCCGTGTCGACGGTCTGCTGTGTCTTCAGCGCGTCGGCCTGGCGCTTGAGGTCGTCTAGAAAACCCACGGTGTTTCTCCCTGTCGAAGGGAAAAGCATAGCTCAGGCTGGGGGCGAAACCGTATCCCTTGAAGTGCTTGTCTGTGCGGCCGGGGCTTCGCTGGCCCGCGCCAGCGCGGCCCCCAGGTGAGAGGCCACGTTGGCCTCGCCCAGCTCGGCATCGAAGCCGGCACGGTGGATCATCGCGCGCGGTTGTTCGTTGAGATCGCACAGCACCAGCCGCACGCCCTGGCGCGTCAGGGCGCGGTGCAGCTGCATCAGCACGTCCAGCCCCGAGTTGTCCATCGACACCAGCTGGTGCATCTCGAGCACCACGGCGCGGGTGCCTTCCGGCAGCGCCTGCGCCACGGCCTCGACCTTGCTCACCGCGCCGAAGAAGAGCGCGCCATAGAGCCTGTACACCCGCACGCCGGGCGGGCTGTCGGGCGCGAACTCCACGCGAAACAGCTTGCTCATGCGGTAGATGAAGAAGCCGCAGGCCAGCACCAGGCCCACCTGCACCGCCACCGTGAGGTCGAACACCACGGTCAGAAAGAAAGTGCCCAGCAGCACCGTGCGGTAGGGCACGCTGAAATGGCGCAGCCGGGCGAACTCATGCCACTCGCCCATGTTCCACGCGGCGAAGAGCACGATGCCGGCCAGCACCGCCAGCGGCACGTTCATCGCCAGTGGCGCGGCCACCAGCACCACCAGCAGCAGCGTGGCCGAGTGCACGATGCCCGCGACCGGGCTGTAGGCGCCGGCGCGGATGCTGGTGACCGTGCGGGCGATGGTGCCGGTGGCCGGCAGGCCGCCGAAGAAGGGCACGACCATGTTGGCCACGCCCTGCGCCATCAGCTCCTGGTTGGGGTCGTGGCGGGGCCTGTCGATCAGGTTGTCGGCGATGCGCGCGCACAGCAGCGATTCGATCGCCCCCAGCAGCGCGATGGTCAGCGTGGGGAACAGCAGTTCCTTGGCGCTTTGCCAGCTGAAGGGCGGCAGCTCGAGCGAGGGCAGGCTCTGCGGGATGCCTCCGAAGCGCGTGCCGATGGTCTCGACCGGCAACTGCAACCAGAAGGCCACGCCGCTCAGCACGATCAGCGCAATGATGGGGCCGGGCACGCGCGCAGCAGTGCGCAGCGTGCGGCCTTCGAGCAGCGCCGATGGCAGCAGCGAGCCGCTCGCAAACAGGCGCGGCCAGCCGAACAGCATCAGCACGCAGAGTGCCCCGAGCGCCAGGGCATAGGGGTTGAAGCTGCTCAAATGGGTGCCCAGCGCATAGAGTTGCGCAAAGAAGTCGCTCGGCAGCTTGCCGATCTGCAGGCCCAGCAAATCCTTGACCTGCGAGAACGCGATCAGCACCGCAATGCCATTGGTGAAGCCGATCACGATGGTGATCGGGATGTAGCGCACCAGCGCACCGAGCTTGAACAAGCCCATCACGAACAGCAGCACGCCGGCGAGCGCGGTGGCGATCAGCAGGTTGGTGAGGCCATAGCGCAGCACGATGCCGTAGACGATGACGATGAACGCGCCGGCCGGCCCGCCGATCTGCACGCTGGACCCGCCCAGTGCCGAGATCAGAAAGCCCGCGATGATGGCTGTGAAGATGCCTTGCTCGGGTTTGACGCCCGAGGCGATGGCGAAGGCCATGGCCAGCGGCAGCGCCACGATGCCGACGGTGATGCCGGCACCGAGGTCGGCGAAGAAGCGGTGGCGGTCGTAGCCCTTGAGCGCATCGATCAGCCGCGGGCGAAATGGCGCGATTTCCAGGCCCATCAGGCGAATGCCGGGAGTGGGCGCGCCGGGTGCAACGGGCGGCGTGCCGGGCTCGGTCATGGAGCGGCGCTCCCGTGTGGCGGCGCCAGGTGCTCGTTGATGTCGCGCCACAGCGGCTTCAGGCACAGCAGCAGCAACAGCAGGGCCAGCGGCAAGGTAGTGATGTAGCCCACCCATTTGAAACCCAAGGCGCCGAGCAGCCCGCCGCCAAAGAAGCAGCCGATCAGCAAGCCGTGGGTGCGCATGCGCTCGCGGTTGGCACGCACGTTGACGGGCGAGCCGCCGCGGTTCATGTAGACGAGCTTGCCGAGTTCAATGCCCAGGTCCGTCACCAGCCCGGTGACGTGGGTGGTGCGAATCTCGGCCCGCGAAATCTTGGTGATCACCGCGTTTTGCAGGCCCATGATGAAGCACAGCAACAGCACCGTTGCCGGCAGCAGCAGCGCCGAATGCAGGCCGAGGCTGGCGCCCATCAGCCCGAACAGCATCAGAAAGCCCGCCTCGATCAGCAGCGGCAGGCTGTAGCAGCTGTGCAGGTGGCGGCGCTGGCCCCAGTTGACCAGGATGGCGGTGCACATGGCCCCGGCAACGAAGGTCAGCAAGGCCGCCAAGGCCGCCCCGGCGAGCTGCCACTGCCCGAGCACCAGGTTGTCGGCGGTCGACGACAGCATGCCGGTCATGTGCGAGGTGTACCGCCCTACCGCGAGAAAGCCGCCGGCATTGGCCGCACCGGCCACGAAAGCGAGCGTGGCACCCAGCCGGAGATTGGTCTGCGGCGTTCGCTGCGCGTCGGTCCAGCCTCGGATGATCGGCAGCATGCGGGTCGTTCGCGACGGGCTTCAGCGCACCCGCAGGCCCGGCGTGGCGCCGGGCCACGGCTCCAGCACATAGAGGCCGGGGTTGGCTTTCTCGTCGGCGTGCGACGCGGCGAGCACCATGCCCTCGCTGATGCCGAACTTCATCTTGCGCGGCGCGAGGTTGGCCACCATCACGGTGAACTTGCCGATCAGGTCTTCCGGCTTGTAGGCCGACTTGATGCCGCTGAAGACGTTGCGGGTCTTGCCTTCGCCGACGTCGAGCGTCAGCTGCAGCAGCTTGTCGGAGCCTTCGACCTGCTCGCAGTTGACGATCTTGGCGATGCGCAGGTCGACCTTGCTGAAGTCGTCGATCTTGATTTCGGCGGCGAGCGGTTCTCCGCCGGGGGGCGGGGCTTCGACGACCGCGGGTTCGAACAGGGCTTCGAGCATCTTGGGGTCGACGCGTTGCATCACATGCTTGTACTCGCCGATGGTGTGGGCGCCCAGGCCGTGCGCTGCGTCGGCAAAGTTCATCGGCGCGACGCGCAGGAAGGCTTCGACCTGCGCGGCCAGTGCGGGCAGCACCGGCTTGAGGTAGATCGTCAGCAAGCGGAAGGCTTCGATGCAGACCGTGCACACATCATGCAGCCGAGCATCCATGCCTTGTTGCTTGGCCAACTCCCAGGGCTTGTTGGCATCGACGTATTCGTTCACGCGGTCGGCCAGCAGCATCACCTGGCGCAAGGCCTTGCCGTAGTCGCGCGATTCGTACAGCTCGGCGATGGTGTCGCGGTCGGCGCGCAGCAGCGTCAGCAGCGCTTCGCCGTCAGCGGCGATCTTGCCCAGTTCACCGCCGAAGCGTTTGGTCAGGAAGCCGGCTGCGCGGCTGGCAATGTTGATGTACTTGCCGACCAGGTCGGAGTTGACACGCGCGATGAAGTCATCGGGATTGAAGTCGATGTCTTCCACGCGCCCGTTGAGCTTGGCTGCGATGTAATAACGGAACCACTCCGAGTTCATCCCGAGCTGCAGATACTTCAACGGTGATATCCCCGTCCCACGGCTCTTGCTCATCTTCTCGCCACTCAGCGCGAGAAATCCATGCACGAAGATGTGGTTCGGTACCTTGCGGCCGCTGAAGTGCAGCATCGCCGGCCAGAACAGCGTGTGGAAGGTGATGATGTCCTTGCCGATGAAGTGGATCTGCTCGACGTTCGGGTCCTTCATGAACGCGTCGAAATCGCGATCTGTCTTGTCGAAGTAGTTCTTCAACGACGCGAGGTAGCCCACGGGCGCATCCAGCCACACATAGAAGTACTTGCCCGGCGCATCGGGGATCTCGATGCCGAAGTAGGGCGCGTCGCGGCTGATGTCCCAGTCGTTCAGGCCGACGTGGCCCAGCTCGTCGACCGTGAACCATTCCCTGATCTTGTTCAGCACCTCGGGCTGCAGGCGCGGCGTGCCGTCGGCCGCTGTCTCTGTGGTCCAGCCCTTCAGAAACTCGACGCAGCGATCCGACGACAGGCGGAAGAAGAAGTGCGAGCTGCTCTTGAGCACCGGCGTGGCACCACTCAGCGCGGAGTACGGGTTCTTCAGGTCGGTGGGCGCATAGACGGCACCGCAGTTCTCGCAGTTGTCGCCGTACTGGTCTTTCGTGCCACAGCGCGGGCACTCGCCCTTGATGTAGCGGTCGGGCAGGAACATGGCCTTCACGGGATCGAAGAACTGCTCGATCACCCGCTCCTCGATCAGCTCGTTCTCGCGCAGCGCACGGTAGATGTCTTGCGCCAGCGCGTGGTTTTCGGGGCCGTCGGTCGAGTGCCAGTTGTCGAAGCCGATGTGAAAGCCGTCGAGGTACTGGCGGCGCCCGGCGGCGATCTCGGCCACGAACTGCTGCGGTGTCTTGCCGGCCTTTTCGGCCGCGATCATGATCGGTGCGCCATGGGCGTCGTCGGCGCAGACGAAGTGCACCTCGTTGTCCACCATGCGCTGGAAGCGCACCCAGATGTCGGCCTGGATGTACTCCATCATGTGCCCGACGTGGAACGGCGCGTTGGCGTAGGGCAGGGCGGTGGTGACGAAGAGCTTGCGGGTCATGCGGGTCTCGAGGCAGGCACCGGGGAGCGCCCGGCAGGGGAGCCATCGATTCTAGGTGCCTGCCGCCGCCCGGTCACCAGTTGTGGATCGACGGGTTCTTGAAGCTGTAGTGGTTCGGCACCGCGAGGTTCGAGTACGAGAAGGACAAGCTCACGTCGAGCGAGCGCACCTGGTGCCACCAGCCCAGCGGCAAGAACACCGTGTCGCCGGGCTCGGCGATCACCTCCAGCACCTTCACACCCTTGAAATCGGGGTAGCGGTGCAGGTCGGGTGCATCGAGGTCGATCGGGCTGTAGACGTCGTAGTGGTTGTACAGGCGCGGCGTGTCCAGCGGCGAGATGAAGCGCCAGCGCTTGCGGCCGACGATCTGCGTGTGCATCAGCATCAGCGTGTCGTGGTGCAGCGGCGTCACCGTGCCGGCCGGGCCGAACCAGAACGACGAGCGCTGGGCCAGCTCGGCCCGGTTGCACACCTCGTGCAGTGGGCCGATGTCGTCGAGCAGCGGCGCGAACTCGGGGCGGCGCAGCGCCTCGTTGTTGGCGGTGAGGTAGTAGTCGTTGGTGGCGCCGCCGGCGAGCACTTGGTCGACGAAGTCGGCCAGCCGCACCTGGCGCTGGTGGTTCATCTTGTTCTGCTCGTACTTCGGGTCGGCGCTGCGCTCGGCCTGGATCTGCACCTCGTGCTGGCCGAAGCGGGTCTTCAGGTCTTGCGGCGACCAGCGCTTCATCGCCGGCCAATCGGCGGCCACGCCGGTCAACACCAGCGGGCGGCTGCCCCACACATAGCGTTCCATGAACTCGTGCAGCGGCACGTGGCTGCGCTTTTCCACGCGTTCGTAGTTCGGCGCCAGTTCCCACAGCTTCTGCTGGTTGGCCATCACCGATTCGAGCTTGTACTGCAGCTGCTGGATCTTGCGCGCGGCCAGGTAGGCCGGGTCGGTTTCCATGCGGGCGATGGCGGTGGCGCAGGCGATCGGGTCGAAGCCGTTCTGCGTCATCGTGACCAGCATCGACTCGGGCGTGCAGTTGCGCAGCCGGTTTTCGGCGATCCACTGCAGCCATTCGGCGTCAACGGGTTTCAAACCGGGCTTCAGCTCGCGGGGCGGGGGGCAGGTGTCGATGGAGCTCATGAGGTGTGTGTCGAGGGTTGAATGTGTCTATGCGAGCACCAGTGCCCCGCCGGCTTGTGGCGTGCCGCGCAGCCGCTGGCGCTGATTCACGTCAAGATTGTAAGAAGCGAAGCTCCCACCGAAGCGCCCGGAGGGCCGCTTTCCACCCATCTGCTTACGCTTGCTACAACCCCCGGAGCCGGCGAGGGCCATGCCAAGGGCGACTAGACTGCGGCCACCTCCCCAACTTCCAATCGCCCCATGGCCCTCAGCGAGCAGGCGCTCACAGCCGCCATCCAGACCGTGATCGACCCCAACACGGGCAAGGACTTCGTCAGCACCAAGCAGCTGAAGAACCTGCGCATCAACGGCCACCTGGTGTCGTTCGAGGTGGAGTTGGGCTACCCGGCCAAGAGCCAGATTGCCGCGCTGACCGAGGCACTGGTCAAGGC
>Ga0302323_100005387_pt1 | contig 10476 bp, 5 predicted proteins | sample Fen_T0_3_FD_201950 | JGI IMG/M metagenome (GOLD analysis project Ga0302323, IMG submission 201950) | Peat permafrost microbial communities from Stordalen Mire near Abisko, Sweden - Fen_T0_3 | ecosystem: Environmental > Terrestrial > Soil > Wetlands > Permafrost | place: Sweden: Abisko... | reverse complement strand
AGCCCGGCAATGCGTGGTCGAAGCCCCGGCCGGGGCATCCGTCGCCTACGTCGACGTGAAGTATGGAAAACAATCTCCCACCAAGACCCGCACGCTGGCACAAGGGGCCTGCCGGGCTCTCGGTGCCCTCCCGAGCACATCCTCCGGACGCGATCCGGATCTCGAAGGGCTAGTCGATCATATCTCGGCCAGCCCCGATCCCACCCTGTTGGTCCTGGATGCTGTTCCCACGCGAGAGGTCTTCGTCCAGGAGTTGTTCTCCTTGATTCGAGTAGCAAATAGCACGAAGTGCATGAGCCTCGTGGTGATTGGCGGCGCCGACTTGGCCGAGCGGCTGGTCGCCAAGGATGGAATCGAGTCCGACGCGATCATCACCTTGGCAATTCCTGCGCTAGACGTTCAGCAGACGGCCGGCTACATAGCGGCTTGGCTGGAGGCCACCCGAGGTCGCGGCGCCCTGCCCCTGATCATCACCCCGGACGCCGCCGCCTTGATACACTACCGCTGTGAGGGCAACCTGGTCCGGATCAACAGCCTCGCCAGGAACATGCTCCGAATAGCCGCGCTCGAGAATCGGCGGGTGCTGCCTTCGTGGTACGCTTGGCTGGCGCCCGTCGAGGAAGGCTGGGTGCCAGAAGAAAACATGCAGCTGCAACCGCCGCTCGAGTGGCCCGCCTCCGACGTGCTCGAAATCCTCAACGCCTATAGAGGGCAGCTAGATATCGAACACCGCCACGTCGGCGACGGACTCGAAGATCTCGTCTAGCTTGACGGAAGCCGTTTGATACCAGCCTCCAAGGCGCTTCTCCCACCAAGTCGGCACGCGCCCAGAGTGCAAGGCCCGGCGCCCCGAGTCATAGTCGAGCATTGACTGTCGCAGAGTCGAGTGTCTTTGCTCTTGAGCTAGAGCATATTTCCCGCGCCGGCTCTCGGTATTTTCGTTCGTGGCCCGTTCCTGGCCGGTTCGTCACCAATGCGGAATCAAATCCCCACGCAGGCAGTGAGCTCCCGTCACCACGGAATACGGTCGCCCCTACCAAGGCGCGACACGCGCCACAAGTTAGCGCTCGCAACAAAGGCTGCTGTATGGTGCGGGCACTGGATTGCCGGTACTCGACCAGAATGCATCTGGTGGAAATCGCTTGGGGGCAATTGGGCACCACGTCGACAACAAAAATGTATCGGCGTACTGAGCGCCGGGACGGGAAGAAACGAGGACCGAAGCCTGCCGAACACGTGCCCCGAAGACGTGGTCGACAATCAGGTCGACTACAGCAGCCCCATGCCGCGCGATCAGTTTCATCTACCGCAGTGGCTCAAGTATGGAACCAGTCCACCGATTGAAATTTAGCGAAATTGCTGAACAGCAGTATGATGTCGTCGCCATCAACCCGAATCTCACCTTTGGAGGACACACATGCATCGAGGATCCGAATGGCTCGTCCCGTCTCTACTCTGTGGATTGCTTACTGCCTCTAGTGCGATTGCCGCTGAAAATCCACCGCCGACAGAGACAACATCGGAAGTAGGCAGCGCAGCCTCGGCTCCAACGCCGCAGACGCCGCCGACAGAGCCGGCAGCTGCTCCGACGCCACTTCCCGAACCACAGCCGAACACGGTTGTCGCGGCTCCACAACCAGTGCCGACCGCCCCTGCACTTCCACCCAAACCAGGAGCGCCGTCCTTCCGACTCGAGGGACCGGCGGGCAGCTTCCTGAAGATCGGTCTCTTGCTGCAACCGCAGTTTCAGGCCGCTGGCGATCTCACCCGCGACAGCTACACCAAGAATATTTACTCGCGCCGTACCCGCATTCTGCTCGGGGGAACGCTTTTCGGCCAATTCGAGTACTTCGTCGAAACCGACTTTGCCAACCTGTTTTTTGCGAACAATGTACCCGGTACAGGTGATGCGCCCGCTACCTCAGTGAAGAGTACCCCGGGGATGAACGTCCAGGACGCGTACGGCACCTGGAAGATCTACGGGGACTTCGCAAAGCTCGATGTGGGCTACATGCTTCCTCCGCTGGCGCACAATGCCCTTCAAAGCGCAGCCACGTTGCTGTCTTTGGACTATTTCGCCTACACCTTCGTGCAGGGCAACTCGTTTCAAAGCTCGGGAAATCCAGTAGGTCGAGACACTGGCGCCCAATTGCGCGGTCTACTACTGGACGGACACGTCGAATATCGCGCCGGCCTCTTTCAGGGCTTGCGCAATGGCCAAACAGCGACAGACGTTGGCTCGCGCAACTTCTTCCGATTCACGTCGCGCCTTCAGATCAACCTCCTCGATGCGGAGACCGGGTTCTTCTATGCGGGAACGTACCACGGAGCGAAGAAGGTCCTCTCCATCGGCGGTTCGGCCGACATTCAGGACAAGTACAAGTACTTTGCTGGGGACGCCTTCCTCGACCTTCCGGTCGGGCCAGTAGGCGTCGTGACGGCGCAGGTGAACTTGACCCGTCTGGATGGCGGCACCTTCATTCCCGGGCTCATCAAGCGCACGGCACTGATGGGAGAAGCTGGCTTTCTCATCTCGGACTTGCAATTGAGCCCGATCGTCCGCGTCGAACACCGGTGGGGTAGCGGGACCCTGGTCGACGAGACCCTACTTAGCGGCGGCATCGCCTATTGGCCGCACGGACACAACGTCAACGTGAAAGCCTTCTACACGAGGGTGACGGACAAGGGCGCGGTTCACGCGGCCAATCAGTTCAACCTTCAGGGCCAGCTCTTCGTCTTCTAAACGGGCTGGCACCAACCCTCAGCACATTACCAAAACGACGTCAGGGCCATGTTGCCCTGACGTCGTTCTCTTTTTTGCGGACGACCATTCACGTGCCGGCGAAGACGTGCGACGTACGAGACGTGGAGACTAACGGGCCGGCCAACCGGCGGTGGTAGGAGCTTGGATGGCCAGCTGACTGCGGTGCCATTGAGGCCGGCTGGCGGCCCCAATGGCACCCATCATACGAGAGGAGCGCTCGTGACGCCAAAGAGGCTTGGCTTTACTGGAACAACGAACGCGTGCTCGAAATAGTCAGCCACACGCCCCAGGCAATCGGAGCGCCAACGGCAAACCAGGCCAGCGAGGCCCTGAGGTCAATCCGGCCGCGACCTATCCCGTAGGATCTTCCTTCGTCAGTCGGGACCGCGATGCGGGCCTGAAGGGCAAGGACCTCTTCTTCCGACATGAACCACTTGGCAGCGAGTGGCCGGACCAGCAGATTCGCAATCAAACCCAGCACCAACATCCCGGCCAGAATATACATCGTGAAGTCGTAGGCGCGTCCGCGTGCTACTCCCGCCGCAATCTGGGCTTCGCGAAGATAGTTCACCACCACCGGACCGACGATTCCGGCGGTCGACCAGGCCGTCAAGAGTCGACCGTGGATCGGACCGACGAACTGGGTACCGAAGATGTCGGCCAAGTATGCTGGAATGGCCGCAAAGCCGCCGCCATACATGGACACGATGATGCAGAAGAAGGCGACAAACAGCGTCTTCTGTCCAGAGTGCGCCACCCATGGGACGGAGGCGTAGAGAAGGATGCCAAGCGCAAAGAATGTCATGTACGTCAACCGCCGGCCCAACTTGTCCGACAGCGATGCCCAAAAGAATCGTCCGCCAATATTGAATAGCGAAAGAAGTCCGGCAAATCCGGCCGCCATGGTCGCGACCGAGGTCCGCTGTGAGGCGGTGAGCTCGGTGAAGCTGATATTGCGCAGGCCGATCAAGGCACCGCCAAATATCTCCTGGAGCATCGGGGACGCCATGCCCAACACGCCGATACCGGCGCTGACGTTCAGACAAAGCACCGCCCACAGCAGCCAGAACTGCCACGTCTTGTGGACGTTCTTCAGATGGACATGCCGAGTAGTAATCATCGAGTTGGTCTTGACCGGAGGGCTCCAGCCTTCAGGCCGCCACCCCGGAGGTGGAACACGGTAGCCGAAAGCTCCGGCCATCATGAAGACCAGGTAGATTGCGCCGAGGGCCAGCAGGGTCTGCCACACGCCGGGTGAGGTGGCCGTGCGAAAGTGCAGCATCAGCTTGTTTGCCAACGGTGCCCCGATCATGGCGCCCCCTCCGAAACCCATGATGGCCATGCCGGTCGCCATTCCTCGTCGATCGGGAAACCAGCGAATCAGGGTCCCAATTGGCGAAATGTAGCCAAGCCCCAGCCCTATTCCGCCAATCGCCCCTGTCCCGAGCCAGACGAGCCAGAGCTGGTGCTTTGCCACGCCAAAAGCGGCAATCATCAGGCCGAAGCACCAACAAAGGGCCGCCACGAAGCCTGCCTTTCGAGGCCCCGCCTTTTCGAGCCAACCGCCCCAGAGTGCAGCCGAGGAACCGAGGAACACGAAGAACAAGGTATAGGTCCAGCCGAGCTGACTGACCTTCCAATCACACGAAGTGGTGGTGAGCGCCTCTAGGATACCAGCGCCCGGCTGACAGGCGATAGGCTTGCTGCCCCCTAGTAGTCGGGACAGTGGCAGCCAAAAGACGCTGAACCCGTATGCCATGCCGATGCATAAGTGCACGGCCAGGGCCGCGGGCGGAACCAGCCAACGATTGAAGCCAGCCCGGGCAACAATCCGATCGCGCTGAAGAAAGGCGAACGGTCTCCATGATTGATTGTTATTCGGAGTCACTTTCGTTCCAGCTTCGGTCATCTGCCCTCCTTACTATTCGTTAAGACCAGGCGCCATGCATGATAACAGTAAAGCCGCCGCGCACAGTCATTGTACGTCGCCTAGAGTAGCAGGGCTTGCCATGCGGATGCAAACACACTTTGGGTTGCCAGCGTTACCGATGTCCTCTCGTCGGGGCAGGTGGTGAAACGGCCTACCTACACGGGTATTTCGGGACATTCGTTCTGAAATTCGGCGAGCGCGGCGCGCACTGGCTTGTTTCAGAAAAGAAGTGCGGTCTGCTTTGGCGGTGACTATGGCCCCGCCGGGCACTACACTTAAGTCGACGTGTTGACTAACATGACGCGCAAGTGTACAAACGGAGCTACAACAAGCTCGATTGCCAGTTCGAAGGAGGGTTGCCATGACAGTCAGTAGCCGGCGTAAACGGTCGTCGCTTGACACTGCAGTGAAAGCGCCGCTATCGTGGGGACTCAGGCTTGAGTTCATTGATGTGACCTTCCTTCCAGCTTCGTCTGGTTGCGGAGAAAGTGAACCCCTATTCTCTTCACCGAGGCTGCTCGATCTTCGAGAGAATCATTCGCGGTCGGGGCGACCGACCCAATCTTGAGGCGGTGTACGATGCTTGCTTCCTTGCGCAATCGGATTGTCGAACTGGCCGCCCGCTATCCAGAGCCGCGGTCCGCCCTAATGCCCGCCCTCCATGCGATCCAGGCTGCGGCGAACGGTAGCCTGCAGAAGACCGATATCCAAGACGTGGCGACTTTGCTCGGCATTCCCTATGCCCACGCCTTTGGCGTAGCCAGCTACTACTCGATGTACAATCTCGCGCCGGTAGGCAAATACCACCTCCAAGTCGACACGAATGTGCCGGGACTGCTGGCAGGGGCTGACGATATCGTTCGACACATTTCTCGCCGGCTCGAGGTCAAGGTGGGTCAGACGACGAAGGATGGGCTATTTACGTTGAGCACCGTCGAGGACCTGGCTTCTTGTGGCACATGTCCGGTGGTGAAGGTGAATCACCGATACTACGAGAGGATGAGCCCGGCCAAGGTGGACGATCTCCTTGCCAGTCTGAGATTGGGTCAGATGCCAGAGTGGTCCGAGCCGACGCGCTTCGGGACCGAATGCAACATTTTGCTGCGCAGACGGGCCCGTGCCGACGCGACGTCGATCCAAAGCTACCTTGCTGATGGCGGCTACGTAGCACTGGAAAAGGCCCTCGCACAGAAGCCCGCCGAGATTGCCACGCAGGTGAACCAATCAGGGCTGAGGGGGCGAGGCGGGGCGGGATTTCCCGTCGGCAGAAAATGGAGTCTCTTGCCACCAGGCACCAAGAGCCCCATCTACTTGATCTGCAATGCCGACGAGGGCGAACCTGGCACCTTCAAGGATCGGCAGATCATGGAATTCGACCCTCATCTGCTGATCGAAGGGATGGCCATCGCGGCCTATGCAATCGGAGCCAAGCGAAGCTTCATCTACGTTCGCGGTGAGTTCGACTGGATCGCGACCATTCTCGAACGCGCCTTGGACGAGGCACGGCGGGCCGGCAAGGTCGGCCACAATATCATGGGTCGGGGTTTCGACTTCGACGCCGTTGTACACCTGGGGGCTGGAGCTTACATATGCGGTGAGGAGACGGCTCTCATCGAGTCTCTCGAGGGCAAGCGAGGTACACCGCGCTTCAAACCGCCATTTCCGGCCGTGGCCGGCTTGTACGGTTGCCCCACCATCGTCCACAACGTCGAGACGTTAGCCTGTCTTCCCTTCATCGTCCAAGACGGAGTGGAAGCATTCAGGGCCATTGGCACTGCCAACAATTTCGGGCCGAAGATATTCGGGGTCTCGGGCAACGTAAAGAATCCCGGCGTCTATGAGTTTCCACTGGGCACACCGCTGACTCGGGTACTCGAGGCAGCGGGAGGGGTCGTGGGGAAACTGAAAGCCGTCATCGTGGGAGGGCTGACTACGCCTTTGTTGACGGCAGCGGAGGCGGAAGGCCTGCTACTCGACTACGACTCGTGCGCAGCGCGCGGAACACTGCTTGGATCGGGTGGAATCATCGTCATGAACGAGTCCGCGAGCATTCCACAGATTGCGCTGCGGACAAGTGAGTTCCATGCCCATGAGTCGTGCGGTCAATGCACGCCCTGTCGAGAGAGCTCCAGGTTGCTGCCGCTCCTCCTGCGCAAACAGGTCGACGGTCGAGGAACGGAAGCGGAGCTCGACATGGTCCTCAGACTCACGCGGGATCTGAGAGGCACGGCCCTTTGCCCGGGCGGGGGAGCATTCGTGACCCCGGTCGCGGCTATGGTGACCAAGTTTCGCCACGAGTTCCTGTCAACCGCAAGCATAGCAAGCAAAGCCGCGACAGCGGAAGGCGACGTGGGGGTAGCATGACTGGCACGATCACGATTGACGGCAAGAGCCTCCCATTCGTCGACGGACAGACGGTATTGGGAGTCGCAAGAGAGAATGGTATCCACATTCCCACGCTCTGCTACCACCGAAAGCTGCTTCCGCAGGGTCGCTGCCGCGTGTGCCTGGTGAGCGTAGGCGGGAAACAGACGTCCCTACAACCGTCTTGCACGCTGCCTGCCCAAGACGGAATGGTGGTGAAGACCACGAACGATGAGATCGTAAGCGTGCGCCGAAGCATGGTGGAGCTGATGCTCGGCAACGGTGAGCACAATTGCATTGCCTGCGAGAAGACCGGTGAATGCGAGCTTCAGGCCCTGGCCTATGCCCTTGGCGTCGAACGGCCTGCTATCGTCGTCGAAGAACCTTCACAACCCGTCGATGCCTCCGCTCCGATGATTCTTCGCGACATGCGGCGGTGTATTGCGTGCGGCCGCTGCGTGGCTGCTTGCAGTACCACAGTCGTGAACGAGGTGCTGAGCTTCGCCAATCGCGGCAAGCACGTGACAGTGGTCTGTGACAACGATGTTCCGATGGCTGACTCCACCTGCGTGCAGTGTGGAGAGTGCGTACAGTTGTGCCCGGTCGGGGCCTTGCTCGACAAGAAGGCCATGGGAAAGGGCCGCCCATGGGAGCTCCGCAAGGTCATCACGACCTGTCCGTATTGCGGTACGGGTTGCCAGTTGGTCCTGCACGTGGACACCAGGGCAAATCGCATCGTGCGTGTCACAGGCCGGGAAGGTGTGCCTCCCAATGATGGCATGCTGTGCGTGAAGGGCCGCTTCGGCTACGAGTTTCCCTCGAGCGAAAACCGGCTTACGTCGCCCCAGATCAGGAAAAATGGCGTGCTGGTCGACGTCTCTTGGGAGGAGGCCATCGACTTCACCTACAGGCGTATCAAGGAAATCGTCGAGAGAGATGGTCCGGATGTCTTCTCCGCGTTCGGGTCGGGTCGAGTTTCCAACGAGCTCAACTACGCCATCATGAAGTTCACCCGTGCGGTCATCAAGACCAACAACGTCGACCACTGCGCCCGGGTCTGCCACGGTCCCTCGGTGGCGGGCCTGGCGGCATCCTTTGGCAGTGGCGCCATGACCAATTCGATTCAAGAGATTCAGGATGCCGAGGTCCTATTCGTCATCGGCTCGAACACTACCGAGGCCCACCCTGTCATCTCTTACTACATGAAACGGGCCGTGAAGCGAGGGGCCGTTCTGATCGTGACCGATCCTCGACGGATCGACTTGTGCCGGTGGGCAACCCTGTATGTTCAGACGAAGCCGGGCACCGATGTGGCCTATCTGAACGGTCTGATGAACGAGATCTTCAAGAACGGTTGGGCCAACGAGGAGTTTCTGCGGAACAATACCGAGAATCCCGACCAGGTCAGAAAGGCGATGGAAGAGTATCCCATCGAGCGCGCTTCGCAGATATGCGGCGTACCGGAAGCGACGATGAGAGAGGTCGCCCGGATTCTTGGAACCCGTGGCAAGGTTTGCATCTGCTACACGTTGGGCATCACGGAACACAATTGCGGCACCGACAACGTCAAAGCGATCGCGTCGCTACAAATGGTGCTAGGCCATCTCGGTCAGTACGCAACCGGCGTGAACCCGCTCCGCGGACAAAACAACGTGCAGGGGGCATGCGACATGGGTGCCCTCCCCAACGTCTACCAGACCTACCAAGCCGTCGACGATCCGGGAGTCGCAAAGAAGTTCGAGGCGGCCTGGGGCGTGAATGGCCTTAGCACTCGGGTGGGCTACAAGATGCCAACCATGCTGCGCAAGATCGGTGACGGTGGCACGAAGATCCTCTACTGCATCGGCGACAACACCGCCCAGGTGGAACCCAACGTCAACAAGACGATCGAAGAGCTCAAGAAGCTGGAGTTGTTCATCGTCTGTGACATCTTCCCGAACATGACCACGCCCTACGCCCACGTCATATTCCCCGATCAGTGCTGGGGCGAATTCGAAGGCACGTACACGAATACCGAGCGCCGCGTTTCTCGCGTACGTCGTGCCCTCGATCCACATCCCAACGTTCGGCCCCAGTGGTGGGTACTTTCCGAGCTCGCCAAGCGCTTCGGCGTGGATCTGGGATTCACGTCGGAGGAAGCCATCTGGAATGACATGCAAAGAAGCTCGACGAGCTACGCGGGCATCACGTGGGAGCGTTGCAAGGACGTGGGTCTGCAATGGCCTTGCCCCACACCGGATCACCCGGGCACGCCCTTCATGCACAAGAACGGCAAGTTCTCTCGCGGAAAAGGAATGTTCCATCCAAAGCAGTGGCGTGCACCCACCGAGGTGCCCGATGCCGCCTACCCGCTTTGGCTGTCCACCGGACGGCGCTTGTGGCACTACCACACAGGCACGCAAACCCGAAATTCCGTTGGCCTGGAGGAATTGTGCCCAGAGGAGCTGATAGAGCTCCATCCGGTGGATGCGGAGAAGCTGGGCATCCGGACTGGCGATTGGGTCAAAGTCAGCAGTCGTCGCGGCTCCATCGACCTGCGTGCATGGGTCACCGAGCGGTCCGCCGTGGGTGTTACCTGGATGACCTTCCACTTCGCCGAAGCTTGCGGCAACGTGCTTACGATTGACGCCTATGACGACGTCACCGTGACGCCCGAATACAAGTGCTGCGCCATCAAGGTAGAGAAGATCGAGGATGGACAGTTGCGGGCGAAGGCCGGCGCCACCGAAAGGCAAGCCCGCCCGTAGTCCGCGGGGACGGGATTGCAGCGATGAAAGACCCCTTCGATCGCACGGTCGACTATTTGCGGGTTTCTGTCACGGACCGCTGCAATCTGCGTTGCGCGTACTGCTACCCGCACCCATCGCCCTCGAAACGGTCCCACCAACGCATGCTCAGTCTGAAAGAGATCGAGGATGCCGTTGCGGTGGCCGTCGATCTCGGGATCACCCGCGTTCGCCTGACCGGCGGAGAACCTCTGGTTCGACCCGGCATCGTGAACCTGGTGGCAAGATTGGCGCGGTTGCGCGGGCTGCGCGATCTGTCGCTGACGACCAACGGGCTGCTCTTGCGTCGCTTGGCTGCTCCCCTTGCTGCGGCGGGGCTCGGCCGGATCAACGTTCACTTGGACACCCTGGATCCTCGCCGATACGCCGAGGCGACGGGCGGAGGCGACGTGAGCGAAGCTCTCGCCGGCATCGAGGCAGCCCGGGCGACCCAGATCTTTCCGGTCAAGCTCAATTGCGTGGTCGCTGCCAGCTCGGACGAGCCCGACGCACGCCTGGTGGCCAGCTACGCACGGGCATACGGCCACGAGGTACGATACATCCGGCGCATGGACCTCAGGGCCGGGGTGTTCTCGGTCGTACAGGGCGGAAACGGCGGAGATTGTCCACGCTGCAATCGCTTGCGTTTGACC
>Ga0302323_100005386_pt1 | contig 10476 bp, 4 predicted proteins | sample Fen_T0_3_FD_201950 | JGI IMG/M metagenome (GOLD analysis project Ga0302323, IMG submission 201950) | Peat permafrost microbial communities from Stordalen Mire near Abisko, Sweden - Fen_T0_3 | ecosystem: Environmental > Terrestrial > Soil > Wetlands > Permafrost | place: Sweden: Abisko... | reverse complement strand
CGCGCTGATGCACATCTACCAGCAGCAGTGCCCCGACATCGATGGTGCCTTCCGGTCAGTGCCCCATCGTCACTACATCTCTCACATGCTGTGGGGCGATCGCGTGCTGGAGACTGACGGCGAAGACCGAGCTCTGCGTACCCGACGAGCAATCATTCAGTACTACGCGGCCGGGACACCTGCGGCGCGGGTCCACTTCAAGAGCGTCGAGTTGTTCTGCCCCCTCGACGGTTGCCCGCGAAAGGTTACGGGGGTGCTTGGCGATGTCCGCGACGCGGGCAAACGGGCCCACAAGGGCATCGACTTCGTTTCGACCCTGGGCGAGCCGGTGCGCGCGATTGCCGACGGCTGGGTGATCTATGCCGGCGTGGACGCGCCGGGCGCGGGCGCAAGAAAGGTGACGCTCGACAAGTCGGGCACCATTCGCAAGACCAGCATGGGCCCCGGGGGGCTGTTCGTGCAGATCCAACACAAGGACAACTTGATGTCCGAGTACATGCACCTGCTCAATTTCCTGGTCCAGAACGGGGAGTGGGTCAAGGCCGGGCAAATCATCGGTCACGTCGGTGACACAGGCATCAAGATCGATGTCCCCCACCTTCACTTCCAGATGCGTGACAACAACGAGATCATCAATCCCCTCGCCCACCTGCGGCCCTACCTGATTCCACCTCAGGCCACCTACCGTGGACAGCTGGTCATCGCTGCCATGCCGGCCCGGTGGCGCGAGGCCAGGTCGCGCATCAGGGCCGAGGCAGCAAGCCATCGCCATCGCCGCACGGAGGACGCGGATGGGGCGGACGCCAACACCAACCCGGAGGGCTCCCATGAAGGCGATTGAGCACCCTGTCCCCTCCGCCAAGAACTTGGCCCTGGCCCACTTGGGTTTGGTTCGGGCAGCGCTGTGCCTCGCCACGTCCATCATGTCCGTCGCCGGCCCCGCGGCGGTGGCCGGACAGGCGACTGATGCGGACCTACCCAGATCGGTCAGTGCGACGAATGACAGGGACAAGCGTCCCGCGTGGCTTGTCGCAGATGGCGAGGCGATCCCCGACATAGACAAGATTGTCGAGGCACTGGATCGCCGGGCGCCGGTGAGCGCTGTCGCATTCAGCCCGGACGGAGCCCTGATCGTATCGGGCTCCGACGACCACATGGTGCGTGTGTGGCATGTGCCGACCGGCCGCCTCGTTCGTCGCCTCGAGGGGCACTCGTCGGCCGTCACCGCGGTGGCCTTCTCCCCCGACGGCACCGCCATCGCCTCGGCCTCGAACGATCGTACCGTGCGGCTATGGGACGCGCACTCAGGTCGACTGCTGCGGACGCTACAGGGACACGTCTATCACGTGTACGCCGTGGCTTTCGACCCGCAACGACGGTGGCTGGCCACGGCATCTTGGGATCGAACCATCCAGCTGTGGGACCTCGAGAGTGGCGACCTGGTGAAGAAGCTCAAGGGGCACAGCGCCGCCGTCCGCTCGATCGATTTCAGCCGGGACGGCAAAATACTGGCGTCCGGATCCGATGATCAGACGGTCCGTTTGTGGAGCGTTGACACGGGCAACGAGCTCAAGGTCCTCACGGGCCACGCTGGCCCCGTGAGCTCGGTGCGCTTCCGACCGGACGGGGCGTGGCTGTTCTCTGGCTCGGCCGACCGAACTGTGCGGGTGTGGCATCTTCCAGACGGAGCGATGGTGCGCAAGCTTAGCGACTGTGATGCGCCAGTGTTTTCCCTCGCGGTTTCGACCAACGGACAAATCCTCGGTGGCGCCTGCGGCGCGGCTGGCGCGGTCTTGTGGGACATTCCAACCCACGCACAGATCCGCCACTGGGGTGACGCGCGGGCCGACACCCGCACCATCGCCTTCAGCCCCGACGGTAGGATGGTGGCCACCGGATCCCAGAACGCCTCAATCATCGTCGACGACGTCGCCACCGGTCGTACGCTGGCTGTCCTGTCCGCCAAGCTGGCCCACCTCCAGGGGGTGGCTTTCGGCCCAGACAGCGCAATGCTGGCGACGGCCTCGCGCGACCAAGGCGTGCTGGTATGGCAGGACGCCGGTGATCACAAGATCTTGGGTCGGGTGCTGGGGGCTGGTCCCGTGCACACGTTGGCCTTCTCAGCGGACGGCAGGTCGCTCGCCACCGGTAGCGACGACGGTGAAGTGGCGCTGTGGGATGTGGATGGCACCGCCCCGCCACGAAAACTGACCGGGCACGAGGGGTCAGTCAACGCGGTGGCCTTCACACCCGACGGGCGCACCATCGCCTCGGCTGCTGACGACGCAACCGTGCGCCTGTGGGATTTCGGGAAGGACGCCGCGGTCAAGGTCCTGAAGGGTCACCGGGCGCCCGTGAATGCCCTCGCGCTGACCCCTGACGGCACGGTGGTGGCGTCAGCCTCCGACGACGAAACCGTGCGGCTGTGGGACACGGCCACGGGACGAAGCTTGGCTGTGCTGAAAAGTCACCGCGGCCCAGTCACGACGACGGCCTTCAGCTCCGACGGAAAATACCTCGTCACGGGATCGCAGGACCGGACCATCGACGTTTGGCTATTTGCCAAACGCAAGCTGCTCAAAGGCATGCACAAGGAGCTCTCGAGCGGCGTGGTCGCGATGGCCGCCCACGATGACCGGATCGTCGCGGCCTCGGCGGATGGCCTGCTTGGTCTTTGGGGGCTGGCCGGCGGCCACCCCCTTGCCCAGTCGACCACCCACGCAGATTCGGTGAGTGCAGTGGCGTTCGCACCCGACGGCACCACCGTAGCCTCAGCGTCGCGGGATGGCGTTCTGCGGGTGTGGGACAGCAAAACGTTGGAACGTCGCTGGTCGCTGGCTGGCAGCACGCCCGACAATTGGTTCGCATGCAATGGTGCCCAGACCTGTTGGCGCAGAGAAGATGGTGCCCTGCTGAGCAGAATCGGTGGGCAAGGCGACCTGGTGCCCGTGTCACCGACGGACGACACGCACCGGACCGTGCTCACGGCCACCATCGACTGGACCAAACTGGGGGACGGGGTCGAGGTCATGGAGGGCCGAACCGCATCGATCCCGGTGCGAATCGAGAACCGGGGCACACACCCGGCATACTGGGTAAACGTGGCCCAGTCGGTGAGGCGGACTGCTTCGAGCAAGGCCGCCTTGGTCTTGATTCCGCCGCCCACGATTACCGTGCTGGCGCCTGCTGCCAGTGCGGACGTCGTGTGCGAGGTATCGGCGCTAGGGGAATACGAAAATCCCCAACCTCATTCCGAAATGCTGCGCTTGTCGATCACCAGCGCCTCGGCCGCGGCGCTGTCCCTGGAGATACCGGTAGGCGTCGATACGCCGCACCTGAAGCTCCGTGGGTTGGCACTAAGGCGCAGCCCGGGCGAGACCGTGGTGGCCACCATGACCGGTGTGTCCATGGCCCAGCTGCACCCCGTCCTCCTGCAGGGTGGCCTGGTCCTGGAAGGCGACAACACCAAGCTCATAGCGCCCATCGCGCTCGAGCAGGCCTTCAACGGCCAGGATCTGGCCTTGTCCTTCCCATTGCCCGAAGGCATGCACCTCGATCGGCACAGCCGGGTCGGCTTTACCGTACGAAAGGGCACGCACCCGGCCCACGTATGGACGTTCGCGCACGCGCCAGTCTACGTCCCCCTCCCCCTGTGGTCCTGGGCGCTGCTCGTCGGTGGCGTGCTCGCACTGTGCTTCGGGCTCTGGTATGCGGGTGTGTACGCGCGGGCCCAGCCTCTCGGACGCGTGGGCAAGCGGTTGGCACGACTGGGCGTGAGTGTGACGCTCGGTTTGGCCAAGGCGCTCGTGGCGCTGCTCTTGTTCCGCTCGACGCTCCGGTCCTTGCGTACGGCCCTGCAACGGCGTGGTATTGCGGCCAGCTTCTTCCGCTTGCAGCCCGAAACCCAGTGCTCCCACCTCGCGCGCCAGCTGGGCGCCTCGTGGCTGGCGATCGCGGGCCGACAGCAGCCTGTGTTCGAGCTGCATCTCGGCCCCGAGGTGCCCCTCGACGTCCAGCGCTGTCTGCTGGTACTTGCCAGCGAGGGCGACGTTCTGACAAGCGCGCTGGCCCAGCTCGACCTGGCCGGCGCCGAGCAAAGCGCTGGACGGGCCGCCGGCCAAGATCCCATCACGGTCGTGCTTTCCGACCTGCCCCGGTCGCAGGTGGCGTCGGGTATGGCCCAGCATCCGCACGTCCCCCAGCGGCTCGTCAGCTTCAGCACGGCGGCGATGAAGCGCGTCTTGCGTGCACCACGACCGGCCCTCGCGTTCGCACAGGTCGTAAGCGATCAGATCGATCGCGCTTCGCTGTCGCTTTATCATTCGGCAGTCAACGGTGGCCAGCGCCAGCCCTTCCACGGCCGCAGGAGCGAGCTGCGCCGCCTGGCCGTCGACCCGCGCAGGAACTACCTCATCGTCGGTCCCCAGGGCATCGGCAAGACCAGACTGCTCGATGAGATTCATCGCAGGTTCCATGCTCACCCGACCATCGAGTGCCATTATCTCTCGCTCGCCGACGGCAACCTGACCAGTGCGCTTGCCGATGCGCTGGGCATGCCTGGCGAGCGATCGTTCCCGACCTTGGTCCAGCGGCTTGGCGAGCGGCCCAAGGGCAAGAGAACCATCGTGCTTTGCGACGACGCCGATGCCTGGGCAACCCTCGACGCCGCTCAGGGCGGGATCGAACAACAGGCCCTCGCCCGGCTGAACCAGGAGCACCGATGCTGCTTCGTGCTGGCTGGCTTCCTCGGGCTCCTGCATGGAACGCGGCCCCTGCCCGGTCGCAAGCCTTTCGGCGATGTGGTCCGACTCAATAGCCTCGATGCCGAGGCATGCACCGAGCTGGCCACCCTACCGATGGCCGCCCTCAACCTGCACTATGCCCACGCCGACCTCGTCGAGCTCATCGCGCGGCAAAGCGGAGGAATGCCCAGCTTGCTGATGTCCATCTGCGATCAGGTGGTCGCCCACCTTGACCCTGACAGCCGCACCATTGACCGGGCGACGGTGGAAAACGCCTGCAAGAGCGAGGCGGTTGCCCGTGTCATCACCGCGTGGCGCCCGCGTTTCGGGCTGCAGGATCCGCGCCTCGCCGACCTCGACCAGACCGTCCTGCTGTCGGCCGTTTTCAAAGCGCGTTTCACGCTGGCGGAGTTGCAGTCCACCCTGGCGAGCCTGGGGGTGCCAGCGACAGAAATGGAAATCGAACAGTCCACGGACAGGCTGGTTGCCGCCTGCGTGTTCGAGCACTGGCTTGGGCACTTCCACTTTCGCGTGCCACTCTTTCAGACGGTGATGCAAGAAGCCGCGCTGGCGCGCATGATTGGCCCACCACAACCATGAACCGACAACGATTGAAGAACCTCCTGGCCGAGTACGGAAGACTCGCGCTGTACACCTACCTGGTACTTTTCATCGTGGTGCTGCTTGGCTTCGCGGGGACCATCCACCTTGGCGTGCACACGGAAAGCACTGCCGGCAAAGCCGGCCTTTGGGGGGCTGCATGGCTTGCGACCAAGCTGACGCAGCCGCTTCGCATCCTCGCCACCGTGGCGTTGACGCCGCTGGTGGCACAGCTGCTGAAGCTTCGAAAGAAACCTGAGCAGGATTCGCAGACCCCGCGGACTTAGCCGACCTCGCTACCGCTTGTCCGGAAATTCCGGCCCGTCGGGCGACGACGGCGAATCAGCAACGCCAACACGAAGCCGAAGAGCACGATGCCACCGGCGTTCGTCCGTCCAGCCCCCTGCACCGTGCAGGAACAGCCGGAGGATGAACTGGTCTGCGTGGCGGTCGTCCCACCCGGGACGGAACCACCGTGCCCCGCGCCGCCCGCCGCTCCGCCCGAGCTCGAGGCCGATCCTCCAACACCGTTCCCTCCCGAAGCGGAGGCAGTGCCGCCAGCATTGACCGCAGTGCCGCCAGCATTGACCGCAGCGCCGCCCGTGGCGCTCGCACCGCCGCTGCCCGTGGCACCTCCGCGGCTATTGGGCACGCTTGCGCCGCCCGCGCCCATCCCACCGGTGCCGCTGGCGCCGCCTCTGCCTGCGGAAGCGTCGCCCGAGCCGCCACCCGCCCCACTGCGGCCGCCTGCCCCGGCACCACCTGCCCCCGCCGAGCTGCCATCCGGCGAGCCACCACTTCCGCCCGTCGCGGGCACGCCTCCGTCGGGGTTGGACGAGCCACCCAACCATGGCGTCGGCTCTGGCGCGACGCCGGTCTTGCTGATCTTCACGGCATAGGCAATCGCCGTGTAGGGTTGCGTGGCCGGCAAGGTGACGTGCAAGCCCGAGCTGTCTTGAGTCGCTTGCAGCTCGATGGCCGCGCCGCCGGTGGGACCAAACAAGAACACCTTGCCGGTTCCAAGCGCGAAGCGACTGGTCGTCACCGAGGTAAGCGTCACTTGTTTGCCGTTGCCCGGCCAGCCTCCAAAAATCGCGTAGACAGCATCGCCGTCCTTCGACTTCGTGTAGCGGACATCGCTCGCTGTCATTGCTGTAGGCGCCGTAAACGAACCGCCGCCCATCTTGGTCGGGCCTTCACCGTACACCGTCCACGTTCGCGTGTTGTAGATGGCCGTCCCCATCTGTTTGAGGAAGGTTCCGAACGCCTTCAGAATATCCTTCTGCCGCTGCGGAAAGGACCCATCCGGCATGGGGGAGAAGTTGAGGAGAAGGTTGCCGCCCTTGCTGACCTTGTCGACGAACGAGTGAATCAGCTGAGCGTCGGTGTAGTAGCTCATGCCGGTCACGTAGCACCAGCTCTGCGGGCTGACAGCGTCGTCAGTCAGCCAGTACGGCGTGCTGATGTCTGCAGGACCACCGCGCTCGTAATCTTTGACTTGCCCCTTGTGCGGGGCAATGATTCCCTCCTTGGCCGTGGCGGCGACCTCCGTTCCAGCGTCGATGGCAGCGTTGTAGTAGTATGCCAGGAACGCCAGCAGCCTCGCCTCGGGGATTCTGGCCAGGTAGTTGTCCTGCCAGATGATGTCCGGCATGAATTCGTCGATGATCTCCTTCAGCTTGTCGGACCAGATCTGCTGCTCCTGTGCGATAGGGAGCTTGCCGTACAATTGCTTCAGGTTGGTATCGGCCGGCACCGGCGCCCATTGGTAATACCCGGTGGGATCGAAGTGCCACTGGTGGTGCATGGACAAGAGCACCTTCAACCCCTTGTTGCGGTAAGCCTCCGCCTGCAGCTTCACCAGGTTCAGCTTGGGGCCCATCACTGCCGCATTCCATGGGTTCACCTTGCTGTCCCAGTGCGAGAATCCATCGTGATGCTCGGCCACGGGACCAGCAAAACGAGCCCCAGAGTCCGCGAGCAGCTGCGCCCACTCGTCCGGATCCCAGGCGCCACCTGCCGATTTCAGCTTCGGTGCGAACTGCGTGAACTTGCCTGACTTGTCGTTGGCGCCCGTGAGGAACTTGTCGTACCCCCAATCCCCGAAGGGATCTCCGTAGGTCGACATTTGATGCTGGTACTCCGCCGAATTGCCGCTCTTGTTGAACATGTCGCGCGGGTACCACTCGGACCCGAACATGGGCGTTCCGAACGCGCCCCAGTGGTAGTAAATACCGAACTTCGCATCTTGGAACCACTCCGGTGCCGCGGTGTGCGTATCGAGCGATGTCCAGGATTCGCTGTAGCGGGTTTGACCGACGGCCGCCGATGACCACGTCAAAGACGCCGCAGCACCAAGAAGTGCCAAAGTTCTGACGGTGTTCTGGCGGGTACGGGTATTTCTCATGTCGATCTCCAATGGACGCGCGGCGCGGAGCACACCAATGGCATCGTCCCGTTTGGACGTCCCTTGACCGCGACAAGGCCCAATCGTGAGATTGCCATTGCCCGGGCGGCCATACTCTTGTCACGCAGATTCTTCCGCGACGTTGCGATCCACGGCTCCGTGATCTCTTCACGGACCAATGGACTTCGCTATCGTGGCACGGGTCTATTGCGGCAATCGAGCACGGCGGAGCGCAGCCGAGCCAGATGCGAGGCGCGAGGTGGGCGAATGCTCGACGTATTCAGTTGACGAGCAACGAAGCAGACGGCCCGGCTCCGCCCGCCACGCGACGTGGAGCGGTTGCCGCGACGGGCTCCTAGGCTCGGCGTTGCCGGCGGCGGAAGACGAGACCGAGTGCAACGAGCACAAGAGCCGCCGCTTGGGAAGCAGAACGCGCGGGATGGCCGCCGATGGCACAACTGCACCCATTGGAAGACGTACCGCCTGAGGTTTGGGTAGAACCGCCGCTGCCAGAACGACCGCCCTGGGCACCACCTTGGGCGGCGAAACCACCGCTGCCCTGTTGCGCCCCGCCCGCGTTTGCTCCGCCGTTGGCAGAGATTCCACCGCTAGACAGGCTGCCGCCGCGCCCAGTGCCCCCCGTGGCGCTACTCGCCCCACCGTTGCCGGCGATCCACCGCTGCTGCCCGAGCTGCCGCCAGCCGCTTGCGAGCCGCCGCTTCCTGGCCCCCCTACCTCTCCGCTATCCCGTCCGACCGGCCCGCTATCCCGGCCCGCCCCCGCGTCAGAGGTGGAAGTGCCGGTGGCGCCGCCGTTGCCGCTCGCACCGCCGATTGCAGTGGAACCGCCGCTGCTGGCAGTCGAGCCGCCGCTACCGGTCGAGCCGCCAGCGCCGGTGATCGTGCCGCTCCCGTGCAAGGTGGTCACGCTCGATCCATCCAAAGACACGGTAAGCGAACCGTTGGTAGCGGTTACTTTGCCGTCGCTGGCCAGGTTCTTGCTGCTGGACGTGGTGAACTTGTCGTACGAAGAGATGGTCGAGCCGTTGATCGAGACTGTGAGAGACTGGGTCGAGGAGCTGGTATTCACGGCGACGAGGACGACATCCGTATCGCTCTTGTAGGCAGAAAGCGCCACACCCGACGTCGGAGCCGCCGTCGCATCCACCCGGTAGAACCCGGGTCGGATGAACTTGGAAAATTGGGCCATGCACCAGCCGCGCTTGGTAATAGCGCCGTTGTTGATTGGGCCGTAGCTGCGTTTGATGTACCACCACGTGTAGGCATTGAACTGGGCCGTCACCATGGAGTTGTGTATTTCCGTTGCAACACCCAGGGCGTTGGGCCAGGCATTCGCGTCCGTGGTGCTATCCGTGTAGTGCTCGGTCATCCAGCGCTCTTTCCCTGCGCCTTTCGAATCGAAGAGCGGATAGGAGTAATTGTTCACGGCGGTCCCGTAGAGGTGCGTGCCCAAGACGCCCATCTTCTCCACAGCAGCGGCGTCGTTGAGGGTCGGATCGAACAACGGTTTGGAATAGTTGAACGACTCACAGGTGATGAGCTTTGTGCCGACTTTGTCGCCATAGTTCAGCATGAAGTCGTGGCATTGGGCTGCGGTCCACACCTTCCAGCCGCCTTGTGACCCATAGTCAGGTTCGTTTTGGGTGCCGATGGCGAATAGGTCCACGCCTTGGCCCTTCATGTAGGAAACGTAGCTGCTCAAGTGGGTCGCGTAAGTCGCGAAGTCGGACGAATTCATCGACCCGCTGCTGTTCCAAGGCGTGGCGTAGACGATGCCGCCATTAGCAATGGCAACCTTGGCAGTAGCCACGTAGCTCGAATCGCTGGTATTGCTGTCAGGCACCGCGATTCGCAGAACGGTAAAACCAAGCTGTCCGTCAGCATTGCCGAAGGCGAGGGTTCGTTCGGCGGCCGTAAGGTCTCCGGCCCAAGGTATGTGGACCATACCGCCGAAGCCGCGAATATACTGCTTCTGGCTACTCAGCGTGACGGTCGCAGTCTGGGCCAAGGCCTGGCCGACTGGAGAAAGTGACAGGCCAATGCCCATTACTGCTACTGCGAGTCGTTGGCATGGTCGCTTCATGAGACTACCTCTGGCTTCAAGGTGGACGGGGGCAGTTAGGTAGTGCTACCTGTTGCAGGTTTTCGTCAAAGAATCAATACAACCGAATGCCAGGTCCAACTTTCGATTCTCGACGGAGACGCCGGCCGCGGGGAAGTCCTTGAGAAGGAAGGGCAAACCGCGGATTGCAGCGTGCGCAACAGCGTGCGTTGGAGTCTCGTCCAACCAGCCCGCGGCAGCGCCGATAGCCGGCCCGAGCGGATCGGTTGGTGTCGGCCGATTTCGAGCTTCCGGGTCGGGTTTGCCAGCTCATCGCTCTGGCCATTCGACGATGAGATCCTCGTGCCCCCCGCGCAAGGCAGCAGGAGAAATCGCGAACACCTCGACTAGGTCGGAACCATCCCGAAAGGTCGCCACGACGGGTTCACCGACCAGGTCCGGCTCCCCTTCGAGCAGATGCTCAGGATGAAAGTCATCGCTGAAGCTGGGTAGCGACGTGGTGTTGGAACGTAAGTAGAACACGGGTCCGTGCCAGCCGTGGGCACGGGCCTGGGCAAGGCGACGGTCCCAACGGACGCGGTCGAGAAACGAGACCGAAAAATGGCGAAACACGTACCACTCCGCCCGCTTGTCCTTGGCCGGCAA
>Ga0302323_100005384_pt1 | contig 10479 bp, 8 predicted proteins | sample Fen_T0_3_FD_201950 | JGI IMG/M metagenome (GOLD analysis project Ga0302323, IMG submission 201950) | Peat permafrost microbial communities from Stordalen Mire near Abisko, Sweden - Fen_T0_3 | ecosystem: Environmental > Terrestrial > Soil > Wetlands > Permafrost | place: Sweden: Abisko... | reverse complement strand
GGGAACGACACAGCCCAGACGCGCACCAACCAGCCCAGCGGGCTGCCGAGGCCGCCGACGAGGTGCTCGCCCTGGCGCCGGTGGCCGATCTCGTGCAGCAGCACCGCACGGACGGCGCTCGGATGGTCGGCCCACAGGTGCACGAATGTCGGCGAGACGGCGATCCGCGCTCGTCGAAGGCTCGTCGGGTAGATCCGGGCGTCACCGGGGTACAAGGTCAGGCGGATCGCGACGCCGGTGCTGTGGCGGTCGACGAAGGCCTGCATGTCGGCCAGGGCCGCGCGCGTGACGTCCCCGGCCGGACCGTCCACCTGCAGCTGCGGGTGCCGGTACTCGACCAGGGCGCGGCGCAGCGCGGGCACGGCGGCCAGCACGAGCCCGGCCGCTATCAGCAGCGGCGGCACGAACAGCGCGACCAGGAACAGCCGGTACACCTCCGCCCACCAGCCGACGTCGGCGTGCAGGGCGTCGATCTGACCCCACTCCTCGCGCAGGTCGCGCACTGTCCCCGGCGCGACGTAGACCGCCGCCGTCACCAGGTACAACCACAACCATGGCGGGTGGGGCAGGGCCGGGGCCCGCACCGACGGTGCGGTCGGCGGGGTCGCGGGTGGGGTCGGCCAGACCGGCGGGGCGCCGCTCACCGGGCACCGCGGCGGCGTCGGCCGGTCAACCGCCCGACCACCCGCGACGTCCTCACACGCCCTGCGGCCGGGGACGCGCCATGGTCGCCGCCGAGACTGCGGACGAACCCGGCCGCATCTGCCGGGTCCCGGTGCAGCAGCGTGAGCATCGTGCAGGCTCCCTGCCATGCGGACGCCGGATCGTGGCCGCGTCCGACCAACTCCTCGCTGAGACTGGTCAGTGCGGCGTCGACCAGGTCGACGGTCACCGGTGACAGCTCCACGCGTAGATCCATGGTGGGCGCGGCGGGGGCGTCGACGCGCGGGGCGGCCGCAGTTGCCCCCGCGGTCGAGCCGGCGGTCGGGGGTGCCGAGCCCGCCGACGGTACCGGCGGGGGTGGCGCCGCAAGCGTCGGAGTATCGGCGGGCGACGCCGGGGCGGCACCTTCCGCGCCGCGCGCCCGCCGCCTGTCGACCAGTTGCACGACGAGCGCGGCGACGGCGGCGACGTTGCCGATCGCCTGGTTCTCCAGCACCCGCAGCACGGCGGCACCGGCGTGGGCCAGCGCGTCGAGCACCAGGGCCAGCTCGCCCGGCGATCCCAGGACGCCGAACCCTCCGCTGCGTTCGCCCGGCTGCTGCAGCACCGACCGGCGGCGGCGGCCTCCCGCGGCGTAGCGCTGCGCGATGTCGGCGGCCACCGCTTCCTCGGCGGGACTGAACTGCGCCGCGATCAGGCGGGGCCAGTGCTGCGGCTCCATGCGTCTCCTCCGGCTGCGACGTCAGGCGGGCAGGCAGCCCATGGTCACGAGCGTGGCGTGGGCCTGGTCGGCGATCTGCTGGTCGCGGCGGGCGGTGTCTTCGGCGGCCTGCTTCACGCTGGGGGTGTCGACCTTGCCTGCCCAGTCCTTCGCGTCGTTCGCGACGTCCTGCAGGTGCCGCCACGTACTGATCATGAAGTCGCAGCGGGGGTCCTTGGCCGGCGTCGTCTTCGCCACCCCCTGGGACGTCCCGCTCTCCCCGCCTGCGGTACCGGAGCCCGCGCCGGGGCCGCCGCGCCCGCCTGCCCCCGGCTGACGCTGCGCCCCGGCGCGCGCCGACGTCACGGTGACGGGCGCCCCCGTCCGGCGCTGCGCGCCCGGGAGCGGGGCGGACGACGGTGGCGGCGTGTCGTCGTGAGCCGTGACCGGTCCCGGTGCTGACGACGTGTCGGAGTCGCCGCTGGGCGCCGAGGTCGGCCGCGTGGTCGCGTCACCGGCCGGCGTCTGCGAGGGCTCGGCGGTGGGCGTGGCCACCTCGAGACTGACGGAGGGTCCGGGGCTGCCGCCGGTGCATGCCGCGAGCACTGCGACGGCCGACAGGAGGCTCGCGAGACGGATCGCTGAGCAGGTGGCGCCGCGAGCCATGGCCCTCATCCCGAATCTGACGCGTCTCGGCGGGTCCGGCGTTCACCGGGCCAACAGCATCGTGATCTTCGTATCACGTGGACGCCGCACACTCCCATCAGCAGTTTGGTTGATGGCCAACCTGCCGTGCCCGCGTGTCGAGCTAGATCACTTATGCCCTTGATCCAACAGTCCACTTCGTTACGATGTCTACTCACAATTGGGCAAGCCGTGACGTGGTCGACAGAGGAGCGAGCCCATGAGGACGTCGGATGCCCTGGGTGGGCGACGCCTAGTGATCGTCGCCGTGAGTGACTACCCCGAGGCCTCGGACTCTTTCAGGGAAGGGATCTCCACCCAGGTCCGCCTCATCCGTGATTGGGTCCACAGCGCCGCGGACGCTTTTGACATCGCCGAGGCCGTGTGGGACGAGCAAGACCCGGGATTGGTGCTCGAACGTTACAAGAGACAGTTGCGGGAACTGACACCCGACGACGCGGTTCTGATGTATGTCACCGGGCACGGTACGCGAGGGAAGCAGTCGCGTGAGCACCGCCTGCTGCTTTCGGACCATTCACGGTTCCGAACTGCCGATCTGGCGTTAGCCGCGATGACGTCCGGGGCCCAGCACGTCGTGGTTCTGGTGGACTCCTGCCATGCCGGCACGCTGGCCCGTGAGGTCTTCGAGCTGCTGGAGGACGAGCGCCAGGACCACGCCGAGCTACCCTCGTCGTGCTGCATCGTGGTAAGCGGTCGGCCCGATGAGAGCACCCGGCTGCGCGAGTTCGCCACCTTGATTCGGCGGGCCCTCGACCTACTCGGCACGGAGAAGTTCGCTGCGCCAACCGGAGTGGAGTACCTGTCGCCGGAGACCTTCCTCCAGGCACTGCGCACTATAGGTCGTGACGAACCCGTCCCTCCGCAGCTCGCCTGGCCCAATGCCCTGTCGGTAAGCAACGAGCCATGCCTAGCGCTGCCCAATCCGAGGTTCGATCGCACTTCCGTCATCACCAGCAGCAGTGTGCGCGCAACCTCGCTGACCAGGGGCCAGGTCCGTGAGTATTGGATCGAGAAGGCGTCCGGGCGACCTGATCCGAGCGACACGGGTTGGTACTTCAGTGGCCGCGAGACCCTGATGACTGACGTGGTCCGCTTCCTGCGGGACGGGAACGACGAGGTTCAGCCCGGGGTGCTGGTCTTGACGGGCGTCAGCGGGTCAGGGAAGTCGGCACTGATCGCACGCGCAGTGACACTGGCGGACCCGTTGTTCCGGGCCGAGCCGGAGTTTCGAGAGCTCGTCGCTCACCTCCCTGAACGGCTCGTGCCACCCGTCGGCTCTGTTGACGCCGCCGTGACGGCCCGTGGCTTGACCGTCGAGCAGGTGGCCGCTTCGTTGGTTGCAGCGCTCGCCTCCGCACGGTCTGGTGCCGCCGGACTTGAGGCGGCGACCCCCGAGGGTCCGTCGCTTGCGGGTCGGCTGACGCGTGCAGTCCGCCCGCTCGCTCTGGCCGTAGGACGCCCGCTGTGCCTGGCAATCGACGGTGTCGATGAAGCGGTGGACCCCAGCACCGTCGTCCGAGATCTCGTGAGCCACTTAGCTCGGGTGTCGGACGACTCGAGGATGCCGATGGCCAGGTTCCTCCTCGGTGCTCGGTGTACTGACGGCGACGACGACACCGGTCTGCTTGGAGTGATCGTCCGCGCCACGCAGCCGGTGCCGGTCAGCGTGTTGCGAACGGACGGAGTCGCCACGCGCGATGACATCGCTGCGTACTTGGCGGCACTACTGCAGACGTCGTCGTCGCCCTACCTCGGTGATCTCCAGGCGTCGAGGGTGGTGGCCGCCATTGTGGCGGAGGCGGTGTCGCCGCGGTTCTTGGACGCGCGGGTGGTCGGCGCGTCGCTGCGGGCTGCTGCCACTCGTCAAGCCGTGGACGACCCAGTGTGGCGAGCCTCGCTTCAGGACGCCACCGTCGCTCAGTTCGCGGCCGACCTCCGGTCGGTGTCGATCGACGAGGGTCGACCGTGGCCTGAGATCTTGGCCGTTCTTCGGGCCACCGCCGTCGCGCGCGGCGCCGGAATTCCTTGGGCCGAGGTCTGGCCCACCGTCGCCTCGGCTGTCCTCGGCAGCCCGATCCCTGACGCCGACCGGGTCATCGCGCAGGTACTGGGCAGCCGCCTCAGCGGCTACTTGACGGCCCTGTCGGACGCAGGGACACGGGTGTACAGACCCAACCACGAACGACTGACAGAGGTGCTGCGCACCGAGCCGCACCGGTTGGCGCCACTGGAGCGATCGTGAACGATCGACACGCGAATCCCCTGCCTCCACGCCCCACGGTCCTGGACCCGCTGGACATGGTCCACGCCCGAGTAGCGCAAGCGCTGGCGGGACTCACGGGGAGCGAGGTCGTCCCCTACGTACGGCAGCATCTCGTGGCCCATGCCGCGCAAGGTGGGGTCCTCGACGACTCAACGGTGCCGCCGAACCACCTGCCCTGGGACACCAGCGGTGAGATCAGAGGCTGGCTCGGGTTGCCGCTGCCTGATCACGACCTTCGACGCTACCTCGCGGCTTGGGCCGTCCTTGAACCGTACAGGGACGCCATCGACCTGACGGATCGACAGCGCAGTATCGCATTCCATGCGCTGCCGGTCGCTGGTGGCCTTCCGGGATCGATGGGATTCCGGGACTGGAACTTGGTGCGAAACGTCTTGTGCGATGTGAACGCCGCAGTGCAAGACATCGCCATCGGGATCGCGTCCGATGAGCGATGGCCGCAGGGACGGTGGGTGTTGGCCTCCGCCGATGACGATGGGGCCGTGCGCGTGTGGGACCCGGACACCGGGGCGCCGCTCGGCAGGCCGCTCGTCGGTCACACGGAAGAGGCGACCGCCGTGGGATTCGGGGTCACGGGAGGCGGCTGGCTCCTGCTGGCCTCGGGTGGTGACGACTCGACGGTTCGAGTGTGGGACCCCATCAGCGGTACCCCGGTGGGGGACCCGCTGCGTGGCCACGTAGGCAAGGTATGGGCTGTGGCCTTCGGCACCACCTCCGACCAGCAGCTGCTTCTGGCCTCGGGCGGCAATGACCGGACGGCGCGGGTGTGGGACCCGCTCACCGGGGCCCTGGTCACCGATCCCCTCGCCGGCCACACCAGGGCAGTGTTCGCCGTGGCGTTCGGGATGCCTGTGGACGGGCGGCTGCTGCTCGCCACCGGCGGCGGGGATTCGACGGTGCGGCTGTGGGACCCGGTCACGGGTGCACCCCTCGGTGACCCGTTGGTCGGTCACGACGGGGCGGTGTACGCGGTGGCCGCCGGAAGGGACTCGCAGGGACGGCTTCTGGTGGCTTCCGGGGGCCACGACCACACGGTACGCATATGGGACGCGGCCACCGGGGCCCCCGTGGTCGAGCCGCTGGTCGGCCACACCCGCGCTGTGTACGGACTCGCCTTCGGAAACGACCCGCAAGGACGCCTGCTGATTGCCTCCGCCAGCCACGATCGCACGGTCCGGGTCTGGGACCCGCTCAGCGGTGCCCCCGCCGCAGAACCTCTCACCGGCCACACCGGCCCGGTTACCGCGGTGGCCTTCAGGGCCAGCTCCAGGTGGCTTATCGCCTCATCCGGCTACGACCGTACCGTGCGGGTTTGGAACCCGGTCGGGGGTGCACCTGTCGGCCCCGCGCCCGCCGGTCGCACCGGCACGGTGCATTGCGTGACGTTCGGTGCGACAGGGGACCAGCGGCTGCTCATGGGATCCGGTGGCGACGACGGGACGGTCAGGGTGTGGGACCCGCTGACCGGCGCGCCCGTCAATGGCCCGTTGACCGGTCACATCGGCCCGGTGTACGCGGTCGCCTTCGGCATCACGACCGACGGCCGGCCGCTTCTGGCGTCCGCCGGCTACGACGGGACCATACAGGTCTGGGATCCGATCAGAGGCGTTCCTGCCGGCCGTCCGCTGGTCGGCCACACCGCCCCAGTGACCGCCGTGGCGTTCGGCACTGCGGCCGATGGCCGACCGCTGCTGGCTTCGGCGAGCTACGACCGGACGATCCGGATATGGGACCCCGTGGCCGGGGATCCGATCACGGGCCCGTTGGTCGGCCACACCCGTCCGGTACATGCGGTGGCTTGCCTGAACACCCGCGACGGGAGGCTCTTGACGGCTTCGGCCGGTCAAGACGGCACGATCCGGGTCTGGGGGTCGATCACCGGCGACTCTACGGCCCGCCAGCTGGTCGGCCATACCGGCACAGTGACCGCAGTGGCGTTCGGCACTACCCCCGAAGGCCTGCCGCTGCTGGCTTCCGCGAGCCACGACTGGACGATCCGGATCTGGGACCCGATCGGATTGGCCCCGATCGTCGGGCGCCTGGTCGGCCACACTGGCCCGGTGCACGACGTGACGTTCGTGGATGCGGGAGATGGGCCACCGTTCCTGGCGTCAGCCGGGGGCGATGGCACCGTGCGACTGTGGAACCCGATCGCACGTAGCGCGGTCGGCGTCGTGCACACACTCGCCCCCACTTTCAGCGTCGCCTGCGGCGCCGCGCCCGGCGGTGACCTGTTCCTCGGCGTCGGTGGCGCACCGGGTCTCGCAGTGGCCCCGTGGTCACAGGTCGTCTCATGAATACAGGAAGCGGGGGAGTCGGGATAGTGGGCGTCCACGGCATCTTCCAGGCCCGCAAGAACGCCACCTCGCTGGCCGCAGAATGGTCCAGAGCGATCCGGCGCGGCCTGATCGACGCCGCTTTCGACGTCCCGGCCCTCACCCTGCAAGTACCCCACCTGAGCCCACTCCTTAGGGTCCCGACAAACCTACTAGGTGCCGATGACGATGAGGCCCTCGCGTCTCTCACCGACGACGAAAGAGTTTTCATCGAGTCGAGTCTCGAAGACGCCCTAGCTGACCTGGATCGGTCCGATGTCGAAAGGCTCGCCGAGGAGGCCGCCACGCTCGCTGGCTTGCCCGCTTTCCCGACCAGGCGTGGACTAACGTTACTCGCGGCCGTCGACGGCCGGTGGCGTGGAGGTGCCCGGCTTGTCCTGGCGCTGCTGCGAGAAGTTTTCGCCTACCTACACGCCCCGACCTGCGGGTGGCAGGTTCGACGACGCGTTCGCCTGACAGCGACCTCGCAAACCAGAATGCTGTTGGCGCATTCGCTGGGAAGCGTCATCGCGTTCGATCTGCTCCGCCGTGGGGAGCTGCCGCAGGTAACCACGCTGGTGACGTTCGGGTCACCCCTGGGTTGGCCAACCGTCCGCACGGCCCTTGCGAACTGCGCCGAGAGCGCTTCCCCTTCTGAGTTGGTCACGTGGACGAACATTTACGACAACCGCGACGCCGTCACTGCGGGACGGCGGCTAGCCGGATTCTGGCCGCAGGTCACCGATGTGGAGGTGAGTAATCCTGTGACGGACGCGCATGGAGCCCAAGGATACCTACGGCAGCCAATTATGGCTGCGCTGATCGCGGGGGACCTCCGCTGATCAACAGCGGCGCACCAACTCCTTCAAACGTGGCTCGAGCCGTGCGACACGGCGCGTCAAGCGCGCCCCTCACCCCAGGCCGGAGCGGACGGCGAAGACGACGAGTTGCGCCCGGTCCCGGGCGTCGAGCTTGGTCATCGCCCGGCCGACGTGGGTGCGGATGGTTGCCGGGCTCAGGAAGAGGCGGCGCGCGATCTCGTCGTTGCTCAGGCCCTCCGCGACGAGGGAGGCCACCTCCAGTTCTCGGGGGGTGAGGGTGGCGATCGCCGGGTGCGGGCTGCGTCCCCTGGCGCCGGAGGAGAACGCCCCCAGCAGCCGTCGGGTGACGCCGGGGGACAGGAGGGCGTCACCCGCGGCGACGACGCGGACCGCACGCACGAGTTCGTCGGGTTCGGCGTCCTTGGTGAGGAAGCCGCTGGCTCCGTGGTGCAGCGCCTCGTAGACGTACTCGTCGAGGTCGAACGTGGTGAGGACGATGACCCGGACGCCGGTCAGTGCCGGGTCGGCGGTGAGGGCGCGCAGCGCGGTGAGTCCGTCGGTACCGGGCATCCGCAGGTCGAGAAGCAGGACCTCGGGCTGCTGCCGGCGAGCTAGCGCCAGGGCGCCCGCGCCGTCCGCGGCCTGCCCGACGACGTCCATGTCGGGCTGCGCCTCGAGCAGGGTGGTCAGCGCCATGCGCACCAGCGGCTGGTCGTCCACCACCGCGACCCGGATCACGGCGAGCCCTCGGCCGCGGATGGGCCGGGTTCCGGTGCGCCGTCGGGGAGCCAGGCGCGAACGGCGAAGCCACCGCGGGGGTCGGGTCCTGCGGTCAGCCGGCCGCCGAGCAGAGCGGCCCGTTCGGACATCCCGCGTATCCCCAGGCCGGGGGCCCACGCCTGGGAGAGGGCTCCGGGGTCGCGCACTTCCACGCACAGCTCGCCCGGGCAGCGGCGCACGTCCACCCGAGCGGTGCGGGCGGAGGAGTGGCGCAGGACGTTGGTGAGGGCCTCCTGCACGATCCGGTAGGCGGCCAGGTCGACCGCCGAAGGCAGCTCGGCGGCTCCCGGGACGGGTGCGACGGCGTCCCCGGTCAGCTCGACGTGCAGCCCGGACGCCGTCACGGAGGCGACGAGGTCGGGGAGCCGGGCCAGTCCGGGCAGGGGGAGCCGGTCGCCGCCGTCCCGCAGCCGTTCCAGGGTGTCGCGCAGTTCGAACAGTGCCTGCCGGCTGACGGTCTGGACCGTCCGCAGGGCCTGCTCGGCCAGTTCCGGGCGTCGGGGTGACAGGGACAGCGCGACACCGGCGTGCATCGAGATGACCGACAGGTTGTGGCCCACGATGTCGTGCACCTCCCGGGCCAGCCGGAGCCGGTCGGCGGTCTCGGCGCCACGGCGCTGCTCGGCGAGCAGCCGTGCCTGGGCGAGCATCCGTCCCCGGGCCAGCCAGCCGGTCCAGGCCGGGAGCCCGACGACGACGGCGCAGGCCAGGACGGCGTAGGCGACCGCCACCGGCGTCCGGGCCGGGAGCCCTGCGAGCAAGCCCGCCGCCAGCAGTACCGTCGCGCCGGTCATCGCCGCCCGGGCGCGGACCACCCCGTGTCGGGTGACGAGGTGGGTCATCACGACGACGGTCAGCATCACCGGACCGTAGGGATAGCGCAGCGCCAGGTACGCGGCGGTCGCGGCGGCCGCTGTCACGAGCGCGGCCGTCGCGGCCCGGCGCGCGCCGGCGAGGCTCAAGACCGCGACCCCCGCCGACGCCCACGCCCCGACGTCCAGCGGACGGCGCGAAACGACCTGGTGACCGGCGGACTGCCAGGTCCCGACGGCGACGACCGCGGCGACGGCGGCGACGGCGGCGACGGTGAGCAGCACCTCGCCGGGCCGGGCAGGGTCCCGCCGCGCACCTGGGGCGCCCGGCCCCAGGATTACGGGCCGACCGTCGACCGCAGCGGTGTCGGTCACGATGCCCTCCGTCGGTGCCGGTCGGCCGCAGCCCTGGCCGACGCTGTCAGTCGCCTGCGGCAACGGTCTGCAACGCCTTTGCGAGGCTTTCACGATAGGAGACCATCCGGCGGCGGAGGATGCCAGCGACCACCGGGCGCAGTGCGACCCCGGCACCGTGGAACTCCAGCGCGATGCTGACCGTGACCTCGCTGCCGTCCGGGTGCGGGGTGATCGTCGTGCGGCCCGAGGCGATCACCGGAGCGTCCCCGAGGGTCACGAAGCGGATCGTGCGGGTCCCGCCGTCGGTGCCGGGATCGGCGTCCACCCTCAGCTCGCGCTGAGCCGTACCGGGGCCTTGGCGCACCGTCTGGCGGTAGTAGGAGACGCCCGGGTCGTCCTCGCCGCTGTGGAGCGTCACGGCGAGGACGTCGTCGCGCCACTGAGGGTGGTGCCGGAAGTCCGCCAGGAAGGCGAAGGCGTCGTCCGCGTTCGCGCTGCTGCGCAGGGTGAAGCTGCCCTCGCTCGTGCTCATCGTGCTCCTCCGGTCGCCGCTGCCGATGTCCCTCCAGCCTGGCCGAGGCGGCGGGCCACGTCGTCAGCGGCGGTGCGCGCCGGACTACGTCGGTTGACGTAGTGCGCCCGCTCCCCGTCGCCGACGACGCCGACCGTGCCCGACGCCCACGCTGGCCGTCATGACATCTCCTCGTGAACCGGGCAACATCCCGGAGGCCGCCGTCGAGCTGCGGGGCCTGCGCAAGGGCTACCGCAAGGTGGTGGCCCTGGACGACCTGTCCGTCCTCGTCCCCCGCGGGACGATCACCGGCCTGATCGGTCCCAACGGTGCCGGCAAGACGACCGCACTGCGCGTGGTGCTGGGCCTGGTGCGGCCCGACCGCGGCGACGGCGCCGTCCTCGGCCGCCCGCTCGGCACGCCGCGCGCCTACCTCGGCCGGGTCGGGAGCCTGGTCGAGGGCCCGGCGCTGTACCCGGGGCTGTCGGTGCGTCGCAACCTCGCCGTGCTGGCCGCGATCGGCGGCCTGCGCGG
>Ga0302323_100005383_pt1 | contig 10480 bp, 6 predicted proteins | sample Fen_T0_3_FD_201950 | JGI IMG/M metagenome (GOLD analysis project Ga0302323, IMG submission 201950) | Peat permafrost microbial communities from Stordalen Mire near Abisko, Sweden - Fen_T0_3 | ecosystem: Environmental > Terrestrial > Soil > Wetlands > Permafrost | place: Sweden: Abisko... | reverse complement strand
CCGCGGTCAGTCTGGTCACGGTCAACAATCAACGTGCACAAGCAACCGGTGCCGTGCTCGGTGGCATCATCGGCCTGGCGGCGGGTGGCAACTACCGAGCGGTGGCGGGGGTCGGCGGCGCTGTCGCCGGGCATCAGATCGGGAGGGTTGCGGGTCGGAGCAAAGCGCTCGAGTACACGATATTGATCGGGGGTACTACGACCGTCACGATGATCACCGACGAGAGTGGATTCCGCATCGGTGACTGCGTGGCGGTCGAACGCGGCACCTTCAATAATTTGCGTCTCGCCGACGATGCTCAGTGCGATCCGGGAGCGAAGCCGACCACGGCGGACCTGCAGCAGGCAAACGCTTGCGTAGCGGCCAAAGAGAATCTCCTCAGTGCAAAGTCTGACGAAGACTTCGACCGTGCCGAGCGCTCGGTTCGGCTGCTTTGTGCCGACTGGTCGAACGATCTTCTGTTTTATTGAGCGAGGACGGTCAACACCATCGCGCCGGGCTTGGAGATGGCGCGAAACCTCGGTAGAACACGTATGAATTCTCGCCTGTGCTGGAATCCAGTCGACCCCGTGGGGGTCGGCTATGCCGTTGGCAAGCGCATTACAGTAGTCGACCGCTCCGTCCATCCGAAACTGTGCTGTCTGCTGCTGATAGCGCTCTGCGCATCCCTTACCGCGTGCTCGAGCCTCAAGCGTAACGCGCCGCCGGTCGAGCTGATGGAGCAGTCCACTATCCCGGGCATGCCCGATGTGCGCGCCTGGGCCGGTCGCCCGAGTCCGGCCATGGAGCGCGATCTGGAGAAGTCCTTCACCCAGGAATCGCCCGAGGATTTCCCACGCGGCGCCGATGGAATCGTGCACTACCCGCATTTGGCGTTGTCGGGAGGCGGGCCGAACGGGGCGTTCGGTGCGGGATTACTGAATGGCTGGACGAGCACCGGACAGCGCCCCGTCTTCAAGATCGTCACCGGCGTGTCGACCGGCGCCATGATGGCGCCGTTCGCGTTCCTCGGCCCGTCCGAGGATGACGCGCTGCGCGACTTCTATACGACCACGGCGTCGCGCGATATCTTCACACCGAAACAATCGATCATCCGGCAGTTGCTGAGCGGGGAATCGCTCGCCGACACCGGACCGCTTGCCGGCCTCATCGCGAAGCACGTCGACGCCGCGTTCTTGCAGAAGATCGCGGACGCCCACGCGCACGGCAGGCGTCTGTATGTCGGCACGGTAGACCTGGATTCGCAGCGCTTCGTCGTGTGGAACATGGGCGTGATTGCCAGCAGCGGTCGGCCGGAGGCGCTGGAGCTGTTTCGCAAGGTGGTGCTCGCGTCAGCCTCGATTCCAGTTGCGTTTCCACCTGTATTCTTCGAGGTCGAAGTGCAGGGACGGCGCTACGACGAAATGCACGTCGACGGCGCCGTGGCCACCAATGTTTTCTACAACGGCGGGGTGTTCAGCGCTCCGGCGGCGCGCCAACGTGCCGGGCGCGAGAACGGCCAAGCTGACATTTTCATCATCCACAATGGCCAGCTCGGCCCGGTTGCGGCGGTGACGCCGCGCACGTTGCGCGGCATCGCAGTACGCGTGCTCGACTCAGCCGGGAAATCGACGGTGATCGGTGACCTGTTCCGCATCTATGTCGCCGCACTGTACGAGGAAGCGAGCTTTCACTGGATCACACTGCCCGATGGCGTCGAGATCGCCGGCAACGAAGCCTTCGATCCGATCAAGATGCGCCATCTGTATGACGTCGGCTATGAGGTTGCGCGCGCGGGGCCGGTATGGTCGACCCTGCCACCGGGTTGGAGATTGTCGGGGCCGCCTCCCGTTAGCAAATCTGGAGGCGAAGCGGGTGTGTCGCCAGCGAGGTCACCCGGGCCAATACCGGCGCAGGACCGCTGACCGATGCTGCGGCGGACGCTCGCTTCCAGTCGCTGGATCGTGCTCATCGCGGTCGCCGGCACCATGGTAGCCTCGCTCGCGCTGCTGATCTATGAAGCGATCGTGGTGGTCGAGACCGCTGCCGAAGCCATCCGCAATGGCTCGCTTTCTCCCAAGGCCGCGAAGGCGCTCGCCGTCGGGATGATCGAGGCCGTCGACGTGTTCCTGATCGCAATCGCGCTTTACATCACCAGCCTGGGCCTCTTCGTACTGTTCGTCGACGACACCCTGCCGGTGCCGAAATGGTTCCAGATCCGCAATCTCGAGGACCTCAAGAGCAACCTCGTGAGCGTAGTGATCGCCGTGCTGGCCGTCTTGTTCTTGCGTGAGACCGTGTCCTGGGATGGGAGCCGCGACATCCTCGCGTTCGGGACTGCGCTTGCGCTCGTGATCGCGGCCCTGACTTTCTTCCTCAGGAAAAAGGAGTGAGTCAAAACGCTGTCGCGCGAAGACCTGGCACGGCAGCAGGCGCTCACCGTCTCTCGATGGTGATATGACTGCGAGCCAGAACACCCCGACTTCGGCGCCCGTGACGGCGGGGATGAAGATGATCCAATCCGATGTATTGGTGGATGTACGAGAGCGAGACTGTCACGGTCCGAGCTTGAAAACGGTGATGAATTGCACTAGCCTGGGACGGCACTCACGCAAGTCGCAGTCAGTAGAATTGAAATCGTAGTCGGGAGAATGGAAATGAGGACCAGCACGCTCGTAGTGCTAGTTATGATCGCCGTGTCCGGCTGCAAACTCGGTCCGGACTATGTGCGACCGGTGGTGAAGACGCCCAGCGCATGGCGTATCGACTACCCCGAAGCAGTCGAGGTCGCAAACACGAAGTGGTGGGAGCAGTTCGGCGATCCGGTTCTCAACGAGCTCATAGAAAAGGCCCTGCGGGAGAATCTCGACGTGCGTATTGCCGCGGCCCGCGTTGAACAGTTCGCCGGCTCGCTGGTGGCGACGCGTTCGCAATTGTTTCCGCAGATCGGTTACAGCGGCGATGTGAGCCGCTTCCAGGCGAGCCGCGTCGGCATACCGGCGATTCCATCTCCCGCCAACCGGAACTTCACGCTGTACGAGGCGTCGTTAGGCGCGTCCTGGCAGCTCGATCTGTTCGGTCGCGTGCGCCGACTGTCGGAAGCTGCCCAAGCCCAGGTTTATGCCAGCGAACAGGCGCAGCATGGCGTCGTGCTCTCGCTGGTGACGAGCGTCGCGACGAGCTACATCGGGCTGCGGGCATTCGACCGGCAGCTCGAGATCGCGCAAGGCACCGCGAAGAATTTCGGCGAAACCGCGCGCATCTTCGATCTGCGCTTCAAGTCCGGCATCGTGTCGCAACTCGAAGTGAACCAGATCCGCTCGCAGTACCAGCTGGCCCAGGCCGCGATTCCGGGCTTCGAGCAAGCGATCGCGGCGCAGGAAAATCTGATTTCCATCCTGCTGGGGGGCAATCCAGAGGCTATTCCGCGTGGGAAAACCATCGACCAGCTCATACCGCCCCTGATCCCGACAGGCCTGCCGTCTACACTGCTGGAGCGCCGGCCGGACATTCTCCAGGCCGAGCAGAATCTGGTCGCCACCAATGCCAACATTGGCGCGACCCGCGCGCTCTATTATCCGAATATCTCCGTTACAGGCCTGCTCGGGTCGGCCAGCACGGTGTTCAGCGACTTTCTCACCCAACCGGCAAATATGTGGGCACTCGCGGCCAACGTCAGCGGTCCGATCTTCACATTCGGCGGGATCAAGGGGCAGGTCACCGCCGCCGAGGCGCAGAACGAACAGGCATTGTTGTTTTATCGGCAGACGATCCTGAACGCATTCCGTGAAACCAACGATGCCCTCGTCGGTTCGCAGAAGACGATCGAGATCGTCGCGATGCAGCAGGAACGCGTGGTGGCCTTGCGCGAGTTCGCTCGCCTTTCACGGCTCAGGTTCGACAAGGGCCTCGCCGGTTACCTGGAGGTGCTCATCGCTGAAAACGATCTGTTCGCCGCCGAGCTTGCGTCGGTAGGGTTCCTCGCCTCCCGTTACACGCAGCTCATCAATGTGTACCAGGCGATGGGCGGTGGCTGGGTCGACGTCGCGGATTCGATGACGGCCAAGCCACAGGGCATCGCGGCGGCGGCACCGCCGGTGCATTGACGCAACCGCATGCCTGCTACTGGCGCAGCGGATCGGTGCAGACGTCCGCGCCGTCCAGCGGCAGCCGGCCCTGGGTGAGCGTCTGGATCGGCACCACGAACAGCGACGCGAAGAAGCGGGCGACCATGTCGCCAGTGAGTCCGGTCGGCACGTTGACGCGAAAGTCCGTCATGGTCCCGGTAACGTCGATTGGAGGCTGGAGGCTGAGCACCGCTCCTCGCTTCGCGCGCGGGAGGAAGCGGAAGGAGATCGCCTCGGTAGCGAAATTGGCACTGCCGGCACCGAACACCCGCACACGGGTGGTATCGATCAGGAGTGCGTCCTGTGTCATCGTGCCGTCCCTGATGTCCAGTCGCATGACCAGGCAGTTGACGTGGGCCTCGGCACCGGGATCGACGAACGGGAGCAGCGCGAAGAACAGATTTATCGACCAGCGGTCGATGACGCCGCCGCGCAGGTTCGTCGGCCACGCCGCGAAATCGATGTAACCATTGGCGTGCTGCATTATTCTGCTGAGCGTGGGTGCCTTGCCCGCCAAGTCCAGCGTCAGGCTGAAGCGACCCGCGAGGTCGGCGCCGGGGCGCAGCCGCCGGGCGAGAACACCATAGTCGAAGCGATCGACATGGACGCGTGCAGTGACCGCGACCTCGGGGCCCGTCGAGTCGTATGACATCGACAACTCGGCGCTTCCTCCGGGCACACTGACTTCGGCCGAGTTGATTTGCAGTACACCATCGACGAGCGTGCCGCGCAACGTGCCGCCACCGAGGTGGTCGCTGCCCGATTGCACGTGCTCCACAGCCACGTCCAGGTAGGCGTCCAGCCGTCTTAGAAATGCCCGGCTCAGCAGACCCTGCGTCTGTGCCGCCGCGCTGCTTGCAGTCGCGCGCAAACTCCCCGGGGTAACGGGCTGCCGCCCCTCGGCCCTGGCAGTGAATGGGAAATCGTCGAGCTGCACCGTTGGCGCATCGAGGTGCACGTCGAGGCGCGGACGCGCACCCGTCAGATCGAGCTGTACGCGCCCATAGAGGCGGCTCTCGCCGACGCGAACGGCGAGCTGCGTCACCTCGTAGCCGGTCGGTGTGACGTTGAGTGGACCTTCAACCGACCATAGGTTCCATGGCGGCAGTTCTGCGCGGGCGAGGGTGTTGAGGGAGTCCAGCCGCTCGCCAGCCAACTCCAGCGTGAGCGCACTACCGTGGCCAAGCGGCAGCACTACCATGCCTTTGAGGGCGAGCCGAGCGCCCGCGGCCTTCGCATCGACCGAGAACGGCACCCGACTGGCATCACGCGCGAAATCCGCGAGGGTACCGGTCGCAACCGTGATCTCGACCGGTGTTTCGCTGAGGGCGCCCTGCAGGCGCAGCGTGACGGGTTTGCCGGGGTTCGAAACGACGAGCGCTTTCTCGAGCCGGATCTCGGCCACCGGCCGGTTCGCCGGCCCGCGTACGGTGACGTCGCCGCCCGTCAGGCGGGCTTCGAATGTGGAGAGTCGCAGCAGCTCGTTCAGGCTGCTCCCGGATCCATCCAGCTTCACCTGCATCAGATCGGCATGTGCATCGATATCCTCGGCCACACCCAGCATGCGCAATAGCGCACCGACGTCCACTCGGTGCGTGGACATGGATAGCGACACCTCCGGTACCTCGTGGCGCAGGTCGAGCCCGATGAGTCCCTCGAATGACACGCCGGCGAAGCGCGCCGCGAACGGCGACGGCGCCAGCCGCCCATCCCGGATTTGTGCACCGAAGCCGACATCGACAAGCTCGACGCGACCGAGGACGACCCGAGTCAGGCCCACGCCAATGTCGGCCGTGGCGAGATCGATGCCCCGCAGCAGGATCGGCATATCCATCACTGCCTGCAGCGAGGGTGCCGGCGCGTCGGCGGGCTTCCCGCGCAGGGTCTTCAACTCGGGAACGTCGATGAGCGGGCTGCGCGCCGCGACGACGAGGATCGGTTTGCTGCCGTTGCTGGCGCGATGCGCATCCAAGGTCAACTCGCTGCGGCCGAGCTTGAGTGTAGTGTCGACGAGGCGCCAGCCGCCACCGTCGACCTGCGCGCGCCCACGCAGCGCGACTTTCAGATTGGACTCGGCCGCGACGTCGAGCCAAGGTGCGAGGTCACCAGCGCGCCGCGCATCGAATCGGAACGCGAGATCGCTGCCGCGCGCGGTGCCAGGCCATGCGAGCGTGCCCTCGATGCGAGCGACAGCACCCACGGCAGCAACCTCGAGCTCGATCGGCGTGGTCGGCTCGCGCAACATTTGCGGCAGTCGGCCGGCGCGGAATGCGAGTGTCGCGCGCGCCCCGAGCATCGTACCGCGCGCCGTGCCACGCAGCGGCTGACCGCGCGGTATGACAACCTCGAGTGCATCGAGGGTGAGGTCGACCGGGCGGCTTCGCGCGGCATTCGTGTAGCGCAGCCGGCCTGGCGCCGCCACCAACCGCAGCTCCAGATCCTCCACCAATGCGCCCAGTGTCTCGCCGCGCGCGCCCACCTTGAGCGCAACGCTGCCAAGCTTGCCTTCGAAGCTGTTGGGACTCGGAAACAACTCCCCGAGACGCTGCAGCGGCAAATTGCTGGCGTTCAGCTCGAGTGCCAGCAGCGGAATCGGCGCCACCGTTTCGAGGCCGATGCGTCCGGTGAGCGGAACACCGGCAATCGTCCCTGAGATCGGCGCGCGCATACCACGCTCGTCGGCCTGCAAGGCGATTTGCACGTCGCGCACCTCGACGACGAACCCGAGCCAGCGGCCCACGCGCAGAACCAGATCGGCATCCACCGGCACGAGGGCGTGCACCGGCAGCCTCTGTCCCATCAGCTCGTTATACGTCCGCGGCTGGTCAGTCCGCTGTGGCGCGGCGTCGAACAACGGCCGCATGTCGAGTGTGGCGAGGGTGAGCTCACCGCTGATGCGCCGCCGTGCACCGCCCAGAGTGAGGGCGAGCCTGCCCGCAAGCTCCGAGGCGCCGAGCGCGCCATGCAGATCCTTGACCTCCACCGCGCTGGCGTCCGCAACCACGGTCCCGGTCAGCGCGGCAGCGCCGAAGCTTGGCAAGCTGGTCTGCAGGAAACGCCCGACCTGTCTGAGGTCCTCGGTGCCCGCACCGAAGTCGAAACGGGCCGCACCGGCGGCGATGTCGAGCGTCCCGCCGGCATGCAGGCGCGTTCCCAGGAACTCGAGGTCGAGCGTAAACGGCCACGCTGCACGGCCCTCTTGCAGCAGCCGCGCAGAGCCACCCTCGATGGCAATGCTGTACGGAAACGATTTCGCGACGCTGCCGCGCAGCGTGAGCTTCAGCGGCTCACTCCACTTGCCGATGCCGGTCAGCTCGTCGAGATCGAGGAAATGGTGCGCGCCTGAGCGCTGGTCGTGGTATTCGAACGCAAAATTGCGGATCGATGTGCGCTCGATCTCGATCGCGACTATCGGCGATGCCCGGTCGAACTGTGATGGCGATCCGACGGGCGTGCTGGTCGCCATCGTCCAGTTGGCACGGCCGTCGGCCGCACGCTCGAGCCGCACGCGACCGTCGGCGGCCTCGAAGTTACGCACGTGCAATCGACCATGCAGCGCCGCGGAAAGGTCGATGCGTGCGCGTGCCTCGCCCAGCGTGGCGAGCTCCGAGCTGGTAAATCCGGGCGGATTGAGGATGCGCACCCCAGCCGCGTGCAGCGCGGCCTGGAGTCCGGGACCCAGCTCGAGTTCGAGCCGACCATCGAGGACCACCGGCCGCCCAAGCCCGGCACTTGCTCGCGCTGCTATGGTCTCGCGCCAGTGCGAGATATCTATGGACACACCGAACGCCAGGATCGTGACGGCCGCAAACAGGAGTGCGACGATCGGTACCCCGACGAGCACGAGGAGCGAGCCAATGATCCAGCGCCGCGTGCTCAACAGCGACACCCCTGCGCGCCGACTCGCTCGGCCACAATCCCGCACCCGAGCTTCACTGCCGGATCGAGATTGTCGCGACGCTCGGACGTGACGCCGGCAAAGGCGACGGCCGGTTGGCGATGTCCGGGAAAGGTGGCTGCCCAGCGAACGAGTGCTCGACCTCGGGTTGCCTGAATGGCGGCGCACATCCCAAGGTGAGGACGATCGCAGCAGCGCTCGCACAGCGCATGGCTACGCGCGTTTCGCGGCTCGGGCTGTCAGCGGTTGATGCTTGCAAGATCGTCTCGGTGGACATTTGTCATGTAGCCGCCCACCAGCCGGAACTGGATGCGGCGCCCTAGTTTCTCCGACCCCACCCGGCGAGGTCAAGCCGGGTGCGGCGACCCAAGCCGCTATCTGCCGAGCGCGGGCGGAGCGACTGCCATAAGGAACGCCGGGATGCGGCGACAAGAATGCGGCGCCCACCGGGCAAGTGAAACGCAGTCGAGCGCGCAATCGACGAACGCATCGTGGTGCGCGCATGCGCACACCCGGCGCGGGCAACAGTAACTTGACGCTCGGCGAGTACGGTCGGATACTCGCAGCTCCGCAGTTCGACACCGATAGACGTACTCGTAGTTAACTCGAAGGGCAACCCATGAACAAACGAATGTTCCTCACCGCCGGTGCATCGCTGGCCGCGCTCGGCCTGCTGTCGACCGGCTGCACAACCACCGGTGGGCAGTCCGGTGACCCTGAGGCACGACGCCAGGTGATCGATGCCGGAGTCGACGGAGCCTTGGCTCGACTATCGAAAGAGGTTCCGACCTCGGACGGACTGGTCGCCTCGGCCAAGGGTGTCCTCGTGTTTCCCGCCATCCTCGGGGGCGGCTTCATCATCGGCGGCTCCCATGGCACCGGCGCCCTGCGCAAGGGCGGCAAGACCGTCAGCTATTGGAGCACCACGAGCGGATCCGTCGGTCTGCTTGCGGGCGCGCAGTCCAAGGCGTTATTCATTCTGTTCATGACCCAGGATGCGCTGGACCGCTTCGAGCGCAGCAACGGGTGGACCGCGGGTGCAGACGCCTCGGTCGCAATGATCAACGTGGGCGCCAGCGCTGAGATCACCACGCAGACTGCCCAGCAACCCGTCGTCGGCTACGTCCTCACGAATGGCGGGCTGATGGCGAACCTGAGCCTGGACGGTACCCGCTTCGTGAGGCTCGCGCTGTAAGCGAGTCGTAAAATCGGCGCACGCACGGCCAGGCGGCCGCGATGCCGCCGTCGATCCGTTTGATATGACGTTGCTCGATTCTGGTCCGATCAAAGCTCTGACGGCCGCTATATCCAAGTTGCCCCGCTGGCTACTCGCAGGGCTTGGATTTCTTCTTCGAGCCCTGGTCCTCGCATGGTTCACCTTGGCGGTGTACTACTCCCATCTTCCTTGGGGATGGCTGCACCTGGTGCTGGCCGCGGCTGTTCTCGTATTCGGTATGTGGACTCTGTGGTTCGCGCGCCGGCGCTGGACCATCGCAATCTTTGTAGTACTGCTCGTGGGGATGCTCGGTTGGTGGCTTACCCTCAAAGCTTCCCATAACCGTCATTGGCAGCCCGAGGTGGCGGTGATGCCACGAGCAACCATCGACGGCGATCGCGTACTCATCAGCGGCGTGCGCAATTTCGATTATCGCAGCCGGGATGATTTCACTGTGCGCTACGAAGAGCGCGAAGTCTGGCTGTCCCATTTGATCGCGGTGGATTTCTTCGTGTCCTATTGGACGCCAGGACCCGTGGCGCATACGTTCCTCAGCTTTGTCTTCGACAACGCGCCGCCGCTGAGCATCTCCATCGAAACCAGGCCCGAGGTGGGTGAAGGCTTTGCGCCCGTTGCCTCGCTCTTCAAGCAATTCGAGCTGATCTACGTCGTGGGCGATGAGCGCGATATCGTGCGCGTGCGCACCAACTATCGTAACGAGGAAGTTTTCCTGTATCGCATCCGGACCTCCCCCGAGAGTGCGCGCCGGCTCTTTCTGATCTATCTCGATCGGATCAACGAGCTCGCCGATCATGCGGAGTGGTACCATCTGTTGAGCGACAGCTGCACCGTCAACATCGTGCGCTATGCGAATGCCGCCGGCAGAACCGGCGGATTCGACTTCCGTCATATTCTGAACGGTTTCATCGATCAGTACCTGTACAGCTCGGGCAGATTAGACTCAACGTTGCCTTTTGCCGAGTTGCGCCGGCTTTCTCGGATCAATGATGCGGCGCGGGCTGCCGATGCTGATCCGGATTTCTCTCGGCGTATTCGCGAATCGCTGCCGACAGTGCGCCGCCCAGGAGCGTGGTTGCGGCGGCCCGGAGATATGAAACTCGCGCGCATCGCTGCGCAATAGCGGCCTGGTGCCCAGAGCCACAGATACGGTTGCATCAGTGTGGAGCAGACTAAACCATGAACAACGATACCTCGGCTTCTTCGATGAACCGCGGCAATAGCCGCATGCTGCGATTCGGT
>Ga0302323_100005382_pt1 | contig 10480 bp, 8 predicted proteins | sample Fen_T0_3_FD_201950 | JGI IMG/M metagenome (GOLD analysis project Ga0302323, IMG submission 201950) | Peat permafrost microbial communities from Stordalen Mire near Abisko, Sweden - Fen_T0_3 | ecosystem: Environmental > Terrestrial > Soil > Wetlands > Permafrost | place: Sweden: Abisko... | reverse complement strand
TGGGCGGCGGTCCCCAACGTGGGGCCGGTCGAGGCGGTGATGGGGGTCAGCGCTCCCCCGAAGTCGTATGGCATGGGACCCAGTCCCGAGCGAAGCCAGTCAGGGAGGGTACGTCGGCGGGCCACCTGCAGCAGGACGGCTTCGGCGACGACGCCGACCAGTGTCGCACCGGGGATCGGGATCGCCCAGAACAACGCGATGATCGGGCTGAGCTGCGGTACGGACACGACCTTGTATGGCGGCTGGGCGAGCGGGAGCAGGAGCGGTGTCGCCAGCCACAGGGCGCGCCGGAGACCGAAGCTGGCGAGCGCGATGACGGCCGCGAGCATGAGGATGGGCTGTCCGAAGACCGAATCGCCGGTGTTCTGCCGCACGAACGTCGCGGCGATCGTCGAGTAGTCCGCCAGGTATCGCCCCCACGGGAGCACGAGAGCAGTCACGACCAGGACGCCCGCGAAGAGGGCCAGGGCGGCCCACCGGCGCTCGGCGACGAGGGCCGCCGCGGCATAGACCTTGATGACAGCCGCCAGGCCGCTGATCGTCCCGCCAAGGACCAGGAGCCAGAGCACGAGGACCTCCGGGTGTCCGAGTTCGATGACCCCGAAGATCGGCGGAAAGGCGATCCAGTAGGCGGGAAGGCCCAGCCGGCGGAGGACCCACAACGCCAGGACGGCACTCCCGACGACCCAGACGATCCGCACGAGGTCCATCGGCAACGGCACGAAGGGCACGAAGACGAGGAGCATCGGCGGTGGGCCGCCGAAGACCGCGGACGGTGGTCCGACGGTCCACGGGTCGCCGCCGGACAGCCATGCGGCAGCGGCGGCGGTGTAGTTCACGGCGTGCGATCCGATGCTGCGGGGATCGAGGAACGCCTCGATCACGACCTTGCTGCTGACGACCGCGAACACGATGGGCAGGATCAGGTTCCAGGGCCGCTGGGTCATCCCTCGGCGACCGTCCCCGGAGAGGCCGCCTGCGGTCAGAGCCGGATGCCTTCGCCCAGGGCTCCCCAGACGTCGACGACGTCGCGGCCGCCGACGGGCAGGCTCCGGTACGCCTTGTGCGGTGCCCCGAGCACCAGGATGTCGCTCTCGGAGAGGACCGTGTCGAGCGGCACGAGGCGATCGTCGCGCACGTACGGGTCCGTCGCGAGGACCCGGGCCCCGGCCCAGGTCAGCAGCTTGCGCAGCTTGTAGCTGAGCGAGGCGCGCGGATCGTCCGACTCGGACTTGAAGGCCATCCCGAGGATGCCGACCGTCTTGCCCTGGAGGCCGCCGTAGCGTCGCTCGAGAGCCGAGACGATGTAGGCCGGCAGGCCCTCGTTGACCTGCATCGCCGCCTGGCCGAGCGGGAAGTGGTCCGCGGTGAAGGCGGACAGTTGCATCGTGTCCTTGAACAGGCACGGTCCCGCGGCGAACCCGGGGCCGGGCAGATCCGCGGCCCGCGGGTAGTCCTCGCGGATGGCCCGCAGGATGTTCGTGTAATCGACACCGGCCTGGTCCGCGATCATGAAGAACTGGTTGGCGACGGCGAACTTCATGTAGCGCCAGGTGTTCGTGAAGAGCTTGGCGAGTTCCGCTTCCTTGGTCGTGGTCCGGACGGTCTGGCTGGCCAGGTGCTTGAAGAGGGCCGTCGCCCGATCCGCGGCGATGTCCGTGTCGGCACCGATGATCTGGGGCAGCGTGTGCAGCTCTTCGAGCGCGTGGCCTTCGGCGATCCGCTCCGGACAGAAGGCGACATCGACCTTGGCACCCCGGGCGGCGAGGTGCTGCGCGACGTAGGCCGTCGTCCCGGGGTAGACCGTGCTTCGCAGGACGACGAGGGCACCCTCGCGCAGATACGGCGCGATCTGCTCGACGGCCTTCTCGAAGATCGTCATCGACGGGCCGAGGAACTCATCGACCGGGGTCCCGATGACGACGACCAGTTGCTCGGTGCGAGCGATCATGTCGCCGTCACTGCCGAAGGCGAGACGGCCAGTGGGAAGGATCTCGCGGAGCAGGTCATCGGCGCCGTTCTCCATGAATGGCATCTGGCCTGCGGCGATGTGTTCGAGCGTGGACGGGTTGGTGTCGTAGATGCCCACACGCAGCCCGGACTGGGCGAGAGCGAGGCTGAGCGGCAGGCCGACGTGGCCTCCGCCACCGAGCACGACGACGTCCAGATCGGCAGGGGGTCGGGTCATGTACCGACTCTAGCAGTCCGGTGCGGACGGTCACCGCCCCGATGGTCGCGCCCGCGACCGGTACTCCCAGCGACTAGCCGCCGCGCCGGACGCAGACCGTGGCGTTCCACGGGCACGAGTAGATCGCGTAGCCCTGCGCCTGCAGCGCGGCCAGATCGACCGGCTCCGGTTCGTGGCCGTTGATCATCACGCCCCATCGGTGCGCGTAGTACAGGAGCTCCGGGGTCCAGTCCCGGTCGAGGATGGCGACCGGCTGGTCCGGCGCCGTCTCGCGCTGGATCTGGGCGGCCAGCGGCAGGACGCCTTCGGGATCGGCCGTCGGATCGAAAGCCCGCATCCAGTACGGCGCCTGGAGCGCGACCGTGGCCACTAGCGCGACGGTCCCGCCGAGCAGGAACAGGCCGCGAAGCCAGGGCCGGACGAGCGGCAGGCCGGCGACACCCAGGCCGATCAGGGCCGCGATGGAGCCCGACACCGCCATCGAGTAGTAGTCGTGGACGACGTACAGGTTGAAGAACAGCAGGACCGGGCCGACCGCCGTCGCCGCGATCCAGGTCCAGAACCGGATCTGCCGGCGGGCCACCGCGAAGCGGATCGCGGGATAGGCCAGAAACACGATGGCGATCGCGCCCGTGAGGACCACGGCGTTCGAATAGATGGAGCCCCAGGAACTCGGTTGCAGGCGCTGGGCGACGGTCCCGAAGTTCCAGGCGCTGAGGGCCCCCGACGTGAGCCAGGCCGTCGCGCCGGTCACAGCCTTGATGCCGTCCGCGTAGCGGGTCCAGGCGAGGCCGGCGAGGAGCGGCACGACGGAGAGTGCCCATGCCCCAGCCCAGGACCGCGGTGTGCCCCGGTCGTTATCGCGGTCGACGGCAAGGAGCGCGAACGGGGCGACCCAGAACAGGGCCGTCGTGATCTTCACGAGCGCGGCGATGCAGCCCAGCGCGAGCGCCAGGACGAACCAGATCCTCGAGCCACCGCTGCGCCACTGGAGCCCCGTCAACGCGAAGGCGAACGACGCCGAGAGCGCCGTGTATTCGATGAGCGCCGCCCGGCCCCACGAGATCCCGAGGGGCGAGAACAGGAAGACCGCCAGGGCGACGGTCGCGGCGATCCAGCCGGCCTGCCGACCGACCAGTCGCCACAGCAGGGCGCCGGCCAGGATGAATGTCGCAAGCCCGGTCAGGCGGAGGGCAGTGTCCTCGGGAATGCCGGTGTCCATCACGACGGCGGCGGCAGCCTGGAACAGCGGGAACTCGAACGGGATCTCCCAGGGCGGACCCAGGATCGGGAGCTTCGGGTGGAGGAGGTCGATGCCCTGTTCGTGGTAGATCCGGGCCGTGAACGCCGTCTGGGTCTGGCGGAATGGATGCCGATCCAGCAGCGGCGCGTCGATCGTCGGCAGGTGAATCAGGAAGGCGGCGACCAGCAGAAGGGCCGGGAGCCAGCGGAGCGCGGTCGGTGGCGAGAAGGCGGTCCTGGCGGTCATCGCCGCACAGGCTACAGGGAGACCGTCGAACGGGCTTGCGGCCGGTCGTGTTCGCGCGCGATGCGGACAGGTACGATCGGCAGGTGAGGCCGCTCGAGTCCACCGCCATGACCGCCCTGGCCTCGGCTCAGGACGCGGTCGAACGGCGGACGACCGCGCGCGGTCGCGCCCTCATGACGACGGCGGCCCTGCTGACCACCTTCTCGCTCGTGACCGCCGAGCGCATCGTCGGCAGTGCGACGCGCGGGACGTTCGGCATCGACGCGCGGATCTATCGCTCGGCGGCCGAGGCAGCGCTCGCCGGCCGCGATCCATGGGCCGTCGGCGTGGACGGCCTGACCTTCGCAGGCCCGCCACCGACCCTCGTCGCCTACATCCCCGCCGCCCTGTTGCCGGAAGGGATCGCGCTGCTCCTCTATGCGGCGATCTCGATCGCGGCGGCGGTCGCGGTCCTGCGGACACTGCACCTGCCGATCTGGTGGCTGCTGTTCCCGCCGATCAGCGACAGCCTGCTCGTCCTCAATCCCGACATCGTCGTCATCGCCCTGCTGGTCGCGACGCCGCGATTCGCTGCCCTGTCGGTGCCACTCAAACCGTATGCCGCGGTCCCGCTCCTGCTGACTGAACGCTGGAAGCCGCTCGCGATCGGCCTCGGCCTGTGCCTCCTGTCCGTCCCGTGGTGGAGCGCCTTCCTCGCGAACCGCGAGGCGATCGCCTCGGCCCTCGCAAGCCAATCGTTCGGCGGGATGAGCGCGTGGGCCACCTGGCTCATGGTGCCGACCGGGCTCGCACTCGTGGTCCTGTTCCGGCGTGGCGCCGAGTGGCTGGCCGTGCCGGCCCTCTGGCCGTACACGCAGCTGCACTACTCGGCCCTGGCGCTCCCGATCGCGGCCAAGAACGTCGTCGTCGCCTTCCTGCTCTGCTTCTCCGTGGCGTTCCTGCCACCGATCGCGACGATCGTGTATGCGGTCTGGGTCGTCGTCGCACGGCGCCTGGCCATCTATCGAGCGAACGCCCTGGCGACGGTCAGCGCTTGACGCCGGTCCGAAGGAGCAGGGCGGGTCGGAAGAGCCGCCACCCGTCTCGCATCCCGCGGACGGTCGGACGACCCGACGCAGCGCGATGGACCGCGGTCACGGGGTATTCGATGACTCGGTAGCCGCATCGGATCGCCTTGTACAGGACATAGGGCTCGAGGTCGTAGCCGGTCAGCCACGACTGATAGAGGTTGATCCGCTGGTCGTGCAGCATCGATGACCGGAAGATCCGGAACCCGTTCGTGGCGTCCGTGACGCGCCGCCCGGCGAGCCCACTGAAGGCCAGCGAGTACAGCCGCGTGGCCAGGCCCGGTTTGCCGGCGCGATCGGCGTCATCGCCACCGGGCAGCCAGCGTGAACCCTGGAGGTAGTCCGCTTCGGCCGCCTGCAGGGCCTCGAGTCCGGCGATCAGGTCGGCCGGGTCACCCGGCTCATCGCCCGACAGGAGCGCGACATAGGGACGCTTCCTGGCGAGGCCCGCGGCCAGTCCATCGCGGATCGCGGCGCCGACCCCGGATCGGACACCATGCCTGACGACCAGGGCGGCACCATGTTCACGGGCCAGATCGCCGGTCCGATCCGTCGAGCCGTCATCGACGACGATCGCCTCGAAGCGCCCATCATCGGGCAGGCGGTCGAGGATGCGGCCGATCCTCCCGGCCGCGTTCCAGGCAGGGATGATCACGGCGACGATGGGCGAACCTGACGTCGCCGATCCGAGCATGGGGGGTTCGCGATCGGGCACCCGACGAGGATGATGGGTCGGTGCGTGACGGCAACTGCCCGAAAGTACCGAGATGCGTCAAGGCTACCTATCGACCGGCTACCAGGCGCCGCGACGCGCTCATGGCCGCCCCCAGATCGAACCCGTCTCGCCCGCGACGACCTGGTGCCAGCCGGCGGCGGCGAGTCGGGTGGTGAAGTCCGGGTCCGGGCCGGCGACGACGACGAAGTCCGTGTCCCAGCGCTCGAGGATCGCCTGCCAGCCATCGACTCCGGCTGCGACCTTCGCATAGTCGTCCCAGACGGAGGCCGGGAAGAGCTCGATCCGCGAGTCGATCGCGACCAGGGTCTCGGGCAGGACGAACTCGAACCAGGAGCCCCACGGCTGGGGGTTGAAGACATGGTCGCCGGGTTCCACGACGTCGCGCAGGGCGGCGGTGATCCCGGGCGGGGCGTCGGTCAGCACGCCGACCGGCGCACCCGTGGCCGGCTCGACCGGGCGCCAGAGTGGCAGCAGGGCGACCGTGGCGAGGACGACGAAGCCGACCACGACGAGGTTCAGGCGTCGGATGAGGGACGTATCGGCAGGATCGGGGCGGGCGGTCTCGCCATCGGCTGCGACCGGGCCGGTGACCAGCACCCCGGCGACCGCCGCGACAGCGGCCAGCGGCCACCAGGCCTCACCGCGGATCGCATACGCCCCGATGAACGCGAACGTCCCAAGCCAGAGCAGTGTCGGCCACGGCGTCCGACGTCCGAGTCGGGCGATCAGGACGACGACCGCCGCGACCGAGCCGAAGTAGAAGAGTCCGGTCGCGTCGCGGAGCGTCGTCGCCTGCCACTCGGTGATCCGGCCGGTGACGGACGGGTTCGTGGACAGGCCCACGGCGTACGCCCAGACCATCGGGCCGAACGGCGTCAGGCAGGCGGCTGCCGCGCTGACCAGGGCGACCAGCAACGTCCGATGCGGGCGAGCGACGTGGTCGTGGAGGTCCTCCAGCCAGGCGAGGCCGAGGACGAGCGGGCCGAGGAAGAAGCTGCCGTGCAGGTTCGCCCACACGGCGACGACGACGGGCATGAGCCAGAGCCGGGTGGGGCGCTCGCGCCGAGTTGCGACCAGGAGCAACACGATCGCGAAGCAGGCCATCCCCAGCAACTGTGGCCGAAGGGCCAGCGCGGGGGCGGCGACCAGGAAGGCCGCCATCGTGAGCCACGCCGCTCGTCGCGGTCCGAGTCCACGTCGAAGCCCGATGACGAGGAGGCAGCCGAAGATGAGCCCGACGAGCGCCGCGCGCAGGACGACCAGGCCGGTCCAGCCACCGAGCCGATAGACGGCCTCGAGGATGACCTGGGCGCCCCACTGCTGATCCGTCCAGGGCAGGCCGAACGCCGTGAAGGTCCAGGTATCGGTCGTCGGCAGCGCCCGGGCATCGAGGATCTCGCTACCGGCCCGGAGCTGATACGCCAGGTCCACGGTGGACAGGCTGGCGAGCATCGCGGCCAGCACCGGCAGCGCGATGGCAAGGAACACCCACAGTCGAGTCAGGGTCACGGGCCGATGCTAGCGGGGACGGTGCACCGCGGCACCATCCCGATGGTCCTAGCCCGCGGCAGCGACCTCGTAGGGGCGGACGACCCCGACGCCCTCGTCGTAGATCGACTCGGTCGCGCTGACCATCAACTCGATGCAGAAGCGGTCGTGGACCATGTCGTGGCCGGCCCGCCCGAGGGTGTCCGCGAGCGGGTGGTTCGTCAGGAGCCGGACGATCGCCGCCGCGAGCGCGTCCGCGTCGTGGGGTGGCACGAGCAGGCCGGTCTTGCCGTCCTCGATCATCTCCGGGATGCCGCCGACGTCGGAGGCGACGACCGGGCGCGAGAGCGCCATCGCCTCGAGGATCGTGAGGCCCTGGGCCTCGCGGTAGGACGGCAGGACCGCCACGTCAAGGGCCGCGGTGACGGCCGGGACGTCGTCGCGCCGGCCGGTGAAGACGACCCGATGGGCGATCCGCAGTTCGCGTGCCTGCGCTTCGAGGGCGTCCCGCCGGCTGCCCTCGCCGACGATCAGCAGATACGAATCGGGCACGGCGCGCAGGACCTTGGGCCAGGCCTCGACGAGGGTCGGGTGGCCCTTTTCGGGTTCGAGCCGGGCCACGACGCCCACGATCTGGGAGCCCGGCTCCATGCCGTACTCCTCGGGCAGCGTGCAGCACGCCTCCTGGTGGTCGTACCGCTCGAGATCGACGCCGTTGTAGATGAGCGTGACGGGGACCGTGTCGCGTCCCTCGTCGCGGATCTTCTGCTCGATGGCCCGCGACACCGCGATCAGCCGATCCATGTGCGGGGTGAGCTCGCGCAGGACGTCCTTGTCCGTCTCGTGACGGACCCGGCTCGAGTGGACGGTGCTCACCAGGTACGGCCGGCGATGGCCGATCTCGGCGAGCGCGAGGACGGCCCGGGTCGCGACGGTCTCGGCCCGGAACATGTGGGCGTGGACGATGTCCGGGCGAACCTCGGCGAGATGAGCGGCGAGGGCTCCGACGCAGATCGCGTCATCCGCCTCGTCGATGACGAGGACCGGGATCCCGGCGCGCTGGAGCTTGCGGACGGCACTCCCCGGTGACAGCGCCACGACCGAGACGTCGTAGCGCTCCACGTCCATCCGGGTCACGAGCGAATGGAGGTGCTCCTGGGCGCCGCCGTTCGAGCCGGTGGCGAGGACCTCGACGACGCGGATGCGGCCGCCCTTGAGCGGCGGTCGCTCGACCGTCTCGAGGCAGGGGTCGTCGGGCAGTGGGGCGGACACGTCAACCGTCCCTTCGGCTGACGAGCAGCCGCTGGATTGGTTCCTCGACGGCGCCCCACTCGTACTTGTAAGGCTCGTTGCCGCGCAGGAAGTCGAGGCGCCGCCGGCCCGTCGCGATCGCTCGCTCCACGTAGCGGTGGATCATCACGACGCCGGGCGACAGGTCTCGGGCATCCGGGTCCACACCGGCGTTGTAGTACAGGTAGCCATCCGCGGTCTCGAGATGGACGCCGGCCGCGATCCGTCGGCCGTCGACCGTCAGGAAGGTGAGCCGCAGCGCGCCGTCCGGCCCGAACGCCTCGAACAGTCGCCGGAAGAGGACCCGGCTCTGGTCGCCGCCCGGGGTCGGCGGGAACAGGCCGTCCGCACCCCATCGCTTCTGGTGGAGTTCGATGAAGGCGTCCAGGTCGGCGAGCGGGTTCGTCGAATCGTCGAGCCGGACGTCGCCGGCCGCCTCGGCCCGGCGGACCTTGCGGCGGATCTCGTGCCGCTCCTTCTTGCCGAGTGTCGCGAGGTAGTCGTCGAGGTCGCCGCCTTCGGGCAGTGTCACCACCGGGCAGACGTCCTCGCGTTCGACGTAGAGGGTCCAGCCGTTCGCCATCTCGCGAGCCCCGAACGCGGTGGCCAGCGCGTCCGCCGCGGGATCGCCGCAGCGCAGCCGGCGGAGGTCGATGACGTCCCAGTGGCGCGCGTCGCGAGTCGTCAGGTAGTCGGCGACGGCGTCGGCGACGCGCGGCAGGTCCTCGGGTGCCGCGAGGACCGTCGCGTAGTCAGCGTGGTACGACGCCCCGAAGAAGATCGCGGTGGCCGTCGGGGCGACGGGCGTCAGGCCGAGATCGGTGCCATGCCGGAGCGTCGTGTGGGTGAGGGCGTCGCCGGGTTCGACCTCGTGGCGATGCATGAGCGGCACGATCCCGAGGAGCCGGTTCGGATCGGCCGGGTCCGGCACGACGAGCGTCTCCTGGTGGGCATTCGCGCCGTATGCGTCCCACCACGCCTCGTGGAAGGCCTTCGTCGAGAAGGGTGTGGCCCAGGGCGTCGCGGCCGCCAGTCCGTCCCAGTCGGCCTTCGGGATCTCGGCCAGATCGCGCCGTTCGGCACGGGCTCGTGCGACGCCGGAGACCCCGGAGACGGGGGCTCCGCTCATCGGGGCCGGACAGGCAGGCTCCGCGACAAGAGAGGGGGAGGTCACGAGGCGAGGATAGCACCGGACCCTCGCGGATGGTTGCGACCGCAACCGGACGCGCGGACGCGCTGGAGGGAGGCCGGAGGCACCTGCTGCGCCCAGCCGTCCGGCCTCGGGTAGAGTCGACCGATGGCCGCTTCCGCCCGAGCCTTCGTCCTTCGCCACACCCGGCTTCGGCCGGTCCCCGACATCGAGGGCATCCGCCTGCACCTGGCCGACGAGGTCCTGCCGCTCTGGCACGCGACCCAGGTCGAGACCGGCGACGACGACGCGCCCCTGCCGTACTGGGCGTTCGCATGGGCGGGGGGCCTGGCGATCGCGCGCCACCTCGAAGCACACCCGGAGGCGGTCGCCGGGCGGCGCGTCTTCGACATCGGGAGCGGGTCCGGCCTGGTGGCGATCGCCGCGCTGCGCGCTGGAGCCACCGAGGCGACGGCCGCCGACATCGACAGCTATGCGGCGGCGGCCATCCCGCTGAACGCCCGGGCGAACCGGCAGCGCGTGGCGGTCATCCATCGCGACGTGCTCGACGAGGACCCGCCGGACGTGGACGTCATCCTCGCCGGCGACTGCTGGTACGAGGTGAGCCTGGCGACGCGCATCGTGCCGTGGCTGGCCCAAGCCCACGACCGTGGCATCGACGTGCTGCTCGGCGACCCCGGCCGGCGCTACCTCCCGGCGGATGGGCTCGTCGAGCGCGCCACCTACGAGGTCCGCACGACGACCGAGCTGGAGGACATGGACCAGAAGCGGGCGCGCGTCCTGGCGTTCGCCGTCAACCGCCCAGGTGCAGGTAGGTGAGCAAGTCCGAGTAATCGTCGGTGAACGGGTGGTCCGCCGCGACCGTGGGCGCCCACCCGATCGCCTCGAGCCGGGCGATCGTCGCCGGGTCGTCGGTCGCCGCCAGCCAGCGCGACGGCGTGGCGCCCTGGGCCTGGCCCGTCGCATCGGGGACGTGGGTCCGCTCGAGGACGGTGAGGCCGAGCGTCTGCGCCCCCGCGGCGATCGCCGGCGTCAGGTCGTAATACCGGTTCGAGATGTGGAAGCCCATGAG
>Ga0302323_100005380_pt1 | contig 10481 bp, 14 predicted proteins | sample Fen_T0_3_FD_201950 | JGI IMG/M metagenome (GOLD analysis project Ga0302323, IMG submission 201950) | Peat permafrost microbial communities from Stordalen Mire near Abisko, Sweden - Fen_T0_3 | ecosystem: Environmental > Terrestrial > Soil > Wetlands > Permafrost | place: Sweden: Abisko... | reverse complement strand
CGTGCCCTGCTCGTCGTGGGCATAGAACTTCTTGCTGCGCTTCACGACGCGCTTGTAGAACGGGTGCGCCTTCTGGCGGTGCACTTCCACCACGATGGTCTTCGCCATCTTGGTAGAGACCACTTCCCCAATCAGGGTCTTACGGGCGCCCTGTTTCTTTTCCGTTTTGATGGTTCCGGTCGTTGTCTCGGCCATGGCTTACTTCTTCTCCGTCGCAGCCAACTTCTTCTTGGCCGCTTTCTTTGCCGGTGCAGCAGGCTTTGCCGCCACGGTCTTCGCCGCCGCCTTCACTGGCGCGGCTCCATTGCCATTGCGCTTCTCGCGCTCGATGGTCTTAATGCGCGCGATATCCTTCTTCAGGTCGCGGATCTTCTTCAGGCTTTCGGTCTGCCCCATCTTCAGCTGGAACTTCAGCTTGAACAACTGATCTGACAGTTCCGTCTGCTGGTGCGCCAGCTCCACATCGGTCAAATTGCGAATCTTCTCTGCGTTCATTGCCAGTCCTTATGCCACGCCGTCGCGGGCCACGAATTTCGTCCGCAGACCCAGTTTGTGCGACGCCAGGCGCATTGCCTCGGCCGCGTCTGCCGCGGAAACCCCTTCCATCTCGAAGAGGATCTTGCCCGGGCGCACTACAGCAACCCAGTGGTCCGGAGCTCCCTTGCCCTTACCCATACGGGTTTCAGCCGGCTTCTTGGTGACCGGCTTGTCCGGAAACAAGCGGATCCAGATTTTGCCGCCGCGCTTCACGAAACGCGTCATGGCCACACGGCTGGCTTCAATCTGCCGGTCCGTAATCCAGCCCGGCTCCATGACCTTCAGACCGAAGTCGCCGAACGCCAGCGAGCCGCCGCGCCACGCCTTGCCGCACATGCGACCGCGCTGCTGCTTGCGGTACTTTACTTTCTTTGGCATCAACATAATCAGTTCCCAGTTCCCAGTTCTCAGTTGCCAGTTACCAGCTACCAGTTACCTACTTCAACTGGCTACTAGCTACCGGCTACTGGCTACGATTCTTAAAACGCTCCGGCGGTCTGCGGCTCGCGCTTCTTCTCGCGCAAGATCTCGCCTTTGTAAACCCAGCACTTCACGCCGATGATGCCGTACGTGGTGTGCGCTTCTGCGAAGCCGTAATCGATATCGGCGCGCAGCGTATGCAGCGGCAGACGCCCCTGCAGATACCACTCGGAACGCGCGATTTCATTGCCGTTCAGGCGGCCGCTCACGCGCACCTTGATGCCCTTGCAGCCGAAACGCAGCGCCGAATCCACGGCCTTGCGCATGGTGCGACGGAAGCTGACGCGCTTTTCCAGCTGCAACGCGATGTTCTCCGCCACCAGCTGAGCGTCGAGCTCCGGCTTGTGCACTTCGAGGATATCGACGTACACATCGCGGCCCGTGCGCTTGGCGATCTCGCCCTTCAGCTTGTCGATCTCAGCGCCCTTGCGGCCGATGATGATGCCCGGACGCGCAGTACGGATGATGATGCGCAGCTTGTTGCCCGGACGCTCGATCTCGATCGAGCTCACGCCCGCCGACTTCAGCTTGTCCTTCAGCTCTGCCTTCAGCTTCACGTCTTCCAGCAGAAGTTTGTCGTAATCGCGCTCTACGAACCAGCGCGACTTCCACGGCTTGGTAACGCCGAGGCGGAATCCGTAAGGATGGACTTTCTGTCCCATAGTCTCGTTTACTCTCCGCGGCTACTGCCTTCCGGCTTCGCCGCCTCCATACTGACTTTTGTCATCCCGAGCGGCGCCGCGCTTCCCGGCGGAGTCGAGGGATCTGCTTTACTTCTTCGCCGTCTTCTTGCCAGCAAACTTCTTCGCCGGAGCCTTCTTGGCGGCCTTCTTCGCTACCGTCTTCTTGGCTGATTTCTTCGCCGCACCCGCGGCTGTTCCGCCGCTGGTTTCGGCCTTGCGCTGATCGCCCGGCTTCTCCGCCAGCACGATGTTCAGATGCGAGATGCGGCGTTGGTAGCGGAACGCGCGTCCCATCGGGGCCGGACGGATGCGTTTCATGCGCGGCCCGTCGTTGGCGATCGCCGACTTTACATACAACCGGTCGAGGTCAATGTCCAGCGACTTCTCGGCGCTCACATAGTTGGCGTTCTCAACCGCCGAGCGCAGCAGCTTGTAAATCGCAGGCGCAACGCCCTTCTTGGTGTAGCGCAGCGTATCGAGCGCTTCTTCCACCCGGCGGCCCTTGATCAGGTCCAGCACCAGGCGCGCCTTCTGCGGCGACACTCGGATGTAATTCAGTTTGGCTGTGAATTCCATGTTTGTCCTTACCTCGCCGCCGGCTTGGCCGCCGTCTCCGTTGCCGCCTTCATCGAGTGGCCCTTGAAGGTGCGGGTCTGGCTGAATTCGCCCAGCTTGTGGCCCACCATGTTTTCGGTGCAGTACACCGGGATGAACTTCTTGCCGTTGTGCACTGCCAGCGTGTGTCCCACCATCTCCGGGACCACCGTCGAGCGGCGCGACCACGTACGCACAACCTTCTTCTCGTTGCGCTCGTTCATGCCCTCGATCTTCACCAGCAGGTGCTTATCGATGAACGCACCTTTTTTCGTTGAACGTGCCATATCGCCTCAGTCCTACTTCTGTCTGCGGTTCACGATGAACTTATCGGTCCGCTTGTTATTGCGTGTCTTGTAACCGCGTGTCGGCTGGCCCCACGGCGTCACCGGATGGCGTCCACCACTGGTCTTACCTTCGCCGCCGCCGTGCGGATGGTCCACCGGGTTCATCACCACGCCGCGGTTGGTTGGGCGGATGCCCATCCAGCGCGTACGGCCGGCCTTGCCGATGGAAACGTTTTCGTGGTCCGTGTTACCCACCTGGCCGATGGTCGCCATGCAATCCACCAGAACCTTGCGGGTTTCGCTGGAAGGCAACTTCAGCAGTGCGTAGTCGCCTTCTTTCGCGACCAACTGTGCCTGCGCTCCGGCAGAACGCGCCATCTGCGCGCCCTTGCCCGGCTTCAGCTCGATGTTGTGCACTGTCGTACCGGGAGGAATGTTGCGCAGCGGCAGGGCATTGCCCACCAGGATGTCGGCCTCGGGACCGCTCACTACCTTCGCGCCAACCTTCAGGCCCACCGGGCAGATGATGTAGCGCTTCTCGCCATCGGCATAGTTCAGCAGGGCGATGCGCGCCGACCGGTTCGGATCGTACTCGATGGTCGCAACCGTCGCGGGAATCCCGAACTTGTCGCGCTTGAAATCGATAGTGCGCAGACGGCGCTTGTGTCCGCCGCCGCGATGCCAGATCGTCAAATCACCCGAGTTCCGCCGACCGTTAGTGCGATTCTTCTTCTCGGTCAACGGCTTGTACGGCCGGTTCGTCGTCAGGTCGTCGTTCACGGTACTGGTCGTAAAGCGCCGTGTCGGAGTTACTGGTCTGTAAGTCTTAATCGCCATATCTCTACTCGTTTCTCTTTGCTCCGGTCGCTAGCCACTAGCCACCAGACACTAGCCATTTCTCTAGAGGTTCTCGGCGTACTCGGGCATCTTCTGCCCTTCCTTCAGTCGCACGTAAGCTTTCTTCCAGTCAGGACGATAGCCGGTGAACTTGCCCCGGCGGCGTTCTTTCCCGACGAAGTTGGCGGTACGCACTGCTTCCACCTTCACCTTGAAAATGCTCTGCACCGCGTTCTTGATCTCGGTCTTCGACGCCTTGGCGGAAACTTCGAACACCAGTGTGGCTTCGGTTTCCTTCACACCCAGGCCCTTTTCCGTAATCACCGGACGGCGAATGATCTGATAAGCCGACTTCATTACGCCACCTCCGCTTTGTGCTTGGGCGCCGAGGACTTCAGCGAGTCCTGCAGCTTCTCCAATGCCGCCTTTGAAAACACCGCGCTGCTATACCGCAGCAGGTGATACGGGTGAACCACATTGCCCGCTATCAGTTCGACACCCTTCAGGTTGCGCGAGCTCAGGTGCAGGTTCTTGTTGTCACCGTTAGCGCTCTCGACCAGAAGCGTTGTCCCTTTGGCGTTGAGCTTGTTCAGTGCCGTGCGGAAGCTCTTGCTCTTGGCTTCCTTCGGCTCCAGGCTGTCCACCACAACCAGCTTTCCGTCTTGCAGCTTCGCCGCCAGCGCCGAGCGCAGTGCGCCCAACAGCTTCTTGCGCGGAAAGGCATAGTCATAGGAGCGGGGCTTTGGTCCGTGAACCGTGCCGCCGTGCCGTTGCAGTGGCGAACGGATCGACGCGATACGCGCCCGGCCCGTGCCCTTCTGCTTCCAGAGCTTCCTGCCAGCGCCGCTCACCAGACCGCGGGTCTTGGTGGAGGCGGTCCCAGCCCGCAGGCTGGCGCGGTAATGCTTTACCGCTTCCCAAAGAAGGTCTTCGTTCACTGCGCCGAATACTTCCTCGGCCAGTTCGAACGTGCCCACCTTCTCGCCGTTCAGATTGTGTACTTCAATCGTCGCCATAATGTTCTTCCGTTCACTCACCCGATTGATTTGGGTGCTGGGTGCCCCACTCAAGCCTTCTTTTGGCTTGGGTGGGTCTTGGAAACTCAAAAACTACTTCTTCTTCGCTGCCTGACGCTTCGACGCCTTCAACGGATCGACCGTACCCGAGCCGCCAAATCCACGGCGCTCTCTGGGTGGCTTCTTCGACTTCGAAATCAATACGTAGCCGTCTTTCGCTCCCGGCACCGCGCCTTCGATCACCAGCAGGTTCTCGTCGCGGTCAATTCCTAGGATGCGCAGGTTGCGGGTCGTCACCTTGTTCGTGCCCATGTGTCCCGACATACGCATGCCTTTGAACACGCGCGACGGAAACGCCGACGAGCCGATCGAACCAGTAATCTGGAACATCGATCCGTGCGAAGCTGCGCCGCCGGCAAAGTGGTGACGCTTCACTACACCAGCAAAACCGCGTCCCTTGCTATTGGCCGTAATGTCCACGAACTTCGTGCCGTCGAACATGTCTACCAGGACTTTGTCGCCAACCTTGGCGCCATCCTGGTTTTCTTCGTCGACCACGACCTCTACTTCCCGCAGGAACTTCATTGGCGGCAGATTGTTCTTCGCGAAGTGGCCCTTCATCGGCTGCGTCAGCCGCGACTCCTTCACGAACTCCACCAAGCCGATCTGGGCGGCATCATAGCCGTCCTTTGCCTGGGTCTTACGTTGTGTGACCACGCAGGGGCCGGCCTTCAGCACGGTGACCGGGCGAGCATCGCCCTTGTCATCGAACAACTGCGCCATCCCGACTTTCTTTCCTAAAATTCCGTTGACTGCCATCTCTGTCCTCTGACTCCGCTTCCTCATCTGGTGTTCGCTGCACCAGGGGCTCGCGCCGCGGAAGCTTTGTTCGTTAACTACCGCTGTTCGCTTCTCGCCTTTCGCTGCTTCCTCGCCGACTTATTCTGGCGAATAGCGAAAAGCGAACCGCGAATAGCCTCTACTTATGCTCTTTGCCAAATGCCTTGATCTCAACGTCCACGCCTGCGGGCAATTCCAGCTTCATCAACGCGTCCACGGTCTGCTGCGTCGGCTCCAGAATGTCGAGCAAGCGCTTGTGGGTGCGGATCTCAAACTGCTCCCGCGACTTCTTGTCCACGTGGGGCGACCGCAGCACGCAATACTTGTTCTTCACCGTGGGTAGCGGAATCGGTCCCGCAATCTGCGCCCCGGTGCGCCGTGCCGTGTCCACGATTTCGCCCGTGGACTGGTCAAGAATTCGATAATCGTAGGCCTTCAGGCGGATGCGGATTCGTTCTTTACCAATCACGTTAGTTTCTCTCAAAGATCAGTTTTGGGGCTCGTCAGCGTTCCCGCTTTCTGCCCTGCGGCTCTTGCCGCGGTTAGTAATTGGGTGCGGTCAAACTGCCCCGCACCCGGTATGAAAACCCTACGCAATAATCTCGCTGATGGTCCCGGCGCCTACCGTGCGTCCGCCTTCGCGAATCGCGAACCGCAAGCCCTTTTCCATCGCCACCGGAGTGATCAGCTCAATCTCCAGCTGCACGTTGTCGCCCGGCATCACCATCTCCGTGCCCGCCGGCAACGTCGCCACGCCCGTCACGTCCGTCGTGCGGAAGTAGAACTGCGGCCGATACCCCTTGAAGAACGGCGTATGACGTCCGCCTTCGTCTTTCGACAGCACGTACACTTCGCCCTTGAACTTCGTGTGCGGCGTAATCGAGCCCGTCTTCGCCAGCACCATGCCGCGCTCCACGTCTTCCTTCGCAATGCCGCGCAGCAGCAATCCGGCGTTGTCCCCAGCCATGCCTTCGTCCAGCTGCTTCTTGAACATTTCCACGCCCGTCACTACCGTCTTGCGCGTCTCGCGGAAGCCCACAATCTCGACTTCCTCGCCCACCTTCACCTTGCCGCGCTCGATACGGCCCGTAACCACAGTTCCACGGCCCTGGATCGAGAAGATGTCTTCAATCGGCATCAGGAACGGCTTATCGATATCACGCGCCGGCAGTGGAACGCTCTTGTCCACCGCTTCCATCAGCTCGTCGATCTTCGCTTCCCACTGCGCTTCGCCATTCAACGCACCCAGCGCCGAGCCCCGAATCACCGGCACATCGTCGCCCGGGAACCCGTACTTCGACAGCAGCTCGCGTACTTCCATCTCCACCAGGTCGATCAGCTCCGGATCTTCCACCGCATCGCACTTGTTCAGGAACACCAGCACGTACGGCACGCCTACCTGGCGCGCCAGCAGCACGTGCTCCTTGGTCTGTGGCATCGGACCGTCGGTCGCCGCCACCACCAGAATCGCGCCGTCCATCTGCGCTGCGCCGGTGATCATGTTCTTGATGTAGTCAGCGTGGCCCGGACAATCCACGTGCGCGTAGTGACGGTTGGCCGTCTCGTACTCCACGTGCGCGGTCGCGATCGTGATGCCGCGCTCCCGCTCTTCCGGCGCGTTGTCGATCGAATCGAACGAGCGGAACTTGATGTTCGGGTTGTGCTTCTGCAATACCTTCGTGATCGCCGCCGTCAACGTCGTCTTGCCGTGATCGATGTGCCCGATCGTCCCTACGTTTACGTGCGGCTTGCTGCGATCAAATTTTTCTTTCGCCATCTTAGGCTCCGTCCCTGTAAGAAATCGTTGTTAAACCTTTAGTTACTTTGTTCCCGCTGGACTCTTGCCCTGGACCTTGGCCACGATTTCTTCGGCCACGGCGCGGGGCGCTTCTTCGTATCGCGAAAAATGCATGGAAAACGTTGCGCGGCCCTGTGTGTTCGACCGCATATTCGTTGCATAACCGAACATCTCGGCCAGCGGAACCATTGCCCGGATCACCTGCGAACCTGCACGGTGCTCCAGTCCTTCAATGCGGCCGCGGCGGCTGCTCAGGTCGCCGATGATGGTGCCCATGTATTCCTCGGGCACAACCACTTCCACCGCCATGACCGGCTCGAGCAGCACCGGACTCGCCTTGCGAGCGGCTTCCTTGAACGCCATCGAACCGGCGATCTTGAAGGCCATTTCGTTCGAATCCACATCGTGGTAGCTGCCGTCATACAGCGTCGCCTTCACGTCTACCATTTCGTAGCCCGCGAGCACGCCGCCTTCGAGCGCTTCCTTTATTCCCTGGTCCACCGGTTTGATGAACTCTTTGGGAATCACGCCGCCCACGACGTCGTTGATGAACTCGTAGCCCTTACCCGGCTCGTTCGGCTCTAGCCGGATGCGCACGTGTCCGTACTGGCCACTACCGCCGGTCTGCCGAATGTATTTGCCTTCCGCCTGCGCCATCTTGCGAATGGTCTCGCGATACGCTACCTGCGGCTTGCCGACATTAGCCTGCACACCAAACTCGCGCATCATGCGATCCACCAGGATTTCCAGGTGCAACTCGCCCATGCCCGCGATGATCGTTTGCCCGCTGTCCGGATCGGTCGAAACCTTGAACGTCGGATCTTCCTGCGCCAGTTTGCCCAGCGCGACGCCCATCTTTTCCTGGTCGGCCTTGGTCTTCGGTTCCACTGCCACCGCGATAACCGGCGCCGGAAACTCGATCGACTCAAGCACAATCGGATGCCTCTCGTCGCAAATCGTGTCGCCCGTGGTGACGTTCTTCAGTCCCACGCATGCGCAGATGTCACCGGCGTAAATCTCGCTGATTTCTTCCCGCTTGTTGGCATGCATCTGCAACAGGCGCCCGATGCGCTCTCCGCGCTTGCGTCCGCTGTTGTAAACACTGTCACCCGTCTTCAGGTGGCCCGAGTACACGCGAATAAACGTCAATTGACCGACATACGGATCGGTCATGATCTTGAAGGCCAGCGCTGCGAACGGAGCCTTATCGTCTGGCCCGCGCTCTTCCTCCGCACCATTGTCAGGGTTTGTACCCTTCACATGCGGAACGTCCAGCGGCGAAGGCAGGTAATCAATGACCGCATCCAGCAGCGGCTGCACACCCTTGTTCTTGAAGGCTGTTCCGCAGATTACCGGAAACACCTTCATCTTCAAGGTAGCGCGACGAAGCGCAGCTTTCAGCTCGGCTTCGCCGATCGTTTCGCCTTCGATGTACTTGTGCATCAGTTCGTCCTGATCGTCGTTTTCTACGACGGTCTCGACGAGAATCTGATGGTAGGCATTCGCCTTCTTCTTCAGCTCTTCTGGAATTTCCTCGACATGATATTCGGAGCCAATCGTCTCGTCATGCCAGATGATCGCCTTCATGCTCATCAAATCAACCACGCCGCGGAACTTGTCTTCCTGCCCAATCGGCAACTGGATCGCCACCGGCTTGGCATTGAGCCGCTTGCGGATCGTATCGACGGCATGCTCGAAGTCAGCACCCATCTTGTCGATCTTATTGATAAAGCAAATGCGCGGAACGCCGTATTTATCGGCTTGGCGCCACACCGTCTCCGATTGCGGCTCCACGCCGTGCACTGCGTCAAACACGGCGCAGGCACCGTCGAGTACGCGCAGCGACCGTTCCACCTCGGCCGTAAAATCCACGTGGCCCGGGGTGTCAATGATATTGATGCGAATGTCTTTCCAGAAGCATGTCGTCGCGGCCGACGTGATGGTGATACCGCGCTCCTGCTCCTGCGCCATCCAATCCATCGTTGCAGTACCTTCGTGGACCTCACCGATGCGGTGCGTGCGTCCCGTGTAGAACAGGATGCGCTCCGTCGTGGTGGTCTTACCGGCATCGATGTGCGCCATGATGCCGATATTTCTGCAGCGCTCTAATGGAGTCAGTCTTGGCAAAATATTCCCTTTTCCTGCTATGCGGCTCTACGTCCGCTGTCAACCTTCCAATTCAACCGTTGTCATCCTGAGCGGAGGCGCGCCGTCTTCGCACGCCAGAGTCGAAGGACCCCTTTCCTGCTCGGAAACCTTCATCTACCAGCGATAATGCGCAAACGCCTTATTGGCTTCCGCCATGCGATGCACATCGTCCTTCTTCTTGATGGTTGCGCCACGGCCATTGGCCGCGTCCAGCAACTCATTCGCCAGCTTGTCGATCATGCCCTTTTCGCCGCGTCCACGGCTGTAGGTCAAGATCCAGCGGATCGCCAGCGAAGTGCGCCGATCGGCATTCACTTCCACAGGAACCTGGTAGTTGGCGCCGCCCACACGACGGGTCTTCACTTCCAGAACCGGCTTGGCATTCTCCACAGCCTTCTTGAACAGCTTCAGGGCCTCGTCGCCGCCCTTCTCTTCGAGCTTCTTCATCGCGGCGTAGAAAATAGACTGGGCCGTGCTCTTTTTGCCGTCCCACATCATCGAGTTCACAAACTTGTTAGCCAGCGTGGACTGGTAGACCGGGTCGGCCAACGGCTCACGCTTTGCGATATATCCTTTTCTCGGCATAGATCCTCTTTACGCCTTCGGGCGCTTCGCGCCGTACTTCGAGCGACTCTGCTTGCGGTTCGCCACACCCACTGAATCCAGCGTGCCGCGCACCACGTGATAACGAACACCCGGCAAATCCTTCACACGGCCGCCGCGGATCAGCACAATCGAGTGCTCCTGCAGGTTGTGGCCGACGCCGGGAATGTACGTCGTAACTTCAATGCCGTTGGTCAAACGCACACGCGCGACTTTGCGCAACGCGGAGTTCGGCTTTTTCGGCGTCTGGGTGTACACGCGCGTGCACACGCCGCGCTTCTGCGGGCAGGACTGCAGGGCCGGGCTCGCCGTCTTGTACTTCGGCGCCGTCCGCCCCTTGCGCACCAGCTGATTAAATGTAGGCACTCTTTGCAGCTCCTTCGTTCTTGAAGGGGCGCACCTTCAGGTGCGCCGTCAAATCTCTCTTAAAATCCGCCCGGATTTCAGTCCGGATGGCATTACGTCGCGAAACGGCGGCCACGCGGGCTCACTGCTCGCAGCGCAAAGACACTCAATTTGGTCTGGACACGACTCGCCGCTCGCGGCTGTTGCGCCCATACTTCCCTGCACAAGGCTGGGAAAATCGCTTCGATCTGGTTAAGTCAACGACGGTGGTACCGTGATCGCTCCCCACACCAGTTCCAACTTGTGGAGTTCT
>Ga0302323_100005379_pt1 | contig 10482 bp, 6 predicted proteins | sample Fen_T0_3_FD_201950 | JGI IMG/M metagenome (GOLD analysis project Ga0302323, IMG submission 201950) | Peat permafrost microbial communities from Stordalen Mire near Abisko, Sweden - Fen_T0_3 | ecosystem: Environmental > Terrestrial > Soil > Wetlands > Permafrost | place: Sweden: Abisko... | reverse complement strand
CAGCGGGGTAGATCCGCCGTCCTGGCTGCCGTCACTCGTGTCACAGGGTTGACATGCCGCGAGCGGCCGGCGCCAAGGGACCCGCCCGGCGAGACCAACGTGAAGCCGGCGAGTCCTGCCAAGGCACGCGCTCTCGTTCGGTTCGACAACGAAGACGGCGGACCGCCTGCGCGATCCGCCGTCTCGTAGTGAGTCAGGTTTGGTTCCGCCTCGGGCGGCTTCCCTTAGGACCGGTGGCAGGGGCCGGCCGGCTTGCTAGCCCTTGACGCTGCGTCGCTGGCCTTCGATCGCCAGGAGTCCGAGCCCGCCGAAGGCTAGGCAGACCAGGAGGGCGATGAACGGCGTCCCGCTGCTGCCGGAGCTGCCGCCATCGGTGCTGGTGGGCGGAGGCGTGGCGGACGCGGCCGGAGTTGCTGTCTCGCCCTGGAAGGTCTCGAACGGGGTGTCCGTGGCCGACGGGTCCGGCGTGGCGGTAGCGGCCGGAGTAGCGGTCTCGCCCTGGAAGGATTCGAATGGGGTCTCAGTGGGGATCGGGGTGTCGGTCACGGCCGGAGTCGGCGTGATTACAGGGGTCGCGGTCACGAACGGGGTGGCCGTGGGCGGTGCCGTGACGACGGGCGTTGCCGTGGGCGGCGCGGTGATAACAGGGGTTGCCGTGGGCCGCGCCGTTACGACCGGCGTGCCCGTGGGCGCCGCCGTGGCCGTCTTGCAGGCGAAGCTCGACAAGGGGATGGTCTTGGTCCAGCCGTTCACTCCGCTCGGGTCATCCCAAGCGAAGATGATCACCTGCGCGGTGTGGCCCACGTACGGCGACCCGGCGGAGAAACTATTCGAGTAGGAGCCGTGGAAGCCTGTCGTCGAAAGCACGGAGCTCCCGTCGATCGAGGCGGACACCGTGTTGGTGTGCCCGATGGTGCCGTTGTAGTTGGTGAGAGAGATCACGAGTGTGGGCTGGAGATTATTGCCGCAGGTCAGGTACACCGAGGGGGTGTGAGCCGTCACGGTGCCGGCGAGACCCAGGGCAAATGCGAGGGCGAGCAGGCTCCCTCCCGCGAGACTCACGACGCGTCGCCGACCGATCACAATGTCCTCCAGAAGTTCATGTCAAGGGGCTTTTGGCCTGAACGTTAGTACCATGACTATGCCGGGAATAGGTCAGATTGTCTAGTAGGGCACTTATATATGTATCGGGCTGTGCAACCGTTTAGGGTGGTGTTTGCTTTAGTGTGGATTTGGTCCTTTAGGTAGGGTCGCTACCCGTGCGTGGGGTCCCCTGGCGACTCGCAAGGGGAGCGAACGTGAGCCCTCAGGGGCTCGGATGGGTGAACGGCGGGCCGCAAGCGACCCGCCGTCGGCGTGAAACTCGACTCGCCGCGGTGCTTCGACGCACCGAGCCGGGCGATCCGTTAGCGGCGGACGCTCCGTCGCTGGCCTTCGATCGCCACCAGCCCGATGCCGCCGAACGCGACGCAGATGAGCAGGAGGGCGAACGGACTCGAGCCGCTACCAGCACTTCCGTCGTCCGTGCTGGTGGGTGGAGGGGTGGACGAACGGCCGGGCGTCGCGGTCTCGCCCTGGAAGCTCTCGAACGGCGTGTCGGTCGCGATCGGGGTTGCCGTCTCGCCCTGGAAGCTCTGGAATGGAGTCTCCGTCGCGGTCGGAGGCGTGGTCTGCAGGGCCGGCGGGACGTTGTAGGCGATGCAATAGATGTGTTGAGCCGTCCCCGACAGGCCCGCGATGTTCTCGACGTTGTCCCCGTTCAGGATGTCCGTGTAGCACCGGAGTGCCCCGAACCCCGCAACGCTCGGCCGCTGGATCTCACCGACCCACAGGCCGATACCGTTGCTCGTGGACGCCGCAAGAGCCTGCTCGGAAGCATCGAGCCAGACGCTGACCGCGCCCGTCCCGCTGCCGTCGGCGCCGGTTGTCACGGGCGACCCGATCGCCGGGCTGAGGACTCCGTTGCTCCATCCCGAGTACAGCTGGAACTTCCAGCCGTCGGCGCGGGCGCAGGCCTTTGGAATGTCGGTCGCCGGGTTGACCAGACTCGTCTGATACGACGTGTTCAGCTCGGCGCCGTGGCCACCGGTGGCGTCGTAGCTCGTGGGGCTCTTGTTGGCCGGAACGTCGGCATACGTGGGGCAGAGCACCTTGATGAAGGTGAGTTCAACTCGTGCGGGATCCGTGGGGGCGGGGAGACTCTCGACCACGGACGGCGCCAGGGTCGGGGTCGGCGCCAGGGTCGGCGTCGGCGCCAGGGTCGGGGTCGGGGCCAGGGTCGGGGTTGCCGTTTCTCCCTGGAATGACTCGAACGGCGTTGGCGTGGCGCAGCCGGCCACCTTGAACGAGCCGGTCTCCTGGTTCACCCAGCCGCCCTTCCCGTCGGGCGAGCGGAACTGGTACGTGTACGAGCCGGCGGGGATCGGGTACGGGCCGTTGTCGCCGTCCTGTGCGAACGGCCCAAAGACGACGTTGCCCGGCTGAACGACTGCGTCCCAACCCTTTGAGGTAGACGCGAACACGACCTGCTGACAGCCCGGGGTTGTGACGTGGTGCGCCGCTACGGTCCCCACGAGGGCGAACAAGAGACCGGCTGCGGCCAGGAACGCGAACAGGAACCGGCGATTGGCGGCCATTGAACTCCTCCGATGGGTGGCGAGTGGGACCGATGCACCCGGATCGGCCGCCCAACCGGCGGCTATGTCCCGAAAGAGAGCGGTCTTGATAAGAAACCTGCGGGACTATGGACGAGATTCGCCAATAATGTCTAGTACTGCACTCATATATTCACCACGCAACGCGACGGGCGAGACGGAGGTGTGGTGTTGTGCGCAGAAGGAGGTTTCGGTGTGTCCCGCCAGGCGATGTGGGCGTGTCGCCTGGCCGACCGGGCGGGTTGGGGCATGGCCGCGGGCAGGTGTTTCCGAGGGCGGCGGGTGGGCGGTCGAGGTGCTCCGAGCCGAGTCGCCCCTACCCTTCCGGCTTGCCTTCCAGGTCGTGCACGCTGGCCCGCTCGATGCGCAAGTAGCGGCCTGAGTAGTAGAGCAGCGGCAGCGGATGATCATCCGCGGCCGATGCGCCATCGACGGAGTCCACGCGCGCTATGAACAGGTCATGGTCTCCGGCCGGGTGCACATCCACGACCGTGCACTCGAGCACGGCGATCGCCTCGTCCAGGATGGGCAGACCCGTGGGTCCGCGCCGCCACGACGCGCCGCACAGGTCGTCCCGGCCCGATGGAGCCGGACCACCCGCGAAGCAGTCGGAGATCGCATTCTGGTCTTCCCCGAGGACATTCACGGCGTAACGGCCCGTGGCCCTGAGCGCGGGAACGATGCTGCGGCCGCGGTCGAACGCCACGACTACGAGCGGGGGCCGCAGCGACACGGAGCTGAATGAATTGACGGTCGTGCCCCATGGTCGGTCGCCATCCCAGGTCGTGACGACGGCCACACCGGTGGCGAACCGCCGGAGGACGGTTCGGAACGCGGAGTCGTCGAGGTCGGCCACGTGTCGAGTCTAGGTCCGCGGCGACGGCCGGCCGCACGATCGCGCCACTGTTGCGCCTGGGGATCGGGCGATCCCCTACCCGCCGGCGCCCACCGGTCCGGTCGGGGCCGAATAGCCTTCGGGCAGCTTGGGCGTGAAGCGGAAGCCGCCCGCAACGCCGGGTTCGGTGAGCTCATGCGGCGCCAGCAGCTCGTCCAACTCCGCCGCGGTGAAGATGCCGCGCTCGATGACGATCTCTCGGATCGTGCGGCGCTCCCGGACGGCCTGCTTGGAGATGTCCGCGGCCAGGGCATAGCCCAGGTACGGGGCCAGCGGCGTGGACAGCGCGGACGAGTGCTCCATGAGATCGGCAGCCCGCTCGCGGTTCGCCTCGATTCCCGTGACGCAGAACTCCGCGAAGGCGCGACTCATGTTCGTTAGGATCGTGAGGCTCTCGAGGGCCGTGTGCGCGATGACGGGCATCATGACGTTCAGCTCGAGCTGCCCGGCCGATGCCGCGAACGCGATCGTAGTGTCGTTACCCACGATGCGGAAGCAGACCATCGAGAGGCACTCGGCCATGACCGGGTTCACTTTCCCCGGCATGATCGAGCTGCCCGGCTGCACCGCCGGAAGCGTGATCTCGGCAAAGCCGGTCATCGGTCCCGAGGACATCAGCCGGAGATCCTCGCTGATCTTGATCAGGTCCACGGCGATGCCGCGAAGAGCAGCCGAGACCTCCAGCATCGGGCGCATCGAATGCGTGGCCTGGACGAGATCCTCGGCGCCGCGGAGCTTGTGCCCGGTCTGCTCGGCGAGGTTCTTCACGACGAGCTCGATGTAGGCCGGCTCGGCGTTGAGCCCGGTGCCGACGGCGGTGGCGCCGATGTTCTGCTCCTCGATGGAGGAGGCGGCGACCTTCAGGCGATCGAGTCCGCGGCGGAGCGTCAGCGCATAGGCCGCGAACTCCTGGCCGAGCCGGATCGGGACCGCGTCCTGCATGTGCGTGCGGCCGGACTTGAGGACGTCGTCGAACTCGACCGCCTTCGCGTCAAACGCGGCGATCAGCTCCTGCGCGGCCGGGACGTAGTCGCGGATGAGGTCCAGTGTGGCGATGCGCATCGACGTGGGGAAGACATCGTTGGTGGACTGGGCCATGTTGACGTGGTCGTTGGGGCTCACGACCGAGTAGTCACCGCGCTTGCCCGACCCCAGGCCGCTCGCATGCAGCAGCTCGATGGCACGGTTGGCGAGCACCTCGTTCGAATTCATGTTGTGGCTCGTGCCGGCGCCGGCCTGGAACGGGTCGATGCGGAAGTTGTCGATGAGTTCGGCCTGCTTGGCGGCACGCGCAGCCTCGAAACCGGCCCGCATCGGATCGCGCGCGGCGGGGGTGCCCTCCTCGTCGTCGATGACTGCCGCCGCCCGGAGGATCTCGTCCGCGGCCTCTACGATCGCGTTTCCCAGATTCTTGGGCAGCCGTCCCGTGGCCATGTTCGCCCGAGCGGCCGCCTTCTTGACCTGAACGATCGCCCGGACAAGCGCCGGATGCGGCCGCGTGCCCGAGATCGGGAAGTTATGGATTCCGCGCGCTGTCTGGACGCCGAAGTAAGCGCCGTCGGGAACCTCGAGGTAACCCAGCGGATCCTTCTCGATGCGGAATCCCGGGCGGGGAGTTGGGGGAGTTGCGCTGGCAGCTGACATCGAAGTGGCTCCTCGCACGGGGACGGACGCGTCGCCTGGTTTGCCGCCGGATTCTACCGTCCGAGTCCGGTGAATGATGCCGCCCGATGGCGACCTCGCATTTGTCAACCCGGGCGCTTACGGGTTTCGATTGGGAACCGCGCGGATATTCCGCGGCTCAGTCGCGTATATTCCGCGCACGGAGCGCCCGATACGGTGGCGGTCCGGCAAAGGCGGCCGCAGGGCGACGATGGGCTTCCGAACCCTGAAACCTGCGCCCGGCTTTCCCAGGTCGGAGGAGGTCCCGTATATGAGCAGCCAAGCGCCCCGGTCTCGTGAGGACGTCATCAAGCAGGACGTGCGTGACCTGCATCATCTGGGTTATGCCCAGGAGCTCTTCCGTACGATGGGCGGGTTCTCCAACTTCGCCATCAGCTTCTCGATCATCTCGATCCTGACCGGCGCGGTCATCCTGTTCGACTACGGACTCGCCTGGGGCGGCCCGGCCGCCAGCACACTGGGTTGGCCGCTCGTGTCGCTGTTCACCTTGCTCATCGCCGCGTCGATGGCCGAGATCGCGTCTGCTTATCCGACGGCGGGCGGCCTGTACTACTGGTCCAGCCGCATGAAGAACAAGGACTGGGGCTGGTGGACGGCCTGGTTCAACCTGGCCGGGCAGATCGCGATCGTCGCCGGGATCGATTTCGCCGCGGCGTCTTTCGTCAACACCTCGATCGTCGCGCCCATCCTGTCCAACTTCGGCATCCAGTTCGGCAACTCGAGCGCCGTACTCGGAACCCTGGTGAACGGCCAGCTCCTCACCATGGCGGCCCTGCTGGCCATCCAGCTGATCCTGAATGTGGCGGGCGTCCGCATCGTGGCGGCCCTCAACGACTTCTCGGTCTGGTTCCACATCGGGACCGTGGCCATCATCGTCGTCGCGCTGTTCCTCATCGCCAGCGGCAAGTCCCACGCCGACATCAGCCCGTTCACAGTCCAACCGCTCGACACGACCATGACCGCGTCGCCGCTCGGCTTCAACCTGGGGTCCGCGGCGGGCTACGCCCTTCCTATCGCGTTCCTCTTCTCGCTCCTGCAGGCTCAATGGACCTACACGGGCTACGACGCCTCGGCCCACGTGGCCGAGGAGACCGTTGGCGCCCGCCTCTCGAGCGCCTGGGGCGTATTCATCTCCGTGGCGGTCTCGGCCGTTGTGGGATACATCGTCCTGATGGGGCTCGTGACCCACCTGCCCCCGCTCGATCAGCTGATGAACTGCGATCCGACCAAGCAGGCCCTGTGCAGCGCCTACTACGGCGGCAACCCGGTCGTCTTCACCACCCTTACCTACAACCTGGGCACGCTCGGTGACTGGCTCAGCGCCGCCATCGCGGTGGCGATGAGCCTGTGCGGCCTGGCCTCCGTGGCCGCCGCCGGCCGGATGCTCTTCGCCTTCAGCCGGGACCACGGCGTCCCCGGCTCCCCCTGGCTTCGCAAGGTCTCGCACCGCTTCCGCACGCCGGCCAACGCGCTGGCCGCCATCGTGGTGTTCTCGTATCTCCTGACGAACGCGGCCTACATCGCCGGCAGCTACACGGCCATCGCCATCGTCACGGCCATCAGCACCATCGCTCTTTACTGGGCATACGGAGTACCGATCTTCCTCGGCGTCTTTGGCAAGCAGGAGTGGCGAGACCACGCGGTCTGGAAGCTCGGGCGCTTCTCCAAGCCCGTCGCGCTGGTCGCATGCGCGTGGATCGTCGTGATCTCGTTCCTGTTCCTGTGGCCCACGTCCGGCAACGCGTACACGCTGCTCGCCTACGTGGTGTTCCTGGTCGCGCTCGTCGTCTACTACTTCGCCTGGGCCCGCCGCCGCTTCAAGGGCCCGATCGTGGAAGTCGGCGAGGCCGAACTGACCGAGATCGAACAGGAATTCGAGCACGCGGCCGAGGAGCTTGCGGGAGCCTAACGCCGGCACTCCCGAACTCAGATTCCTCGCGAGTACGAAACGGCGGCCCGAAAGGGCCGCCGTTTCATTTCACACGCGGGAAGCCGCCGAGCGTCCGGACGGCGCTAGCGGGCCACCAGCCGCCCGAAGTAATCCTTCAGCTGGCCGGGGGCGTCCGTGCCGATGATCGCGATATGGCCTCCGACGCTGGTGATGCCGCAGACCGTGGAGCCCTTGAATTGCACCGTCGAACTATCCGCCTGGAGAGTGGGGCGCTGCCAGGACTTGCCGTCGGCGGTCGTGTACACGGTCCAGCCCGAACCGGCCGTGGACGGCGAGTCCACAACGACGAGCTCTCCATTGACGAAGGTAGAGTCGCCGCCGGATGTAGTGAGGCCGGTCGGTTGCCATACCACGCCGGACGAGGACCAGTACCACGTGTACGTGGGCGGAGCCGGGGTCGGCGTTGGAGTGGGCTTGGGCGTTACTACTGGCTTGGGCGTCGGACTCGGGGAGGCCGACGGGGACGCGGACTTCGACGATGCCACGGCGCTCGGGCTTGGGTTGGCGGATGGCGCCACGTTCTTCGCCACGGCGACCAGGCCGTTACCCACACCGAAGAGCTTGGTCACGTACGTGGGCAGACGCCAATCGGCGTGGATCGTCCACGTACGGCCGTCCGGAGACGTCCAGGCCGTCGTGGTGCCGATACGCGTGGGATCGAAGCCCACGGCCACGTAGCCGTAGCGGTACGAGGAGACCGAGAGCGCGAAAGTGTCGGCGACTGCGATTGCGCCGGCCTGCCAGGTCTCACCGTCTGCGGAATACAGGATCTTGGAGCCGCCGGCCACATCGGAAGCGGCGACATAACCGCCCTCGCCGGCCGTCACGGACGAGATCTCGGGTGGTGCCGCGTCCGAGATCGTGACCTGGTGCCAGGTGCTGCCCGGGACCTGATGCCAGATCACGCCGTTGTCGCCGGCGTCGTTGGTCACCTTGCCGGTCGCGATGATGCCGCCGTGCCCGTCCGAGATAGCGGACAGGATCACCGGGCGTCCCACCGTCCCCTTTGTGGTCAACGCGTCCGGATCGGCTTCCTGAGCCCACAGACGGCCGTCTGAGGAGCTCCAGATGGAGGTCCCCACCGGGCCGGTCACGAACACCACGAAGCGGTTGCTGGAACTCGCTACGTCCACGAGCGAATCGTTCTTGGTGAGGCCCGGGATCATCGGCGAGTTGCCTGTCGAGAGACTCAGGTCGAACTGGCCCGGAGCTGCCGTCTGCAGGGTTGTGCTGCGCGCCACGCCCATCACCAGGTTTCCGCTTACCGACGTCAGGCCGGCCGTGTCGCGGCCGATGAACACGAGGCTGCCGCCGTTCGCGACTATCCGGCCGTGCGCCAGAGGCGCCGCGTTACTCGATATCGGCAGCCACGAGAGTCCGTCGTCGGATACCCATACGAACTCCGCAACCGGAGGAGCCGCAGTGGGGCTGGCAGGGGCCGGCGTGAGTTTCGCCGAGGCCGATGCGGCGGCCGAACCCGATGCGCCTGCGGACGCCGGAGCCGATGCGGACGCGGATGCTTTGGCCGAAGCGGAGGAACCGGCAGAGCCCGACGGGCGGACGGAACCCGACGCCGCGGGCGACGGGGTCGGCGTCGGAGTGTCCGTTGGAGTGGGAGTTGGCGTGGGTGTGGGCGACGCCGTCGGGGTCGGCGAGCTCGCGGACTTCGGTTCGGGCAGGACGGCCGGGGCGCCATATGCCAGGAAGCTGCCGTTGGCCGCGACAACGCCGTCGAGAGACACCGTCAGATCGTCGGTGGGCGCAGTCGACTTCGTCCAGGTGCCGCCGTCGGATGACGACCAGGATGCGGCCAGGCCGGGGGCGTTGGCCCCCGTGTCGGTGCCGGCCAGAACGACACGACTCCCGATACCGGCGATCCCGCGGACGTCGAAGCCGTCCAGCGAGGTAGGGGCTTGCAGCCAGTTGCTCCCGTTGGGGGAGAACCAAACGGCCGAGCCGGGCTTGCGCGTGGGGCCGGTGCCGTTCCAGAGACCCACGATCACGAAGCCGCCGTTCCAGGACCCAACCGACTTGAGCGTGTACGAGCCGGCTCCGGGCAGGAGCTTCTGTGACCAGGTGAGTCCGTCTGTGCTGAGCCAGGCCAGGCCGTTCCCGGCGGCCACGATGCTCCCGGAGCGCGTCGCCACGCCGCCGACCATCTCCTGGCCGTTGCCGTTGTCGACGGGCATGCTGTTCCACGACGCGCCGTCGCGCGAATGCCACGCGCTGGCCGCAACGTCCGTGGAGCCCGATCCGAAGCTGTTACCCACGACCACCAGGCCGCCGTTGCCGTCGTCGGAGATTCCCTGGGGAACGAAACGCCGTCCGCCGACATCAAAGGAACCCGACTGTGAGCGCTGGGACCAGGTGAGCCCGTCTCGCGACGCCCAGACGGTGGTTGTCGCTGTGCTCTTGCCGTCCTTCGTGTCGACAACGGATCCCACCATGATCGTGTCGGTTCCGTACGTCGTGAAGAACGGGCCGAAGTCGAGCTTGGGCGTGGGCATCTTGCCGGCGCCGTGCCAGGTGACTCCGTAGACGCTCCCGGACGCGCTCGGCGCGGAGGGCTGGTTCGGCAGCGTGATCAGCATTGCGGCCACGATGCAGACGATGCCCGCAACTCCGGCGAGGGCGACGCTGCCGCGGACCGTGGGGCGGCGGAAGACGAGGCCTCGGATGTTGGCCGGCTGGAACGCCTGACTCGAGACACCCGAGCTGCGGGAGGAGACGGCGCCGGTGAGCGATCGGAAGGCACGGCCGAGGCCTGCGGTCGAGAAACCACGCCCGGCCTGGCGGCGGCGAGACAGCGGATGGGCGCCGAGGCTGCGCGTCGGGCTCTGCTCCGCCTGCTGGTGTGTCCTGGCTTCCAGATCGGCAGCGTGGCGGGCGGAACCGGGCCGCCTGTTGGCCGCCTGGAACTCGCGCAGACGCCGCGCCTGGCTTCCGCGGGCGAGATCCGCCTTCTTAGGCATTACCAGAGGCTTGAGGCCGGGTTCCAGTTCGGGCGACTCAGTCTCGAGTTCGCTCTGGTGATTGTCTCCCGCGTTGTGGGGGTCTCTCATCAGGGTTATTGCCCACCTTGGTCGGGGTTCCGCTCGTCGATAGCGCCACACCAATGGGACGCTCCGAGGCACGAAGTCTGCCACGGATCCGGTCGATTGGGCACGGCGCGTGTCCGGAGAGGGTCGCTTTGGTGGTATTAGGTCGTGTTGGTGCCTGTGGCGCCGAGCGGCATGAGACCCGATCGGCTGGTCCTTCCCACCTCCAGACGCCACAATACTTGAAGAGGACGACAGGGC
>Ga0302323_100005377_pt1 | contig 10486 bp, 7 predicted proteins | sample Fen_T0_3_FD_201950 | JGI IMG/M metagenome (GOLD analysis project Ga0302323, IMG submission 201950) | Peat permafrost microbial communities from Stordalen Mire near Abisko, Sweden - Fen_T0_3 | ecosystem: Environmental > Terrestrial > Soil > Wetlands > Permafrost | place: Sweden: Abisko... | reverse complement strand
CGCCACGCGGCCGGCCGTGCGGCAGCGCCGACAGCGGGCCGAACTGGACCAGCGCGTAGCCATCGTGGCCGGCGCGCTTGAACGCGGCCGCGATCGCCGCCGACACCTCGCGATCGCGCACCCCGGGTCGCAGGTCGGCGACCGCGGCGTCGAACACATCGTGGGTGACCTCGATCGCGCGGCGGATCCGCGCCAGCTTGTCGGCGTCCTTGTGCAGCCGAAGCCGCTCGAACGCCGCGGTGCCGTCGACCAAGGTCGCCCCCGGCAGCGCCCGGCCGAGCGCCAGCGCGCTCTGGTACTCGACGTGCGGCTCGATCAAGATCTTGGCCTTGGCGTGCGCGGCCCCGAGCGCGTCGCGCGCCACGGCATACGGACTCTGCTGCTCCTCCCACGGCCGGATGTCGCGCAATCGGGTCTGCCGCCGCATCCGCTCGACCTCGAACGCCGGCGCCACCAGCATCGGCTCGCCGTCGACCGGTACGAGCAGTCCGATCAGCCGCTCGCTGCGATCGACCGGCGCCCCCGCCAGATACGCGAACGACGTCGTGCCGCTGGTCGCGAACACGACGCTCGCCCCGGCCTCGCGCGCCAGCGCCCGCAGCCGATCATAGCGCCGCGCGAAGGTCGCCTCGCCGATCGGCGGCAGCGCCGGATACGCCGGCCCGGCGGGCGCCGCAGGCGCCGCGGCAGGCGCCACGCTCGCGACCGCAGGCGCCGCGCTCGCCGGTGAACCAGGCGCGACGACCGGCGCCTGCCGCGGCGTGGCACACGCAGGAACCGCGGCGAGCGCCGCCATGCCACCGAGCCACTCGCGCCGGCCAAGGACGTTCGACATCGCGGCCATCCTACCCGACAGCCGCGCTGCGAGACAGCTTGCGACCACGAAGTGCAGGCTGCGTCGTGCGACATGGCGGCCGCGGCCGAGTGCCACGTTCATGGCGCCGCTACACGGCCCCGCGAGACCACGTGATGTAGGCTTGGCCACGCATGGCCCCTCATCGGCTCGTCGTCCGCAACTTCGCGCAGATCCGCGAGGCGAACATCGAGTTTGGAGATCTCACCGTGCTCGTCGGGGCGCAGGGTACCGGCAAGAGCCTCGTGCTCCAGTGGCTCAAGGCGGCGCTCGACGGGAAATACATCGTCGAGACGCTGCGCGACGCTGGCGAGGACGTGTCGCGCCGGACGCTGGTCGACAAGATTTTCGGCGTCGGCATGAGCTCCGCCTGGCGCGACGCAACCCAGATAGCGTTCGACGGCAAACACGTGTTGCCTTCGACGCTCGGCCAGCGCGGCAGCCGCATCGAGAAGCTGTTCTAGATCCCTACGCATCGGATGACAACGCCGTATCCGGGTGGGGCGGGCTGACCGCGTTCAGCTCGCAGTTCGCCGCGGCGGTTCGCGACGCCGCCAATCGTGCGCCTGAGGGTGCGTCGTGGTAGCAGCGGTTCGAGGGGCCCCGGCTTCGCCTTCGTCGGCTGCATGCTAGGGTGCGCGCCCGATGTGGACCGAGCTCGAGCGCGCGCTGGCAAGCGGCACGACGGTGATCGTGCATGGCGCGACCGCCGGGTGGTCGGCGTGGCTCGCCGCCCAGCTGCCCGGGCGTGACGGGCCCGGCGATGGCGTCGTCGTGGTGGTCGCGCCCGATGACCAGGCCGCGCGCCTGCTCGAGGCCGATATCCGGTTCTTCCGGGGCGACGCGCCCGACCCGGCGGCCGCGCTCGACGACATCGCGGCGCTGCCGGCGATCGACGTGTCGCCGTACGCCGACCTGTCGCCCGACCGCGGCGCGATCGTCGAGCGCGTCGCGACCTTGTACCGGCTGACCCAGCCGGCGCTGCGGCCCCGGATCGTCGTCACCTCGGCCGAAGCGCTGGTCCGCCGCACGGTGGCGCCCGGCGAGCTCGCGGTCCGCGGCACCACGCTGCGCAAGGGGGCCTGCGTCGATCGCGACGAGCTGGCGGCGCTGCTGATCGCCGGTGGCTGGTCGAGGACGCCGGTGGTCGACGAGCCCGGCACGTTCGCGGTGCGCGGCGGCGTGATCGACGTGTACACGCCGCTCGCGCCGCACCCGGTGCGGATCGAGCTGTTCGGCGACGAGATCGAGTCGCTGCGCTGGTTCGAGGCCGAGTCGCAGCGCACCTTGCGGCCGATCGAGTGGCTGCACCTGCACCCGGTGCGCGAGACGATCAACACCGGGGCCCGTGATGTCCGCACCCGGCTGCGCGAGTACGCCGACGAGATCGCGCACCCCAGCAAGGCGACGCGCCGGCTGATCGAGCAGCTCGAGGGCGCCGGGCCCGGCGGCAAGATCGAGCAGGACAAGGCCGCCGGGGCCGCCGGGGGACGCGTGTTCGTCGGGGTCGAGGGGCTGACGCCGGCGTTTCACGACGAGCTGGTCGCGCCCGGCGCGTACCTCGCACAGCTCGGCGACCGCGCGCGCTGGCTCGTGGTCGATCCCGACGGGTGCCGCCGCACGATCGACGACGCGTGGGCCGACGCGGAGGGCCGGTACGCCGAGAAGCAGGGCCAGAAGCAGCTGATGTATCCGCCGGCGCGCCACCTGGTGACCGCCGAGGACGCCGTTGCGTTCACCGCGGCGCGGCGGATCGAGCTGCCCACGCTCGAGCTCCACGACGCCCGCGCGGCGACCAAGCTGCGCGTCGAGGTCGACGACCTGCGGCGGCTCAAGCAGGAGCTCGATCACGCGCGCACGTTCGGCGATACCGAGCACGCCGGGCCGCTGCTCGACGCGCTCGGGCGGTGGCGGCGCGACGGCCTGCGGGTCGCGATCGCGTGCGATTCGCAGAGCCGCAGCGATCGGCTGTACGGCGTGCTGTCGGCGCGCGGCGTGGACGTCCGGGTGGCGGGGCCGGGCGAGCGGCCCGGCGAGCGCGACGGCGTGACGCTGGTGACCGGCGCCCCGGCCCACGGCTTCGCGTCGCCGCGCGACGGGGTCGCGGTGGTGACCGCCGCGGACGTGTTCGGCCAGCGCACCCACCACGCGCCCGGCAAGCGCAAGCGCGCCAAGGACGCGCTGCTCGGCGCGGTCGGCGACTTCTCGCAGCTCGCGCCCGGCGACTACCTCGTGCACCAGCGCCACGGCGTCGGCCGCTACCACGGGCTCAAGAAGCTCGCGGTCGGCGCGACGTCGATCCTCGCGACCACCGCGGTCGGCGCGGCCACCCCGGCGATGCAGGACATCGACACGCTGCAGCTCGAGTACGACGGCGGCACGCTGTACCTGCCGGTGTACCGGCTCGGCGAGGTCCAGCGCTACGTCGGCGCCGAGGGCCACGCGCCCAAGCTCGACAAGCTCGGCGGCGTGACCTGGGAGATCACCCGCGGCAAGGTCGCGCGCCACGTCCGCGCGCTCGCCGAGGAGCTGCTCCAGCTCTACGCCCAGCGCGCCTCGCTGCCCGGCCACCAGTTCCCGCCCGCCGACGACAGCTTCCGCGAGCTCGAGGCGACGTTCCCGTTCGACGAGACCCCGGACCAGGCCGCGGCGATCGACGCCGTGCTCGCCGACATGGAGGCGCCGCGCGCGATGGACCGCCTGGTGTGCGGCGACGTCGGCTACGGCAAGACCGAGGTCGCCCTGCGCGCGATCTTCCGCGCCGTGCAGGGCGGCAAGCAGGCGTGCGTGCTGGCGCCGACCACGGTGCTCGTCGAGCAGCACTTCCGCACGATGACCGAGCGGTTCGCCGCGTTCCCGATGAACATCGGCAAGCTGTCGCGGTTCCAGAGCAAGGCCGAGCAGATCGAGACCGTGAAGAAGCTCGCCGAGGGCCGGCTCGACGCCGTGGTCGGCACGCATCGCCTGCTGTCGGCCGACGTGCGCTGGAAGGATCTCGGGCTGCTCGTGATCGACGAGGAGCAGCGGTTCGGCGTCGCGCACAAGGAGCGGATCAAGAAGACCAAGACCCAGGTCGACGTGCTGACCCTGACCGCGACGCCGATCCCGCGGACCTTGCACCTGGCGATGGCCAACCTGCGCGATCTCTCGATCATCGCGACGCCGCCCGCCGATCGCCGCGCGGTGCGGACGTTCGTGTCGCGGGTCGACGACGCGACGATCCGCGAGTCGATCGAGCGCGAGCTCGCGCGCGGCGGCCAGGTGTTCTTCATCACGCCGACGATCGGCATGGCGGGCCGGCGCGCGGCCGATCCCCGGCTGCCCAACGACGACCAGCCCCGGAAGCGCAACGAGCCGCGGACCCGGCCGCGCGACGACGACCGCACGATCACCGAGTGGGCCGAGTACGTCCAGGGCCTGGTCCCGGCGGCGCGGATCGGCGTGGGCCACGGCGCGCTGTCCGCCGAGGAGCTCGAGAACGTGATGCTCCGGTTCGTGCGCGGCGAGCTCGACGTGCTGATCGCGACGACGATCGTCGAGAGCGGGCTCGACATCCCGCGCGCCAACACGATGTTCGTCGCGCGCGCCGACGCGTTCGGCCTGGCCCAGCTCTACCAGCTGCGCGGCCGGATCGGCCGCAGCAAGGAGCGCGCGTACTGCTACCTGCTGGTGCCCGAGCCCGAGCACATCACCGACGAGGCGCGCCGCCGGCTCGAGACCCTGCAGCGGTTCACCGAGCTCGGCGCGGGGTTCCAGATCGCGTCGCAGGATCTCGAGATCCGCGGCGGCGGCGAGCTGCTGGGCGCCAAGCAATCGGGCTCGATCGCCGCGGTCGGCTTCGATCAGTACGTCAAGATGCTCGACGCCGCGGTCGCCGAGCTCGGCGGCAAGCCGATCCACTCGGCGATCGATCCCGAGCTCTCGATCGAGACGCCCGGGTTCATCCCCGACGACTACGTGCCCGACCCGGGCCAGCGGCTCGAGCTCTACAAGCGGCTCTCGGCGGTCGAGACCGACGACGAGCTCCGCGACGTGATGGCCGAGATCTCGGATCGCTACGGCCCGGTGCCGGGCGACGTCGTGCTGCTCGGCGAGCTCATGGGGGTCAAGGCGATCGCCCGGGGCGCGGGTTGCCTCGCGCTCGAGATCAGCGCCGCGCGGGTCGCGGTCGCGCTGCCCGAGGGCAGCCCGCTCGGCCGGGCGATGGCCACCGGCGGCTGGCGCAAGCTTCCGGATGGCCGGTTCTCGATCGTTCCGCCCGCGCCGGGCGGCCCCGCCGGGGCTCGCCGGGCCTTGTTGGATGCGCTCGCTCGTGCTAGTTGAACCTGTCGTGAACACTCGGGTTCCGGTCGCGCTGGTCACCTGTGCGCTGGTCGGTCTGGCGACCTTGGGCGCCACCGCCGGCTGCCAGAAGAAGCCGGACCCGCGGGCGAGCCAACCCCCGACCATCGCGGCGCCGCGAGCCCCGGCGGCGCCCGGCCCCGCGCCCGCCACGCCGGCGGCGCCGGTCGCGCACGATCTGGCCGCCGCCGGCCCGGCGGCGCCGCCGCAGAGCGCCGAGGAGCTCAAGGCCCCGCTCGCCAAGATCGACGACGTCACGATCACGCTCGGCGAGCTGCAGGAGCGGATCAACCGCCAGTCGCCTTACATCCGCGCGCGCTACACCTCGCTCGAGCAGAAGAAGGAGTTCCTCGACTCGCTGATCCGCTTCGAGGTGCTCGCCAAGGAAGCCTACCGCCGCGGCCTCGACAAGGATCCCGAGGTCGTCCGCACGATGAAGCAGGTGATGATCCAGCGGCTCATGCGCGACGAGCTCGACACCAAGATCACCGCCGAGACCGTCCGCGACGCCGAGATGCGCGCGTACTACGACGGCAACCTCGCCGACTACGTCAAGCCCGAAGAAGTCCGGATCTCGGCGATCATCGTCAAGAACCGCGCGCAGGCCGATCGTGTCGCGCTCGAGGCCCGCGGCGAGGCCGGCAAGACCAACAAGGGGTTTCGCGACCTGGTCAATCGCTACAGCCAGGACGAGGACGGCAAGCTCCGCGGCGGCGACCTGCGCTACTTCGACGCGGCGACCAAGGACGTCCCGGCGCCGGTCGTCAAGGCGGCGTTCGCCCTGATCAACACCGGCGACGTCTCGGTCGCGATCGACGCCGGCAACGGGACCTGGTACGTGCTGAAGCAGACCGGCCGCCGCAAGTCGATGACCAAGTCGTTCGACGACGCCAAGCCGGCGATCCGCAACAAGCTGTTTCGCGACAAGCGGCTCGCGGCGCAGAAGGACTTCGTCGATGGCCTGAAGGCCGCGGCCCGGATCGAGATCAACGAGCCGAACCTCGCCAGGGTCCGGATCGACACGTCGCAGGCGGTCGACGACGGCCACGGCCACGATCCGCCACCGCTGCCGCTCTCACCGGGCGCGCCCGGGCCGTCGGTCCCGCCGGGGCCACCGCGCGCGGGATCTGCCGGGTCGCCAGGCGCCGGCGACCAGCAAGGCAATCCGTGATGCGGATCGCGGCCCCACAACGTGGTACCAGGCAACCTGGCCCCATCACCCGAGGTCCCATGGCCGTGCGTTGCTCTCGCTTGTTGCTCGTGTTCGCGTTGGGGGGAAACGCCCTGGGGGGCCCACACCTGGCCGAGGCTCAACCCCGGCCCGGGAAATTTCCTGGCAAATCCGAGGCCGACAAGGCCGCGCGCGCCGGCAAGGAGGACGCCGAGCGGGCCGCCGCCGCCGACGCCAGCGCCAGGCCCGGCGAGAAGCCAGACCCCGCGGACAAACCTGATCCGGAGAAGGAGAAGGAGGCCAAGCCGGCTCCCGGCAACTCGCCCAACCGCGGCAAGAAGCGCAAGGTCGAGTACGTCGTCGCCGTCGTCAACGACGCGATCATCCTGAACAGCGAGCTCGAGACCCGCCGCACGCCGACGCTGGGCGAGGCTCAGCAGATCACCGACGCCAAGGAGCGCGAGCGCCGGATCGCCAAGCTCACCAGCCAGGTGCTCGACGAGATGGTCAACGAGGAGCTGATCGTGCAGGCCGCCGAGGCCGCCAAGATCGAGGTCGAGGCCAGCGACATCCAGGCCGCGCTCGATTCGGTCAAGGAACAGAACAACTTCGACGACGCCGGCCTGCTCGCGGCGGTGTCGGGGCTCGGCTACAATCTGGCGAGCTACAAGCAAGAGGTTCGCCGCCAGCTGCTGCGCTACCGCGCGATCAACCAGCTGGTCTCGCCCAAGGTCCAGGTCACCGATGAGGATATCAGGGCTCGCTACGACCAGATGGCGCGCCGCACCGAGCAGGTCCAGGCGGTCCGGCTCTCGCACATCCTGTTCAAGCTCCCCGAGCACCCGAGCGAGCAGCAGATCGCCGCGGCCCGCGACCGCGCCGCCCAGGCGATCGAGCGGATCAAGGGCGGGGAGGAGTTCGCCAAGGTGGCCGCGCAGGAGTCCGATGACGAAGGCACCAAGGCGACCGGCGGTGAGCTCGGTTGGTTCCAGCGCGGCAGCATGGCCAACCCCGCGTGGGAGCCGATCGTGTTCGCGATGGAAAAAGGTGATATCCGCGGACCGGTGAACGGTCCCACCGGGCTGCACGTCTTCCTGGTCAGCGAGATCAAGCGCTCGGATCTGAAGCCATTCGCCGACATGAAGGAGCAGCTATCGCGCGAGCTCCGGCGGCGCGAGATGGACAAGCAGACCCAGACCTGGGTCGAAGAGCTGCGCAAGAAGGCCTACATCGACATCAAGCTGCAGTAGCGGCGCCGATCACGCCGCTGCCGCGTACCCGCACATCAGGTAGGTGCGGAACGCCGGTTCGGATCCATGCTTCCAGGGTGGATCCCCGGCGCCTCGCGATGTTTCCGTGCTGCAGCGCTTCGCGTGAAGGGCACCCAGCGCGGGATACAATAGAAGGGCGTACTATCAAGGACACTTGGGGGAACTGTGCCCGACAACCGCCGTATCCTGACTCGTCACGTCGTCTCGCTTCCAGCAACGCTCACGGTCGATGGAACACCAAGCGAATGCACGATGTTGAACCTGTCGCCGGGCGGAGCGCTCGTTCGCGTCGAAGCCAAGTTCGCGATGGGACAGCGCGTCCAGATCGCGTTTCACGTGCCGACGCTGGTCGACGCGATCCAGGTCGGATGCACCGTGAGGTGGTCCAATGTCGAGGGGCTCGGCGTCCAGTTCGACGGTCTCCGGGCGCGTGAAGTATGGGCCCTCAACGAGTACTTCAAGCAATCGCCGTCGTAGCGAGCGTCGCGACGGTGCCCGCCGCGGCGGCGCCTCGCGAGCGCGTCGCGCTGGTCGATCTGAGCCCGGACGCGGCGCCGGCCGATGCACGCGAGCGCCTCGCCGCGGCGATCGCGGCCGCGGGGTTCGAGCCGCTGGCCGGTGACGGGCTCGACGTCGCGCTCGCCGGTGGGGAGGTCGATCGCGACGCCGGGGAGCTCGCCACCGCGATGACCGCCGCGGCCCGCGCGTTCGGCGAGCTGCGCTGCAGCGAGGTCGTGCCCGCCGCGAAGCAGGCGATCGGGATCGCCGCCGCGCGCCAGGCCGCCGGCCGCCCGGCCCCCGAGCTGGCGCGGGCGTGGACGTACCTGCTGCTCTGCGCCGATCGCGAAAGCCAGCTCGACGCCGCGCTGGTCGCGGCCAGCCGGCTGCGCGTGCTCGGCGGCTCGCCGGACGTGCCCGCGGCCGTGTGGACGAAGTATCCCGAGGTCGATGCGGTCGCCAACCGCGAGCTCGTCGACGTCGACATCGCGACCGACGTCGCCGGCGCGGCGATCTGGATCGACTTCCACCGCGCCGGCGTCTCCCCGCTGCACGTCGCGCTGCCCGCGGGCGAGCACGTGATCGCCGCCGCCGGCGATGGCAAGCGCGGCTGGGCCGCCGGGACCGCGGTGCGCACGCAGCGGTCGGTGCGCGTGCCGCTCGCCGACCAGGCCGGGCGGTGGAGCGAGGTCGCGCGCCGGGTCGCCGGCTGGAACGGCGCGCCGCCCCCGGCGACCGAGCTGGCGTGGCTGTTCGCGCGGATCGACGCCCGCGTCGCGGTGATCCGGCGCGGCGACGCGATCGAGGCGTGGGGGCAGGTCGGCCGATCGGAGCTGCCGCACCGGCTCGGCGGCGCCACCGGCAGCGGACAGGTTCGCGACATCGAACGCGTGCTCGGCGCCATCGCCGACCGGGTGCGCAGCTGGGACGACCATGCACCAGATCCCGATCAGCCGCTGCTCACCGAATCGACGACGTCCCGCGGCCGCACGGACCTTGCGGAGCGACCTACCAAGTGGTGGGTCTACGCGGCGATCGCGGGGGCCGCGGCGGTCGGCGCGACGATCCTCGTGGTGCACGAGGCTGGCAGCGATCGCCAGCGCGTGGAGCTGCACTACCCATGACCCTGGCCATGACCCTGGCCATGACCCTGGCCATGACCCTGGCCATGACCCGGGTCGCGCCGCGGTGCTCGTGACGGCGGTCCGCGGGATCGCGCTCGCGGTCGCGATCGTGTTGGCGGTCGGCGCCGGATCGGCCGCCGCGGCGCCGCGGCTCGCGCCGGCCGCGCGCGCCGGCCGGATCCAGGTCGTCGCCGAGCCCGGCCTCGATGCGCTCGCCGGACAGCTCGCTTCCAGCGCCGAGGCCGAGCTCGGCCGGATCGCCGCGGACCTGCCCGACCTGCCGACGCCGGGCGCGATCGAGATCCGCCTCGTGAACGACGCCGCGGACCTGGCGAGCGTCGCGCCCGCGGGCCGCGGCGCCCCGGCGTGGGCGATCGGCGTGGCGTATCCCGATCTCGGCGTGGTCAGCGTGGCGACCCGCCGGGGCGCAGAGCTCGCCGATCCGCAGGCGACGCTGCGCCACGAGCTCGCGCACATCGCGCTCGGCGTGGCGCTGGGCGAGCACGCGCCGCACTGGCTGCACGAGGGCTTCGCCTACCAGCACGCCGGCGAGTGGTCGTGGGATCGCGCCGAGACCCTGGCCGGCATGGCGTGGACCCGCAGCATCATCCCGCTCGGCGAACTCGACCAGACGTTCCCCGATGGCGAGCAGCCCGCGCACCGCGCCTACGCCGAGAGCTACGACTTCGTCGGTTACCTCTCGCGGCGCGGCCGCTGGGAGGATCCGAGCGACGATGGCGATCGCTGGCCGTTTCGCCGGTTCCTGCGCGACGTCGGCCGCGGCAGCGATCTCGACTCCGCCGCCGTGCGCGCGTTCGGCAAGCCGATGCGCCTCCTGTTCGAGGAGTGGCGCGCCGATCTCAGCAGCCGCTACACGCTGATGCCGATCGGCCTGTTCGGCCTGCTGCTGTGGGTCCTGTGCGCCGTCCTGCTCGCCCTGGCGTGGTGGCGCAGGCGGCAGCAGAATCGCCGGCGGCTCGCGCAGTGGGAGCTCGACGAGCATCGCCGGCAGGATCCCGAGCCCAACGTGCCGGTCTTCATCCCGCCGTACGTGCCGTGGCCCGGCGAGGATCCGCTCGGCGCCGAGCCCGACGACGACGAGCCGCCGCACGACCCGCGCCGGACGAACTGACGACACCTCCGCGCGACTCGCGTGGCGGCCGACCGTACAACGCTTCCGCGTGATAGGCACTCTCGATTCCGGAGGAGCGCGCCGATCCTCGGCGAC
>Ga0302323_100005376_pt1 | contig 10488 bp, 9 predicted proteins | sample Fen_T0_3_FD_201950 | JGI IMG/M metagenome (GOLD analysis project Ga0302323, IMG submission 201950) | Peat permafrost microbial communities from Stordalen Mire near Abisko, Sweden - Fen_T0_3 | ecosystem: Environmental > Terrestrial > Soil > Wetlands > Permafrost | place: Sweden: Abisko... | reverse complement strand
GGCTGTGGCTTTGCATGACTTGTGCATGCAGTATAACAGGCTAATTTCAAAAGCTTAGTTTGCGCGCAGGGCGCGAATACGCTAAAATTCGCCCTCGCGCTAAGTGCGTAAAATAAAGGCGGTTAGCTCAGTTGGTTAGAGCGCTTGGTCGACATCCAAGAGGTCACCAGTTCGAATCTGGTACTGCCTACCACGATACTTTTAGTATTCTTACTTTCTGAGAATATGCCCCAAAGCCCCGCCAACAGCCGGGCTTTTCTGCTTCTAGTTTCTCTGTAGTCCTTAAACCCTATAGTTTTTGATGACTTTTTATCGGATTTCTCAGTCGATGACTTTTGCAGTCCTCATGCTTTACAGGTTGAAACCAAGCAGAGCTTTTTGCTCATTCCAATTGTTGGGCAGTACGCGAAACTGTTTGAGGTATTTGAGGTTGAGATGAGTCGGCTGCGTGCCCTTTAGGATAGCGCGCATAATTTCAGGGGCAAGAAATGCTTTGTTGATGGTGCGGGTGACGTGGGTTGGATCTACTTTCTCAGCATCAGCAATTTCTCTGATGCTTTTTACTTTGCCCGAGGTAATTAATGATAACCACTGATAGGCTTTTGAAATGTAAGTAATCATATTTTGGTCTTTAAGATTCTGACGTCTATTTTGATCGGTAATGATTAAACGTATTTGATGACCACATCGTTTTAACTCGGTCTTAGTCTTTACTTGTATCAGTCCGTTACTATTATTCATTAATGCTGAAGCTTTAATGGATAACTCTATATATTCATGACTGACTACTACACACTCTACTATTTTGCGGAATAGCTGATATTGCATTGATTTGTTCTCAAGATCAGTGGCAAGTTGATTTCCTTTTGCAATCAAGTTCTGAATTTGCTCTGGTTCCGGATTGAACTCATGAATGAGCACTTCAGTATTCGTTAGCCAATCGCAGAGCTGATTGACCACTAAGGTTTCTAATTCTTGAGCAGGGATTCTAATACCATTAGGTACGACTTCTTTTAATTCATTAATCAGCTTCTGGGAAATATAGTATCTAAAGCGCTTGGATTGTTTCTGGCTATTTGAGGGACATAACCCGAGTCCTTCGCCATCAAATAGAATACCCACAAGTAAACTGTCGGATGGGCTTCTAATGCGTTTTTCATATAACTCTTTATGGTTATGGATTTTAGCCTGGACGGCATTCCATAAATCTATATCAATTATTGCCAGATGTTGACCTGTATAAATTTTGCCAAAGTGCGGAATTTTGCCGATATAAAGTGGATTGGTCAGAATTTGATATAGGTTGCCGCGGCTAATGGGTACTCCCCCATACACTTTTCCTGATAGTCGCACTCGTTCAGGTGCCACAATTCCAGTTCTGTCGAGTGCTAGTTTAAGTTTTTTAATTCCCTTGGTTTCTAGATATCGTTGATAGATGAATCGAATCAGATTTGCATGTTCTTCATGAATCAGTAAAGTACGCTCATGACCTATATAACCAATGGGCGGTGTACCGCCCATCCATAAACCTTTTTGTTTAGACGCTGCAATCTTGTCTCGAATACGTTCACCGGTGACTTCACGCTCAAATTGCGCAAAGGAAAGTAATACATTGAGTGTTAGGCGTCCCATTGAGCTGGTCGTATTAAACTGCTGTGTCACCGACACAAAGGATATACCCTTAGCATCAAACTGCTCTACGATCTTGGCAAAGTCAGCTAAAGACCTAGTCAGCCGGTCTACTTTATATACGACCACCACATTGACCTTCTTCTGATCAATATCTGCCAGCAATTGCTTAAGGGCAGGGCGTTCTATATTGCCACCGGAATAACCGCCATCGTCATACAGGGTTGGAATAACTTTCCAGCCTTCATGTTGCTGACTTAAGATAAACGCTTCACAGGCTTCGCGTTGGGCATCCAATGAGTTAAAACCTTGTTCAAGTCCTTCCTCTGAAGATTTACGCGTATAGATGGCACAGCGTAAGGTGACTTTACTCATTTCTTTAGTCCAAAGAACACAGGGCCTGACCATGGTGTGCCGGTTATGGCTCTGGCAATTGAAGATAAACTCTTCCAATGCTGTTCTCTGTATTGGTAACCATCGGTTAAAACAGTGACTTGATGTGTTTCCCCTTGCCAGACCCGGATTAAACGCGTGCCAATGTGAGCACGCTCCTTGGCAGAGGAAGATTCTCCCAGTAATTGACGTCGCTCTGCAGCGGTCAAGCCGCCGTGTTTCAGCGCTTGCTGTTGCCAGGTGATGGCTTTATCCAGGAAGCTGGTATGACAACCCGTCGGGGCGGGGCGGCCAAAGGTTTTTTGCCATTCTATAAGTAAAGTATTTTTACTTGGGACTACATTTTTTGAAACTTGCATATGGCGCTCCTGTGTTGGCTGCTACGATCATTCGTAGTAGTCATAGTAACGCTCTTATGCGAGAGAGTATCAAGTCTTATTGTTGATTAAACTGGTAAATTGCTTACCAGAAAGCAGTCTGTGGTGAAGTGGAGTTTTCGGCCAAATGCGGTCATTTAATACTATTAGTTCGAGCCCAAGTAGAGGGGCCTAAAGGTAATAAAATAATGAATCGGTCAAAAATTGTCATTTAAGTTGCAGTGAAAGGGCAGTTGGCTTTTCATCAGAAAATGTAGCTACAGCCAAAGCGGCAATTCACAAGCCGACTATCAACAGTGAATTGGCCTACAAGTTTCATCCCATAGTTGTCTCTTGGCCACTATTTACACCACCACACTAAAACGAAGCACTTTTAACCCTATGTACGTTGCCGCACAGAATATCTTGCGAAAAATGAAGATTATTACATCTGAAATTCAAGGCAAACACTTAGATTTTATAAACTGTGTTTCTTACGATTAACCAGCTGATTTTTACTACTGGAATTATGCCAAATACATATTGGCGACGGCTAAATTTTGAATTATAAAGCATTTACAAAAACAATTTAGGAAATATATGACCCTATTTACTTTGGAGCACAGTAAGGCAACTTACCTAGCCGACTTTGCATTTTATACAACATCTGTTTTAATTTTAGCGGTCTATCTGCTAACTAAAGGTCTGCACAACCAAGCGCTAGAAATTACAACTTACATTTTAGTTGGACTCTTTGGGTGGACTGCTATCGAATATTTTTTTCATCGCTTCGTGCTACATGGCTTACAACCTTTTCAAAATTGGCATACAGAACATCACAAAAGGCCTAGTGCACTCATTTGCCTGCCAACAGCGCTAAGCGCTACGCTCATTGTAACTTTGGTCTTTCTCCCTGCCCTTTTATTCTGGGATGTATCGCGCGCTTGTTCTTTGACCTTGGGTGTATTAGCTGGATATTTAGCCTACACAATCATACATCACGCTACCCACCACTGGCACCCAAACAGCATGTGGTTTAAAAAGCGTAAGCGCTGGCATGCAATGCATCATCATGTTGAACAGAATGGTTACTATGGAGTCACCAGTTCATTTTGGGATATTGTATTTAACAGCAATCATTAATTTTGTTCAGTAAACCTAAGATCGCGAAAGTGCATTTACCAAGTAATAACATCTATAGCGCAACTTAATGGATTGGAAAAATCATGACCATGACAACGAATACGAATCAAAATTTGCAGTATCTATATCCTACAGAAACAAATTTGGCTCATAATATTTTGCAACAATTGTTTAAGCAATATGAGAACGCATTCACTATCAAGCTTTGGGATAACAGCTCGGTAGAAATAGGTCATGGAGTTCCCGCATTTAAGCTTAGCATACTGAATCCTGGCTTGTTATATGATTTAATTCTCATTCATGATCCCGTTCGTCTTGCAGAAGCATATTTTGATGGCGAAATTGAGGTGGAAGGCGACTTTAATGTTGCTATGGGATTGCGCTATTATTTTGAGAATTTACAACTTCCATTAAAAGAGAAGCTAAGCTTAGCACTTAGAGCATTAACTATTACAAAATTTAAATTATTGCGCTCAAAGCTAATTAACAAGTCAATTAACTTCCAACGTCAGAATGGTAAAGAATCAATCGCATTTCATTACGATATATCCAATGAATTTTACCAAATATGGCTAGATCAAAAAATGCTGTATTCCTGTGCGTATTTTGAAACTCCAGATCAGAGCCTAGATCAGGCACAGACCAATAAGCTTAATCATATCTGCCGTAAGCTACGACTGAGGCCAGGTGAGTCGTTGCTGGATGTAGGTTGTGGTTGGGGCGCGCTTGCCTGCTTTGCTGCAAAATATTACGGGGTCACAGCTTACGGTATAACATTGAGTCAGAATCAATATGAGTATGCCAATGAGGAAATTAGAAGACAGGGACTGGAAGGTCAGGTCGTAATCGAATTGCGGGACTACCGTGAACTTTCCAACTCGAAAAAGTATGACAAGATTTCCAGTATCGGCATGTTTGAGCATGTGGGTTTAAAAAACCTACCCGAATATTTTTCTACTATCCATGGATTGCTCAAACCAGGTGGACTATTTCTTAATCACGGCATCACCTCTGATGAACCAGGCTGGGATCACAGTGTTTCAACTCGATTCATTAATCGCCATATCTTCCCCGATGGAGAACTGGATACGATCAGCAATGTGCAAGGTTTAATGGAAGATGCAAAATTTGAAATATTTGATGTAGAAGGCTTGAGGCCGCATTATGCATTGACACTTCGTCATTGGATTAGTCGACTTGAATCAAGAAGTCAGGAAGTTATTCGTGCTGTAGGTGAGCGGACTTACCGTATCTGGCGACTTTATATGACTGGTAGTGCGCTACAGTTTGAGTTGGGAAGCACTGGTATATACCAGATATTGGCAGTTCGAAAGGAAACTGGCCTCCCTCATATTCCTCTAACAAGGCAAGATTTATACAGCAAATAATAAATAATTTAAACAAACAGATGCAGCAAAATTTTGCTGCATCTGAAGCTATATTGCACGCTAACAAGTTTTCAAAGGCATCGTCAAGTTAACTAAGGCCAGTTTAACTTAATTGAATTTCAAGGGTAAACTAGCCTTAGTTAAATAAAGGAACAACCATCTCGTGAAGCAAGAAAAGTCGTACGTGCTGGCAATAAATGGTGGCTCATCGAGTTTCAAGTTTACGTTGTATCGGGTGGGTGACTCACCGAGACGACGGCTGCATGGCAAAGTCGACCGCATTGGTATGCGCGGCACCACACTGACGTTTGACGACCTAGAGGGAAATCAGCATGTCGGCCGCATCATTGGCGACTTAGATCACTGGTCGGCCGCAAACTTTCTGATTGATTGGCTCGACCAACAAATCGGTCTTACTTCAATCGAGGCCGTAGGCCACCGTGTCGTCAACGGTGGCGCCCACCACAGCGAACCGCAACGCGTTACCCAGGAGTTGCTCGATGTGCTACGCCACATCAGCGCCTATGCGCCAGAGCATCTTCCTTCTGAGATTGCCGTGATCGATTTGTTTCGCAAGCGGGTTCCCGGTCTGCCGCAGGTAATATGCTTCGACACTGTCTTTCATCGCGATATGCCACGGGTTGCCAAGATATTACCCATTCCTCGGCGTTTCCAGACACAGGGCGTCGAGCGCTACGGTTTTCACGGCCTGTCTTATTCGTTCCTCATGGGAGAGTTGGCACGCGTGGCTGGTACCGAGGCGGCGCTGGGTAGAGTAATACTGGCACACCTTGGAAATGGAGCAAGTTTGGCTGCGGTTCGCGGTGGCAAAAGTATTGATACCAGTATGGGTTTTACGCCAGCGGCAGGCGTGCCGATGGGCACCCGCTCTGGCGATCTCGATCCAGGGCTGGTTTGGTATTTGGCGCAAGCTGAGCACATGACCGCGGAGCAGTTTCATCATATGGTCAATCATGAGTCGGGATTGCTCGGCGTATCAGAAACGAGTTCCGATCTGCGCGATCTGTTAGCTCTTGAAGTCGACGATGTTCGCGCCGCCGAAGCTGTTGCGCTGTTCTGCTACCAGGTAAAAAAATGCATCGGGGCATTTGCCGCCGCGCTCGGTGGGTTGGACACGCTCGTCTTTGCAGGGGGCATTGGTGAGAATGCCCCCGTGATTCGGGCGCGGATCTGCGATGGCCTGGAATTTATCGGGATCGAGATGGAGAAAAAACGGAATGTGATAAATGCCGGCGTGATTTCCACGAAGGCCAGTCGGGTCGTTGTACGCGTCATGCATACAGATGAAGAAATAATGATCGTAAAATCGGTCTGCCGTGTTTTGGGCCTTACAATTGGAAAGGAAAATGAACGTGGTCATGAAGATGAAGATGCCTAAGCTCACGGACAAATCTTTGTCACCTGATCTTCTGCTCAAGATGAACGCCTATTGGCGAGCTGCAAATTATCTGTCGGTCGGCCAGATTTATCTTTATGACAACCCTCTGTTGAAACGGCCATTGACGCTCGCGGATATCAAGCACATGCTGCTGGGGCACTGGGGTACGGCCCCTGGGCAGAACTTCATTTATGTACACCTGAACCGAGTTATCAAGAAATACGATTTAAATATGATTTACGTTTCCGGTCCTGGACATGGTGGATCGGCAGTTGTTGCCAATACCTATCTCGAAGGCACTTATAGTGAAATTTATCCCCATATCAGCCAGGATGAGGCCGGACTTCGGAAGTTGTTTATTCAATTCTCGTTTCCAGGCGGGATTCCCAGCCACGCATCGCCGGAAACACCGGGCTCGATCCATGAAGGTGGCGAACTTGGCTATTCGCTCAGCCATTCGTTCGGGGCGGTGTTCGACAGTCCCGATCTCGTTGTTGCATGCGTCGTCGGCGATGGTGAGGCGGAAACTGGACCGTTGGCCACGGCGTGGCACTCCAACAAGTTTCTTAATCCCGCCACCGATGGTGCGGTGCTACCAATCCTGCATCTTAACGGCTACAAGATTGCCAATCCGACCATCCTCGCCCGTATTCCCCGCGAAGAATTGGAACAGTTGTTCCGTGGTTATGGATGGACGCCTTATTTCGTCGAAGGTCACGAGCCCGATCTCATGCACGAGGCTATGGCTAAGACATTAGATCAGGCGGTGGAGGAGATCAAAAGGATCCAGCATGCAGCACGCGTTCTCGGGAACTCCACTCGTCCGTGCTGGCCGATGATCGTCCTTGTTTCACCCAAGGGCTGGACGGGGCCGAAGGTGGTCGATGGTTTGCAGGTTGAAGGCACATTCCGGTCGCACCAGGTACCCCTCTCTGACCCAGCCACTCATCTCGAGCATCTAAATCTGCTGGAAGATTGGCTAAGGAGCTACCGGTCAGCGGAACTCTTCGATGAGCAGGGTCGCCTGAAGCCGGAACTGGCCGAGCTCGCGCCAAAGGGCAAACGACGCATGGGGGCGAATCCCCACGCCAACGGCGGCATGTTGCTACGCGACTTGCATATGCCAGATTTTCGCGACTACGCGGAGGCTGTGCCGTTGCCGGGGGTGCGCGGTATCGGCGACACACGTGTGCTTGGACCTTTCCTTCGCGACATTGCTAAGGTGAACCAGAAGCAGCGGAATTTCCGGGTCTTTGGTCCTGACGAGACGCTTTCCAATGGACTGGCTGCCCTTTTTGAAACGACCGAACGCCAATGGGATGGTACAACTCTGCCCAATGATGAATTTCTAGCCGCTAGCGGGCAGGTGCTGGACTCGATGCTTAGCGAGCACCAATGCGAAGGCTGGTTAGAGGGTTATCTGCTCACTGGGCGGCATGGAGTCTTTAGCTGCTATGAGGCGTTCATTCACATTATTGATTCCATGTTCAATCAGCACGCCAAGTGGCTGAAGGTCACGTCTCAGCTGCCGTGGCGGCGGAAGATCGCCTCTTTGAACTACCTGCTAGCATCGCATGTCTGGCGTCAAGATCACAACGGTTTCACTCACCAAGATCCCGGTTTCATCGACCACGTTGTGAACAAGAAGGCCGATGTTGTGCGTGTTTATCTGCCGCCAGATGCCAACTGCCTGCTTTCAGTGATGGATCACTGTCTGCGCAGTCGCCATTATGTCAACGTCGTGATTGCGGGTAAACATCCGGCGCCACAATGGTTGACAATGGACGCCGCCGTCAAGCACTGTACCAAGGGTATCGGTATCTGGCAATGGGCCAGTAATGATCAGGGCCTTGCACCTGATGTTATCCTGGCCTGTTGTGGTGATGTGCCCACGTTAGAAACATTAGCCGCCGTCAGCATTATGCGCGAGCATCTGCCTGATCTTAAAATTCGTGTTGTTAACGTCGTTGACCTCATGAAACTGCAACCGCAGAGCGAGCACCCTCACGGTTTAAACGACACGGATTTTGACGAGATATTTACCAAGGACAAGCCAATCATCTTCGCGTTTCACGGTTATCCGACACTGATCCATCGGCTCACATATCGCCGCACTAACCACGACAATATCCACGTTCGCGGTTATAAGGAGGAGGGCACCATCACTACTCCATTTGATATGACGGTACTGAATGATATGGACCGTTACCACCTAGTGATGGATACCATCGACCGACTGCCACAGAGCGGTGATAAAGGCATTACCCTAAAACAACAGCTCAAGCACAAGCTGATTGAGCACAAGCAATACATCAACAAGCACGGTCAGGATATGCCGGAGATTAGTAACTGGAAGTGGAGCAGCTCCAAATGAATGTGCAAGCACTTATCCTCTAATCAGTCGGATGCTAGCGACAAGGGGCTGTTTGTAATGTAGTGCAACCTGCAACAAATGATTTTCTAAGCTGGGAATTCCTCAAACCGAGGAGGCACGGCGCTATGAGCTAAAGCTCGGTGTCAGTTAATACCAATGCATTGCGATTGAGGATATCGTGATTGTCAGATTCTTATGTCCTCATGTCTTTCCAAACGGCCGCTTAGGGTCGCGAGCCTCGATCTTTAACGACCGCTATTAAGCAATGCAATTTTTTATGTGCAAAAGACAGCTTTCAGGTACGCACTGTGCAAAGATGTATGAGCAACTACGGCTAAACCGGCCATTTAATCTACTTATTTATATGTGTTCTACCGAACAGACATTAATCTTAGCGATGACTAATATATGCGATGAGATAGTGAATATTTTTCATTATTTTGCCAAATCTATCATTAACAAGATTGAAGTAAGGAATAAAAATGATACGGAATCTATTTGAAGGTAATTGGAAACAATTAATAGCGAACTATATAAATCCGCCAGATAATTTACTAGATGGTCGGTTAGAAATGATTGAAATCAGAATAGACCAACGGACAAATAAAACACGAGAAAGACACGAAATTGCGATGAAAGGCGTGGAGCGAGAGTTGGCTCATTGGCGGGGAATGCAAAGAATTCAAGTTTCTGCTTCAAAGAAATAAAAACTCATTAAGTTATGGATTATTCAAGTATTTTTGTATTGATGGTGTCGTACACTTTAGTTTTTGCGGTAAACGATTACTTTGAAACTAAGCACGGCAACGAATATCAAGTTCTTAAGGAAAATATTGTGGCTAAGCACAACACAGATATCACAACATGTGGATCACACTCTACTAATGAATATGATCAATGTATTACAAAAGCTGAAATTACTAGAAATGCTTCCACGGTTGAGCTTTATGCAAAATATAATGAGTGCTCTATCTCTAAGGGGACTTGTCCTAAAATAGTTGAAACATCATTATGGCTATGAATACCTTCTTTTCGGCCATAAACGGAAAATCAGTACCAGCCTTTGCTAAATAAAAAAGCCGTTCCATAGCATTTGAGTACCTAGCCCCCGCTTAGGGCTTGAAAAATATAGACGGTCCCATCATCGGGGACACGGTCTGAGAGCGTTTGTTTATCAATCACCATAGTTTCATTGATACTCAGATTCACATGCCTACGTAGCGCACCCTGTTCATCGAGCACGTAATCGGTAAAACCTGGCGCAATTTCATTAATTGCGCACAAAATTTCGGCGACCGAGCCAACCGGCACCGTAATCGTTCGGTTCTCTAGTATTGGAAAGTACCGGTAAAGATGCTGCGTCATTTTTACACTAGGCATGGTGTTTAGCCAAATCGCACTGAATAAATCGGCGGCAAATTGTTCGCAAGGCATTGCCATGTTTCGCCACGGTCTTCTGAAAGGTAAACATTTCCAGTCGAACTGCCAAAACATAAACAATCCCCAGCCACATCGAGACTATGCCTCAGGACAATATCATAGGCGTTATCTTGCGGCAGCCCTTTTCGAAAAGATTGCCATGACTGTCCGCCGTCGGTCGTCCGCGCAACAAACAAACCACCATCAATCGCCATACGTTCGGAATCCGCGCGTGCCGGCACAACCCACGCGGTACGCCCTTCATTCGCATCAACCGCGATTGGGAAACCAAAATGCACGCCGACATCGGGCATACTCACTTTATTCCAGCTTTGCGCACTGTCATTGCTGTAAAAAACACCACAGTGGTTTTGCTGCCAGAGATGG
>Ga0302323_100005375_pt1 | contig 10489 bp, 7 predicted proteins | sample Fen_T0_3_FD_201950 | JGI IMG/M metagenome (GOLD analysis project Ga0302323, IMG submission 201950) | Peat permafrost microbial communities from Stordalen Mire near Abisko, Sweden - Fen_T0_3 | ecosystem: Environmental > Terrestrial > Soil > Wetlands > Permafrost | place: Sweden: Abisko... | reverse complement strand
CAGGTTGGTGATCATGCGGTCGTCCGGATCGGGCTCGGAGAAGTAGCTGACCACCGCGGTATCGGCCTCGGGTCGGTCTGCGCGTAGGCGCTGGTGGCCGAACCACGAGAAGCGCAATTCGTCGAGGTCGGCGTGGGTGGTGCCCACGAACATGGTGCGTTTTTCTTCCACACCGACCTTCTCGGAAGCCGACAGAAAGGCCATTTCCAGCTCCCGGGTCATGCGCATGAGCGCCACCCGGATGGTGTGGGTTCGCTCCTGCGCGTCCTCCATGCGCTTCTTCACCCGCGCCGTCTGGCTGAAGGAGCCCCACAAGAGTGCGGTCACGATGGTCATGAGGGCCAGCGCCAGCATCACCTCGATCAGGGTGAAGCCGCTGGAGGAGGGCGGCGGCCGTCGAGTGAGCCAGCGCCGTCTCATCGGATGAGTCCCCCCGGTAATCCTGATGCCGGCTTGTTTCCGCTCAAGGTTCCCGTCGACCCGGGTGTCTTGCCGCCGGTTGGGGTTCCGGTCGCGCCGGTGGGCCCCTGCAATGCCATATCGAGCTTGGATGGGTCAGTGAGAAAGTTCACGACCGCGAAAGATTGCTCCGGCCGCCCGGGCTCGTTCCACTTGACCTTGACCGTCACGCGACGGACCGATTCCTCCAGACCGACGCGGATCGGTTCCATCAGCGTGGTCATGAAACTGCCCATGAATCCGGACAGGATCTCCATGGGGTTGGTGGACTGGGTCTGTTTTTGCGCCGTCTGTTCCGCCTGCTGGACCGCGCTGGCAGGCAACTTGACGCGCTCGACGGCGGCGTACCACTTGAAGTTGGGAAAGCCCTCCTCGGTGAAATCGCCGTCGTCCTCGCCCTCCATTTCGCTGAAACCCACTTCCAGAATGTTCTGCTCGAGCGACGAGATCTTGGTCCGGGCCAAGAAGGTCGCGGCGGTCACCATGCGGGAATGCTGGGTGGCGCGCACGTCGCCGGTCACCGTACGCGTGAGCACGACCAAGGCAATGGCCAGGATGGCGAGAGAAACCATCACTTCGAGCAGGGAGAAGCCAAGATCGTCCGATTGTTTCATGGGACGATCTCCTTGCCCTCGTCGTCGAATTGCTTCTCCAGGGGCGGCGGGACGTAGGAGTTCTTGATCTGCACGCGGCCGGTCAGGGGATGCACCACCAGGGAGTAGACCGTGTCTCCCTTCTTGTCGGTGAGGTGCACGATGGCGGCCTCGGTCATCCCGAGGGGGAAGAAGTAGATGAAGCCCCGCCCGGTTTCGAGCGGCTCGGCCAGTCGCGGGGTGTAGACGTCGGCGATCAGCGCGCCCTTGAGGTCGACCGGCTTCACCACCATTTCCTTGAAGGCGTCAAAACGCGCGCGTTTGGGGCGGAACGGCTCCGGCTTGTAGCGCGCCTGCATCGCCTCCAGACCCGCCTTCTCGTCACCGAGTTTCTTGGCGTCCTCGGCCTCCTTGGCGAGCTTGTCGGCCTCCTTCTTGCGCGACTCCTCGGTCTCGCGGCCGCCCGCCATGATGAAGCGGTCGTCGGAAACCTCGGCCCAGTAGCGGCTCTTGTCCATGTCCAACACCAGGCGATGGACCTTGCCTGTGGTCGAGGCGCGGTCGAAGAGATAGCGGACAGCGCCCGCCATCTTGGCAGCCGAGGAGCGGAGATCGCTCTTGGCCAAGGAGCGGAAACCCGCCCCGGCCGAGCCGACCAGCAGGGCGATGAGGGCCATCACGACCATCACCTCGATCAAGGTCAAGCCAGCGTCGGTGGGACGAGCCGGCGCGCGGGCTGCATATGTCCGTCGTCTGGTCACTACTCCGTGGCCTTGATGTCGTCGGCGGTGCCCTCGGTGCCATCAGGCCCCAGCGAGATCACGTCGATGCCATCGGTGTTGATCTGCCCCGGGCAGCGCAGGATGAAGTCCTTGTTCCAGGGGTCTTTCTGTCTTCGCGGCATGTACTTCTGCGCCACTAGATCATCCATGGTCTTGGGACACTCGTTGTTGTTGTCCATCATGTACTGCTGCGCCTTCTGCATGATCTCGTTGACCTGGATGCGGGCGGTCTTGACCTGGCCCTTCTTGAAGTAGTTGAACGCGCCCACGCCCACGGCCCCCATGATGAGGGCGATGAGCGCGAACACGATCATGATCTCCATCAGGGTCATGCCCAAGTCGCGGGACCGTTCGCGTGCCGGGGATGCGCGTCCGGCAACCTCCGTCGGGACTTCCTGTGCGTCTGTCATGGCTGTCTCCTTGTTGATAGGAACCGTGATCACTGAACCATCTGGCCCATGTCCATGATGGGAACCAAGATTGAGAAGATGATGAATCCGATACCCACGGCCATGATGAGGATCATGATCGGGGCCAGCAGCGAGGTCAGCCGACCCACTTCCATCTCCACATCGCGCTCGTAGGCGCCGGCCACGTTTTCCAGCATCGCTTCTAGCTGTCCGGAGCGCTCTCCCACCGCCACCATGTGGCACATCATGGAGGGGAATTGCCCCGACTTCTTCAGCGTCACGGCGATGGATTCGCCCTCCCGGATGGCCACGCGCGCATCTTCGATGACCTTCTCCAACACCGTGTTGTTGAGCACGCGCTTGACAATGTCCAGCGCGGTCAACACCGGCACGCCTGAGGACAGCATGGTGGCCAGGGTGCGCGCGAAGCGGGCCACCGCCAGCAGCCGGATGAGGCGCCCGACAATCAAAATGCGCAGCTTCACCCGGTCCATCAAGGCGCGGCCCTTGGGCTTGCGCGCCCAGCGTCGAAGCCAATAGATTGCCCCTATCAACAACGGCAGCACCAGCCACCAGTAGCTTCCCGCGATCGCCGCCGTGCCGATGAGGATCTGCGTGTTCCAGGGCAGGGCTTTGCCCGAATCGGCGAAGATGCCGGCGATGGGCGGCACCACCACCACCATGAGCACGGTCATGACGGCGGTGCCGACGAAGGCCATCAGGATGGGATAGGCCATCGCGCTCGTCACCTTGGAGCGCAGCTCGTGTTGCGCGTCGAGGAAGTCGGCCATGCGGGCCAGCACGGCATCCAGGTTGCCGGCACTTTCGCCCGAACGGACCATGTTGACGTAGAGTTCGGGGAACACGGCGCCGTGCTCGGCCATGGCATCGGCCAGCGAGCTGCCCTCGTTCACCTTCTGGCGTATGCCGGCCAGGATCATCTGTAGCTTGCGGTGATCCGACTGCTCGGCCAGGGCTCCGAGCGCCTCGGCCAGGGGAATCCCCGCGTGCAACAAGGTCGCGAGCTGGCGAGTGAAGATCGCCACATCCTGCGCGCGCACGCGCTCGAACCAGCGCTTGATGTCGACCTCGCGACGCAGGCCCTTGCCCCCGCTGGCCGAGCCAGCCACCGCCTGCTTGGTCTGCTTGCCCGCCACCACCTCGTGCAACTCAGTGATAAAGACGCTTTCCTTGCGCAGGGTCTGGCGCAGCGCCTTGGGACCGTCCGCCTCACGGTTGCCGGCAGCCGGCTTGCCGGTGGCGTTGATGCCTTTCCATGCGTAGAGCGGCACGTTCGGGCTCCCTCGTCCTAGTTCGCGTCTCCGGTGGTGATCATGAGCACCTCGGCTGGGCTGGTCATGCCGGCCAGCACCTTCTGCGCGCCGTCCTCGCGCAACGTGCGCATACCGCCGCTCGCGATGGCCGCGCGCTTGATGGCGCCGGCGTCGGCGTTCTTGATGGCGAGCTGGCGGGTCTCCTCATCCACCATCAGAAGCTCGTAGATCGCGGTGCGGCCCTTGTATCCGGCGTTCAGGCAATTCATGCAGCCTCCCTCATGCGCCCGGTAAAGCATGCCGGGTGGAGGCGGCACACCCTCGCCCTTGAAGCGCACGCGGCGGGCCTGGCCGGCAAAAAAGCGGGCCGGGTCAAGCCCCAGGCTGAGCAAGTCTTCCTCGCTGGGCCGGTAGGCCTCGCAGCAATCGAGGCACAGACGACGCACCAGACGCTGGGCCAGCAGGGCCATCAGCGACGAGGCCACCAGGAACGGCTGCACACCCAGATCTACCAAACGGGTGATCCCGCCGGCGGCGTCGTTGGTGTGGATGGTGGACAACACCAGGTGGCCGGTCAGTGAGGCCTGGATGGCGATCTCGGCGGTCTCCAAGTCGCGGATTTCTCCCACCATGATCACGTCGGGATCGTGGCGCAAGAACGAGCGCAAACCGTTGGCGAAAGTGAGATCGATTTTCTCGTTCACCGCCACCTGCGAAATGCCGTCGAGCTGGTATTCGACCGGATCCTCAATGGTCAGGATGTTGAGATCGGGTGAGTTGATCTTGGCCAGGCAGGCATAGAGCGTGGTGGTCTTGCCCGAGCCGGTGGGCCCTGTCACCAACATGATGCCGTGCGGGCGGTGGATAATGTCGTCCATCTGGCGCAGGTGATCGTCGCCAAACCCGATGTCGGCCAGATCGTGCAGCACGTTCTCGCGATCGAGCAGACGAATCGTGATGCGTTCGCCCCCCTTGACCGTGGGTGCGGTGGCCACGCGCATGTCGATGTCCTTGCCCGCGATCTTGCGCCGGATGCGACCGTCCTGTGGCAGGCGCTTCTCCGCGATGTTGAGTCCGGCCATGATCTTCACACGCGAGATGATCGAGGGAATGAACTGGCGGGCTGCCCGTCGAGTTTCATACAGCACACCATCGATGCGATAGCGGACGATGACGTCCTTCTCGCCCGGCTCGATGTGGATGTCGCTGGCCCGCTCCTTGACCGCGTTGAACATCAGTGCGTTGACCCAGCGGATGATGGGCGCCTCGTCGTTGACGTCGAGGATGTCCACCAATTCCTCGGCCGCACCCATCTCGTCCTCGCCTTCGCCTTCGCCCAGGGTGCCCGCGTCCTGCCTGCGGCCGTAGACCTGGTTGGCGGCGTCCAGGATCTTGTTGCTGGGGACCAGCAGGGGAGCAAGGTCGCCGCCCACCACGCCGCGCAGGTCGTCCAACCCGCCCACGTCGAGTGGGTCGGCGGTGGCCACCGTGACAATGGTTCCGTCCCTCTTGATCGGCAACAAGCGGTGCTGTTTGGCGAACGCGATAGGCACCAGGATGGCCAGGTCGGCGTCGATCTGTTTGACGTCCAAATCGGCCGCAAATGGAATTCCCAGCTGGGTGCCGAGCGCGCGCAGCACGTCCTCCTCGGTCACGGCGCGCGCTTTCTGCAAGACTTCGCCAATTCGACCACCCTCGCTGACCTGCTGGACAAGGGCTTGCTCCACCGCCTCGCTGGTGACGGCCCCTGCCTCAAGCAGGATCTCGCCGAGTCGCTTTCCCGCCATGCCTATTCCTTGGCCGGCGTGGTAGCCGGCTTGGAGCCCCCTGGTGGGGCGGGCTTGGCCGCCGGGGCTGCGGGCGCCGCCTTGCCTGCGGGCTTGGCAGCCGGGGACGCGGGCGCCGTCTTGCTCGCGGGCGCGGCGGCGGGGGCCGCCTTGGGCGTCTTGCTCGATGCCGCGGCGGTCGTCTTGCGCAGGCGTTTGCCCGCCGTCTTGCGCGGCGCCGGGCTCGGGGCGGGTGTCAGCCTCTCCTCCGCGGGCGGCTCTTCATCCATGTCGTCGACCGGTGTGGCCGGGCGGTTCTCTTCCACCTCGGGCATCGGTGCGGGCGGACCGTTGGCCGCAGTCGGTTCGATGGGCGTCGTGTCCGGCTCCGCGTCTCGGGTTCGGATCTCGCGCAACTCCCGCTCCTCATCCTCCATATCCCGCACGGTTTTGTTGATCTCTTCCAGCATTCCGCGCTTGCGCCGGAAATCCAGATCCTTATCCAGCGATACGCGGTCCTCCAGTGAGCTGTAGCGCTCGATGAACTCGCGTCGCTCGCGCATTTTCTTGTCAGCCACCCGGCGCAGGTCCGAGAGGTCGGAGATCACATAGGGCGTGAGCGCGATGATGATGTTCGTCTTTTTCAGATTCTTCTGTGTGCTGCGGAAGAAGAACCCGATGACCGGAATGTCGCCCAAGATCGGGACTTTGGTCACCGTCTCGCTCGCCCGATCGCTCATCAGACCGCCAATCACTACGGTCTGCTGGTCGCGCGCCACCACCGTGGTCTTGGTCGACCGCTTGGATGTGGCCGGTCCCAGGTTGTTGTAGTTCGGCGACTCGACGTCAGAGACCTCCTGTTCCACGTCCAACCGGATCACGTTGTGTTCGTTCACGCTGGGCAAGAGCTTGAGCTTGAGTGCCACGTCTTGGCGGTTGACCGAGAGGTACGGGGTGTAACCGCCCGCACCGCCAATCGCGCTGCCCATCATGGCGCCCGGGAAGGGCAGGTTCTCGCCAACCGTGATCTCCCCCTCTTGATTGTTCATGATGAGGAGGTGCGGGTTGGAGAGCACATTGACGTCGTTGTTGGTCTGCAGAAGCTGCAGGAAGACGCCGAACGAGGGTATGTTCACATTGAGGACGCCAAACAGCTTAGTCTGCGCCGGGTCGATAGCCGGCCCGAACAGCGCCGCGCTCAGGCCCCCCATGTTGTTGAGCAGGGTCTTGGGATCAAAGGCGGCGCCCAGTGTCTTGTTCGCGTTGAATCCACCCAGCAGCAGGCTTTGCTGTCCGGCGATGTCCTGCCCCTTGCCGGCATGGTACGAGACACCGACATCACGGGACTTGTCGGTGGTGACCTCGAGGATGAGGGCCTCGATGAACACCTGCTTGCGGGGCGCATCCAGCTTCTCGATCACGCGGCGTAGCGCCTGGAAATCCTTGAACGACGACATGACCAGCAGCGAGTTGGTGGGCGCGTCGAACGTGATGCGCACGTCGCCCTCGAACATGAGAGCGCTCTTGTTGTCCTGGCCTTGCGCCGGGGTGGCGGCAGTGGGGGCTGCGGCGCTTCCTCGACGCCGGATGCCGGTGCCAAGAGAGCCCACCACCTGCACGCCGGTGATGGCGCTCAATGTGGCCGCCAACTCATCGCAGTTCGCGTTGGCGCAGTTGTAGATGTGGAAGCGGACCTCGGCTCCCCCGCGCACCGATTCCTCGGGTGAGACGTCCAACTTTCGGACCAGAACCACCAGCCACTCGTAGGCGCGCTGGTTGGCCACGATGATCAGGCTGTTGGACCTCTCGTCGGGGACGATCTTGGTGATGGTCATCTCGGTCGACAGATCACCGGGCGGGCCGGGCTGCGGTTTGGGCGGGGCGGGGGGCGGCGATCCGGGCTGGCGCCGCTGGCCGGAACCCAATTGCTGAACCGGCATGATCTCCGCGATACGGCCGGCCATGTCGATAGCCGAAGTGTTCTTGATCCGGATCATCCAGATCTTGTCGCGGTTGGCCGAAGGGGTGTCGAACTGCTTGATGATGGACACCAGGCGGTCGATGTTTTCCGCCTGGTCACTGATGATGAGCGACGACCGGTACGAGATGATGTCGCCCGTCTCGCTCTTGAGGCGGTTGAGCACAGCATTGGTAAGATCGTTGGTATCCAGATACGCCACGCGCACCAGCTTGGTGACGTAGCGCTTGTCGTGGGGCACGCGCTCGTTGGCGCCCACGAAGGGCAGGGTGGTGAAGCGCGCCCGGGATGATTCGACGATGCGCAGGAACTTGCCCGAAGGCTCGACCGTCAAGCCCACGGATTCCAATGCGGCGTAGAACAAACGATAGGCTTCCTCGGGCGTGATGAGCTGGGGCGCGATGACCGTCACCTTCTTGCCCTGCAACGGGATGGACACCAAGAATTGCGAGCAGGTGATACTTGAGATCCAGCCGATGAGATCGATGACCTCGGTTTCCGGCTTGAGGTTCAGCTTCACGATGCGTTTGCCGGGCGGGAGTTTCTTGCATGAGTTGAACTCCTTCTCGCCCGGCAACTCGACCACGCCGGGTGCGCCCGGCTTGGCGGCGCCCGCGGCCGGCGCAGGTGCCGGAGCAGGCGGAGGCGGTGCCGGGGTCGCAGGCGGCGCGCCTGGTCGGGCCGGGATGCGCGGCAGGAGTCGCGACGGCCGTAGCGGGGCAAGGGGAGGCGTGGCAGCCGCCGGCGCCTGTGCGTACGCCCACGGTGCTGCCGCGAGCGATGCCACCAGGTAGGCGACAAGAGCGACGACGCTGGTGCGAGCCAGCGCGCCGCCGCGGCGTCCAACCATGGCCCCGGCGAGCGTCGCACCTTCGCCAGCGTATGTGTTTCCAGTATTCTCTTTCATCGGATTGTGTAGTCCTTTGTGATTTTCTTGCCGTTGCTCTCCATGCCCAGGGACAGGTGGCTGGCCGACTTGAGCTTGGCGTAGACCTCGAGGGCCTTTTCGGGACTGGTGATCTCGAGGCCGTTGATGGACGAGATCACGTCTCCGTTGACCATCCCAATCTTGGCGAACGGCCCGTCGGGCTTGACCGCGTAGAGGCGGAAGCCGGCTGCCTTGCCGTCGCGCATTTCGGGTACGATGCGCGCCGAGCGCGAGAGCAGCGACATGTTGCCCAGCACGGACTCCAGCGTGTTGCGCTGGATCTCGTAGGAGTTTTCGCCGGTCTTCTTGATGCCTTTGTCCATCTCGACCGAGAGAATATCGGTTCCGCCGGCCGCCGAGGCCGCAGGAGGTGGCGTGGGTGGCGCGGGCTTCTCGACCAGGTCCAGAAACTCGGTCTTACCAGCGTTGTCGAGATAGATGCGGGTCTCCTGGATCTCGATGACCGTCGCCCCGTGAACCTTGCCGCCTACTGGAAAGGGCCCCGTGGACTTGATCTCGGTGTCACGGATGACGGCGATCGACCACTTGATGCCGTTGGGCGGCGGCGCATACATGATGGCTAGCAGCGCGAGAGGAAGCGCGGTCTTGGCCGGTTCTGCGCTGGGGTCGATGACCCCGCCATCAGGATGGGGCTCGTCGATGATAGGCGGACAGGTCGAACAGAAGATGTTGCGCTTGAGTATTCCTTCCGGGTCCTTGCTGCTGCCAGCGGTCGTGGGCTCGGGCCTGCGCGGCTTGCTGGCCGGCGGTGGCGGGGCAGGTATCGACGCAACCACCTTCGATTCGACCGCACTCGATGCCGCGTTGCCGAGAAAAGTCGCGCACAGGGCGACGACGGCCAGGTCGAGGGCCCAGAGGTATTTTCTTAGCAGAGTCTCCACGGCTGACTTGGTTGCAAAAGCAACACCGGGGCCAGCCGGGCCGTTAAGAAACCTTAATGGATCAAAGTAGTTACGGTTGAAGACCGTTCACTTCGCCTGCCAATTTGGCAAGGTATTTCAGGAGAGAGGGCAGACGGGGCACGCGCTAGCCTGGACAGTTGCCAGTGGTTGAGAACACAGAGGGGAGCGGGGAGGACACAGAGAAGGTTTAGGTGCGGTCGGACGACTTCTTGACGTGCCATCGTTTCGACGGAATCGTCCCGGCGTGCAGGTCGATCCAGTCCTCCCTACGTGGCGTCCGGCTTTGTGACCTCTCCTCTCATCTCCGTGTTCTCAGCCGCCGTCGCTTCTTTGTCCTGTCCAGCGTCTTCAGTCGGTGTCCCTTCCTTTTCCTCCTCCAGGCGTCGGTAGATGGTACGGGTCGCAATCCCCAGCAGCTGTGCGCACAGGCGCTTGTCGCCTCCCACGTGGCCCAGGGTCGCATGGATCACGCGTCGTTCGATTTCCCCGAGTGGGGTCCCAATGGCGAATGTGATACTTCTTCCGTCGCTGGCATGACCCTGGCCGGTGCGCACCTCGACGGGAAGATCGTCAAGTTCCACGGCGGTCCCGCGTGACAGGACCACTGCGCGCTCGATCGTGTTCTCCAACTCGCGTACGTTGCCCGGCCAGTCGTAGCGCACCAGCGCCTCGGCCGCGGGCCGGGCGAAGCCCGCCAGATGGCGGTCGTTCCGCTCTCCAAAGAAACGCAGGAAGTGCTCGGCCAGAAGAGGGATGTCGTCGCGCCGCTCGCGCAGGGGCGGCACGCGCAAGGCTATCACGTTGAGCCGGTAGTAAAGATCCTCCCGGAAACGACCCTCCCGGACCGCGCCGCGGAGATCCTGGTTGGTGGCAGCGACCAAGCGCAAGTCCACCTTGGTCGCCCGGCCGCCCAAACGCTCCACCTCGCCTTCCTGCAACACCCGTAGCAACTTGACCTGCACGTGGGTGGGAATCTCGCCAATCTCGTCGAGAAAGAGCGTGCCGCCGTCAGCCTGCAGAAAGCGGCCGTCGTGACGCTGGATGGCCCCCGTGAACGCCCCGCGTTCGTAGCCGAACAGCTCGGCTTCGAGAATTGTCTCGGGCAGTGCTGCGCAGTTGACGGGAACGAAGGGACCCGATGCGCGCGGCGAAGCCGCGTGGATGGCCCGCGCCAGCAATTCCTTTCCAGTTCCCGATTCGCCCAACAGCAACACGGTGGCCATCGACGGCGCCGCCTGCATCACCGTCTCCATGGTTCGGCGCCAAGGCAGCGACTGGCCTATCAGGGTCTTCTGCCGTTCGGCGGCCAACTGGGCGCGCAATGATCGGTTTTCCTGCAGGAGGTTGCGCTTCTCCAGCGCCTTGCTGACTGCACG
>Ga0302323_100005372_pt1 | contig 10491 bp, 7 predicted proteins | sample Fen_T0_3_FD_201950 | JGI IMG/M metagenome (GOLD analysis project Ga0302323, IMG submission 201950) | Peat permafrost microbial communities from Stordalen Mire near Abisko, Sweden - Fen_T0_3 | ecosystem: Environmental > Terrestrial > Soil > Wetlands > Permafrost | place: Sweden: Abisko... | reverse complement strand
CGGCGCTGGGCGCGCTGGCCTGGCCCTGGGCGGTCTGCTCCCGCCAGCGGTAGCCCATGCCGTACACGGTGTCGACCGCGTCAAAAGCGGCGTCGACGGCGATGAACTTCTTGCGGATCCGCTTGATGTGGGAAGTGATGGTGCCGTCGTCGACCACGATCTTGGCGTCGCCCATCAGCTGGTCGCGGTTCTTCACGTGGCCGGGGAACTTGGCGAGGGCGTGGACCATCCAGAATTCGGTGAGGGTGAGGTCGACAATGCGGTCGTTCCAGGTGGCCAGAAACCGCTTCATGTCGAGCTTGAGCTCGCCGCGCTCGATGATCTCCTCGGCGGCCGCCGGGGTGGCGGCCAGTTCGGCGCGGCGGAACAGGGCGGCGATGCGCGCCAGCAGGTGCGGTAGCGAGACGTCCTTGGTCAGGTAGTCGTCGGCGCCCAGGCGCAGGCCGGAGACGATGTCGAAGTCGCTGTCGCGGGCGGTCAGGAAAATGATCGGCAGGTTGGCCGACAGGGCGCGCAGCTCGCGGCACAGGGTGAAGCCGCCTTCCGGCTCGCTGCCCAGACCGATGTCGATCAGGGCCAGCTCCGGCAGGCGCAGCTTGAAGGCGTTCGAGGCTTCCGGGCGGCTGGCGTAGGTGGCGACCTCGTAGCCGTGCTTCTTGATCGCATCGGCGTAGTTGGCGCGGATCGCGGGGTCGTCTTCGATCAGGGCAATGCGTTTGGCCATGGTGGGCACCGTCAGTTCCGTGGGTTCTTCTGTGAGTGCTGCTTGGCGGCTCCGCAGGGGCGGGGCCTGTTTGATGGCCAAATATACCCGATGCGGGCAACTCCGGGCCGGGACTGCGCAAAAGTCATATTGTTGCCACTTTTGGTCGCCACAAGGTCGTTTTGCCTCTATACCATGGGCATGCCTCAGGATTGAAATAGAACCACCGCGGCACACCCAGGAGATCAGCCATGAATACCGAACCTAGCAACCCCGGCGAGACTATGGACCTCGCCGGCGACATGTTCCAGACCGTCGGCCTGGCGGCGGCGGCCGGCATAGTCGCGGCGCTCGTGTCCGGCTTCGTGGTGGTGATGATCGCGCTGGCGGCGGGTTAGCCGGCGCCGCAAGGAAGCATGGGCCGGTCCGGGTTGCGGATTGGCCGGTCCCGCCCGGGCGCTCCGGGCTGGTGGCTGGGGAAGACGGACGATCCCCTTACTCGTCCGGCGTGGCGGCGTTCTGCGGATGCCGTCTTGCCCCCAGCCCCTGGCCCAGAGCGCCTGGGTGTTTTGAAAAAGCCAATTGAAACTCCTGATCGCGCAAGACCTGATCCTTTACGGCTCGCACCTGGTCTGGATCTATCTGGCCTGGGCGATCTGGCGCTGGCGCAAGGCGCGCCAGAGCGGCATGCTGGCCTGGCGCCTGGCTCTGGCGGCGCTGTTCTGCTGGATGCGCTTTGCCGAGCCGCAATGGATCGTCGAGCGCGAAACCACCCTCGCTCCGGCTACCGGCACCCGCATCGCATTGATCTCCGACACCCACCTGGGTGCCTACAAGGGCGCGGCCTTTGCCGGGCGCCTGGCGCAGCAGATCAACGCCCTGCATCCCGATTGCGTGCTGATCGCCGGCGATTTCCTGTATGCACCCGACCGGCCGCTGGCCGAATTGTTTGCCGGCTTCAATGCCTTGCATGGCCGGGTGTACGCGGTGCTGGGCAATCACGACAGTCATGAACTGGGCTGGCTCCATGGTGGCGACGTCGAGCGCAAGGCGATCAGTGCAGCCCTGGCCCAGGCCGGCGTGGAGCTGATTGAAGACCGCGTGGTGGACTGCGGCAAGGTCAAGGTCGCCGGAATCGGCGACCGCTGGAGCGGCAAGGAGGACTTTCGCGCCGCCCTGGCCTACCGCGGCGCGCAGCCCCTGGTGCTGGTCACCCACAACCCGGACACCGCCTACTCGGTGCCCAAGAGCCTCACGCGCCTGCTGCTGGCCGGGCACACCCACGGCGGGCAGATCCGCCTGCCGCTGGTCTATCCCTACGTGATTCCGGTCAAGGGGCCGTTTGACCGTGGCTTGCTGGGCGCCGTGCAGTGGAGCGAAGACCCTGCGGGACGGCCTGATGTGTTCGTCACCAGCGGTGTCGGCGAGATCGGCTTGCCGATGCGCCTGCTCAACCCGCCGGCCATCGATCTGCTCAACCTCTAGGCAGGCGCTGCAGGCACCATCGCAGCCAGGCCGCTGCCGCCTCGCCCAGCCCGGCGGGGAGGGCATCGGCCAGGTGGATCAACTGCGATCCAGGATGCCGATATTGTCGTACAGCCGGCGCAGCAGGCCGCGCAGCTTGCCGGCCTCCTCCTCGGAAATGCCGGACAAGGCAACCCGCTCATAGAGCTGGGCGATCGGGATGATCTTCTCGGTCAGTGCCACGCCCTCCACCGTCAGGCTGACCGCGATCGCCCGTGCGTCTTCCGTGGAGCGGTCGCGCTGCGCCAGGCCGCGCTTGATCAGGCCATCCACCACGCGTGACAGCGTGGAGGGGTCGCCCGAGGTATGGCCGGCCAGGTCGGAAAGGCGCTGGTGGGCGCGGAAGTGCAGTGCCACGCAGACCCGCCACTCGTTCAGGGTCAGCTTGTAGGGCCGCAGTTCCTTGCTGAAGGTGCCGCCCATTTTTTCGCCGGCGCGCGCCAGCAGGTAGGGGATGGCGTCGTCGAGCTTGTGCGGGATGCGCGAGGGGGCAGCGGCCCCACCAGCCTTCGGGCGGACTGCACGCGGCGAGCCCGGTCCGGTCCGGCTTGGTCCGGCCGCTGCACTCCGGGTTGCCGGGCGCGCGGGCGCTTTTTTTGTGCTGTTCGGAGTCTTGCTCACGGAATATCTTGAAATATTGCGATGCAAAATGGAATTATTTGCATTTGCAAGTAATCCTGCCTTATATTTGTTTGCATTCGGCACTAATTATAAGCCCCGCCGGGGGCGATCCAGCAAAGGCGCAGACCCATGAATGCACCCACCGAAAGCGTGTTCGGCACCTTCCATAGAGATTTCGCCGACGCCCCCGGCCGCAGCTCCCCGGTTGCCGGCGCTCCGATTATCGACGAACTGATCGCCCGCGCGCGCGCCATCGCCATCACCCTGCGCGAGAACGCCCGCCAGACCGAAATCGACCGCCGGGTCTCGGAGGCGATGACCGCGCAGTTCCGCGCGGCGGGCTTTTTCCGCCTGATGCAGCCGGCCCGCTTTGGCGGCTACGAATACGGCTTTTCCGCCTTCATCGACGTGATCAGCGAACTGGGCCGCGGCTGTGCCTCCTCCGCCTGGGGCTGCTCCCTCGGCGCGATCCACCAATGGATGCTCGGCACCTTTCCGCTCGAAGCGCAGGAGGATGTCTGGGGCAGCGACCCGAACGCCATCATGTGCGGCTCCTACGCGCCCGCGGTCAAGGCCGAGCAGGCCGATGGCGGTTTCATGGTGCAGGGCAAGTGGCACTGGGCTTCCAATGTCGATAATTCGCAGTGGGCGTTGATCGGCGTGATGTTTCCGCCGGATGATGAGACCCCGCAGGCGCACGCGGGCTTTCTGCTGGTGCCGCGCAAGGACTGGACCATCGAGGACAATTGGTACGTCGCCGGGCAGTCCGGCACCGGCTCAAAAACGGTCGTGATAGACGAGCCCACTTTCATCCCCGCGCACCGCCGCATCACCTTTGCCGCGCTTTCCTCGCACAACCCGCCGGGGGCGGCGGTCAACACCAACCCGATCTACCGGATTCCGTTCCTCTCTGCCGTGCCGGTCTGCCTGGTGTCGCCTATCCTGGGCGCGGCGCAGGGCGCGATCGACGCCTTCATCGAGATGGCCGCCTCGCGGGTCACGCGCGGTGCGGTGGCCGGCGGCGGCAATCGCCTGTGCGATTTCTTCCCGGTGCAGTCGCGCCTGGCCGAGGCCACCGCCCAACTCGATGCCGCCAGGCTGCTGATCTACCGCGACACCGCGCAGGTCGAGCGCCAGGTCGCCGCCGGCCAGCCGTTCAGCCTCGATCAGCGCATCCGCAACCGGCGCGACCACGCGTTTGCCGCGCGCCTGGCGCGCGACGCGGTCGACGGGGTGTTTTCCTGCGTGGGTGGCAATGGCCTGGCGCTGGACCAGCCGATCCAGCGCATGTGGCGCGATTCGAACGCGATCGCCCGGCACATCAGCCTGAACTGGGACGCGGTCGGCTCGATGTGCGGCCAGTTCCTGCTCGGGCTCGAGCCCAAGGGCCAGTACTGAAGCGGGGCGGGCATGTTGTCGTGGATCTTGCTGGACACCCAGGCCGGGCTGGCGCTGGATGCGGATGCGGGGTGAGCTGGCGGACTGCGAATGCAGCGCCTGCTCACGCAGCCACGAAGGCGGCCACACGATCCCGGCCGGGCGCGTCGAGCATTTCGCAGCGGAAGATCGGGAGCCACTGCGGTTTCACGCATGCAGGTTGGGCAGCCTGGCGGAACTGATGCTGGCATAGCTGCACGTTTTTTCTTCAAACCATAACCATAAACATTGTTGATTCCCAAGGAGACAAAATTGCAATTGACCACCATGCTAGGTGCCTGCGCCGCCGCCGCGCTGGCGTTGCTGACGGGCACTTCCCTGGCCCAAGGTAATTCCGCGGCGTGGCCGCAAAAGCCGGTGCGCTTCATCGTTCCCTTCCCGGCCGGTTCCGGCACGGACGTCATGGTGCGCGTACTCGGCGCCAAGCTCACCGAGAAATGGGGCCAGGCGGTGGTGGTGGACAACCGCCCGGGCGCCTCCGGCGCCATCGGCATGCAGGCACTGCTTAACTCCCCGACCGACGGCTACACCTTTGCCTTCGCGCAGGGCTCGGCGATCTCGGTGGCGCCTTCCACCATCAAGAGCGCGAACTATGAATACAGCCGCGACTTCGCGCCGGTGGGCCTGGTCGCCACCTCGCCCTTCCTGATCTCGGTGGCCGGCGACGCGCCCTACAAAACGCTGGATGACCTGGTGCGCGCCGCGCGCGCCAAGCCGCAGTCGGTGGAAATCGCCGACAACGGCCGCGCCACCCTGCCGCACCTGGCCGCGGCGTTGCTGGGCTCGAGCGCCGGGGTAGAGTTTCTGCACGTGCACTACCAGGGCGGCGCGCAGGCCATGCAGGCCACCTTCGCCGGTGAAACCAAGGCGCAGATCGAACCGCTGATGACCATCTTCGGGATGGTGCAGAGCGGCCGCATGCGGGTCCTGGCGTCGATGAGCGATCGCGTCGAGCCGGGCCTGGAGAACTACCCCCTGGTCAGCAAGACCTTCCCCGGTGTCAGCGGGCAGGGCTGGTTCGCCGTGCTCGCCAAGAAAGGCGTGGACCCGGAGATTCTGCAAAAGGCCAACACCGATCTGAATGAGGCCCTGGCACGGCCCGACGTGATTGCCAAGTACCGCGAATTCGCCGCCTACCCGCGTCCCGGCACGCCCGCCGATCTCTCCCGGTATGTGGCCGAAGACCTGAAAAAGTGGAGCGCCGTCATCGAGCGCCTCGGCATCAAGCCGGAATGACCAGCATTACCCCTGCAACGGATCAACCCATCAATCACCCATAGCGGAGCACAGCATGCAAGGAAAAATCGGCCTCGAAGAGCACTTCGCCATCGAAGAAACCATCGAAGACTCGAACGGCTTTCTGGCCCCCGCGGTCTGGGGCGAGTTGCGCGCGCGCCTGCTCGACATGCAGGACAACCGCCTGCGCCAGATGGATGCGCACGGCATGGAAATGATGCTGCTGTCGCTCAACGCACCGACGGTGCAGGCGATCTGGGACGTCAAGCGGGCCAACGAGATTGCGATGCGGGCCAACGATTTCCTGGCTGAAGAAGTGGCCAAGCGGCCGACCCGCTTCCAGGGCCTGGCGGCGCTGCCGCTGCAGGACGCCGACCTCGCCGCGCGCGAACTCGAGCGCTGCATCAAGGACCTGAAGTTCAAGGGCGCGCTGGTGAACGGCTTTTCGCAGGCGGGCAAGGAAGACAACGTCCTTTACTACGACCTGCCGCAATACCGTAGCTTCTGGTCGGTGGTCGACAAGCTCGACGTGCCGTTCTACCTGCACCCGCGCAACCCGATCGCCGCCTGGGCGCAGATCTACAACGGCCACCCCTGGCTGATGGGCCCGACCTGGGCCTTCGGCCAGGAGACCGCGGTGCACGCCCTGCGCCTGATGGCCTGCGGCCTGTTCGACCAGTTCCCGAAACTGCAGATCGTCCTCGGCCACATGGGCGAGGGCCTGCCCTACAGCATGTGGCGCATCGACCACCGCAACGGCTGGGTCAAGTCACCGCCCGCCTACCCGGCCAAGCGCAAGCTGGCGGAGTACTTCCAGGAAAACTTCCATCTCACCACCTCGGGCAACTTCCGCACCCAGACCCTGATCGACGCGATACTCGAAATCGGCGCCGACCGCATCATGTTCTCCACCGACTGGCCGTTCGAAAATGTCGACCACGCGGCGGACTGGTTCGACGCCGCCAGCATCAGCGAAGCGGATCGCATCAAGATCGGCAGGACCAACGCCGCCAGGCTGTTCAAGCTGGATCTGCCGGGCTGAGCCTGAAGTCGGGTGGGGCGCTCACGTTAGCGCCCGCCCGCCGGCGCCACCACACCCGCGATGATTGGCGCCGAGTTGCGCCGGCGCGCGGCCCGGGTCGATCTGGTCCGGGATGAAGCTGCCCTTATGTGCGACATCCCACGCATGCGGCTCTGGATTTGGTCCACAATATGCTTGCCCGCATATGCAGGGGAGCAGGCATATGCGGCTTGACTATCGACCGCGGTGGCAGTGGCGCCTAGAGGTGGCAGGTGATGAAATTCCGCTGGAAGCGTTGGGCGCTGGGTGGCGCAGGCTTGCTGGCCGCGTATGCGGCCGTCGGCTTTGGCCTGGTCCCGCTGATCGTCAGGAACCAGGTGCCCAAGCTGGCCGCCGGGCTGGAGCGGCGCGCCGACATCGGCGAGGTGAAGTTCAACCCCTTCAGCCTGCGCCTCGAAGCCCATGATGTGCGGCTCACCGAGCAGGGCGGGGCGCCGATTGCCGGTGTCGCCGCGCTGGTCGTCGACCTGGACTGGAACTCGCTGTGGCGCCGCGCCTGGAGTTTTGCGGAAATCCGCATCACGGCGCCCAGCGCCTCCCTGACGGTGACGCCGGACGGCAAGTCCAACCTTGCCGATCTGCTGGCCAGCATAGAGAAAAAGCAACAGCCGCGTGATCCATCGGTGTCCGGGAAATTACCGCGCCTGGTGGTCGAATCCCTGGTGCTGGAGCAGGGCAAGGTGGAGGTGCGCGATCAGCAGGCCGGCTATGCCAACACCGTGACGCCGATCGATGTCGCGCTGGAGAAATTCAGCACCCTGCCGGACCACACCGGCCCCTATAGCTTCAGCGCCGACTCGGCGCGCGGCGGCAAGGTGCGCTGGAAGGGCGAAGCCTCGGTCAACCCGATCAGCGGCAGCGGCGAACTGGTGCTGGAGAACGGCTCGCTGCCGGAGCTGGCGGTCTACCTCAAGTCCTACGCCAAGGTGGCGGTGGCGGCGGGGCGGCTGGCGATGGTCTTGCCCTACCGCTTCTCCTATATCGGCGGCAAGCTCGAAGCCAGCGTGAACGGCGGCAAGATCGCCCTGACCGACCTGGCCATGAGTCGTGAGGGTAACAAGGATTCCTTTGCCACCCTGACCCGCATGGCCATCAGCGGCATCAATGCGGACCTGGCGCGGCGCGACGCGACAGTCGGCGAAGTCAGCGTCGCCGGGGGCACGCTGAGCATACGCCGCGACTCCAAAGGGGAGATTGATCTGGTCAACCTGATGGCAACCAGCCCGGCCCAGGCAGCCACTTCAGGCGCCGCAGTGGTGGTGCGCGACTGGAAGCTGGGCATCAAGCAGGTCGCCTTCAGCGACGTGACTCTGGGCATGGTCGACGAGACCGTCACCCCGCCATTGCAGGTGGCGGCCGACAAGCTGCAATTGCATCTGCACCTGGCAGCCGAGCAAAAGGGCGCGCTGACCCAGGTGACGGTGGGCGATGCGAAGTTTTCCCTGAGCAATCTGGCCTTGACCAGCGGCGGCCAGGCGCTGCTCAAGGTCGGGCAAGTGGGGTTCGACGACGGCATGGTGGACCTGGCGGCGCGCCGCGCCTCCGTGGGCCGGGCGTACGTCGATGGCGGCCAGGTCAAGCTGCAGCGCGACCGTGCCGGGCAGATCAACCTGCTGCGCGCCCTACCCAAGGCGATGGCGGCGCAAGCCGGCGAGAAAGGCAGCCCCGCGCAGCCGGCGGCGGAACCCTGGAACGTTGTGGTGAAGTTGGCGGAGCTGGGGAAATTCGCCGCGGATGTCGAGGATCAGGGGGCCGGCATTACCTTGCACGCCCAGGACATAGCCGCCAAGGTCGAGAACGCGAGCAATGACCTCAAGCAGCCGGTCAAGTTCAGCGCCGGCTTGAAGCTGCGCGAGGGCGGCCAATTGTCCGCTCTGGGCAGCGTGGTGCCGGCCGGCGCGGTGCTGCAGGCGGACGTGAAGGTGCAGCAACTGGCCCTGGCCCCGGCCCAGCCGCTGCTCGCCAAATATGTGCGCCTCAAGCTCGCCGGTGGCAATCTCTCCACGCAGGGCCGGCTGACGATGGGTGCCCAGGCCGGTGCCAAGGCGTCGGCGTTGCGCTATGCGGGCGCCTTCAACGTGGCCGGCCTGGTGCTCAACGAGGAGGATGGCGACTTGTTCGCGGCCTGGAAAAATGTCAGCGCGGACAAGCTCGCCCTGTCGCTCGCGCCCAATTCGCTCCAAATACCGGAATTGCGGATCGTCGAGCCCGACGCCAAGTTGCTGATCGAAAACGACCACACCTTCAATGCCTCGCGCCTGCTGGTGCAGCCGGCTGGCGCCGCCAGTTCCTCGGCCAAGGTCACGGCACCGGCCCCGACAGCGGCTGCCGCCACTGCCGATCCCTTCCCGGTACGGATTGCGCGGGTACGGGTGGAGAACGGCAAGCTGGACTTCACCGACCTGTCGCTGCGCCCGCAGTTCGGCGCCAAGATCCACGAGTTGAACGGCGTGGTCACGGGGCTGGCCTCGAACCGCGATGCGCGTGCCCAGGTCGAGCTCGATGGCCGGGTCGACGAGTTCGGCCTGGCGCGCATCCGCGGCGAGCTCAACCCCTTCGCGCCGCGCGACAACACCGATGTCAACGTGGTGTTCAAGAACGTCGACATGGTCTCGGCCTCACCCTACACCATGAAATTCGCCGGCTACAAGATCGCCGAGGGCAAGATCTCGCTGGACCTCAAATACAAGGTGCGCAACAACAAGCTGGAGGGCGATAATCATATCGTCATCGACAAGCTCACCCTGGGCGAGCGGGTCGACAGCCCGGATGCGCTCAAGCTGCCGCTGGAACTGGCGATCGCGATCCTGAAAGACAGCGACGGCCGCATCGACCTGGGCCTGCCGGTGTCCGGCGACATGAGCGATCCGCAATTCAGCTACGGCTCGGTGATCGTCAAGGCGATCGGCAGCATCCTGGGCAGGATAGTGACCGCGCCGTTCCGCGCCCTGGCCGGCCTGTTCGGCGGCAGCGGCGGCGGCGAAAAGCTGGAGTCCATCGATTTCGATCCGGGCAGCGACAAGCTGTTGCCGCCCGAGCGTGAAAAGATCAAGCAGATCGCGCAGGTCCTGGCCAAGCGCCCCCAGCTCAAGCTGGTCGCCCCCGGACAGTTCAGCGAGTCGGCCGATGGCGCCGCGCTGCGCACGCGCGCCGTGCGCGTCGAGATCGCCGCGCGCGCGGGCATCAAGCTGGCGCCCGGCGAGGAGCCTGGCCCGCTGGACATCCAGGGCCGCGCGGTGCGCAGCGCGATGCGCGACCTGTACGCCGAGCGTTTCGGCAAGGCGGAGCTCGACAAACTCAAGGCCGAAGCGGAGCGTGGCGGTCCCGCGCCTGCCGTGGCGGCCGAGGGCAAGGATACGGTCCAGGGAGTGGCCGGCGGCAAGGGCGAGGCCAGCGGTGTAGCGCGGGAAGCGGGCAAGGACAGCGCCCCGGCCGTGCCGGACGCGGCGCAAGCCAGGTTGCCGATGTGGCAGCGGATGGGCAAGCTGATCCAGGGCGAGCCCGAGGTGGCGGACGCTACGGCGTTCTACCGCAAGCTGCTCGATCGTCTCAATCAGAACCAGACCCTGCCGGCCGATGCGCTGGGCCAGCTGGGCACCCGGCGCGCCGCCGTGGTTGTGGCCGCACTGGCCGAGGCGGGTGTCGATGCCACGCGCCTGAGCGCCGGCGCTCCGGAAAAAGTGGCATCGGAGCCCGGCAAGCTGGTGCCGCTCAAGCTGGGCCTGGCGGCGAAATAGGGATCCGCCGACGTCATTCGGCCTTGGCGGATTTATACTCGCGCTCAGACATAAATCAGGAGCGGGCATGCGGTCATATCACGACATGGGCGGGCTCTCCGCCGGCAAGCTGGTGGCGCGCGAGCACGATTACGAGCCGTGGGAAAAGCGCG
>Ga0302323_100005370_pt1 | contig 10494 bp, 10 predicted proteins | sample Fen_T0_3_FD_201950 | JGI IMG/M metagenome (GOLD analysis project Ga0302323, IMG submission 201950) | Peat permafrost microbial communities from Stordalen Mire near Abisko, Sweden - Fen_T0_3 | ecosystem: Environmental > Terrestrial > Soil > Wetlands > Permafrost | place: Sweden: Abisko... | reverse complement strand
GCAGTTGCCGGTGACGGGGCTGGCCGTTCACGTAGGCGGTCAGGGTGTGGCCGGCGGGCGGTCCAGCGCGGATTCACGGTCACCCGAACCAGGCCCCGCTCGTCGTCCACCACCAGAGCCTGCATCACGTCGCGCCCCGCCGCCGGAGTTGCGGACGCTCAGGCATCCTCCTTCGCGACGAAGGCCCCGTGCCAGGTGTGGTACCAGACGGCACCGGTCGTGGCGTTCACCGACAGCATGCCCACCATGGCTCCGCCCGTGGCATCCGCCGTGTCGACCGTGTAGTAGCCGGGATACGCGTCGATCGATGCCACCGTCTCACCGCCGCGGTTGGCCTGCAGCCATTCGGCGGCCCGGGCCCTGGCCTGGTCGGCCGTGACGGACGCCGTCCGGGATCCGGTGTTCCACATCATTGCCGGTCCGGGTTCGGTCGTCACTGCACCGGTCGACGGGTCGACCAGCACCTCCGTGACCGGCGCTCCGGAGTCGTCCTTGAGCTCGACGTAGAAGTTCTGCCGGAACTGGACGATCTCCCCCGGGTGCAAGCCAGACGACGACGCCGCCTGCGCCGCCCGCGCCCGCGCTGCGCCGATCGAGGTCACCGCCTGACCGTCACCGGCCGGCCACACCCGACCCGACATCGTCCCGGCACCCGCGCCGCCCATCATGCCGCCGCCCCGACCGCGGTCGCCCATCATGCCGCCCCCTGGGCCACCGGCTCCGCTGACCGCCACGCCCGAACCACCCGAGAGCCGGTGGACGATCCAGGGCGCCGCGATCACCGACCCGAGCAGCACCACCACAGCCGTGACCAGGACCGTCACGACGGCCCACCTCGACCGGACCGGCGTCCCCGATCCGCCACCGTCCGGACGCATCGCCGTCGGCGCCACCGGACTCATCGCTGCCCACCGCGCGACCCGCGGGCGGCCGTCAGAGCGGCACGCTGCGCCTGGTAGGCCTCCGCGTCGATCTCCCCGCGGGCGAAACGGCGATCGAGGATGTCCTCCGGGCCGTCCGCGTCCCGGCCCGCACCGTCGCGGCGTGCCGGCAGCAAACGCACCACCGCCCAGATGATCACCCCGAGCAGGGCCAACCAGAACAGACCCATGAGCATCCACGCGCCGTAGCCCATGCCCCCGCCGTACCAGCTCATCATCGAAGCTCACCTCTCCAGGGCGGACACACCGTCCACCCGACCCCTCCAGCATCAACTGCCCACCCGAAGTTCGACCGCACCGGAAGGTAGAGATCTGACGAAGATCCACGCGGCGATGCCGCGGATCGGCCGACGGCGAGCTACGACGAATCACCTGGTCGGCCGGCCCGCGCCGCGGACCGAGGAGACGACCTCCAGGATCGCCTGGGTGGTGCCGGCGGCGGCCTTCTCGTCCGCGACCAGCATCTCGTGGGTGGCCCCGGCGACGACCCGGTGCACGCTGTCGGGCGACAGGGCGGCCAGGCGGTCCTGCTTCGCCGACCACGCGGAGTCGCTCCCGCTGCCTGCGGTCAGGACGACCAACGGCTTGCCGGCGAAGTCCCGAAGCTCCGCAGCCTGCTGCATGGAGGTGTTCGCCTGGACGTACTCGTCGATCGTGCTGCGCAGGTTGTCCGGGGTCGCGATGCTGGCGCGGGCCTCGTCCCGGGACCCCGGCGGCAGGCTGCCGACGTCGAACCGGGCGTACAGGCGGCCCAGACCGAGCCGTGCCGACGCCGAGACCAGTGCAGAAGCGCGACCCAGGACGTCGGGCCTGCCGCCGTCGGCGGGCTGGACTGCCCCCGGTGCCGCCGGCTTCGGTGCGGTGGAGTCCAGCAGCACCATCCCGGCGACCTCGTCGGGGTAGCGGGCGGCGAAGGTGAGCACGTAGAGGCCGCCGAAGGAATGGCCCGCCAGCACGTACGGGCCCGGAACGTGGCCGCGGTGCAGCAGCGTGTGGAGATCGGTGGCGATCTGCGCGCCGTCCTGGGGCGTGTCCGCGGGCTCGCTCCAGCCGCGACCGGCGCGGTCGTAGGCGCACACCCGGGTGTCACGGGCCACGGCCGGCGTGATCCACCCGAGGTTGGCGGACATCTCCCCTGCGCCCGGTTCGAGCACCACGGTGGGGCTGCCGGAGCCGATGCAGTTCAGGTGCAGGCGGTGCCCACCGACGTCGATCAGTTGGCCGGGCATCGGGTGCGCCGCGGCGTCCGCCGCTGCGCCCACGGTCTGGTAGCCGCCGCCGATCGCGGCCAGGGCCAGCATCGTGATCACCGGGTGGAGCAGCCAGCGTCCGCCGCGGCTGTGCAACTGCCGACGGACGCGGACGATCATCCAGATCACCAGCGTGAGCAGGGCGGGCGGCCACACCCAGTCGAGCACCCCGTGCACCGAGGAGCCGAACCCGACCAGGAGGACGCCGCCCAGTCCCATGAACACGGCCGGAGCAACGGCCCAGCGCTGGGGCTGATCGGTGAACCGCACCGAGAGCACGGCCAGCATCGCCCAACCCAGCGCGAACCCGCACAGCACCGCACCGGTGAGGGCGCTCTCCCGCGCCGGGACGAACGGGGCGGCGACGAGCAGCAGCGCAGCGACGAGCCCGGTGGCCAGCGACCCGGCCACGATCCGCCCGACGGGTCCCCTCGGCCGGGGATCAGGACCGGTCAGCGGTCCGCTCGAGCCGGTCGACGGTGCGGTGGCCGGGGGTGCTGTGGGTCGTGGCGCCGTCCCTGGTGAGTGAGGCTGACTGATCATGATGTCCTGGGCTCCCTGGTCGTCTGCCGGGTGGTGCGGCTGATACCTCCACCGTCGCCGTCACGCCGCGGCGTCGCCCCGGTGAAATGACCAGGGTTGCCGGCATCAGGGATGGACCTGCCGCCACCGGGGCCTCTGCGCGAGGTCGGCGCAGATCAGCCGCGGAGCCGGGTCAGCCGAGGTCGAGCCGGGCCAGCTCACCGCGGGAGGTGACGCCGGCCTTGGCGAAGATGTTCCGCAGGTGGAAGGCCACGGTGCGGTGCGATACCCAGCACTGGGCGGCGATGTCCTTGTTGGACAGGCCCTGGCCGACCAGTTCGGCGATCTGCCGTTCCATCGGGGTGAGCCGGAGCAGGGTCGAGGGGTCGCGCTTGCGGGCGGTCTCCCCGGAGGCGCGCAACTCCTGGGCCGCGCGGGCGGCCAAGGGCTGCGCGCCCAGGTCCTCGAAGGTCTCGAGCGCGGCCCGTAGGTGGGTGCGGGCGTCGACCCGGCGCTGCGATCGGCGCAGGAACTCGCCGTACGCGAGGTGGGTCCGCGCCCGGTCGTAGGGGTGGGTGCCGGCTGGGGCGTGGTGAGCCAGGGCGCTCTCGAAGAGCCCGGGCGCGTACTCAGGTTCGGCGAGCAGGGCGCGGCCGTGGTCGACGACGGCCAGTACCCACGACCAGCGGGTGCCTTCGGCAAAGGCGGCGAGCTGGTCCACCCACTGCAGGGCCTGCTCCTGATCGCCGCCTCGGACGGCGGCCTCGATCCGGTCGAGGGCGGCCATCCGGCTCAGCGTGGGCAGCCGGATACTGCCGAGATGGTGCAGCGCGCCCCGGGTGTCGCCGTCGTGAAGGGCGCGGGTGCCTTGCGCCCAGCGCCGCAGGTCGTGGACAGGGTCGGCGAGCACGCCGAGCGGGTGTCGGGCCGCCGCGTCGAGGTCGGACAGCAACCGGTCGTACTCGTCGACCGGCCGGCCCTGGCGGGCGGCGAGCAGCGTGAGCAGCCCCAGCGGGACGGCGCCGAGCGGGCGTTGCGCGGCGCTGATGCTGAGCGAGAGCGCTTCCTCGGCTGAACCGCGCAGGGCGGTCCACTGGCCGGTGGCGAGTTGGGTGAAGCCGAGCCGGGGCAGCGCGTAGAGCACGAGCATGTGGGCACCGGCGTCCCTGGCGCCGGTGAGCATCTGCGTGAAGCACCGCCGGTGGGCCTCGACGTCACCCAGGTGCAGGGCGGTGTTGCCGAGGTGGGCCAGGACGTCGGGGTCGCAGACGGCCTCGCCGGCGTCCAGTGCGGCATGCAGGGACACCAGGCTCGCCGACCAGTCCCCGTCGGACGCCTGGGTCAAGCTGAGCAACAGGTGCCCGAGGCATCGGGTCTGTCGAGCATCACTGCTGAGGGCGGCACCTGCGAGCGAGGTGACGTCGACGGTGGTGCCGCTGTCGGCGCCGTAGGTGCCGATCAGTGCTGCGGCGACGGCCAGCTCGAGGGCGCGGGTCGGGTCGTCGGCCGCGACGGCCCGGGCGGCGGAGGTGAAGATGCGGTGCGCGTCGACGGCGGACCCCACGTTGACCTCGATCCGGCCGCGGAGGCGGTCGATGTCGGCGCGCAGGATCCGGTCGTCGGCGTGCTCCCGCGCCGCCGCGACGAGGCGACGGGCCGGTGCGGTCCCGCCGGCGGCCCAGGCGTTGCGAGCGGCACCGAACAGACGTACTGCGCGCGGTGCGTCGGCGGCCGTCAGCTCGGCGGCGCGCTCGTACGCCGCGGCCGCGGCGGCGTACCCGCCGCGCCGTTCGGCCCGCGCCCCGGCCGCGTCGAGGCCGGCGACGACGGTCTCGTCGGGGGTGTCGACGGACGCCGCCCGGTGCCAGGCATACCGGTCCGGGTCGTCCTGGGCGTCGGTGGCATCAGCCAGCGCCCGGTGCGCCTGACGGCGTTCCCTCCTCGTGGCGGCCTGGTAGACCGCGGACCGCACGAGCGGATGCCGCACCCGCACGGTGTCGCCGTCCACCAGGAGCAGCCCGGAGCGCTCCGCCGCCTCCAGGGCGTCGGTGTCGGCGTCCAGGAGCGCGGCAGCCCGACGCACCGTCGCGACCCGCCCGGAGTCGTCGGCGGCCGCGACCAGCAGGAGGGTCTGCACCGGAACCGGCAACCGTCGGCACCGGTCCAGGAAGACCCGCTCCATGCCGGAGGTCACGGGCATCCGGGCGGGCAGCGGTGCGGCGCCCGCGAGCTGCTCACCGCTGAGCGTGGTGGGCAGCTCGACGAGGGCGAGCGGGTTACCGACGGCCTGGGCGATCAGCCGGTCCGCGACCTCGTCGGGCATGGTGCCCCCGACTCTCGCGGTGAGCAGCTCCCGGGCCGCAGCGCCGGTCAGCGGACCGAGCGCCACCGCCGGGACGCCGTCGGGTGAGAAGGTGCGGCCCTCGCCGTCCCGGGCGGCGAACACGACGGCGACCCGGTCGGCGCCCAGCCGCCGCGAGGCGACGAGCACCGCGTCGGCGGTGGCCTGGTCGAGCCACTGCGCATCGTCGACGACGCACAGCACGGGCGCGTCCTCGGCCGCCTCGGTGAGCATCGACAACGTCGCCAACGCCACCAGGAACGGCTGCACACTGTCAGCGTCCTCCTGGCCGAACGCGGCCCGCAGCGAGCGAGCCTGCGGTGCCGGCAGCCGCTCGAGCAGGCCGAGGACCGGACGCAGCAGCCGGTGCAGCGCGGCGAACGCCAGCGGCGCCTCGGACTCGACGCCCTGCGTGCGCAGGACCCGCACGTGACTGCCGGCCTGCGCGACGAGGTCCTCGAGCAGGGCCGACTTGCCCACCCCGGGCTCCCCGTGCAGCAGCAGAGTCCCGGCCCGGCCAGCCCGTGCGCCGTCGAGCAGGCCGACCAGACGCGCCCGTTCGGCGTCCCTCCCGTGCAGCACGCGCGTGACGATACGCCCGGCCCGCTCACCAGAGCTCCCCTTGGGCGAACCCCGGCGCTTTCACCGGGGCGAACGTCGCGTGGTGCCACCACCGTGAGCTGGGGGGCGCAGCAGCGCCGTCCCGGAGCGACCCCGTCGCCGCACCCGCTGGAGACCCTCATGCGCGTCACACCGACCGACCCGCCCACCGACCCGCCGACCGACCTCGGCACCCACCCATGGGTGGAACGCACCGGCGGGCTGCTCACCGCCGCCGAACGGCGCAGCCTGGTTCGGCCGCTGGCGAGCACCCTGGCGTTCAACGCCGCAGGTCGGATCTCGATGCTCCTGCGGGTCAACTCAGGGCGTGGAGCACCGGTCACGCGAGACCGGCGACCGGTCCCCGACTCGGCCCTGACCCGCGCCGCCGAGACCCTGGCCCGGCGCCGGCTGAGCCCGGCGCTGCTGAACCACTCCTACCGGACCTACGCGTTCGGGGCGGCCCTGGGCGCGCTGGAGAACGTGGACGTGGACCGGGAACTGCTGTACGCGGCAGCACTGCTGCACGACGTCGGCCTCGCCACGCCGGTGCCGCGGGTCGACTTCACCAGGGCCAGTGCCCGGGCCGCCGGAGAGGTGGCCGAGGAGGTCGGCCTCTCCACCGCCGCCACGGACACGATCCGGACCGCCATCACCCTGCACCACAGCCCCGGCGTGGCGCTCGCCCACGGCCCGGTCGCGTACCTGCTGTCGGCCGGTGCAGGGCTGGACGTCGTCGGGCTGCGGTCCTGGCAACTGCCCCCCGCCGTCCTCACCGCGGTCACGTCGACGTATCCGCGGCTCGGGTTCAAGCACGAGTTCACCGCCGCGTTCCGGGCCGAGGCCGCCCAGGTGCCAGCCGGTCGCGCCGCGTTCCTGCGCCGGTACGGCGCCTTCGACCTGGCCGTCAAGCTCGCCCCGTTCCGCGGTTGACCTCCACCCTTCAGCAGCCGAGCGCCCAGCGCGGACCCGGAGATCGTCGACGGGTTCCCCACCGCCGTCGCGGCCCACCTGCACCACTGAGCCACTCGCGCGACGCCGTCACCGGCCGCGCCCGGTGGCGGCACTGGCACGGGCGTGGCCTCCGGGGGTCACCCCGCCGAGCGCTGTCCCGGACGGCGCCAGTTGACCTCGACCGCCTCCCGGGCTCCGAACCGGGCCAGGTCGGCGCCGATGACCGCCTGGATGCGCCGTAGGCCGGCGTCATCGGCGGCCTCGACGCGTACCGAGAGCACGCCGTCGTCGGCCCGGAGCACACAGCGGCCTCGATCCAGGACGAGGGTCGCGGACGTCCCGGAGCGTTCCACCGCCCGCACCACCGGACCGTCGGCGCGGGCGTCGGGGTGGGTGTGGGCGGGAAGGCTGCCGGAACGGCCACGCAGGTGCTCGGCGTGCCGGCAGAGCTGATCGAGGTACCGCACGGGATCCACCACCTCGACGCTCGCCTCGGCCGCGACCCCGACCCGCCGTCCGGGTTCGCCGGCCGCCGGGTCCAGCACCGGGTGCAGTGCCGCGGTCAGAGCGAGGGCGAACTCCCGAGGTCGGGCGATGAAGCCGAGGTGTCCCCCCGGCAGGACGGCGACCTCCCGACGCAGCCGACGTCCCAGTTCCAGGGTGGCCTCGCGGCAGGGGTACCCGGCGCCGTCCGCACCGACGGCGGGCACGATCCGGTCCCGAACCGCCGTCAGGGCCGGCAGGTCCAGCTCGAGGGCCGGGTACTGGCGCAGTTCGTGCTCGAACCAGAAGGCGGTGTTCGCCGGCTGTCGTGGGGCGTGAGCCATCAGCTGCCGGTCGCCCGCCGGGAACGCCCGCTCGCGGAAGACCTCCAACGCAGGTTCCGCACCCCGGTCCCGGTACAGGGCGTGGACGTCGGTAAGGAAGCGCACCCAGTCCCCGCCGTCGGGCAACAGCCGGAAGGCCGGCGGTTCGAACGCGACCGTCACCTCGACCACCTCGGGCGCGGTCGTCGCCGCCGCCAGCGCGACCAGGGCCCCCGAGCTCACCCCGAGCACCACGGCCGGCCCGGCGGCCGCCACCTGGCCGATCAGCCGGCGGACGTCGTCCGCCTCCGTCCGTAGCCGGCTCCCGTCGACAGGCGCCTGCACCCATGTGCTGCGGGAGAACCCACGCCGGTCGTACCGCAGGACCGTCCACTCGGGACTGAGGTGATGCGCCAGGGGCCCGAACACCTCACCGGTCCCCGCCGCGCCGGGGATCAGTACCAGCAGCGGCCCGTGGCCGTCGACCTCGAAGAACAGCTGTCCGCCCGGCACGTCGAGGACGCTCATCGCGCCACCGCCGCCCGACGAGCTTCCCGGGCGGGCAACTGTCCCTTGGGCTTGTACACGGCCAGCGCCGTGGTCGTCATCAGGACGACGAGCGCCGCGGCGGAGTGCACCGCGTGCGAGGGGTCGCTCAGTAGTGCCGGATCCGCTCCGTCGGCGCGCGGCCGGGACGCGCCGTCCACGGCAGCCTGGATGTCCTGGGTGTACATCGCCAGCACGGCGACGCACAGCAGGCTCAAGCCGAACTTCACCGTCACCCAGTAGTGCCGGAACAACCCCCACGGGCTCAGCCACGACGACAGCAGGCCGCTCAGGAACGACGCCACCGCCGCCGGGAGGAGGACGACCCACACCAGGGTCCGCATCGGCTCCAGCAGTGCAGCGACCCGCACGACGCCGGGCGCGGTGACGACCAGGACGGCGAGCACCAGGTACGTCGCGACCGCGCCGAGCCAGCCCACCGAGCTGACGACGTGGACGGTCAGGACGGCCTTGCGGGCGGCGGCGGGGCTACGCGTGGGCACCGACGACTCCGGTCGTTCCGGCGCCGGCTACCCCGACAGGGGCGAACGGCACCCAGGAGGCAGCGCCGGCGTGACCGTGTCGGCCCGGCCCGTGGCCCAGCGCCAGCATCACGATCAGCAGGACCACCCCGGCCGTCATGATCATCCCGGCCGCCTTGACCCACCGTGGCATGCCTGCCTCACCGGCTCCACGCCGGTCCCGTTCTGCCCGCTCCGAGCCGTCTGACGGCTCCTCGGCCCTGGGGTGTCCCTGCTCCGTATCGCTCATGCCCCCAGTTTTGGGAGACACTCTGTCTCTGTCAATACGTAGCGTCGCGCCGTGGTCGAGGTGTACCGTTACCAGGTGCCCAGACTCTGGACCGCCACGATCGACGCGCACCGGCGCGCGGTCGTCGACGCGATCCTCGACGCCACCTCACGGCTGGTGGCGCAGCACGGGCCGGCTGGGGTGAAGATGTCGCAGATCGCCGAGGACAGCGGCATCGGGCGGGCCACCCTGTACAAGTACTTCCCCGACGTGGACTCCATCCTCGTCGCCTGGCACGAGCGGCAGGTCGAGGCGCACCTGACGCGACTGGCGCAGGTGCGGGACGCCACGTCGGGCCCGCTCGAGCAGTTGACCGCGGTTCTGGCGGCGTATGCCCAGCTCTCGCGCCACGACCACAGCGAGATCGCGGCGTCGCTGCACCGCGGCGATCACGCCCGTCGGGCGAACGAGGAGCTCCAGGTCTTCCTGACCGACCTCGTCACCGACTGCGTGGACGCCGGCGTCGTCCGCGACGACGTCCCGGCCGCCGAACTGGCCGCCTACTGCCTGCACGCCACGGGCGCCGCCCGCGATCTTCCCTCCCCCGCCGCCGTCCAACGCCTCGTCGCGCTGGTCGTCTCCGCTCTCCGCGTCGACCCACCGGCGCAACCGATCCTGGAGCCGACCGCACCAGCTGTCCACCACCCGGCAGCGACCGGGCAGCATCCTCGGGATCACAGCCCGGGCCCAGCCGTCCGGCCCGAGGAGGCCCGCACCCGGCCGTGAGACCCGCCTCGCGCCGGCGCCGTCAGCGACCGCCGGTCACCCCATACCCTCGCGGGGGCGATCGAGGGCGGGCGTGACGTCCGGGGCCAGCGTGATGTCGAAGCGGACGCCGGACCAGCTGCGGTCCCCGACGTCGCGGCCGTCCGGGGTCGGCGTCCCAGCCTCGTGGCGGACGAACTCCAGTATCAGGGAGTCCTGCACCCCGAACACGCTGTCACGCTCGAGCAGCGCGTCACCGCGCACGAAGATGTGCGTCACCAGGGTCCGCAGGCCGCGCGCGGTCACCAGGAAATGCAGGTGCGAGGCCCGCATCGGCGAGCGCGCGGTGGCGGCGAGCATCGCCCCGACCGGACCGTCGTCCGGGACGGGGTACGGGGTGGGCGTCACCGCCCAGAACCGGTAGCCGCCGTCCTCGGCGGCGATCAGGTGCCCTCGACCGGCGGTGCGATCGTCGCCGTACTGGACGTCGTAGCGCCCGTCCTGGTCGGCCTCCCACACCTCGATGCTGGCGTGCGGCACAGGACGGCCGTCGGTGTCCCGGACGCTCCCCTCGACCCAGCACGGCTCCCCCGCGGCGCCCGCGGCGATGTCGCCACCCAGCTCGACGTGCGGGGCGTGCTCCACGAAGAACGGCCCGAGGACCGTCGACTCGGTGGCGCCCGCGGACGCCTCGTCGTTGATGACGATCGTCTGCATGGAGGCACCGAGGGTGTCGGACAGGAGGATGAACTCCTGGCGCCGGTCGTCGCTGAGGTGCCCGACGGCCGTGAGGAAGTCGATCCCCTGCTGCCACTCGGTCTGCGTGGGCCGCACCTCCCGGAGGAACGCGTGGAGGAGGCGCACCAGGGACTGCATGATCTGGCGCAACCGAGGATCGGGTGTGGCCTCGAACGACGCCAGGACGCGCTCGACGAGGCGTTCCTCGCGCTCGCGCCGGTCCTCCGGGGCGCCGACGGGGGTGGGTTCCGCGTTCATGCCGGGTCGGCTCCTTCCCAGGC
>Ga0302323_100005369_pt1 | contig 10496 bp, 10 predicted proteins | sample Fen_T0_3_FD_201950 | JGI IMG/M metagenome (GOLD analysis project Ga0302323, IMG submission 201950) | Peat permafrost microbial communities from Stordalen Mire near Abisko, Sweden - Fen_T0_3 | ecosystem: Environmental > Terrestrial > Soil > Wetlands > Permafrost | place: Sweden: Abisko... | reverse complement strand
GTACGGGTTCCTGGTCCGCACCGATGCGCCGACCTGCCCGGAGTGCGGATCGATCATGGTGCCCAACGGCAGCTGCCACAAGTGCACCAACTGCGGCACCACCAGCGGCTGTAGCTAGGGCCGGCGGAAAACAATTTAACCACAGAGGGCACAGAGAACACAGAGACGGAAGAGAAAGGAAGGGTTCGGATCCGGATCCGGAACCCCCAACCCTTCCGGCCTCTGTGACCTCTGTGTCCTCTGTGGTGAAGATTCCGAACCCGTCTGCGCGAGCGGCACGAGGGAGGAGGAGGGCGCACATGAGGATTCACACGCTGACCGTGGGTCCGGTTTCGTGCAAATGCAGCATCGTGGCTTGCCCGGCCACCGGCATGGCCGCAGTCGTCGATCCCGGCGGCAACCCCGAGGAGATCCTGGCCGAGGTGGCGGCCATGGGCGTGGACGTGAAACTGCTGCTGCACACCCACGCCCATTTCGACCATATCCTGGCGACGGGCGAGGTGGCCGCGGCGACGGGCGCGGAGATCCTGCTGCACATGCAGGACCGGGAGATGTACGAGAACCTGCCGGCGCAGGGCCGCGCCTTCGGGTTCTTCGCGCGCCGGCCGCCCGAGGTTTCGCGCTGGCTGGTGGGCGGGGAAGAGATTGCCATCGGCAATCTGGTGGCCCAGGTCATCCACACCCCTGGCCATACCCCGGGCTCGGTGGGCTTCTACTTTCCATCGGGGAAAGAACCCCGGGAGGGTTCTTTCGATCTCCCGCGAGGAGAGCCGTCGGGCGAAGCCCGCCAGCTCTCAGGCGTCTCGCCCGCGCCGCTCTTACTCTCGGGGGACACCCTGTTCGCCGACTCCGTTGGGCGCACCGATCTCCCGGGTGGCTCGTTCGAGGATCTGGTGGTGTCGATCCGGGAAAAGCTCTACCTCCTGCCCGATGCAACCCGGGTCATCCCCGGCCACGGTCCCGAGACCACGATCGGGCAAGAGCGCGAGCATAATCCCTTCGTGAATGGTTACCCGGCTGAGTGAACCGAACGCGACCCGGCAATGGTAGTGTTAGGGTCCAGCCATGGCCCGCATCCTCATCATTGACGACAACGAGACCATGCGCGAAGGCATGGCCGCCACGGTTCGCCGCATGGGGCACGAGGCCCTGGTGGCCGGGGGTGGCGCCGAGGGGCTCGCGCTTATGCGCAAGCAGGCGCCCGACTTTCTCATCACGGACTTGAAGATGGAAGGCGTCGACGGGCTGGAGGTCGTCGAGGCCGCGCGGCGCATCGATGCCTCGTGCCCGGCCTTGATCGTCACCGCCTTCGGCACGGTCGAAACCGCGGTCGAGGCCATGCGCCTGGGCGCCATGGACTTCCTGCAGAAGCCCTTCGCCCCCGAGGTTCTTCGCCTCAAGGTCGAGCGGGCGCTGGAGATGCGGAGCGAGAAGTTGTCGCGCCAGCGTGCCGAGGCCGAGGTCGAGGTCCTGCGCGCCGACGCGGCCGCCGCGTACGTGCCGAGCGAAATGGTCGGACAGTCGCCGCTCATGCTGGCGCTCTTCGAGGCCATCGCCAAGGTGGCCGCCTCGGACGTGGTGGTGCACATCGCCGGCGAGTCGGGCACCGGCAAGGAACTGGTGGCGCGGGCCATCCACCAGCGTTCGCGGCGCGCGGCGGGTCCCTTCGTCAAGGTCAACTGCGGGGCGCTCACCGACACCCTGCTGGAATCGGAGCTCTTCGGCCACGAGAAGGGCTCCTTCACCGGCGCGGTCAAGCGCAAGCTCGGCCGTTTCGAGCTGGCCGACAAGGGGACGCTGTTTCTCGACGAGGTGGGCGACATGACGCCCAACCTGCAGCTCAAGCTCCTGCGCGTGCTCCAGGAGCAGCAATTCGAGCGCGTCGGCGGCGAGGAAACCGTCCAGGTCGACGTGCGCGTGGTGTCGGCCACCCATCGCGATCTGAAGGTGGCGGTCGAGGAAGGGCGATTCCGAGAGGATCTCTTCTACCGCCTGCACGTGATTCCCTGCCGCGTGCCGGCTTTGCGCGAGCGGCGCCAGGACATCCCGCTGCTCGTCGATCACTTCATCAAGAAACTCGGACCGCGCGCCAATCCGCGCGTGCGGCGCATCGACGAGAACGCGCTGGCGCGCATGTCCGCCTACGCCTGGCCGGGCAACGTGCGCGAACTGGAGAACGCCATCGAGCAGGCCCTGGTGTTCGCGAGTGGCGAGAGCATCGACCTGGCGTCGCTACCGGCCTTCCTGCGCGAGGGCGCCAGTGAGGCCATGCTGGCATTGCCGAGCACGAATCTGAGCCTGCCCGAGATCCTCGATGATCTCGAACGTCAGCTCATCCAGCGCGCCTATGACCGCACCGGCGGCGTGAAGACCGAAACCGCGCGCCTGCTCGGCATCAAGACCAGCGCGCTCTACTACAAGCTCGAGAAGTATGGCATCGGCACCACCGCCGGCCGCCCCAGCGGCGCCCCGAAGGCGTAGAGAATCACAGTTACGGCTTCGGGCCCTGCTTCACCTTGACTTCGCTCGTTGTCTCGGCCCCCAGGGTGCCGTCCTCGCGTGGCCGGAAACGGATCTCGGCTTTCACCTCGACCACCATCTTCGCCAGCGCCTTGGTCAGCTCGCTTTGCACGTCCACGCGTTCCAGCCAGGCGCCGATTTCGGTGCCGGCGGCACGCAGCAGATCATCTTTGGAGCGCGAGGCTGCTTCCAGCCCGGCCGCCATGGCGCGCTTCACGCGATCGGACAACCCGCGCTCCAAGCGTTCATACGCCGAATCGTCGTCCGCGCCGCCGCTGGCGTGCGCGCTATCTCGCTTGCCATCTTCTGCCATGCGCGGAGCCTATCATTCCCCGGCGGGCTTTTCCCGCTTTGGGATGGGCGAGCGATCCTGTCCCTTGGTGGCAGGTCCCGGCCGGGCTATGCTGCGGGCCGCATGGCATCCACCCCAGGTGCGGTCAGGGCCGCGGCTCATCGCAAGCCCCTGCGACGGCTGCTGCGTGCCTACGTCGTGACGGCGCGGGTGGTGCTCTCGTATGCTGGCTTTTCCCTGCGTCGCCGCCTGCGCGGGCGCGAGCAGGCGGCCCGGCTCGCGGAGCAGGTCCATCGCCAGAACGCCCGGCGCGTGCTCGCCGCCATCGAAGATTTGCAGGGACTGTTCATCAAGGTCGGCCAGCTCATCAGCGTGATGGCCAACCTGCTGCCCGACGCTTTCCGCAAGGAGTTGGCAACGCTCCAGGACAGCGTGCCGCCGCGGCCCTTTTCCGAGGTCGAGGTTCGCTTGTGCGAGGAGCTGGGCGGCAGGGCGCCGCAGGAGGTCTTTGCCGAGTTCGAGGCGCAGCCCGTGGCCTCGGCGTCCATCGGCCAGGTGCACGTCGCGCGGCTGCGTTCTGGCGAGAAGGTCGCGGTCAAGATCCAGTACCCCGGGATCGAAACCATCGTCGCCACCGACCTGCGCGCCCTCCGGCGCATTTTCCAGGTCGTGGCCTGGCTGCTGCCCGACTGGGGCTGGAACACCATCCACGCCGAGATCGAGAGAATGGTCTTGGCCGAGCTCGACTATCGCCAGGAGGCCGAGGCCATGGCGGAGATCGCGAAGAACTTCGCCGGCCGCCGCGACGTGATCATCCCCCGCGTGCTCCCCGATTACTCCACGGCCAGGGTGCTGACCACGCAGTGGATGGACGGGGTGAAGGTGGGCGACATCGACGGCATCGTGGCCGCCGGGATCGATCGGATGCAGGCCGGCCGGCTGTGCATCGAGGCGTACTGCAAGCAGATCTTCGTCGACGGCGTGTACCACGCGGATCCCCACCCCGGCAACCTCCTGTTCGTGCCCAATGGCGCCGGCCCTCCCACCTTGGTGTTTCTCGACTTCGGCGCGACGGGGCGCATCTCCCCCGGCATGCGCAAGGGCATCGTGTCGTTCCTGCAGGGCGCGGTCACGCGCGACGTGGGGCGCATCGTCGCGGCGATGAAGGAGATGGGGTTCATCTCTCGGCACGCGGATCACGAGGTCTTCGATCGCGTGATCGAGCACTTCTACGAGCATTTCCGCTCGCACATGCGCTTCCAGCAATTTTCCACCGGCACCATCAGCGCCGGGCTCGACCTGCGCGGCCAGATCGCGACGCTGCTCGACCTGCGCCAGCTCAACGTTTCCCTGTCCGACCTGCGCGACGCCTTTCACGTGCCCCGCGAATGGGTCTTGCTCGAACGCACGCTCCTGCTCTTGCTCGGCGTATGCACCACCCTGGCCCCCGAGCTCAATCCCGCCGAGGTCATCCAGCCCTACGTCGATCGCTTCATCCTGGGTGAACGCAAGGAATGGTCGGAGACCGTGCTCGAGACCGCGCGGGAGGCCGCGCTCAGCGCCTTCGCGCTGCCGAGCGAGCTCGGGCGTTTTCTCAACCTCGCCACGCGCGGGGACAGAGAGATTCGCCTCCGTGGGTTCGAGGCATCGTCCGAAGGTTTTTATGCTCTGGGTCATCAGTTGCTCTGGGGGTTCCTGGGCGCGGTCAGCTTCTGCCTTTCGGTCGTGTACGAGGGCCGCGGGCAATACCTGGAACAAGCCGTGACGCAGACCGTTTCCGGCCTCTTCCTGCTCCTGCTCATCGGCTCTCTCTTCCGAGGTCGTCGCGTTCGCAAGCGTAAGCGGTGAAAAAGACAAGAAACTTGCTAGGTAGCACATGTAGGATATAATGCTACCTATGAATATGATCCCCCTCATCGGAAGCAGCGTCACCTCCATCGGGGCCCTGGCGATTTTCATCGCGACCTTGCGCATCAGCCGCAAGACGGGCTAGCGGAAACCCCAGGCGGTCGGCGCCTATTACAACTGTCATCGGTCGGGCGGATTCGCCTTGCCGGTCGATGATCGTCCGCCTACACTCCCACCCACTTCGAACCGATAGTGGGGCGTAATGACGCTGGTGAACTCCGAATCCGCGCAGCAGCCGGGCCGCAACGGGCCCGCAGCCGCGACAAGTGACATCGAACGTAGCGCCAGCTTCGACCTCTCCGATCTTACCTCGGTCCGAAATCTTCTTCGCAGCGGCTCGGTGGTCGACTGGCATCGCCTCTACTTCACCGATCGCAGCCAAGTCGATCGTTACCTGCGGCTCAACGAGTTCGACCCGGCGAATCCCGAGGACATCGCGCGCCTAGAGGCTCTGCGCGAGCAGGCGGTGGAGTACCTGGAACGCTACCTCGGCTTCCGCGTGTCCGAGGACGTGGCGTCGCGGGTTCCGGCGCGCGATCTGCTCCTGGTGGCGTCCCAGAAGGGCAAGCGGCGCACCCATGCTTGCGTGGTGCTCAAGGTCATGCACGTGCTCCACCATCTGGCGGGGGGAGAACTGGCGACCCGGCTGGCGGTCAGCGCCGATCAGATCTTCCAGCACGTCGAGGACAAGGTTCTGCGCACCGTCGAGGAGATGAAGAGCGCGGGCTGTCAGATCGTCGAGTTCGAGTGGAGTCGCAAGGAGGAAGACAGCCTCATCACCAAGCTGCTCGCCAAGCGCGACAACCTCGCCTCCCACGTCTACGACAAGCTGCGCTTCCGCATGATCACACGCACCGAGGAGGAAATCGTCTTCGTCCTGCGCGAGCTGCTGCACCGCCTGGTGCCCTTCAACTACGTCATTCCCGGCGAATCGCAGAACGACATCGTGGATCTGCAGGCCTTCATTGAGCGCGATCCCTACCTGCGCGCCCATCTTCCCGACCTGCTCGATCTGTCGAACGTGACACCCGACAAGCGCACGCCCATGATCAACGAATTCTCGGGACCCAGCTATCGCGTGGTCAACTTCGTCGCGGATCTGCCGGTGCGGATGGACAAGCACCTCGGACTCTCGCCCGACGATCCGCTCTTCGCGGACGCCGGCTGTGTGGTCTTCGTGCTCACCGAGTTCCAGATCGTCGATGCGCGGACCGCGCAGGCGAACGAGCAGGGCGAGAACAGCCACGAACGCTACAAGGAGCGCCAGGCGACGCGCGTACGGGCACGCCTCATGCACGGCATGCCGGACGACGAGAACGGCGGGCCGGTGCTTGACTTGACGGGCCGCCAGGACGGCGATCTCGGCCACGATTGAGATGGGAACCCTGAAAGGGTTCCCAAACCCTCCCGCGCTCTGGCTCCGCCGGGCGAAGCCCGGCTCCGCCTACGCGATGTGATGGGAACCCTGAAAGGGTTCCCAAACCCTCCCGCGCTCTGGCTCCCCCGGGCGAAGCCCGGCTCCGCCTACGCGATGTGACGCGAAGACCTTTTGGGGGCGTGCGGCATCCGGGCGGGGAATGGTGCGCGCGCGGGCGCAAGTTGGTTTATATTCGGTTACGAGATGAGGGGAACGCGGCCCAGGGTGGTGACTTGTTGGAATGATGCCCCGAGAGAGAGCCCGGAGCACAGATCTGTGCGCCCTGCATGTGGGCGGTGCATTCCATGGGGGGACACGGGTGGCCTGGCGGAGGTGGGGTCATGATTCGCATCCTGCTCGTCGACGATCACGCGGTCGTCAGGCGCGGCGTGCGCGACATACTGACCGAGGCCCTGGGCAAGGTGGCGTTCGGCGAGGCGAGCAAGCCCTCGGAGGCCATCGAGAAGCTGCAGGCCGAGGACTGGGATGTCGTGGTGCTCGACATCTCGCTCCCCGGCCGCGGCGGACTGGATGCCCTACGTGAGATCAAGCGGCTCCGGCCGGCCCTGCCCGTGCTGGTGCTCAGCATGCACGCCGAGGATCACTACGCGCTGCGGGCCTTGCGCGCGGGCGCCGCGGGCTACGTGAACAAGGAAAGCGCGGCCGAGGATCTGTCCGGAGCGGTTCGCAAGGTACTCGCCGGGGGCACGCATGTGAGCGTGCGCCTGGCGGAAACTCTGGCCAAGAGTCTGAGGGTTGACGCTTCGCGGCCGGCCCACGACCGGCTCTCGGATCGCGAGCTGGAAGTCCTGCGCGGGCTCGCGGGCGGCAAGACCGTCAAGCAGATCGGCGTCGACCTGGCCCTCTCGGAGAAGACGGTCAGCACCTATCGCACGCGTCTTCTCGAGAAGATGCAGATGCACACCAACGCCGAGCTGATTCAGTACGCGCTTCGCGAGGGGCTGGTCGAATGACATGGGAACCCTGAAAGGGTTCCCAAACCCTCCCGCGCTCTGGCGGAGGCGCGACGGGTCGCGGCCGAAGGCCGCGAGGGGCAGGGTGGGTTGGGTGTGGTCCCTAGTGCCGACGAAGTCGGCGGGCAAAGCCCGGCTACGCCTACGTGTTGAGATGGGAACCCTGAAAGGGTTAGCTCTGCACTCGGCACCCACCTTCCACCCTGTCTCCCCCGCGCTTCGCGCGGCCTCGCCAAACCCTTCCGCGCTCTGGCGGAGCAGCCGCGCCAGGGTCGCGGCCGGAGGCCGCGTGGGGTAGGAAGGGGCGGGAGTGGTCCCCAGTGCCGACGAAGTCGGCGGGCAAAGCCCGGCTCCGCCTACGCGTTGCGGTAGCGCTTGACGCTGGGCATGCGTGTAGGACCGAGCCTGACAAGGGATTCAGACAAGCGCCGGGTAGCGCGCGTGGGCCGCCCGTGGCCCAATACCATTCATGGGAGCAGTGCTAGAGCCCATGAAGAAGATTCTCCTCGTTGACGACCATCCTGCGGTAACCCAGCGCATCGGCGAACTGCTGGCGACAGCGGTTCCGCAGGCCGAGATGACCGCTGCCTCGTCTGGCGAGCAAGGGCTTGCGCTGGTGGCGGAGCAAACCTTTGACCTCGTCTTGCTCGATCTGCGCTTGCCGGGTTGCGGCGGCATCGACGTGCTCAAGGAGCTCCGCGCGAGCAAGCCGGGGCTACCCGTCATCATCATCAGTTCCTTGCCGGAATCGCCGTACGCCACGCTGGCACGCCGGGCGGGCGCGCGCGGCTTTGTGACCAAGAGCGCGCTGGTTCAGGAACTGGGCCATGCCGTGCGCACGGCGCTCGGCGACTGCGCGCTGGCCTAGGCCCTACTCGCCGTCGTGCTGCCTCGCGGCCGATGTGGCTGCTTCCCTATACGCGCGAAGCTGGGCTGAATGCGCTCGTGCCCAGGCGTCGGAGCTGGCCGGCGGGTGGAGGACGAGCGCGAAGGCGACGACCAGCGCGGCCAGGCCCACGCAACCGATGGCGACATCGCTGCCGCGAACCAGCCCACGCCGCAACCAGCGCGGCGGCATGACGAAACCGAGCACGGCGCCCGCAATGAATCCCGCGGCATGAGCCGTGTTGTTCGCGCGAATCATCACGCCGAAGATCATGGTGTAGGCCGCCCACTTGAGCATCTGATTGCGCACGCCCCGGCCCACGCCGGTGCCGTCGCGCTGGCCCCAGCCCGCGGCGGCGCCGCACAGCCCCATGATGGCGCCCGAGGCGCCGGCGGACACCGCAACCATGCCCATGGCCTGACAGACGGCGAAGCCGACCACGCCCGTGAACATGAAGAGGAAGAGCATGCGGGCGCGGCCGAAGGTGTCCTCGATGGCCGGCCCGATCTGAGCCAGCGCGAGGAGATTGAAGCCGAGATGCAGGAGCCCGATGTGTAGGAAGATAGCCGTCGCGTGCCGCCAGAGCTGTCCCGCCTCGAGCGCGGGCAAGTAGTAGGCGCCCAGGTAGATGAGATCCTCGCTGCCGACCGTGAAATAGCCCGTACCCGGCCGCGACAGCATCAGGCGCAAGTAGGCGACCGCGATGATCATCCCGAGCAACGTGCTGACCGAGACCGCCGTGGGCACCACTAGGCCGAGCCGATTCGCCATTTGCCAGACGCGCGCGCCGAGGGCCGCCCCGCACTTCACACACCGCTGCTCGTGCCGATCCTGCACCTGTCCGCACTGCGGGCAGACCTTGTGCTGGTAGCCGGCGTGACCAATCTGGTTGCGCGTCCTTTGCTGCCAATCCCACCACGCCTTCTGCCAGCGCATGAGCCTCCAGCGCAGGCGGACCGGGTCGAAGCCGAGGGACTTCGCGAGATCGACGACGGTCTCGATCCAGTCTCTATCGCTCTGCGGGTCCGTCATACGTTGAAGCGGAAGTTGATCACGTCGCCGTCCGCGACGGTGTACTCCTTGCCTTCCAGGCGCAACTTGCCGGCCTCGCGGCACTTGGCCTCGCTGCCCAGCTTCACCAGGTCCTCCCAGCGGATGACCTCGGCGCGGATGAAGCCGCGCTCGATGTCCGAGTGAACCTTGCCCGCCGCCTTGTGGGCGCTACTGCCTTTGCGCAGGGGCCAGGCGCGGCATTCGTCCTCGCCGGCGGTAAGAAACGAGATCAGCTCGCACAGGGCATAGGCGGCACGGATGAAGCGGCCGGCCGCCGGCTCGTCGAGCCCGAGCGAGGCGACGAAGTCTTTCTGCTCCTCGGGCGCCATCTGCGCGATGTCCATCTCCACCGCGCCGGCTAGTACCACCAGGCCAAGACCGCTTTTGCGCGCGTACTCGGTCAGGTCGGGGGGAACAGGCTTGGCGGCGTCTGCCTCGGCCACGTCGAGGATGAGCATGAGCGGCTTCAAGGTGAGGAAGCGATACCCCGAAATCGACCCGAGATCGGTCGCCGTGAGGATCTCCAGGCTGCGGAGCGGCTTGCCCGCGTCGAGGTGGGCCTTGAGCTTTTCGAGCAGCTCCTTTTCGGCGGGCTTGGCCTTCTCCTTTTTGAGTCGCTCAAGGCGCGTCTCGATGAGGATGAGATCGGAGAGGTTCATCTCGATCTCGAAGTCGTGCGCTTCGACGAGCGGCTGGGGAGCCTCGCCGGCGGCGTTGGCGAAACCGCGAACGACGTGGCACAGGGCATCCACCTCGCGCATGGCGCCCAGCACCCGCTCATCGAGTCCCTTGCCTTCTCCGGGCGTCGCCGCCGCGGCCACGTCGCAGAAGGTGATCTCCGCGTAGACGGTCTTCTTGGGGTTGTAGAGCTTGGCCAGCGCGTCCACGCGTGCGTCGGGCACCTTGACCACGCCGAGGTTGGTCTTGCCGCGCGTGGCGCCGTAGCCGGTTTCGGCTGAGAGGCCCGTCAGCGCATTGAATACCGTAGTTTTTCCGCTGCCAGGAAAACCAACCAAACCGATCTTCATGGCAGCGTACTAGCGCGGGCACCTGGCCGGGGTCAATGATTACGAGGTGACTGCGATCTTGCGCGGCCGGGCTTCGGGCTTCTTGGGCAGCACCAGGGTGAGCACCCCGTCCTTGAGGCTGGCGTGCACGTGCTCGCCGTCGACGCCCTCGGGCAGGGTGAGCTCGCGCGCGAACGAGCCGTAGCTGATCTCGGAGAGGCAGGTCTGCTCGGTCTCCTCCTTGTGGCGGTTCTCGCGGCGGCCGGAAACCTTGAGGCGATCTCCGTCCAGCGAGATCTCGACGGCCTCGGGCTTGACTCCGGGAAGATCCGCCGAGAGCACGTACTCGCCCTTGTCTTCTTTGACGTCGAAGCGCGGTGCGAACACGACGTCGTTTGCGGCTGCACTTGCCGCCGAGGGCTCTGCGGCGATCAACGCG
>Ga0302323_100005368_pt1 | contig 10496 bp, 9 predicted proteins | sample Fen_T0_3_FD_201950 | JGI IMG/M metagenome (GOLD analysis project Ga0302323, IMG submission 201950) | Peat permafrost microbial communities from Stordalen Mire near Abisko, Sweden - Fen_T0_3 | ecosystem: Environmental > Terrestrial > Soil > Wetlands > Permafrost | place: Sweden: Abisko... | reverse complement strand
GTTTCGGCGACCGGGTCCGCATCGAGATGGCCGACGCCGACGGCCGGAGCATCTTCGGCGCGATCGACCAGCGCGTTGTCCCGTCACGCTAGATCCCGGCTGGAGACAGCGCGCCCGCAATGGGTGCACCATAGGCCCGAACGACGTCAGGCGGATCGGGGGATTCAGCATGTCGGACATCAGGCAGATCAAGGATTGGCGGGCGCCCACCACGCTTGCCGCCGTCTACGAGAAGCTACTCACCGCGATTGGAACGGACACCTTCGGCGCGACAGTGCGAGACTCGGTGCTGTCCGTGACCGCGGGCGCTCGACGAATCTATCTGTTCGAAGCCAAGAGCTGCGAGGACAGCACTCTGCAGTATTCTTTTTGCGAGCCTGCGGTCGTCGATCTTTTTCCCGCGTACCGAAAATGGTATTTGCGTCGCGACCCCGTCGGGGACGCGTTCTGCGCCGCCCCGAAGCACAGCGACGTGGCACTGCAACGCGTGCGGCCAACGGACATCTCGCCTCCGTCGTTTCGCCGCCGCTTCTTCGACGACGCCGGCATCGTCGAACGCATCTCCGTCATCCAGCGCGGGGACGACGCGTGGCGCGGAATCAACGTCGCACGACACGCGTCGGACGGCTGCTGCTCCGACGAGGAGCTCGGCTCGTTGATCGGTCTCGCGTGTCTCCTGCTGCCGATGCTGCCGCTGAACCGCGCGCGCACTCCCCCTGCGCAGCCCACCGCGGCCGAGCTGGAGCTCCGGTTTGCAGACCGATGCAAAGACCTCACGCGCAGGGAACGACAGGTGTGCGCTCGAGCCGCCCTCGGTATGAGCGTCGAAGGCACCGCATTCGATCTCGATATCGCAAAGACGTCCGTCCTGACCTACCGACAGCGGGCGTATCAGCGTCTCCGCGTTGCGAGCCCTGTCGAGCTTCGAGCGCTCGTGAGTCATTGAACGGTGCTCATGGCCACCACGCTACGGATAGCTCACCAGGGCATGACGAGCATCGCGCTGCCCGATTGCAACTATTCGTACATGCGATTTCAGACCGGGCGCGACGTAGCGGTAGCGTTCGGCTCGCGAGGCACGCCTTGGTCTCGTGCGATTCGGATCAAAGACCTTACCGTGAGCACGGGACGCGACCGCGTCGGAGAACTGCCGTGAAATCTTGGCTCTCAATAAACGCAATCACCTTGGCCGCAGCCCTGTGCAACGCCCTACCCGCGGTCGCGCACCACTCGTTCGCGGCCGAATTCGACGCGGAGAAGCCGGTGACGCTCAAAGGTAGCGTCGTGAAGTGGGAAATGATCAACCCGCACGGCTGGATCACGATCAATGCCGTGGGCCCCGACGGCAAGACGGCGGACTGGATGGTCGAGACCTCGAACCCGAACGGTCTCATGCGGCTCGGCTGGACCAAGAAGTCGCTGAAGCCCGGCGACGAGATCACCATCGAGGGCTACCTGGCCAAGGACGGATCGCATACGGCCAACGCGGCGCGAATCACCCTCGCGGACGGCACGAAGGTGTTTGCCGGTTCTGCGAGCAGTCCACCGACGGCGCCCGCGGCCTCACCCGAGCCGAGGTGAGCCCTTGAAACCATTGCGGACTGCGAGCCTCTGCGCTTTGCTCGTGAGCACCGTCGCCGGTACTGCGTTGGCCCAACCGACGCAGACAGGGCCGAATTCGCCGGGGCCTGCCCCGGCTCGGCTCGCCGATGGCCACCCCGACCTGCAGGGTCTGTGGATCAAGAGCGCGGGCGGATTCCAGGGTCTGTTCATCGGCTCACTCGATGGCACGAACTTCGCGGCCGCGGGCCGCGGCGGTGCCCGCGGCGCGCCGCCGGCGCCGCAGTACGAGTACACGCCGGAAGCTGCGGCCGCGCGGCAAGACCGACAGCGGCGCGGCTATGAAGATCCGGAGGCGCGCTGCCATCTGCCCGGCGTGCCGCGATCCCTGGATCAGCCCGGCGGGCTTTATCCCGTGCAGATCATCCAGGATGAGAACTACGTGGCGCTCCTGCACGAGGCCATGCACGACGTCCGCATCATTCCCACCGACAACAGCCGGCACCCGCACAACTACTGGGCATGGGACGGTGATTCGCGCGGCCGCTGGGAAGGCGACACCTTCGTCGTCGACGTCGCCAATTTCAACGGCCGCACGTGGCTCGACATGGCCGGCAACTTCGTCGACGACAACGAGCACGTCGTCGAACGCTACACCCTGCTCGACCGCGACACGATTCTCTATCAAGCCACCGTCACTGATCCGACAGTCTTCGTCAAACCGATAGAAATGCGCTTCACGCTGAAACGCGTGCCGCCCGAACAGCAAATTCTCGAATACAGCTGCCTCGAGGGCGAACGCAGCCTGCAGCATTACACCAGCGAGGACGGCGGAACAAAGTCGAGGGCGAAATGAGCGTCACCTACTTGAGCTTCCGGCGACTCGCCGCGCTACTGACCGCAACGGCCGTATTCGCCGGTGCATGGCTGAGCGTGGAAGCCGCGACACCGTTCTTGCCCGCGCGATTGAAGGAAGACGGCAAAACTCCGGACTTTCGCGGCCTCTGGCAGGCCCGCGGCACCGCTTACGTGAATATCGAAGGTCATTCCGCCGAAAACGGCGTCCGCGCCTCTGCGAGCATCATCGTCGACCCGCCTGACGGAAAAATTCCATACAAGGCCGACGCTCTCGCTCGTCGGCAAGAGAACTATCGCGCACGGATGACATCCGATCCGTCACGCAAGTGTTATCAAGCCGGCGTTCCGCGCGCGACCTACCTGTCAACGCCGTTGCAGATCCTGCAAAGCCCGGGCAACTTTGCGATCGTCTATCAAGACAACCATGCGTTCCGTGTCTTCCACCCCAACAACAGACCGCACTTCGACAGCGCGGATTGGTGGATGGGCGACACGCGGTATCACTGGGACGGCGACGTTCTCGTCGCGGATGTCGCGGCGCTCACCGACGAGCTTTGGTTCGACGCGGCCGGCAACTTCCACAGCACGGAAGTCCATGTCGTCGAGCGCTATCGAATGACGGGAGCCGACACCATCGAATACGAGGCGACCGTCGACGACCCACTCGTCTATTCGCGCCCGTGGACTCTGCGAACCGTCTTGGAACGCGTTAAGCAGCGAGGAGCCCGCATCATCGAGGATGAGTGCTTGGAGGACGCAAACGGCGTCCGCCGACACGTCTCGCCGTTCGATCGCGCGAACCTGCTGAAATCAGACTACTCCCGGTGGAAAACGGGAGCCTCCGCAGAGCCAGCCTCCCGCTGACTCACTCGCATTAACAAAGATCGAGCGCTGCGCCGGACTGGAATGCGTTAACCTCGCCGCCAGTTCCGAACGATCCCAAGAGATGTGCGACCGATTGGTGGGCGCCGAACGCGCGCGGCTCGATGCGTAACCAGGTTCAATTGATCACCTACGTCGACCGGCTCGGCGGCGGCGGATTGCGCGAGCTTGCAGCGCTGCTCGAGGGGCCGTTCGCCGGGCTCTTCGGCGGCGTGCATCTGTTGCCGTTCTTCCACCCGATCGACGGTGCGGATGCGGGCTTCGACCCCATCGACCATTTGCGCGTCGACCCGCGCCTCGGCGACTGGACCGACGTTCACGTTTTGGGTGAGCGCACCGATGTCATGGCCGACCTGATCGTGAATCACGTGTCCGCCGAGTCGCCGCAATTCAGGGACTTCGTCGCACGCGGCGACACTTCGCATTGGGCGGGCCTGTTCCTGACGCGCGATTCGGTATTTCCCGGGGGCGCCGGCGCGGAAGAGCTCGCGCGCATCTACCGCCCGCGACCGGGCGCGCCGTTCACTGACGTACGGCTCGCGAGCGGGGAAACTCGCGCCATGTGGACGACGTTCACATCGAACCAGATCGACATCGACGTACATCACCCGGCCGGGCGCGAGTACCTGCTGTCGATTCTCGCGCGGTTCGCAAGCGCGGGCATCCGTGCGATCCGGCTCGACGCCGCCGGTTACGCGATCAAAAAGCGCGGCACCAGCTGTTTCATGCTGCCGGAGACATTCGCATTCATCCGCGATCTCGGGGGTCGTGCGCGCGAACGCGGTATCGACGTGCTCGTGGAGATCCACTCGCACTACGCTACGCAGCTGGCCATCGCCGCGCAGGTGGATTGGATCTACGACTTTGCGCTCCCGCCTCTTGTACTGCACGCCTTCTGTCACGGCACCGCAGAATCACTGAAGCAGTGGATCCGTGTGCGACCGCGAAACTGTGTGACCGTCCTCGATACGCACGACGGCATCGGCATCGTCGACATTGGTGCGGACGGCGACAACCCAGGCCTCGTGCCTCCCGCGGAGCTCGACCGGCTCGTGGAGTACATCCACGAGCAAAGCGGCGGACAGAGCCGGCGTGCGACCGGCGCACATGCGTCGAACCTCGATCTCTACCAGGTCAACTGCACGTATTTCGATGCGTGCGGCCGAAACACCGAGGCGTATCTCGCGGCGCGCGCGCTGCAGATGTTCCTGCCGGGTGTGCCGCAGATCTATTACGTGGGGCTACTTGGCGGCACAAATGACATGGCGCTGCTTGAACGCACGCGCGTGGGCCGTGACATCAATCGCCACTACTACACACGCGACGAGATCGACAACGCGCTCGCCAGCCCGCTGGTGCGGCGGCTCTGCGATCTGATCCGGCTGCGCAACTCACACCCGGCCTTCGATGGCGAGTTCGAGCTGCTCGAGAGCCCAGCGCACACGCTGCGCGTGCGCTGGACCGCAGGCCCCGAGCGCGTGGAGCTCGCGGTCGATTTTGCCCAGCCGTCGTTCGCAGTGACGACGTGAACGCGCGTCAGCTTCGCTTGCCGAGCGCGCCCGCGAAAAACTTCGCGATCACGCGATAGCAATCCTGCGACTCCGGCACGTCCGCGTTGTAGAAGAAGCCGTGAAAGAGCCCTTCCCACACGTGGATGCGCGCGTCGACGCCGTTCTTTACGAGCTGTGTGTGTGTGTAAACGGCTGAGGAGAGCTCGAACCCGCGCGTACCGGTGATCAGAAGGGTCGGTGGAAATTTCGCGAGCACCTGCGGCGAGTTGATCGGCGCCACCAGCGGGTCGGCGGGATCGGTGCCCGCGAAGTAGCCTGCCGGGGGAGGCGCGGCACCGACCTGTGGCACGCGCATCTCGCCGAGTGGCCCCGCCGTGTACGCGGCGTCGCCTTCGAACGTGCTGATGCCCTTCGGCGAGCCAGCTCCGGCGCAGAAGATGCCGACGGCTCCCGGCCGCGGCAGCCCGTTCTGCTGGAACCACGCCACGGCCAACGCCGTCAGCATGCCGCCGGCCGAGCAGCCATAAATGCCGATGTTCTCGGCGCGATACGTCTTCAGCAGCTCGCGATAGACGGCCGCGACGTCCTCGCTGGCCGCCGGGTGTTTGTGCTCCGGCCCCTCGCGGTAGTCGACGCTCACGACGCGGATCTTCGCGACCGACGCGATCGGGATCGATTCGAGCTCCGCACACCCAGGCCAGCAGCCCGAGAAGCCGCCGCCGTGCAGGTTGATCAGCACGCGCTTGCTGTTGGCCGCCGAGATGCCGGCCTTCGGCGTGTAGTCGTAGACGTGCACGCCACCGATCTTCGTGTCCATGCGCGTGTGCGGGTACAGCTCGCGTTGACGCGCGAGGTAACCCGTCATGAAGCGAGGCACGCCATTGTCCTGCACGAGCCGTTCAGGCACCTGCATGTCGAGCAGATGCTGAGTCACGTATGCGCGCGCCTCGGGGCTCAGATACGGCGTCATGGGCACGGTCTGCGCCGGCACGGACACAGTGCCGTCCGCCGTCACGCCCACACGGGGTGGGTCCGCGGCCCGCGTTGTGATGACGGCTAGCGTTGTGGCGGCGACGATGGCCACCGTGAACGAGTGAAACTTCATGGCGACTCCCTCCCGAACGTGCCAAGTACGCTACGCGGGCCGTCTCGCCTTTGCAATCGATTGTAGGCGGTGTACAGTCGCGCGGATCGAAGCGAAGACGACATGACGCAACAAGCTGTAGAGGTTCGCGCCACACTGCTGCGCGCGCTGCTCGGTGCGATGTTCTTCGTATTCGCCATGACCACCGATGCGGTGGGCACCATCATTCCGACGCTGATCGACGAGTTCAAACTCTCGCTCAGTCAGGCGAGCGCATTCCACTACGCGACGATGGCCGCTATCGCAGGCGGCGCACTCGCATTCGGCCTGCTCGCGGACCGGATCGGCCGCAAGGCCACGATCGTGATCGGCCTGGCCGCCTATGCAGCCGCCTCGGTCGCATTCCTGGCCGGCGACACGTTCGGGGTCTTCGTCGTGCTGCTGGTCATCTCCGGCGCCGGCATCAGCGTGTTCAAAATCGGCGCGCTCGCCTTGCTCGGCGACGTGTCGACGTCTGCGCGGCAGCACACGGTCACCATGAACGTCATCGAGGGATGCTTCGGCGTCGGTTCCATCGTCGGGCCGGCGATCGTGGCTGTGCTGCTGACGGCTGGCTGGTCGTGGAAGTGGCTCTACGTGATTGCAGCGGCAATCTGTGGCGCGCTGATCCTCGTCGCGCTGCCCCTGAAGTTTCCTGCGATGCGCCGCGACGATGCGGAGCGTGCGACGTTGAAGCGCACACTCGTGCTCGCCTGCGACCCGCACGCGCTCGGTTTCTCCCTGCTGATCATGTTGTACGTCGGCACAGAGACCGCGGTGTACGTCTGGATGCCCACGCTGCTGCGGGAGTCCGCCGTGGGCGGCTGGCTCGCCGCCTCGGCACTCACGTCGTTCTTCGTGTTCCGCGCGGCGGGTCGGTTCGTCGGCGCATGGCTCCTCGACACGCAACCGTGGCGGCGCGTGCTGGCGCTGTTCGGCCTCGCGATCTTTGCGTGCTTCGCCGGCAGCCTGCTCGGCGGTCCAGCACTCGCCGTGTATCTGCTGCCTTTCTCCGGCCTGTTCATGTCCGTGCTGTACCCGAGCTTGAACTCGAAGGGCATCAGCGGTTTTCCACTGCGGGAGCATGGTGCGGTGGCCGGCATCATCCTGTTTTTCACGGCTGTCGCTGCTGCGGCGGCGCCGCTCGCAATGGGCGCCGTCGGCGACGCCTTCGGCGGCGTTCGCGCGGGCTTCGCGCTGGCCGCGATCTGGGCGGCGTTATTGGCAGCGGGCCTCGTATACAACTGGCTGCGCGATCCGGCCGGGCCGCGCCTGAAACGCGTCGAAGCCGAGGCCCGCGCGACACCGTCCGGCTGACGTCAGCGGGCTGCGCGGATCGGGTATTCTCGTGCGCATGCGCAAACGCAGCGAACCGAGAACCATGGCCGAACTCGGCGCGCTCGTTGGCGTGTCGGCAGCCACCGTGTCGCGAGCGATCGCCGGCAGCCCGCTCGTAAACACCGAGACACGCGACGAGATCTTGCGGCTCGCACGAGACCGCGGCTACGTCGTGAACGCCGCGGCACGTAGCTTGCGGCTGAAGCGCACCGAGACGATTTCCGTCGTGATTCCGCTCGGGCACGAGTCGAGCCAGCCGCTAACGGACCCCTTCTTCGTCGAGATGCTCGGCCGCCTGGCGGAAGAGATCACGCTGCGCGGCTACGGCATGTTCCTACAGAAGGTGCTGCCGCCCATGGCCGATTGGCTGCCACGCCTGATCGGGGCGGGCCGCGCCGACGGCGTGATCGTGATTGGCCAGAGCACGGAGCACGCGACGTTGAACGCCGCGGCCAAGAGCTATCGCCCGCTCGTCGTATGGGGCACCGGGGTCACGGACCAGATCTATTGCACCGTTGGTTCAGATAACTACGCCGGCGCCGCCGCGGCGGTGAGTCACCTCGTGGAGACGGGACGCAAACGAATCCTGTTTCTCGGCGACCCCGCGATCCCGGAGATCGGGCAGCGCTACGCGGGCTATCGCAGCGCGCTGAAGGGCGCACGTCTCGCGGCGCAGCACGAGGTGCCGGCGCATCTGACGGCCGAGGCCGCCTATCACACGGTGCACGACCTGGCAGCGGGCAGCGCACGCTTCGACGCGATCTTCGCAGCGTCAGACGTCATCGCGATCAGCGCGATTCGCGCGTTGACGGACGCGGGGCGATCCGTACCACACGACGTCGCGGTGGTCGGATTCGACGGCATCGCGATGGCAGCGCATACGAATCCGCCGCTCACCACCGTGCGCCAGGATCTCGAGCAAGGCGCGAAGCTGCTGGTCGATCTCGTGTTCCGCCGCATCGCGGGTGAGAAAACGGCGTCCGTCGTCATGCCAACGCAGTTGCTCGTGCGCGAGTCGAGCGCCGCGGTCGCCACCACGCCGCGTCGCAACAGGAAGCCAGCGGTTCCGCAGTAACCTCCGTCCGCTAGCGCAGATGGAGAGCGCTCGCGTCGTACTCCGGCATCGCGCCGCGCCGCCCGGCGACATACGCGCCCAGGCGGTTGGCGCGCTCGAGAGTCTCAGCCGGCGCGCGCCCCTCGAGCCAGCCGGCCAGCAGCGCCGCAACGAACGCATCGCCGGCACCCACGGTGTCAGTCGCTTTCGCCGCGATCCCGGCCACGTCGTGCCACACGCCTGCGGCCCAGAGTCCGGCACCGCCCGCTCCGCGCGTGACGCACACGAGCCGCGCGCCGAATCGCTCGCTCACGAAACGCGCGAACGCAGCGTGACCGGCCGGCGCACCTAACGCAGCCGAGAGCGTGTCCGACTCTTCCTCACTGACCTTCACGATCGTCGCGAGCGGCAGGCTCGCGATCACGGTCTCGAGCGACGTGTGTGGCGGTCGAAGGTTCACATCATAAGCGGCGATGCGCGCGCCGGCAGCCACGCGACGGATGGTCTCCCTCGAACGCGCATCGCGTTGCGCGAGCGTGCCGAACACTACGACGTCCGGCGTGCAGACCGGCTGCTCGATCGCGTCGAAGGCCGCCGGGGTGACGAAGCGATACGCGGCGTGGCCGTGCGCATCGAGCGTCACATGCGCGGCTCCGGTCGGCAACGCATCGTCGACCTGCACCTCCGCGACCCTGAGGCCGTGCGCGGCCAGATCGGCGCGCGCCGCGTCGCCCAACTCGTCGCGGCCGACGCGCGTGACGAGCGTGGCCGAGTAACCGAGCCGGGCGAGGTGATACGCGACGTTGGCCGGCGCGCCGCCGAGCGTACGACCGTCCGGCAGCACATCCCAGAGCAACTCGCCGACGCAGGCAATAGTCTCGTTAGAGGTCATGACGAATAGCGGACACGCTCTTTCAGCAATCGATTGCAATAACGGAAGTAACGACGGAAGATCGGCTCACACGAGACGGCGCCCCCTACCCCGACCGCGGTTCCGCGGGGTCGCCAGCAGCCGATAGGGGAAGATTCATGCATCACCGCCACGTGCTCGTATTGTCCGCCGTGCTTCTGATCGGCACCACAGGGGCGTCGCTCGCGCAGGCGCCGACGCCGGGGCTCGTCGCCTCCCCTTGCCCGCCGCCGGATCCGGGCGCCGCGGCGCGCCTTGCGCCGGTGGACGACCTGTTCATGACGCCCGCCGCCTCGCCCGCGGCATTCTGGAAGGCGTTCGAAGCGTGGCAGGCCAGTCTGCCGCCCGTGCCGCCGGCGGAAGCAGACGCGCAACGCGCGCGCGACTGGCCGAGCCTCTGCCGCTACAAGGCAGCGAACGCCGAGCTCGCGGGCAACGCACGGCCGCGCGCGGTGCTTATGGGCGACTCGATCACCGACAACTGGACGCGCGGCGATCCGGCGCTGTTCACGAACGGGGTCATCGGCCGCGGCATCGGGGGGCAGACGTCGCCGCAGATGCTGGCGCGCTTCCGGCAGGACGTGGTCGGGCTGCACCCGCGCGTCGTGCACATCATGGCTGGCACGAACGATATCGCAGGCAACACCGGGCCCGCGACCGTGCAGGACTACCAGAGCAACATCCTCGCAATGATCGAGCTCGCGCGCGCGAACGACATCGCGGTCGTGCTCGCAGGCATCCCGCCGTCACGCAAGCTGTTCTGGCGCGGCGACCTCGATCCGCGGCCGATGATCCGCGAGCTGAACGGCTGGCTGCGCGGCGTGGCGTTCGCCAACGGCTACGTGTTCGTCGACTACGCGACGGTGATCGCCGACGCCGAGGGCGGGCTGCGCGCCGATCTCGGCAACGACGGTGTGCATCCGAACCGCGTGGGCTATGCGCGCATGCGGCCACTGACGGAGGCCGCGATCGCCGAAGCGCTCGAGCGCACCACGGCATCGGTCGGCGCGCGGCCGACGGTGGCGCGCCGTGCCGAATTGCTCGCGAGTGTCGCCACGTCGGTGGCATCGGGGCGGACGCAGGCGCGCCCGGCGAACGCCCTCGCGCCGCCGCCCACGCCGCCGCAAAGCGCGCGCGCATGGACCTCCGCGCCGACGCTGCCGCTGTGGCCCGCTGCGCCGCCCGGTGGCATTTTCGTGCCGGTCACGTTGCCCGCTGGCTGGCCCGCGCCGTTCGTCGCAAACGTCGCAACGCCCGAGC
>Ga0302323_100005367_pt1 | contig 10497 bp, 6 predicted proteins | sample Fen_T0_3_FD_201950 | JGI IMG/M metagenome (GOLD analysis project Ga0302323, IMG submission 201950) | Peat permafrost microbial communities from Stordalen Mire near Abisko, Sweden - Fen_T0_3 | ecosystem: Environmental > Terrestrial > Soil > Wetlands > Permafrost | place: Sweden: Abisko... | reverse complement strand
TTATGCGCCGGAATTAGTGCCGACCAAGCTAGCTCTTCAATTTTTTGGCGATTCTATCACGGTCGGTGCGTGCGACGAAGATGGCACGGTCGATCAATGGGAGAATCGCGCCACACATAACAATGCGCTTAGTTATGGAGCGCTTACGGCGAAGGCATTGAGCGCTGGCTATCGCAATGTCGCAGTCAGCGGTATGGGTATTGTGATTGGTTACGTGCCTAAACGTGCAGGAGAAGTGTGGAATCGATTGTACCCTGAACCGGGTTCCCCCAAATCAGAAGAGCGGGGTTGGGCGCCTGATGTGGTTTTTGTGAACTTTGGTGAAAACGACGATTCGTTTTCGAAAAACCAACACATGGATTTTCCAGCCGGTTTTACGGACGGATACGTTGCGCTCGTACAGGAGATGCGTAAGATCTATCCACAAGCAGAGATTGTTCTGCTCCGCGGAGGAATGTTCGGTGGGGCGAAAAGCGAAACTCTGCGTACAGCTTGGGAGATGGCCGTGCAGCGTTTGGAGACTACGGACGGCCGCGTGCATCATTTTGTCTTCCAGCATTGGTCAGAACTCCATCCGAGGGTTACCGATCATCAGGAGATGGCCAAGGAACTCGTGGCCTGGTTAAAAGCTCAGCCGTTTATGCAACGGTTCTTGTAAGACAGTCTTCTAGAAAATAGACCCGATCGAAATAGGTTCGGCGGGGGGCTGGAGCGTTTCAAATTTCGGTGTAGCGCGGGGCGCTGAAACCGGCCTCCTCAACCCGGCCTCGGCGCTACTTTAGCCAATCGGCGAGCGGGAGTTTTTGGGCGCGGATTTCGTTGGCGACGAGCTGTGAGATTTCTAGAGCACCTTTTTCGTTGAAGTGAGTGTCGTCCTCGCGGCCATTGGGGATGGAGGCGTATTCGCCGGGTTTTACCCAGACAAAGAGCGATTTTGAATTTTCGGGTCCGAGCTTTTCGAGCAGAGGACGAGTGAGCGCGTGTAAATCGATGAGCGGGACTTTTTCCTCGACCGCAACCACGCGCATCGCATCCGGGTAAGCACCGTGGGTGTCGGTGAGGTGGCCGTTGTCATCGAATTTACGTCTGTTGACTGGTGTGGCGAGGATCGGCGTGGCGCCTTTTGCACGAACTTCGCGGATAAAACGGCGAAGGTTTTCTTTGAAATCGGTGTCAGCGGCCGCGTAACGCTTGGGATCTTCCTTTTTTTCGTCGTTGTGACCGAATTCGATTAGAACGTAGTCACCGGCGGCTAGCTGTGAGAGTACGTTTTCCCAGCGACCTTCGGCGCGGAAGCTTTTTGTGCTGCGGCCATTGACGGCGTGGTTGACCACGCGCGCGGGTTCTTTAACGAGCGTGGGGAAAAGCTGGCCCCAGCCGCGCTCGGGATTGGGTTTGTCGACCGGCTTGTCAGCCATGGTGGAATCGCCGACGAGATGTAGAGCGGGATGGATCTTGGCTTTTGGTCCGACGGGCGCCGGAGGGGCGTCTTCAACCGCGGGCAGCGGCAGCACGAGAGATGCGATGAGTGGAAGGAGAGCAAGAAAGCGGCGGAGCATGGCGAATAGTTGTGGGAAAACGGCTTTGTGTCGGACGTTGCCAACGCTAAGGCTTTTCGGAGTAGAGGCGCCTAACTACAACAGGAACGATTGAAAATGAGGCTGGGTTATCTCAGATCGTTGAGCAACGCGCGGAGTTCGCGTTCGGGTTCCTCATGCTGTTGGTCGACTGCGAGGCGTAGTGCTTCCTGCAAAAGGAGGCGAGCTTCGGGGCCGCGCCCGAGTTCGAGCAAGAGTTTGCCGAGGAGGATGCGGGGCATCATCCAATCCGTTTTTTTGCGAACGCAGATTTTGTAATGTTCGACGGCGTCGAGATAGCGGTGCTCGGCTACGAGTGCTTGGGCAAAACTGAAACGGAAGAGTTCATTGTCCGGCTTCTGGGCAACCAGGCGCGCAAACGTATCTGAACGCTTTTCCTCACTCATGGCGCATGATCGACAAATACAAGCACGCCAGTGGCGTTGTCGAGACCACCGCGGATGTTGGTGAGTTCGATGATCTCTTGGAGAATGTTGGCTGGTTCGTCTTGTCGGGAAAGATGCTCGGCGATCTCTTCTTCGCGCAACAGTCGGGTCACGCCATCGCTGCAGAAAAGGTAGCGATCTTTTGGCATGATGGTGCGCGTGCTGACGTCGACTTCGAGCGGGGTAGACTGGCCAATACAGCGCGTGAGGGCGTTGCGGTGCTGTTCGTTGACCCAGATCAGTTCGCCTTTGGCGCGGCGGGCGCGGGCCTCGTTCTCAACTGAATGGTCAAGGGTTAAGCACTCGAGCTCGTGGCCACGAAAAAGGTAGCACCGGGAATCGCCGACGTGAGCGAGGCGAAGCTTCCCTTCGCGGAAGATCCCGAAAGTGAGTGTCGAACCGATGCCGAAATGCGGGCTCAGACGGAACCCGAGTTGAGAAACAGCGTGGTTAGTTTCCAGTGTAATCAGCTCTAGATCAGGTGGATTGGAGGAGTTGATCACCAATTTTTTAACCAGATCGACGGCACATTGAGCAGCTTCAGCTCCACCGGGTAGGCCGCCAACGCCATCGGCCACCCCAAAGAGGTTCAATGATTCGTCGCACAGCAGGCGATCTTCATTTTGGCGGCGGATTCGACCGATATCAGTGAGGGCGGCGCTGCGAAGTTGCATGTAAGGGCCTTAAGATAACGGGCAAAACGCTCAACCGAAAGGCTGAAATCGTTCTTCGCGGTTTTCACGGCTTATTTTTTCGAAATCTTGCTTTGGCAAGCACTCAATGAAATAGCGTCCGTAGGGCTTGGCAACTACACGCGAGTCGAGAACGGTCACGATCCCGCGGTCGGTAATAGTGCGGATGAGGCGACCGACACCCTGGCGGAACTTGATGAGCGCGTCGGGCAGAGTGAGATCGTTGAAAGGATTGCCGCCCTGGTCGCGGATCCACTCAGTGCGGGCCTCGAGCACGGGATGCGAGGGAACTTCGAAGGGTAGACGCGTAACAATCACCTGCGCCAACGCGTCGCCTGGCACGTCGACCCCGGTCCAAAAACTGTCGGTGCCAAACAGAATGGCGTTGCCGGAGGCTCGCATTTTACGTGTCAGCTCGGTGCGCGAGAAATCGCCGCCTTGCATAAGAAACGGCCTTCGGGCTTCAGCAAAATCGCCATGGAGCGCATCAGCAACTTGGCGCATGTCGCTGTAACTTGTAAAAAGCACCAAGGACCCTCCTTTCGTTCGCAATGTGCAAAATCGCACGTAGTCGGTCAGCACATCGAGCGCGAGTCGGGCGTCACGCGGTGAGGGCAGGGGAACGTCACTGGCGACGTAAATGCGCATGTTGCGCTCGAAGTCGAACGGCGAATGCGCCACCGCTGAGCGCACTTCCTCGGCGCCTATGCGCTGTTGATAAGGCTCGATTCGTCCGCCCATCGCGAGTGTGGCGCTGGTGAAGACGACGGATGTTTGGCGCTGCAGCAGCTCCTCGCGTAGGTACGGAGCAATGTCGATCGGCGCGCTGCGCAGCGTGACGATGGTTTGGCGTTTGCCGGAGCGCTCGAGCCAGTAGACGTGTTTGTCGTCAGCTAGATTGAGAAATTGGCGCAGTCCAGTTTGGTAAGTTTTGAGCTTACCGGCTTGTTCGAGAAGTTCGTCGCGCTCGCGGCCTTCGTCGAGTTTGTCCCCGAGGGTGCGCACGGATTTTATGAGCGCCAGCAACGGTGCGTCGAGCCAGGGTTCGGCAAATCCTTCTTCGCGCATTCGAATGACCGGCTTTTTATCGAGGTGTTTTTCTGCGAGAAAGGTGAAGAATTGTTCCGACGCGTCGAGCGCGTCGACGACCAGCTGACAATCCGTGGCATTGCCGAATTTCCTTAGTATGCCACGCTTGGTTTTAGGATTGAAAAGGTGTTTGAGCATCCGATCGGTGCCGTAGCTGCTCAGGCGCAGGCCGAAGTGATCGGTGGCGACTTCAGGGACCGTATGCGCTTCGTCGAGTACGACAAAATCATCGGGGAACAAGACACCACGCGAACCACCTTTTTCGGCCGCGCCACCGGCATTGATGTGGGTGAAAAGGAGCGAGTGGTTGACGATGATCACGTTCGCCATGCGCAACCGGGCCCGGGCGCGCTGGTAAAAGCATTTTTCGCAGTCGCAGTATTTGCGCGAACAGCTGGAAGAGTCGGCGTTGACGAGTTCCCAAACTTCGTGGGAGATAGCGGGCGTGAGCTCGTGGCGCAAGCCGGTGGTTGTGGCCTCAGCCCAGGCGGCGACGCGTTGCAGCTCCTCGTGCTCGGGCGTGGTGAAGAGCTCGTGTTTGTCGCGGAGCGCCGAGGCGAGGCGAGTGGTGCAGAGGTAGTTCGATTTTCCCACGAGCACGGCGCTTTTGAAACTCGTGTAACGCTCCATCTCAGGCGCGGCGGCGAAAACGCGGCGGCACAGTGGCAGGTCTTTCGTTTCCAGTTGTTCCTGCAAAGCGATGGTATGGGTCGAAACGATCAGTTGGCGCCCTTGGTCAACGGCGTGGATGATCCCAGGTAGCAAGTAGGCGAGAGATTTGCCCACGCCGGTGCCGGCCTCGAAAAGCAGAGGCTCGTCGGCCTTCATCGCGGCGGCCACCGCTCGAGCCATTTGCTCCTGTTGCGGGCGATGTTCGAGCTTAAGCCCGTCCTGCAACCAGCCGCCTTCGGCGAAAATCCGCGCGGCCAGTTCCGACGCGCGTGAGGGCGGCGGTGGCGGTGTAACGGGACCTTCGTTGATTCCGATCATATTTGAGACTGAGTCTGACAAACATCGATTTCATTGGGCGAAGCGCAATTGATATTTGCGCAGCGCGGGCTGGTCTTCATTTTTCTGCAATGCCAACGAAGTCCGACCCGAACATCAATTGGGCAGAAACACTCGCGCGTTTTCTTAGCGAACAACCCGGAGTGGAAGCTGTACGTATCGACGCTGCGACGCGTAAAATTGCGGTCGCCACACTGGGCGAAGTCGATCAGGGACAGTTGAAAATACGGCTTGAGGAAACGATTAAGGCGGTCGAGAGCCAGCTTGCGCAGGCGGCCGAAGTGCCGGCCGGATTTGCGCTCCGACGTGAGGGGAAGTTTACAGAGATGGCTGGAATCACCTGTTCGACCGCGCCGGCGTTTTGGAAATGGCGCGAGTATGAGTGGCCGCAGATGGACGCTGAAACGCACGAAATCGAGGAGCCTGAGTGGAAGGAACTCGCGATTTTCGCTACGGTTTGCGGCGTTTTTGGCATCACCGGTTTTGTTGTAGAAAAGCTGGGCGTCGGTCCGACCTGGCTGGCGCATGTTTTGTACGGCGTAGCGCTGATTGCGGGCGGCTGGGACGCGACGATCGATACCTGGGAGAATATTAAAGAAAAGAAACTCGATATTCATTTCCTGATGTTGGCGGTGGCGGTCGGTGCGGTTTGTATCGGTGCCTGGGGTGAAGCAGTATTGCTGTTATTTTTGTTTTCTTCGTCGGGCGCCATGGAGGATTACGCGATGGATCGCACGCAGCGCGAAGTGGGTTCGCTCCTCAAAACTGCGCCTAAGCAAGCGACGCTGGCTATGCCCGATGGCAGCGAGCGGCTCGTGCAAATTGAGGAGATCGGCATCGGCGACCGCGTGCGGGTAAAACCGGGCGAAGCGTTCGCAGCCGATGGCGTAGTCGTGAAAGGCAAGAGTGCGGCGGACGAATCGGCTATTACGGGCGAGGCGCGTCCAGTCGAAAAAGCGATCGGCGACCAGATTTTTAGCGGCACGATCAATCTCTGGGGCGCGGTCGATTTCGAAGTGGCGCGTCTCCCCTCTGAGAGCACGCTCCAAAAAATCATTCGTCTGATTCAAACGGCACAAAAATTGCGAGCGCCGAGTGAACGCTTCACCGACAAATTTGGCGGTGGCTACACGTTGGTGGTTCTTGGTGTTTGTGCGTTAATGTTTTTCGTCTGGTGGCTTGGTTTTGATGTTGCACCGTTCGCCCGTATCGAGGGCCAACGCTCCGCATTTTATCGTGCGATGACATTGCTCGTGGTCATGAGCCCGTGCGCACTCGTGTTGTCGATTCCCTCGGCGATCCTGGCCGCGATCGCTTGGGGCGCGAAGCACGGCGTACTTTTCCGCGGAGGTGCGGCGATTGAGAAACTCGCTGAGATCAAAGTCGTCGCGCTCGATAAAACCGGCACGCTCACGACGGGCGAGCTCGACGTGGTCGGCCACGAAAGTTACCCGCCGGGTCGCGAACAACAGGTATTAGAGTTGGCTTACGCGCTTGAGGCGAAGTCGCAGCATCCGTTAGCACGTGCGATTGTCCGCCACGCGAAGGCGAACAGTGTCAAAGAACTGGATACAGACGATTTTCAATCGCTCACCGGGCAGGGCGTGCGTGGTACGATCGAGGGAGCGCAGTGCTTGCTCGGTCGTCGCGAACTTCTTGAAAGCGGTCCGCTGGCTGAATGGGCCAAGGCGCTTCCTCCTGCGCCGCCCGAGATGAGCGAGGTCTGGGTGATCGGCAACGATTTGGTTGGGCGTATCCTCTTGCGCGATCAGATCCGCGCCGAGTCGAAGGACGTGTTAATGAAATTAAAAGCGGCTGGGATTCGGACCGTCATGCTCACCGGCGACCGTCGTCATGCAGCAGAGAGCGTGGCCAAGGAGCTTGGTCTAGATGAAGTGCGTTCCGGCCTCACGCCCGAGGGAAAGGTCGAGGCGATCCAATCTTTCCGCGAGGGTGGAAAGAAAGTCGCGATGGTCGGCGACGGCGTGAACGACGCGCCCTGTTTGGCGGCAGCCGATGTTTCGGTCGCGATGGGCGCACGTGGGAGCGACGCCGCGCTCGAGCAGGCCGAGGTCATATTGATGCACGACCGGATCGAGAACTTCCTCGCGGCGTTGCGGCTGAGTTTGCGTGCCCGCGCGATCATCCGGCAAAATCTGGCGATCTCGCTCGGTGTAGTTGTGCTGATGGCGATCGCATCGATCTTCGGCATCGTACCGCTGGGAGTGGGTGTGGCTGCACACGAAGGCAGCACGGTCGTGGTGTGCCTGAATTCGTTGCGCTTGCTCTTCGGAAAGAACCGCTGAGGAAAGGTTAGACGTTTGTGGTACGAATCGGATTTGAACACGAAGAACGCGGAGGAAAGGGAGTTTTCTTTGCGAAAGCCGCGAGGCTTTTTTGCGACTTTGGGGTTAATGGTTCGGTCGGATTTGAACACGAAGGTCGCCAAGGAACGCAAAGGTCCGAAAGGAACCCAGGGCCTATGCCAGGGACGATTCCCTAGCACGCCGAAGTAAATCTTTCTTCAAAATCTAACCTGGTCATTACCAAATCGACTGATACAGGTCCACTCGTCACATTCCTAATCCACCGACAATTATGAGAAGTTTAAAACAGCTACAACCGATCCTGACGTTATGCATTTTTATCCTGGCTGCTTTTCAGTCGAACTTGTTTGCGGATGACCCGGTCACAGCAGCCCGAACCGGTACACATGCTACTTACAACGTGGGCCCCGGTAAGACTTATGTCGAACCCGACGCCGTGCCCTGGGGCTCACTGCAGGCAGGTGATGTGGTAAATATTTACTACCGTGCCACGGCCTATAAATGGAAAATCGGCATTCGTGGACAGGGGACGCAAGCGGCACCCATTGTGATCAATGGCGTGACTGATGCGTCAGGGAACCGCCCCGTTTTCGATTTCTCCGGAGCCCGCACGGCCTCTGGGAGCAATCTAGGTGGCGCCAATAATGTCTTCTCGGATACGCCACAGTATGGCGAGACGCTCGGCGGTATCGTAGTGAAGCGCGGGCCGAACGACGCATATGGTGTATATGTGCCGAAGTGGATCGAGATCCGTAATCTTGAGGTGCATGGCGCGGCTAATGGGAATTCATATACAACGCTGGCTGGCACGACTGCGAATTATAGTTCTTCCGCTGGCGTCTGGTTGCAGCAGGGTGAAGACTTCCTGCTTGAGAATCTCGTTATCTACGACAACGGGTTCGGTATTTTTATGATGGCCAAGGACGGGATGCTGGCGGAGGCCAACCAGCGCGTAACGGTGCGCAATTGCCGAGTGTACGGCAACGGCGTCGACGGTTCGTACTACGAGCACAATTTTTACGTCCAATGCAAACAACCCATCATCGAAGGTAATTACATCGGTCGTGTGCGGCCCGGTTCTCAGGGCTCCAGTTACAAGAGCCGCAGTTCGGGTGAGGTCTTTCGCTATAACTACGTCGAGGCGTCGTCGCGTGCCATCGACTGGGTTCATAGCGAGGAACAGGACGGCGCGGGCATCGTTACCCAACCTGAGTACGGGACCGACTACGCCTACGGAAATATCATTTTTAATGATACCAACGCACCGGTGTTTGCCGATAACGCTGTACATTATGGCGGCGACAATCTCGGCGAACAGGAGCCAAACCAGCCCGTATTGGTGCCTGCCGTCGCCTATCGCAAGCACCTCTATTTTTGGAATAATACAATCATTTTCCGCGGTAAGCAGTCCCAACAACAATATAAACAGTGTGCATTCGATCTTTCGCTCGTGCCGACCACGGTCGACGCTTGGAATAATATAATTGTGGTCGACGCGGGAACGAGCACCCCTCCTGACACGAGTTGGGTGTGGTATGCGGGCCATGTAAATCTCTACGGCAACAACCTGACCTTTGGGGCAACGATTGTTCCCGCCGTAGACACGGCCACCAATCCTAGTTATTACCAGATTTTACTATCTGGTACTCTGATCCTTACGAATCCCCAGCTCGCTGGTCTCGCCAGCAACGATTTTCACCTACTCAGCTCTTCACCGGCGGTTAACGCTGGCGGCGCGCTTCTGCCGGCGGCGCTTCAGGCCGTATCGACGACTTACCCCGTGCAGTTTCAACCTCGTCTCGCGACAAACGGTATGGATGCTCGCAGCCCGCTGGGGACGGCGATTGACCTCGGAGCACTCGAACAGGGTGCTACATCCAGCGGATCTTCCTCGAGTAGCAGTTCGTCGAGCAGCAGTTCAGGTTCTTCCTCCAGCTCTTCGTCCTCATCGAGTAGTTCGAGTTCATCCTCGTCATCGAGTAGCAGTTCGTCCTCGAGCTCTTCCTCGTCGAGTTCGAGCAGTTCCAGCTCCTCCTCTTCAAGCGGCGGTTCATCCTCTGGCAGCAAGAGGGGCGGCGCCCCTGGCGATTTCCTGCTCGGCGGCTTAGTCACCTTAACCGCATGGCGTTTGTGTTCAAAACCACGCCACAAGCAGGCGCTCGAAGGGTAGCAAGACCATCTACAAGTTCGGCGATAGTAGGGCGACTGGACCTGCCGTCCATTCACAATGTAGCCCAATTATCACGACGTTTGGGTGTATTTATTGGTATACCTTGAGCGGCTGAATTCGATCTGCTGCTATCCGGCTTCCCTGACGCGAGGACTTTTAGGGTTATGAAGACGCTTACTTCGTGCACAAAATCGCTTGTCTCAGCGAGAATGGTTGATGCACACTACCGTGTTGGTTGACGTCGTTTCCTGCTGCGATGTGTCCTGACGAGCGTGTGCAGCGGGGGCGCGGCATTATATATTTTATCCCTACCCAAGACGCCCATGCGCATCCTCCAAAATCTAACAAACACAACTGCGGTTATTTGGTTTGAACGCGTATTGTTCCCAGCTACCAGGCGGCTCAGATCGATTGGGTTGACGATCCTCTGCCTCGGTTTTGCCGCGAGTACTACGCCGGTTTTTGCGGCAAAGTGGGATCCAATCGACCCCGCGGATCGGGCCGCAAAGGACTCAGTTAACTTCCCAGGGGCCGATGCGGAAATACTTCTCTCAACGCACGTGTTGTCCGAGCAAGCGCCTTTCCATTTGTTGCCGGGAAAAACTCAAGGAGGCGATGAGCTGGTGTTAGCAACGGAGAATTTTGTTCGAGCCAAAATCTACACGGCCAAAGGTGTTGAAGACCAAGGCAAACTCCGCGTGCAATATTTATCGACATCATGGTTATCGAGCAAGGAGGCGCGAGTGGTCAAACCCGACGGAACCAGTACTGAGCTGAAGAAGGCCGATATCGTCGAGAGCGTGTTAGCCAAAGGAGAGGATGGCGAATCATGGAAACAGCTCACATTTATTTTCCCAGGACTCGAAGCAGGCGATGTGGTTGAGTATCGATGGACCGAGCAAATTGAGGGCGAGATATGGCTTAAGCATTTCTATTGTCAGGAAGCGGTGCCCACCCGCGAATACCATTTCACGATTGCGAAGATGACGCGACAAGGTTCAGTCGGATGGTTAAACTGCCCCAAGATCACAACCAGCAAAAAGGGTGAATTTACGGTGGTAGTTCACGATCAGCCGGCTTTTGAAGAGGAAGAACACACTCCACCCGTGCGCGAGCTTCGGGGTTGGATCTACGTGGCTAAGTCTTTCCCGATGTTTTCGAAAGATGCCGAAGTCTGGGATCTCTTGA
>Ga0302323_100005366_pt1 | contig 10497 bp, 9 predicted proteins | sample Fen_T0_3_FD_201950 | JGI IMG/M metagenome (GOLD analysis project Ga0302323, IMG submission 201950) | Peat permafrost microbial communities from Stordalen Mire near Abisko, Sweden - Fen_T0_3 | ecosystem: Environmental > Terrestrial > Soil > Wetlands > Permafrost | place: Sweden: Abisko... | reverse complement strand
GCGCGACGGGGGCGAGGGCCACCGATCGGCGTTAGCTCCGGGCGTAGATCGTTGCCACCGAGTTGGACCAGATCGCGTGGTAGCCGGCGGCCATCACCTGGGCGGCCGAGTCGACCGCAATCTCGTCGGGGAGGCCGTGCGGCTCGATGACCACGTATCCGTATCCGGACCGGAGTTCCCGCGGCAGGTCGCCGAAGCCGTAGAGCCGCCCGCCGTCGGTGTGGATGCTCACTTCGGGCTGGAGCGAGATCGAGGTCTCCATTGCCCCGGTGAAGACGCCGATCGGGACCGAGGACCACTGCTGGAAGCTCCCCGCGATGTGCAGGACCCTGGTGTCCGGACCGAGCCGGCCGGCGGTGATCTCCGACCGGATGGCGTCGATGACCTTCTGCTGATCCGCGTCGACGACGTTGCGCGGATCCATGTATCCGTCGGTCCAGTAGCCGAACTGCGCCTCCCGAAGCGCAAGACCGAGCGACTCCGACCCGCGGTGCTCACCGATCTGGACGTTGGAGATCAGCGGCGCGCCGACGAGCCGGCCTGCGTCGATGTTCAAGGGGCCCAGGTCGATTCGGGCCGGCAGTGGGTAGACCGTGATGACGATGAAGGCCCCCACGATGAGCGGGCGGGCCACGCCGAGCCGCCGCTGGCGGCAGACTGCCGCGAGGGCTCCGGCGGCGCCGACCGCGAACATGACGGGCAACCAGTACTCGACCGACTTGGGGACTTCGTAGTGAACGGCCTGCTCGGTGAGGGTAGTGAAGCCCACGAGGCTGGACGCGGACCACGCGAGTACGCCCGCCGCGATACCGCACCCGAGAAGGATCCAGCCACGCCCCAGCCGTTGATGAAGACGCGTCGCCGAGAACGCGAACCCCGCGATCGCCAGCAGCGTTATGCGCCCAAAGTCCGTGAGCGCTTCCGACGCCGGGTCGTCCGGCGGGTTTAGATGCATCTGGGCCACGATCAGGGCCGCGGAGATGAACGCGATCACGACCGCCGCCCGTCCGACCGCCGCCATCTCGGGCGAGCTATCGCGGAACGCGTCGGCCGGGATCCGGTCCATCAGCCATCCCACCGCCCCGGCGAGGAGGTACGCCACAGCGATGCCGCCCACGATCAGGACGAAGCCGATCCATGACGGAGTCGAGCGCCCGGTCATCGTGAGCACTTGCGGCATCGCCAGAACAGCCGCGCCGCCGAGTGCCGGCACGAGTCGGCGGGCAAGGGCGACGGGGTAGAGGAGCAGCGCCCCTCCGCACGCCACGGCAGCAACAAGCCCAACGAGCGGATGCACAAGGAACGCGCCGCCGATCGCCAAGGCGAGTCCCGGGCCCACCGCGGGCGACGACCCAACTCGAGACGTCTCGTCGGGCACCCCGGACCGTGACCCTACCGCCTGGCTTCGGGCGTGAAGCTCCCGCGCCACGAGCGTCAGGGCCCAGGCCGCCAGCGGGAAGACAACGACGGTGCCGCGGGCGTCCGGAATGCGCATGAACGTGAAGGTCAAAGGGAACGTCAGAAGCACCCAGAAACCGGCGCTTCCGCCGAGCAGTTGCCCCGTAAGGCGACGGAGCGCGACGGCGATGACGATCGCGAGTGGGAGCGCGAAGGCCGCCTCGGCGAGCGCGGCGTCCAGGCCGGTGATCGTGGACAGCTGTCCCAGCAGGGCCACATACCCGAGCATCAACCGCGACGGCCCGTATATGGGCGAGGGCGAAGTGTTCAGCATGTCGAAGCTGCCGAACAGGTGGATGTGCTGTACGGGCGCGACGTGGTTGGGCAGCACGTCCATGAACGGCGAAACGGGCGACCCGAGCTGAACGATCAGGGCTCCGGCCCAGACCATCAGGATGAGCGGCCACCAGGCCGCGGGTCGTGAGAAGTGGAGCCGGATGGGTTGCGCAAGGAGCGGCCGGCGACCACGCGTGGCGAGATAGGCCACCCCAACGGCCAAATGCAATGCCAGCAGTTCGGGCCAGCCGAAGAGGCCCACGCTCCCCAGAAGGAAGAGCACGGCCGCGTCGAGCACGACGGCCGCCGTGAACCCGGCCATGACCACGTCGGAGGCGCTCCGAAACGCGGGCGCGCCGAGCCAGCGAAGCACGACCGCTCCGGCGACCACGTTGATCGAAGTCGCGGCCGCCATCAGCAGTGCTGCCGGACCGGTCACGGGCAGCTGTGAGAAGACCCCGTCCCACGCCCCGCCGAAGCTGAAGCCCCACTGTGCTGAGTCCGCGACGGCCAGCAGTCCCGACACGAGCACGAACACCCCGGCGAGCAGAATTACGCTCATCGTCTGGTAGTCGGGATTGCGCCCGATCAGGCGTCCGAGCGCCGGGCTCGGCCTGGGGGCTCTGGGCCGCCGTTGGGCGCTTGCTGTCGGGGCGTTGGGCTGGGTCACTCGCGCATCATCCCATAGGAGGTTGACCTCTCGGCGTCCCGTCAGGGAGCGGTCCTAATAAGTGGCCGCGTCGAGCCGATTCCGTCTGAGTGACCTCGTTTACGGGAGAGCCCCGGGGCTCAAGGCGATCTCACGCGACTAGGATCGTGGCATGACGAGCCTGACTCGAGACATCTGCCCATCGTGCGGCGCGTGGCTCATCCTCGTTGAGGTGGTGTATGTGGCCGCGCCCTGGCGCCGATACCCCGACGTGGGGAATCGTGTCGTATATGAGTGCCCGAGCTGCTGTGGGGCGTATGAGACGTGGGCGCAGGATGACGATCCGCTGACCGAACTCCCGCCCTCGGGCAGAACGTTGCGCGACACGCTGTCGGCGCGTCGTCCGATCTCTAGACCCTGACCTCGCGGCACACGCCACACACTCGGCGGGGCCGATTCCCACCTGGCGGTGCCGGGCGGACGTGTAACCAGATCGAAAGACGCAATGGCCGATAGTCTCGGCCATGAACAGCCGATTCATCTCCAACTCGCCCGGTCGGCGGCGTCAGCTAGTGCGGCAGATATCGAGCTTCGCCGCGATAGGTGTCGTCAGCACGGTTGCCTACGTTGCCCTGTACGCGGTGCTTCGCCAGGAAATGCCGGCCACGGCGGCCAACGCGGCCGCCCTGCTGATCACGGCGCTTGGCAACACGGCCGCGAATCGGAGGCTCACCTTCGATACTCAGGGCACCGATGGCCTCGCCCGCGACCATGCCGCCGGCCTCGTCGCACTCGGCGTCGCGCTCGTAATCACTACGTCCAGCCTCGCCGCACTCACTGCCTTCGCGCCTCACCACGGCCGGCTCTCGGAGATCGGCGTGCTCGTGACCTCGAACGCCGTGGCGACGCTGGTTCGATTCCTGCTGCTTCGAATGGCAATCGAGCGACGCAGCAACCCCGGCATACCCGCGGCCGCAAGCCGTAGTCTCTCCTCAGTCGAAAGGACCCACTGATGACGGCGATATCGAGGCCTGCAATGCTTCCGCGCTTCCGACCAACGGACACTCTTCGCGGTCTAGTGCGCGGTAGCGAAGACGAGGCTGTCTGGATCAGGCCTTCGATCCTCGCGATCCTCGCCCTGACCGCCGTGCTCTACCTGTGGAATCTCACGGTCAGCGGGTACGCGAACACCTACTACTCGGCGGCGTCCTTCGCAGCGTCGCAGAGTTGGTCGGCCTGGTTCTTCGGCAGCTTCGATCCGGCCAACTTCATCACGGTGGACAAGCCGCCGCTCGGCACGATGCTCATGGGCCTCTCGGTCCGGGTTTTCGGGCTCTCGTCGTGGAGCATCCTGGTACCCGAGGCACTATGTGGAGTGGCGACCGTCGGCATCCTCTACGCGGCCGTGAAGCGGTCGTTCAACGCCCAGGCTGCGGTGATCGCGGCCGTTGTGATGGCCCTGACGCCCGCCGCCGCGTTGATCTTCCGCTTCAATAACCCGGACGCATTGCTCACCCTCCTTCTCGTGGTATCGGCATGGGCGTTGCTCCTGGCCGTCGAAAAGGGGAGCATTCGCTGGGTGGCATTTGCCGCGACATGTGTCGGCCTGGCGTTCCTCACCAAGTACCTCCAGGCCTACCTGGTCCTACCCGGATACGCGCTCGTCTGGGGATTCAGCGCGAACACCAACCTCCGCCGCCGGCTCGCGGGTCTGGGCGTCGCGCTCGTTACGGTCGTCGTCACGAGCGGATGGTGGGTGCTGATCGTGGAGATGCTGCCGGCCGGCAGCAAGCCGTTCATCGGTGGGAGCACTACCGGATCGCCTCTCGATCTCATCTTCGGCTACGACGGTCTCGGCCGGATCTTCGGCGGTGGCGACGGTCCCGGCGGCGGCGGGGGCGGCATGGGCTTCAGCGGCGAGGTGGGCCCGCTGCGCCTGTTCAACGACCAGATGTTCGGCCAGATCGCATGGCTCCTTCCGCTGGCGGCCCTGGCCCTGGTGGTCGGGCTGTATCAGCGACGTTGGGCGCCGCGTCACGACAAGGCGCTGGCGGGATACCTCGTCTGGGGCAGCTGGTTCGTAGTAACGGCAATCGTCTTCTCCTACATGTCCGGCATCGTCCACTCCTACTACGCGGTGGCGCTTGCCCCCGCGGTAGCCGCCCTCGTCGGCGCAGGGCTCGTGGACATCTGGAATTCGCGCATGCGGATCTGGGTCGGCGGCATCGCCCTCGGCGCCGTCTGCCTCGCCACGGCCTGGTTCGGCTCGACGCTGCTCGACCGCACGCCCACGTTCATGCCCGGGCTCGGAGTGGCGGCGATCGTGATCGCGGCAGCGGCCCTGATCATCCTCATCGTGGTATCGATCCCCGCGATTGCGGAGCGTCCTGCCGTCAAGCGGCTCGCGCTCGCCGCGGCCGGTCTGGGCATCGCCGCGACGCTTCTCGCTCCGGCGGCATACGCGCTCGACACCACCGGAAACGCCTACGGTGGCGGCGACCCGCATCCGGGACCGGGAACCATGAGCGGTTTCGGCGCAGTGGGCGTCGGCGGCTTCCCCGGCGCCGGCGGCTTCGGTGGCATTGGGTTTCCCGGCGGCGGCACGTCCTCGAACGCGTCTCTCCGGAACTACCTGGTAGCCAACCGCGGTACCGCAACCTGGATCGTGGCCATGAACTCGGCACAGGAATCGGGCACGCTCGAGATCGAGAGCGGCATGCCGGTGATGGCCATGGGCGGTTTCACCGGATCGGACCCGACGCCCACCCTGGATCAGCTGAAGAGCTACATCGCGTCGGGCAAGCTCAGGTTCGTGATTGTGAGCGGCGTGGGTGGCGGCTTCGGCGGCTTCGGCGGTGATAACACAGCCTCGGTTCGCGACGCCTGGGTGACTACAACCTGCCACTCGGTCGACTACGGTGGCGGCACGGAAACGACGCTCTACGATTGCTCCGGAACGGTGAAGTAGGGATCTGGTGGCATAGCCGATGCGACTTCTCGTGGCCGAGGACGATCCGGGCCTCCGCTCGGTCCTCGTCCTCGGGCTCAAGGACTACGGATATCAGGTCGACGCGGCCGAACGCGGCGACGACGCGATCGATCTGATGAAGTTCTACGACTACGACGTTGCCGTTATCGACTGGCGAATGCCCGGAGCGGAAGGAATCGACGTGGTGGCGTGGGCCAGAAAGCAGGGAAAGCCGACGGCGATCCTGATGCTCACAGCCCGCGATGCCCAGCCGGATCGAATCCGCGGCCTCGACGCCGGCGCCGACGACTACCTCGTGAAGCCGTTCGATTTCGGGGAGTTGCTCGCCCGGATCCGCGCTCTGCAGCGGCGGCCCCGAGGAGTGGATGCCCCGGTACTCTCACGCGGAAAGCTTCAGCTCGATCCGGTCCGGCGGAGCGTCGGTTCAGATGGGCGCGACCTCCAGCTCACCGCCACCGAATACCAGATCCTCGAGTTGCTCATGCGCCGCTCGCCGTCGGTGGTCGACCGCAAGGCGATCGCCGAGCACGGCTGGGAAGACGAGACCGCCCCGATCGGTTCCAACGCCATCGATGTCCAGCTCAGCCGCCTGCGTGCCAAACTGGCCGGGTCGGGAGTTCAGATCGTGACCGTTCGCGGCGCCGGGTACAGGCTGGAGGAAGCGTGAGGTTCCTTGGCAGAGGCCGAGACTTCGGGCGTCGGGCGCCGGCGCAGGGCCCTTCCGTACAGGTTCTGTCGGTGCGCGTGGCAATGGCGGCGAGCGCCATCGTCGGCATCGCGTACATCGTGATCGCAGCTGCCGTCCTGAGCGTTGTGACCAACAACCTGACGGGCGACGTGGACCAGCACCTCAAGCAGATCACCGCCCAGGCGCCCGACCGCAACGGCCCCGGCGTCAATGTCCCCGGCGGCAACCCGTTCGTTGGTTTCGATCCGTCGCATCAGGATCTGCGCGGGCTGTGGGTGCTGGCGTGGCAAGTCGACGCCGGCGGGACGGCGACGGGCCTGGGCCCGAACGACCTGACCCTGCCCGTGGAAGACCGGAAAGCGACGGCGCCCACGACCGTGACGATCAACGGCGGCACGTATCGCATCGCGGGCCAGTCCACCGGCGATGGCTGGATCGTGGTCGCTCAGTCGATGGACGGGGTTGCGAGCACGCAATCCACTCTGATCGTGGCCGAGATGGGGATCGGCTGCATGCTCCTGGTGGTCGTCTTCCTTGGGGCGCTGGTGATCGGGCGGCAAGTGGCACTTCCCGTCGAGCGATCCCGTCAGCGCCAGCTCGAGTTCACCGCCGACGCCTCGCACGAGCTGCGAACACCACTCTCCGTCATCGAGGCGCACGCCACGCTGGCTCTCGCCCGAGGCCGCGATCCGAGCTGGGACCAGGCCGCGTTCGGGCGGATCGACGACGAGCTCAAGCGCACGCGGCGCCTTGTAGATGACATGCTCTGGCTCGCGCGCTTCGATTCGACGGGCTGGGTGCCCGAGGCCGAGCCGGTGGATGTGCGCGTACTTGCCGCCCAGACGGCCGACCGATTCGGGGCAATAGCCGAATCCCGCAAGCAGACGCTCGCTCTCGACCCGGCCAGCTCGGAGGGCGACGCCATCGTCACCGCTCCGCCGGAGTGGCTTGATCGGCTCATCGGTGTGCTGATCGACAATGCCTGCAAGTACTCCCCGGAGGGCGGCTCCGTTTCCGTACATGTGGCGTCCGAAGGCCGTCGGATCAGGCTCACCGTAGACGACTCCGGCCCCGGCATTCCGCCGGACGAGCGCGGCCGTGTCTTTGACAGGTTCCATCGCGCGACGGACTCGGCAGGTGGCGCAGGTCTGGGACTTGCCATAGCTGACGCGATCGCCCATGCGACTGGCGGACGGTGGCACATCGGCACCTCTCCGGCGGGCGGCGCGAGCGTGTCCGTGTCCTGGCCGCGCTCGGTGACTTCGTAACCTGATCGACAGCAACGCTCCTGCAACCTGACGCGGCGACACAGACGCCTTGAGCCAGCAGCAGGAGAACGAAGATGACCACGCCGAATGACCCCGCCGCGCCGGCAGCCCAGGTGGACGCCGAGGAGACTCCGGTAGTCCCTGCGGCCAGGCCTCGTCGATCGGGCGCGACGACCGCCCTCCTGCTGGTCGGCGCCCTTATCGCGATCGGTGGAGTCGGGTTCGCCGCAGGGCGCGCAACCGCGACCGGCCAGACCGGCACCGGCTCGAACATCACGCTCAACGGGGGCGGAGGGCCGGGCGTGGGGCCCTTTGGAAGCTTCGACCCAGCGAACTTCGGCGGCGGCCTGGGTGATCGGGCGCTCGCCGGCCAGTCCGTCAGCGGAACCGTCGTCAGCGTTTCGTCGGACTCGATGACGGTGCAGCTCGCCAGCGGACAGACGGTGACGATCGCAACGACCTCGAGCACCACCTATCACGGCCAGACATCGGCGGCAGTCACGGATGTGACAACCGGCGCCACCGTAACGGTCAAGACCACGGGCGGCACGAACGCTGTGCCGGGCGCATCGGCGAGCGCGTCGACGAGCGCGGGAACCGCAACGGATGTGACCGTCACTTCCAAGTAATCGACGACGTGTGGGCGCGAGCGGCTGGATGGGCTGTTCGCGCCCACTCCATTTCTGGACCTAGAGCGTCGCCACGGCGGCCATCTCGTCGGGCGAGAGGCGCCAGGTAGAGGCCACGACGTTCGCGCGAACCTGCTCGGGACTGCTGGCACTGGCAATCACGGGGCCCACGATCGATTGGCTCAGCAGCCAGCCGAAGGCAAGATCGAGGATCGTGTGGCCGCGCTCCACGGCGAACGCTTCGAGCGCGCCGAGACGATCGAAGTTGGGAGGGGACATGATTTCGCCGGCACGGGGGCTCTCGACGAGCCTGCCGTGGCCGTTCCCGCCCGGCTTGTACTTCCCGGTCAGGAACCCGGACTCGAGCGGGAAGTAGGGGATGATTCCCAGGCCGTGAGCCTCGCAGGCGGGTATCACTTCCGCCTGGATCCCGCGGACCAGCAAGTTGTAGTGCATTTGCGCCGAGATCGGGCGGGCCAGATGCTCCGTCCGTGCCGTCCAGACGGCATCGGCCATCTGCCACGCGGCGTAGTTGCTGACCCCGACGTAGCGGACCTTGCCGGCGCGAACAAGATCGTCGAGTGCGCCAAGAGTCTCCTCGATCGGCGTCTCGGGGTCGGCCGTATGAACCTGATACAGATCGATGTAGTCCGTGCGCAGCCGCCTCAGACTGTTCTCGGCCGAGGTCGTGATCCAGCGCCGCGACGCGCCGCGCTCCAGGTCCGAGTCACCCATGGGGACCCCGAATTTCGTGGCCACGATGAAGCGGTTACGCCTTCCGGCCATGAGCCTGCCGAGCTGCTCCTCCGACGATCCGGCGCCGGCGGTCGAACCCCGGCCGTATACGTCCGCGGTGTCGATGAAGTTGACGCCCTGCTCGAGAGCCTCGTTGAGGACATGTCGCGCGGCCTCGTCGTTGAGACGCCCACCGAAGTTGTTGGTACCAAGGCCGACGGCGGACACCGTCAACCCCGAACGACCGAGCCGACGCGACTCCACAAATCACCTCCTATGCCGGGAGCCTACGCCGACTTGGGCCGTGATGCAGCGGGCCGATCGTGGGGGGAGGAGAAGCGGTAGCGCGGCGCGGGCCGGCCCGGGCACCGGCTTCCATCGACGGCGACGCGTCCACCTGCTCGGGCGGCTCGGCCGGACACGGATGGGCCGCGATCCGTAGAATGACGGCCAAACCAGCACAGTCCGAGGGACTGCGTCAGCGCCGGATCTGAAGGCGCGGGGCCGGCGGCGTCGATTGGGCGAGCGACGAGGATGGAGGCGACATGACGACAAGGTTTGGGCCGGCGGGATCGGCCGATGTAGCAGGTGCGTTCCTGACGCAGCCGCTTCTGGGGTTGACCTTCGACGACGTGCTGCTCATCCCGCAGTACTCGGAGATCCTCCCCGGCGACGCGAGCGTCAAGAGCCGGTTCTCGCGGCACATCGTGCTCAACACTCCGGTGGTCAGCGCCGCGATGGACACCGTCACCGAAGACCGAATGGCGATCGCGATAGCCGTTGAGGGCGGCATCGGTGTGATCCACCGCAACCAGGCACCCGAGCGGCAGGCGGAGGAAGTGGCCGCCGTCAAGGCCGCTGCCGTTTCCGCGGATGCGGTGAACGCCAACTTCGACTCGCAGGGCCGGCTGCGGGTGGCGGCCGCGTGCGGCGTGGGAGCCGATTCGGTGGCTCGTGCGGAGGCGCTCGTCAAGGCCGGAGCGGACGCGCTCGTGGTGGACACGGCTCACGGTCATACCCGCAACGTCATCGAGGCAATTCGCCGTTACCGTGCCTCGTACGGCGACGCGATCGATATCGTGGCCGGCAACGTCGCCACTCCCGAAGGAACGGCCGCGCTGATAGAGGCCGGCGCGGACGGCGTCAAGGTGGGCATCGGTCCGGGTTCGATCTGCACCACGCGCATCGTCGCCGGCGTGGGAGTGCCGCAGCTCACCGCGATCATGATGTGCGCCGCGGTCGCCCACGCGAACGGCGTCGCGATAATCGCGGACGGCGGGATCCGCTACTCCGGCGACATCGTGAAGGCGCTGGCGGCCGGCGCGGATTCGGTCATGCTCGGCCGTCTGCTCGCCGTCGCCGAAGAGAGCCCCGGCGAGTCGGAGCGCGTCGGCGGGCGGGTCGTCAAGGAGTACCGCGGTATGGGATCGCTTGGCGCCATGTCCGCCGGCAGCGACCGCTACCCGCAGATCGACCGCCATAAGCTCGTTCCCGAGGGCGTGGAGGCGCGCATCTCGGTCGAAGGCCCGCTGGCCGGCATCCTGTACCAGCTCATCGGCGGCATGCGGGCCGGCATGACCTACTGCGGCGCCGAGTCGATCGACGACCTGCGCAGCAAGGCCCGATTCGTCCAGCTGACGCAATCCGGCCAGATCGAGAGCCACCCGCACGACATCGAGCTTGCGAGATCGGCACCGAACTACCGCTAGGCAAGCTTCCGCTTGCGAGATCGGCACCGAACTACCGCTAGGCAAGCTTCCGCTTGCGAGATCGGCACCGAACTACCGCTAGGCAAGCTTCCGCTT
>Ga0302323_100005365_pt1 | contig 10497 bp, 7 predicted proteins | sample Fen_T0_3_FD_201950 | JGI IMG/M metagenome (GOLD analysis project Ga0302323, IMG submission 201950) | Peat permafrost microbial communities from Stordalen Mire near Abisko, Sweden - Fen_T0_3 | ecosystem: Environmental > Terrestrial > Soil > Wetlands > Permafrost | place: Sweden: Abisko... | reverse complement strand
CTGGCGGACCTGCCGAGGGCGGATGAATTGATGATCGCGTTGCATCCGCATGGTGCATCGACGAGTGGGCCGGATGATGCGGCGGCGTATGTGGAAGCAGAGAGCTAACAGTCGGCAGTCGGCAGTCGGCAGAGAGTCGACAGCTGGCAGCTTCTCCGAGCAGATCCGGCTGAAGGCTGACGACTTACTGACGACTGTCGACTGACGACTGACGACCTATCAAGGCGAGGCATCGTGGCGGGTGAAGGACGGAAGCACCGGGCGGGACGAGGCCAGGGTCCACGGCGACCGGGAAAGACCGGAATCGCGAAGGGACCTGAGGAGCCGTCGCGGCCGAAGTCGGCGGGGCGGAAGCCGCCGAAGTTCAAGACCGAAAAGCCGGCCTCCGCGGACATGCGGGTGCAGCGGGCCCTGGCGCAGGCGGGCGTCGCCTCGCGGCGGCAGGGCGAGGAGCTGATCAAGGCGGGCAAGGTGCGCATCGACGGGAAGGTCGCCGAGCTGGGCAGCAAGGTGAATCCGTCGAAGCAGAAGATCACGGTGAACGGGCGCGTGGTGAAGGCAGTGGAGAAGCGGTGGCTCGCCTTCCACAAGCCGCTGGGCGTGGTGACGACGGCCGATGACGAGCAGGGTCGGCAGACGGTATTCGACCTGATCCCGAATCATGCCGGTCTCACATACGTAGGGCGTCTAGACGTGATGACGACGGGCCTGCTGCTGCTCACGACCGATGGCGAAGCGGTGCACCGGCTGACGCACCCGAAGTATCATATTCAGAGGAAGTACACGGCATTGGTGCATGGGCGGTCGACGGCCGAGCTCACTGGTGCGCTCAAGGAAAATGTGGTGCTGGATGGCCGGCCGGTGATCCCGCGGGATGTGCGGGTGCGCCCGGGGAAGGAGGGCCGCAGCATCATCGACGTGACGTTCGAGGAAGGGCGGAACCGGCTGGTGCGGCGGTGGTGCGAGGAGCTGGGGCTCAAGGTGGAGCGACTGGCGCGCTTGAGCTACGGTCCGGTGCGGCTGGGGGACCTGCCGCCGGGACGGTATCGGCCGCTGACGCCGGGCGAAGAGAAGGATTTGTATCGGGCGATTGGGCTGGAGAGTCAACAGTCGTGAGTCGTGGGTGAGTCGTGAGTCGTGAGTCGTGAGTTAAGCGTTTAGAGGAGAGGTCATGACAGCACCACAGCCACGTCGAGTTCCTGAACCGTCGCGCCCCGCCGCGGCGCGGGCTGATCTTGCCGCCGAGAGTGCGCGACTGCGCCTGGCGCTGGATGAGGTATCGAAGCGGATCGTCGGGCAGGACATGATGGTTGAGCGACTGCTGATCGGCATGCTGACCGGCGGTCACATCCTGCTCGAGGGCGTACCGGGGCTGGCGAAGACGCTGGCGGTGCGGACGCTGGCCGAGATCATCCACGCGAGCTTTTCACGGATCCAGTTCACGCCCGACCTGCTGCCGGCCGACGTGATCGGCACGATGATCTACGACCAGAAGAACCAGGACTTCTACGTAAAGAAGGGCCCTCTCTTCGCGCAGATCGTGCTGGCCGACGAAATCAACCGGGCACCAGCCAAGGTGCAGGCGGCGCTGCTGGAGGCGATGCAGGAGCGCCAGGTGACCATCGGCGGCACCTCGTTCAAGCTGGACGAGCCGTTCCTGGTGCTCGCCACGCAGAACCCGATCGAGAACGAGGGCACTTATCCGCTGCCCGAGGCGCAGCTCGACCGGTTCATGCTCAAGGTGCACGTGGGCTACCCAAGCCGGGACGAAGAGCGCGAGGTGCTGACTCGCATGGGGACGGGGCATGACATCCCGGTCGCCCGGATCCTGGAGCCGGCGGAGATCCTCAAGTTCCGCTCGCAGATCTCCGATGTGTACATGGACCAGAAGCTGGTGGACTACATCGTGGACCTGGTGCGGGCGACGCGCGAGCCGGGGTCGGTGGGGCTGCAGGACCTGAAGCCGCTCATCGCCTTCGGTGCGTCACCGCGTGCCACGCTGTCGCTGGCCTCCGCTGCACGGGCCCATGCGTTCCTGCGGGGCCGGGCGTATGTCATTCCGGAAGATGTGCGCGCGCTCGCACCGGACGTGCTGCGGCACCGGGTGGTGCTGACGTTCGAGGCGGAGGCGGAGGACACGACGAGTGATGATGTGATCCAGAGAGTCCTGGGAGCCGTCAGGGCTCCGTGATGTGCAGGCGGGGAGGGCGGGGAAGGCGGGGAGGGCGCAACCGATGATCGAGCCTGACGTCTGCCTGGCACCCACGCGCCTTTTGCGCCCTACCCGCCTTACGCGCCCTCTCACATGACGGCTGTCTCTCCAGAGATCCTCAAGCAGGTCAAGGGCATCGAGCTCCGCACGCGGGGGCTGGTGTCGGCCCTGTTCGCGGGCGAGTACCGCTCGGTGTTCCGGGGGCAGGGGATGGAGTTCGCCGAGGTGCGGGCGTACGAGCCGGGCGACGATTTCCGGAGCATCGACTGGAACGTGTCGGCGCGACTGGCGAGCCCGTTCGTCAAGACGTACACCGAGGAGCGCGAGCTCACGCTGATGCTGGTGGTGGACCAGTCGGGGTCCACGCGCGTGGGCGACCCGATCAGCAAGGTGGGGCTCGAAGTGGAAGTGGCCGCGGTGCTGGCCCTCGCGGCAGCCTACCAGAATGACCGCGTGGGTGCCCTGCTCTTCGCGGAAGAGGTTGAACATGTGGTGCCGCCGCGGAAGGGTCGCCGGCATGCGCTGCGCTGCATCCGCGACCTGATCGCCTTTTCGCCCGCCTCGAAGAAGACCAACCTCGGCGCCAGCCTGACCTACACCGGGCGACTGCTGCGGCATCGCAGCATCGTGGTGGTGCTCTCCGATTTCCTCGCCACCGACTGGGAACGTCCGCTGCGCCGCCTGGCGGCGCGGCACGAGGTCGTCGCCGTGACGGTGGACGATCCGCGCGAGCGCACGCTGCCGGATGCGGGCGTGCTGTGGCTGGAGGATGCCGAGAGTGGCCAGCTGGTGCAGGTGGACACGACGGCGCGACGGACGCGGGATGCGCTCGCGCGTCACACCGAGCGGCGGCGGCTGGAACGGGCGCGCATGATCACGTCGGCAGGCGTGGACCAGGTGGCACTGGTGGCCGGGCAGGACTATGCGCCGATCCTGCGACGGGCGTTCGCGGCGCGGGCGCGCCGGCTGCACCGCGGATAATGCTGCTGCTCCTGGCCCTGCTGCAGCAGGGCGCGCCGACGGTGGGTGACACGATCTGGCTCGTGCGCACCGTGCCGGTGCCGAGCGGGAGCGCGGTGCGCCCAGCCCCATGGAACCCGACCGGTGATCTCGAGACGCTGGGTCCGCCGCGGGTGACGCTGCGGGGCGACTCGGTGGAGATCGCCTATCCGGTGGTGGTGTGGCTGGCGGGATCACGCACCGTCGAGGTGCCGGGCCCGCTGCTGCTGCTCGCCGGTGGCGGGGTGGACTCGATTCCCGCCGAGCGGATGACGGTCACCATCGCCAGTGTCCTGCCGGCGGGCATACCCGACTCCCTCCTCCAGATCCAGCCTGCGGCGCAGGCCGTGGTGCGGGGCGAGCGGACGCTGCGTTCGCTGCTCGCGATGCTGCTGCTTTCGGCGCTGCTGCTCATTCCAGTTCACCTGCTGTGGCGGCGTCGTGGCAAGGCGCTGGCGCGGGCACCGGCACGTCCGGTACCCGGGTTGCCGCTGGAGCGCTGGGCCGATGCCGGCGAGGTGCGGGTGGTGCTTGCCGCCGCGACCGCGGCGCTGCGCGACGCGATTGCGCGGGCGGTGCCGGAGGCGACGCCAGCGGTGGACGTGCCGCAGGCGCTCGCGGCGGTGCGGGCCGCGCGTCCCGACTGGCCACACGACGAGATCGCCGACGTGCTCGGCGCGCTGGAAGAAGCGCGATTCACACCAGAGGCGTTTCCCGACGCCGCCGGACTGGCGACGTGGGCCCAGAACCTCGCGGCGCAACTCACCAAGGCGGCGGCGTGAGCTTCGCGCGACCCCTCCTGCTCCTCCTGTTGCTGCTCCTGCCGATCTGGTGGTGGCAGCGTCGCAAGCGCCGGGTCACCGTGGCCTTCAGCGACGTGGGGATGGTGGCGGCCGACGCCCGCCCGCCCTGGTGGACGCGGCTGCCACCGGTGCTGCGGTCAATTGCGCTGATCGCCTGGATCCTGGCGGCGGCGGGTCCACAGGTGGGCGGGAGCACGGTGGAAGAGAAGCGCGAGGGGATCGCGATCGCGATTGCGATCGACATTTCCAGCAGCATGCTGGCCGAGGACTTTGCACCGTCCAACCGGATGGAAGTGGCGAAGCAACAGGCGATCGAGTTCGTGCAGGGTCGCAAGGCCGACCGGATCGGCCTGGTGGCGTTCGCGGGCGAGGCACTGACGCAGGTACCCGTCACCCTCGACTATGCGGTGGTGGTGCAGGCGATCGAGGGCCTCCGCATCGGCAGCCTGGAGGACGGCACGGCGATCGGCAGCGGGCTCGCCACGGCGGTGAACCGCCTGCGACGCGCACCGGGAAAGTCGAAGGTGGTCCTGCTGCTGACCGACGGGGAGAACAACCGGGGGCGGATCGATCCTCGCACCGCGGCGGCGACGGCGCAGGCGTACGGCATCAAGGTCTATACGATTGGAGTCGGGACTGATGGAGAAGCCCGGATCCCGACCGGGCGCGGCATTGGTGGACTGCGCTACGAGGTACTGCAGGTGAACATCGACGAGGACCTGCTGCGCGAAATCGCCAGCAAGACGGGTGGCAAGTATTTCCGGGCGCGGGACAGCGAGGCGCTGAGCCGGATTTTCCACCAGATCGATGCGCTGGAGAAGACGCCGGTGACGGTCACGCGGTACGCGCGATATGACGAGGTGATCCAGCCGTTCGTGATCGCGGGGCTGCTGGCGCTGTTGCTCGAGCTGGCGCTCTCGGCCACCGTCGCGGTGCGCGTGCCATGACCTTCGAAACCCCACTGCTGCTCGCGGCGGCGCCGATCCTGGGCGGATTGTTCCTTGCCGGAGCGTGGCTTGCGCGGCGGCGCCGGTTGCGCGCGGCCACGGCGTGGTCACCGGCGCTGGGAACGGTGGCGCGGAAGCGTGCGCGCTGGACACCGGCAGTGCTCGCGCTGGGCGGCGCCCTGGCGGCGGTGACCTTTGCCGGGCCGCGGGGCGGACCGCGCAGCGTCGTCTCCGAAAGCCGCTCCCTGGACCTGGTGATCGCGGTGGACGTCAGCCGCTCGATGCTGGCGGAAGATGTCGCGCCGAGTCGCCTGCAGCGGTCGGTGCGCGAAGCGCGTCGCCTGGTGGAGGACTTGCCGGGTGACCGGCTCGGCCTGATCGCGTTCGCGGGGAAGAGCTACATCCTCGCACCGCTGACGGTGGATGGCGGCGCGGTCGAGATGTACCTCGATGCGCTGGATCCCGACATCGCGTCGGAGGGCGGCACCAACCTGTCGGCGGTGCTGCGGCAGGGGGGGGAGCTGCTCACCGCGACACGCGACGGCGCGGACCGGGTGCTGGTGGTGTTCACCGATGGCGAGGCGCACGACTCGCTGGACGATGCGCTGGTGGCGGCGCGCGCGCTGGCCCGGCAGGGGATCACGCTCATCCTCGTGGCCGAGGGCGGCACGGAACCGGTGCGGATCCCGATCCGCGACCAGAACGGTGCGCTGCTGGAGTACAAGCTGGACGAGAATGGTGAAGTGGTGCGCACCAAGCGGGATGACAACAGCCTGCGCGCCATCGCCGAGGCGGCGAAAGGATCGGTGGTGGCGTCGGAACTTCCCGACCAGGCGGGGGCGGCACGGGAACTGGTGTCGACGCTCCGGCGCAGTGCGTCGCGCGAGAGTCGCACCGCCGACCTCGAGCCGCTGGCGTGGATCCCGATGCTGATTGCGGTGGTGCTGCTGCTGCTCGATACCTGGCGCCAGCGGGCCGGGGCGCTGGTGGGGTTGCTGCTGGTGCTGACCGCGTCGGAGGCATCGGCGCAGCGCCCGTCGCCGGGCGAGCGCAAGCTCGCCACGGGAGAACACTCGGCGGCGGCGTCGGCGTTCCTGAAGGAGGCGGGCCGATCGGCGAGTGACACGGCGCTGTACGATGCCGGCACGGCCGCGCTCGCGGCGGGCGACATCGAGGCGGCGCTCTCGGCGCTGTCGCTGGCGTCCAAGTCGGTCGACCCGGAGCTCCGGTATCGCGCGCTCTACAATCTCGGCGTGGTGAACCTGATGACGGCGCGCGCGGATACGGCCAAGCGGGAGGCAATGACGCAGGAAGCGATCGACCACCTGCGTGAGGCGCTGCTGCTGGCGCCCGGCTCCAAGCGGGCCAAGTGGAACCTCGAGCTGGCGGAACTCATGCGTCCGCCGCCGACTGGTGGTGGTGGCGGTGGCCAGAGTGGCGGCCCGAGCAAGCCACAACCGCAGCAGGCGGCGCCGACGCCGTCGAGCGGCGGGCTCAACAAGAGCCAGGCGGAGCAGATCCTGAGCTCGATGGAGCGGGAGGAACTGGGCACGCAGCAGGAGCGGCAGCGGAAGCTCCGGGCTTCTCCCCCGCCGGGGAAGGACTGGTAGTGCTCGCGCTGCTGCTGCTCCTGCAACAGGGCCCGGGGCTCACGCTCACGGCCACGGTAGATCGTCCGCGCCTGAATGTCGGGGAAGAAGTGGTGCTCACGATCGTGGCGGGTGGCCGCACGGCCGACGCGGTGCTGTGGGACCTGCCGGCGTTCAGCGGATTCGCGCTGATGTCGCGCAGCGAAACCAGCGAAGTGACGCTCGGGGTGGAGCGGGCGCGGATCAGCACGCTGGAGTTGCGCCTCCGCGCGGTGCGGGCGGGGAGCTACGCGTTCGGGCCGATCCGGGTGCAGCAGGGCACCACGCAGGCGAGCATCGATGGCCCGGATGTGGAGGTGACGGAGAACGCCGCGGCCGGCATGGTGGCGCTCAACCCGCGGGTGCGCGACCTGGTGGCGCGAGCGCCACCGCCCAAGGCGGGATCGGGCGCCAGCGTGCAGGTGGTGTTGTCGCGCGATACGGTAATGGTGGGCGAACAGGTGGACGTGCTCACGGCGGCGTGGTTCTCGAGGGAGCTGCGGGGGCGGCTGCGGCGCCAGCCGCGCTTCGAGCCTCCGGTGCTCAACGGGGTCTGGGCTTTCCCGCAGACCGCGCTGCCCGGCATCGCCGCGAGCAAGCGGGTCGCCGACCGGTGGTACGACCTCTTCGTGCTGCACCAGGTGGTGTTTCCACTCGCGCCGGGCGAAGTGACGATCCCGCCGGTGACGCTGACGTACGAGATCCCGGTCGCGATGCAGTTCTTCAGCCAGGACGAGCGTTATACGGTGTCGAGTCCGGAGCGCACGCTGACGGTGCTGCCGCTCCCGACTACGGGGCAGCCCCCAGGGTTCGCCGGCGCCACCGGCGTCAACCTCAAGCTCGAGCGATCGATCACGCCGTCGGCGGCGCGGGCGAACGAGGCGGTGAACGTCGAGATCGCGGTGCGGGGCGAGGGCAACGTGGCGCTGTGGCCGTCGCCGGACATCACCTGGCCGGCGGGTACGCGGGCATATGCGGAAGGCACCAGCGAGGAGATGGAGCCGGTGGCCGGCCGCCTGGCCGGCGTGAAGCGGTTCAAGTTCGTGGTGGTGCCAACGCAGGCCGGCGTGCTGTCGGTGCCGGCGGTGAACTATCCGTACTTCGACTTCGGGCGACGCGGCTATGTCGTGCCGACGCTGCCGGCGATTGGTGTTGCCGTGGCAGCAGGGAACGAGGCGGCGGCGGCGCGCTCGATGCCGCCACCGCTGCTCACGGCACGCGGTGCGCCGCCGGCCGACCAGGTGAGCGAGTCCATGACGGTGTGGGGCTGGGCGGCGGTGCTGCTGGTCCCGCCGTTCGTGGTGCTGGGCGTGTCGCTGCGTCGCCGGCAGCGTCCCAAGCCGGTGCCGAAGCGGCGCAAGTCAGATGATCCCTCGCTGGCGCTCGACCGGGCGCTGATGCAGCTGCTGCCGAAGGAGGATATCGCGACCGCGGAGCGACTGGTGCCGGCGCTGCGCGCGGCGGGATTCGATGCGCCGACGGCGCAGGCGATCGCATCGGTGCGGGATGCAGTGCAGGGGCACCGCTACGGGCCACCGGGTCGCGGCATTGCCCCGGATTCGCAGGCGCTGGACCAGGCGCTGGGGTGGCTGCGCGACGCGATGGCGAGTCGTCCGGCGGGGGTCGTGGCGCTGCTGATGCTGTGCCTGGTGTCGGTGAGCCAGGCGCAGCTGTCGCCGGACAGCCTCTATGCGGCGGGTGCGCTGAGCCGGGCGGAGCAGGGGTTTCACAAGGAGATTGCGCGGTCGCCGCGCGACCCGGCCCTCTGGTACGGGCTGGGTGCGGCGCGCTACCGGCAAGGTGATGACGGCGGTGCCGCGGCGGCGTGGATCACGGCGCTGCGGCTGGCGCCGCGCGATGGCACGATCCGGCGGGCGCTGCTGCTGACGCCGCCGCCCGACCAGGCGAGTGCGGCGAGACGGAGCGTGCCGCCATTCACGGCGGCGGAACTGCTCCTCGTCGCGGGCTTCTGCTGGCTGGTGGGTTGGGGGCTGCTGCTGGTGTCGCAGCGCAGGGTGCGCCGCTTCGCACCGGTACTGCTGGTACTGGGCGTGGTGGTGGGGGTGAGTGCAGGTGCCACGTACTGGTGGGACCGCCGCCCGATTGCGCTCGCGGTGTCGGACACGCCGCTCCGCACATCACCGCATGGCCGTGCCACCGCCATCCGGATGCTCCCGTCGGGCTCGGCGGTATTCGTGGAGCGAGAGCTTCCGGGCTGGGTGCTGGTGCATGGTGCCGGCACGGAACTCGGCTGGCTGCCACGGAGCGCCATCGCCGCAGCGGGGGAGTAGATTCTCCGCGTGACCCTTCCCACGACAACGACACGCCGAATTGCCATCCTGCCCGATGCGGTCGCGGACCAGATCGCGGCGGGCGAGGTGGTGGAGCGCCCGGCATCGGTGGTCAAGGAGCTGGTGGAGAACAGCATCGATGCCGGGGCGCGGCATGTGCGGGTGGAGATCGAGACCGGCGGCAAGACGCTGGTGAAGGTGAGCGACGACGGCAGCGGCATGGGGCGGGATGACGCGGTGCTGGCGCTCGATCGCCATGCCACCAGCAAGATCACGAGTGCGGCTGAACTGGTCGGGATCGCGACGTTCGGGTTCCGCGGTGAGGCGCTCCCCGCAATAGTGTCTGTATCCCGGTGCTCCCTCTCCACCTCCAACCAGAACGGTGCAGGGGTCGAGGTGACGGTGAATGGCGGGCGGATTGAGCGCGTGGATCCGATTGCACGCCAGCGCGGCACGACCATTTCGGTACGCACCCTCTTCTTCAACACGCCGGCCCGGCGGAAGTTCCTGCGTTCCACTTCGAGTGAGACGCGGGCGTGCCACGAGGCGGTGCTCACGCTGGCGCTGGCGCATCCGGGCGTCGGGTTCGAGTTCCATGCTGACCAGGTGAACCGGTTCCACGCGCCGGCGGGACAGTCGCTTGCCGAGCGGTTGCGGACGACGTGGGGGCGCGAGCTCTCCGATACGCTGATCCCGGTGGAGTTCGCGGCGGGCGGGTTTCGAGTGCAGGGATTCGTGCAGCGCCCGGCTGATGCCCGGCCCACGGGGCGGCGCACACAGCTCTTCGTGAATGGCCGGCCGTTCCGGGACAATTTCCTGGTGCGGGCCGCAGAGGCTGGGTATCGATCGGCGATTCACCCGGGCGACCGTCCCTCGCTGTGTCTCGATGTGCAGGTGCAGCCGGGTGATGTGGACGTGAACGTGCATCCCGCGAAGCTGGAGGTGCGGTTCCGGGACCGGATCGGGATCGAGCGGGTGGTGGAGGATGGGGTGAGGCACGCTTTGGGATCGTTGAGTGCGGCAGCCGGAAGTGCTGAGTCGGCAGTCGGCAGTCGGCAGTCGTCAGAAAGTTGGCAGTCGGCAGGCGGCATTTCGCAGGCGGGCCTGTGGGGCACTGGGGCAGCCACTAACGACTCACGACTTACTGCCGACTCACGACTGCCGACTGACGACTCGAAGACGTCGGCCGCCACCATGCCCGTGCTCCAAATGTTCGACACCTACCTCGTGTACGCGTCGGACACCGGCATCGTCATCGTGGACCAGCACTCGGCGCACGAGCGGGTGCTGTATGAAGAGGTGCTGAAGCAACTGGCCGGCGACCGGGGGAGCGCGCAGCATTTGCTCATCCCGGTGACGATCGAACTGACGGACGAGGAGCTGGATGCGGTCGAGGCGCATCGCGACGTGCTGGACCAGATCGGATTCGAGGCGGTGCCGTTCGGGGGACGCACGGTGGCGCTCAATGCGGTGCCCAACCCGCACCCGCGCTTCGATGCGGCGCGCTGCTTCCGGGAAATGGTGGCCGACCTGGCACGGGGCCGCTTCGGCGGGTGGGCCAACCGGATGGAGCGATTCGCGGCGACGTATGCGTGTCGAGCGGCGGTGATGGCAGGG
>Ga0302323_100005364_pt1 | contig 10499 bp, 7 predicted proteins | sample Fen_T0_3_FD_201950 | JGI IMG/M metagenome (GOLD analysis project Ga0302323, IMG submission 201950) | Peat permafrost microbial communities from Stordalen Mire near Abisko, Sweden - Fen_T0_3 | ecosystem: Environmental > Terrestrial > Soil > Wetlands > Permafrost | place: Sweden: Abisko... | reverse complement strand
CAGGTGAAAAGTCCATCATCGGCGTCATGCTCGAAAGCAATCTGGTCGGCGGCAGCCAGAAACACGAAACCGGACGGCCGCTCGTGCCCGGACAAAGCATCACCGACGCCTGCCTTTCCTTCGACGAGACGGTGCCCGTGCTTGACCTCCTCGCCCGGGCGGTGGTGGCCCGCCGCCAGGCCCGGACTTGATTTCCCGGCCATGGCGCGCGTGCTCATCGCCTTCGACAAATTCAAAGACGCGCTGACCGCCCGCCAGGCCTGCGAAGCCGCCGCCCGGGGCATTCGCGAAATACATCCCGACTGGACCCTCGACCTGTGCCCGCTCACGGATGGCGGCGAAGGATTCGGTGAAACCCTGACGCACGCGGCGGGTGGGCGACTCGCCGAAGAGCCCTGCTCGGATCCGCTCGGTCGCGTCCATCGCGCATCGATTGGTTACCTCAATTCGAACCAGCTCGCGCCGCCGATCCGCGCCCGACTGCAACTCGCCCCGAACACCGTGCTGGCCGTGGTCGAAATGGCCGCAGCCAGCGGCTTAGGCTTGCTTGCTCCCCTTGAACGAGACCCGTGGCACACCAGTTCGCGGGGAACGGGCGAATTGATCGCCGCCGCGGCCCGCGCCGGTGCGAGCGCGATTCTTCTCGGCGTCGGCGGCAGCGCCACCAACGATCTGGGCCTCGGGGCCTTGGCCGCCCTCGGGATGCGCTTCCTCGACGTCCAAGGCGAAGTGGTGGACCACCTCGTGCCGGCGTCTTGGGAAAGGATCGTCCGCCTCGAGGGCCGGACAAAATTGCCCCCGTTGTTCATCGCCTGCGACGTGACCAACCCGCTGCTAGGACCCTCCGGCGCCACCGCGACGTTCGGACCGCAGAAAGGACTGCGAAACCAGGATGGCCCGCGACTCGAACGGCAAATGGCCCGCCTCGCCGCCATGCTGACCACCGCGTGCGCCCAGCCACCCGGCCTCGCCGACGCGCCCGGCGCGGGTGCCGCCGGGGGCATTGCCTTCGGCCTCATGGTGGCAGCCAAGGCGGAATTGGTTCCCGGCTTTGACCTCGTCTCCACGTGGTTGAATCTTCCCGCACGATTGGCGGCGGCGGATCTCGTCCTGACTGGTGAAGGCCGGTTTGACACCACCTCCCTCCGCGGCAAGGGCCCGGGATCACTGGTCATGGCTGCGCGTCGGCTGGGAAAACCCACCCATGTATTCGCCGGCCGCCTTGATCTGGCTCCGGATGCACCGGATCTCAACGGCGCTTCGGCGCACGTCATCACCCCTTCCGAGCTACCACTCTCGGTCGCTTTGTCGCACGCCGCCGAACTCCTGCAAACGGCGGTGACGCGAAATCTCGATTGATGACCGGCGAGTCGAAGGCGGGCCCACGATTCTCCTCGCAAATCGCACCGCGCGTTTTCAAAGATCACGCGCAATGACCCGCCGCGCGCTTGTAAGCCTTTCGCTTGGTACCGTCGCCGCCAGTATCCTGGCGATTGTGCTGGCCTTGGGCGGTTGCACCAGCAAACCGGAAAAGCCCGCAGAGAAAATCCCGGCCGTTCCCGTCGCCAAGGTTGCACCGCCCGTTCCGGCGCTTCCGCCCACCGAGAAATTGCCGCCGGTCATGCTGGGCATCGACGTGCTGGAGATGGAGAACTTCGGTCCAATCGCGGACAAGAGAATCGGCCTGCTCACCCATCCGGCCGGCGTCAACCGACGTGGCGAGAGCACCATCGACGTCATCCGTCGGTCGCCCAAAGCGAAGCTCGTCGCGTTGTTCGCCCCTGAACATGGGCTGTGGGGCTTGGACAAGGCTGGCGACAACATCGCCGACACCGTCGACCGGCGCACGGGACTGCCGGTGTACTCGCTCCACGGCAAAACCCGCAAACCCACCAAGGAAATGCTCAAGGGCCTCGACGCGCTGGTCATCGATCTGCAGGACATCGGAACGCGATCGTACACGTTCATCAGCTGCCTGCGCTGGACGATGGAGGCGTGTTTCGAAAATAACGTGGAGGTGATCGTTCTCGACCGGCCGAATCCGCTCGGCGGTCTCAAAGTGGACGGGCCGCCGTTGGACTCGGATTTCATGAGCTATGTGGGCGCGTACCGGATTCCGTACGTCCACGGCATGACGATGGGGGAACTGGCCCGCATGGCCAAGAACGCCCCGAATGTGATGGCGATAAATGAGAAGATCCGCGAACGCGGCCGGCTGACGGTCATCCCGATGAAGGGATGGAACCGAGCCATGCGTTGGCCCGAGACGGAACTGAAATGGATCCCCACCTCGCCGTTCGTCCAGGACTACGCCGCGGTGGTCGGCTATGCGATGACCGGATTGGGCACGGAAATCGGCGGCTTCACCTGGGGCATCGGCATCAATCATCCGTTCCGCGGGATCGGATTTCCCAAGAAGACCCCCGACGAGGTCATCAAGGAGCTGGAGCAATACAAGATTGGCGGCATCAAGTTCAGCAAGGCCCAGGGCATCGCCCGGGACGGCAAAATCATTACGGGGGTCTACGTCGACGTCGCCGACTGGGACGCCTGGCATCCCACCGAACTGTCCTTCTACATGATGAAAACGGCCGCCAAGTGGAACGCGACCAATCCGTTCACCTTTGCACCGAATGACCGCGCGAGCATGTTCAACAAGCTCGTCGGATCCAATGCCTGGTGGAATGCGATCCGCGGTCAGGGTGCCCGGGTGGACGTCGCAGCGTTTCTGGCCGACTGGCAGACCCGCGACGCGATCTACCAGCAGCAAAGCAAGAAATACTGGTTGTACGAGTAACGCGGGACCACGCGCGGAAAGAAATCCGCCCGCCGTACTCCCGGTTACTTGTCAACTAACAGAATACTTGAGCCATACGCCCGGCCGGGCAGCTGCTGGGCGGGCGACCAATCCGTCGAGGATACTCTTCGTTGCCATCCCTCAAAGCCGGAACGTCTCCGACGAATATCCCGGAATGAGGAGCAACCCGGCCGCACCGCGACTACTTTTACTTCGCAGATGAAGTGGTCGCGCGGGCATTGCGGGCGAGCCATTCATTGTACTCGGCCCGCGGCATAAAACGCAGCGACGCGGAATTGATGCAATAACGCAGCCCGGTGGGTCTCGGACCGTCGTCGAAGACGTGACCAAGATGCGCCCCATCGACACTGCTGTGCACCTCGACCCGGGTCATGCCGAAACTGGAATCCGTGGTTTCCCCGACAAAGGCGGGCTCGATCGGCTTCGTGAAACTCGGCCAGCCCGTACCGGAGTCAAATTTGTCGCGACTGTCGAACAGCGGCGTGTCACTGCACACGGAAAAATACACCCCATCCTGGTGGTTTTCCCAATACTGGTTCTGGAACGCCCGCTCGGTGCCCTGCTGCCGCGCCACCCGGAACTGCTCGGGGGTGAGCAACTGGCGCCATTCGGCGTCGGTGTGCTTCACGACGGTCTTGCTCATGTCGATCACGACCCGCGAGGGCAGGCCGCAGGCTGATTTTTCGTCACCGGGCGCACAGTAGGGCGCGGCTTCCTTGGCGTCTTTTGATTTCATGGTTCGGTCTTCCGAAGCGGCCAGGCGACCGGCCGCGAAGGCGGCGAAGGCGGATATCAGGGAGAAAAATGCCGGGCGCTTCATCATGGGTTTACGAATAGGTCGATTATACGTTTTGGCAAACGGCGTGGATGCCGGCCTCGGTACGTAAGAGCCCTCGCCGTCACTTTTATTCCACCCGAACCTTCACCGAGCCATCGTGGAACTCATTCACAAGCGGCTCCCCGGCCTTGAGGCCGCGGGCGCGGGCCACTGGCTGTCCCTTCCCGTCCCGCACAATGGCATAACCCCGCTTGAGCACCGATTTTGGGCTGGCGGACTCAAGCCGCTTCCACAAGGCGAGCAGGTGATGCGATTCCTGTTGGACGCGCTTTTCGGGCGAAACGTTGGCCAGCCGCGAGGCGGTGACCGCGAGCGCACCCTTGCGCCGCTCGACGGTCGCGCGCATCGCCGACGCGAAGCGATTGCCGAGATCATCCAGGCGAAGCTGGCACTGTTCGATCGCGGCCACCGGAGTCAGCAACCGAAGGCGGCTGCGGGCATGGTCGAGTTTTTCCCGCCGACGTTCCACGGCTCCATCCACGCTGGCGATCATTGCCTCCGCCGCCTGCTCCACGCGCCCGGTGCAGGCCACAAAGTGGCTCGAGATCAATTCGGCGGCACCGCTCGGGGTTTCCGCCCGCGCGTCGGCGGCAAAATCGCAGAGGGTGAAGTCAATCTCGTGTCCCACCGCCGAAATGATCGGAATCGTACAGGCGGCCACGGCGCGGACCAGGGGTTCCTCATTGAAGGCCCACAAATCCTCGATGCTGCCGCCGCCCCGCCCGATCACCAGCAGATCGAAAATATCCAGCGATTGGGCCAGTCGCAGCTGCTCGGCCATTTCCCCGGCCGCCCCCGGGCCCTGCACGGTGGCCGGAAGCACCACGAGCCGGCCCCGCCAGCCCCGGCGCTGCAGGATCCGGATAAAATCCTGCACGGCGGCACCGGTCGGCGACGTGATGAATCCCAGTGTTTGCGGCAAGGGCGGAATTGGCTGCTTGCGGTCGGCGTCGAAGAGACCCTCGGCCGCCAGCCGTTGCTTGAGCTGTTCCAGCTCCTGCTGCAATCGCCCGGCGCCGTGCTCCACCAGCGCCCGCACCACCAACTGATACTGGCCCCGCGCCTCGTAGACGCTCACGGCGCCAAACGCCATTACCTGAATCCCATCGCGCAACTCGACCTTTTGCCGGATGGCGTCCGCCCGGAACAACACACACGCCAGCTGCGCACCCGCATCCTTGAGCGAAAAATAGACGTGCCCGCTCGCCTGGGCGCGCAGGTTCGAAATCTCCCCGCGAACCCAGCCCGGGGCCAGACCGCCCTCCAACAGCGTTTTTACCTCGCGGGTAAACTCGGTAACGCTTCGGACGCGGCCGCCGTCGTCGAGTGAAATCTCAGCGGCCCTTCTTCCCATAATGACGCCTCACGAGGTGAACAATCAGCCCAAGGGCCATCAGGCCACTCAGGCCGAGAAACGCCGCCTTGCCCTTGCCATGGAGGATGGCGTCGCCGAAGACGATAAACGCCGAGGCATAGAGAATCGAGATGCCCCATGAGATCCACATGTAGGTGAAAAAGCGAACCTGGGCCAGGCCGAGCAAATAACTCTGCAGAAAGAACGGCGGACCGGGGGTGATCCGGAGAAGCAGGGTGAGTTCGGCCTGTTCGGCCGGGACCACGACCGGAATCTTGTACTTGGTTCGGCTGATCATTTGCTCAAGCCAAGGGCGCAACCCGAACCGCGCCAGCCAATAGGTCAGGACAAGATTTATCGCAATCGCCGCCCCGGCGGCCGCAATGACACCCGGCAGACCCATCGTGGCCTCAAAGGCGGAGGCTGCCGTTAGGTTGAAGACACTGAGAGGAAATCCCACCGCCGGCAGCAGCGCCATGGCGCTGAAAAACGCGACCGGGCCGGCCGTTCGCAGCAAATTGATCCCGTCATCAATGGCCAAGCGCACGCTGAAATCGTGGATCTTCAACCACCAGAATCCCGTCGCCGCCACGACGCCAAGCACAAGGGCCGCCGTGATCAATTTCCAAGGGGATTGGTCGTTCGCCATAAGCCGTCAAGATGCGCCCAGCCGTTCGTCCCCGTCAAGGCCTGAGGATAGCTCGCCGGGGCAAAACAGGCTCGCGCTCCCTCGGCGGGAAAGCTGCAATGCCGCCGCCGCGCATGTCTCACGTTCGTCGTCACCCCGCCGCCCAGCTGGCTCGCCCCCTCTTCTTCGCCGGATTGATCGGCCTTGCCGTCATCACCCTTCTCGACCGGGGCAGCACCCGAATGTATGGCGAACCCTGGAACCGATTTTATTGGGTGACGGTGACAGTGCCGTTCCTGCTGCTGCTCCTCCGGCTGGCCGATCAAAGACCGTGGCAACTTCCCACCAAGGGGTGGCTCCTCCTGGCGGTGGCCGCCGCTGTGACGCTGTTTGCATCGGCCGGATTCAGCCCCTACCCTCGACCTTGCCTCCAGTTGATCGGATTGCCTCTCGCCGGTATCGTGAGTTTTCTTCTGGTCCACGACTGGCTGGAGGCAGATCCATCAAATCCTGCGCGGCTGGTCGCGTTTCAAACCGGGGCGGCCGCAACCGTGATGACGGTGAGCATCGGCTATTGGATCCTCGAATTAACCCATCGTAGTCGCGACGAGATTTTCTCCCGAAGCCTGTTCGATCTGCGCAATTCCCACCCTCTGGGCCACTCCAATTATACGGCTGGACTCGCGCTGCTCAGTCTCCCCTGGCTGGTATCGGCCGTGCCTAAGCACCGAGGCCCGCTTCGCCTCGCCCTGTCCTTCGCGACCGGCCTGGCCCTGCTGGCGTTGTTTATGAGTGGAAGCCGCGGCGGGTTGGCCGGACTCGGCGCCCTGGGGATCGGTGCGCTGCTTGGCGCCCGCCTCGGCCGCAAAAAATTTCTGGTTCTGGCGGCGGGGGCGATTGTGGCAGCCGCGGCGCTGGCCGTGGCCAATCCCCGGATCCGCGCCATGATCGTGCCTTCCCTGCCGGACGCCGAACCGAATCTAAGCACCGTCCAGCGTGCCGCCATGCTCGAGGCTGGATTCCTCATGGCCAGCGACCGACCGATCGTGGGTTGGGGTCCGGGCAGCACGCCATTGGTCTATCCCCGCTTTCGCCAGCGACTCGACGGAGGCGCCGAAAATGTGCTCCAGTTGCACAACACCCCGATCGAAATCGTCGCGACCAGCGGTTTGGCCGGCTTGTTGGTCAGTGCCGCCTTCCTCGGTCTGGCGTTCCGTCGCTGCTCCCACGCGCCCGTCGCCGCAGTGGCCCTGGCCGGATACGCCGTCTTCTCGCTGACCGACTTCCAATTGGACGTGCCGGTATTTGTGTTTGCGCTCGCGACGTTGGCCGCCGCACTCGCGCGACCAGGACCGGTGGCGGCGCCCCGCTTTGGCCGATGGATTGCCGGGGCGGCCTGGCTCGCGTTCGGCTTGGCCGTCGGTTTCGGTCGGCGCGATCCGACGCCCCGCCTCAATGTGGAAGCCCTGAGCCTCGCGCACGATCCCGCGCAGATTCCGCAGGCCGTCGCGCTGCTCAACCAATCGCTCGCCCTCAATCCCGACCAGGAAATCGCCCACTTCAATCTCGGCTGGCTCCTGCTTGTGGCGGATCCCGCCGCAGCAGAAAAACATTTCCGTGAAGCGGCACGCCTGGTACCCGACAAGGGCGGGGTCTACTTCGGGCTTGGCCTGGCGCGCCTGAATCAAGGCAATCGCGCCGGCGCCGACCGGGCGCTTGCGCTGGAGTGCCTGAACGAACCCCTTTTTCTGGCCTCACCGTGGTGGACCGTCCCCGAAATCGCGGCCGAGCAATCGGCGACTAGAGTGGTCTTCGCGCAACTGACCACTGAAGCCGTGAAAGCGCAGCAGACATCGGGTTGGGCCAGCCTGCAGGCAAAACGGCTGGGTACGCTGGCCTCGCAACTGGGAACGGTCTCTCCCGGCCCGGAAAAGAACTACCGGCGCGAGCGCGTGGGTTACCCCGTGCTGGTGCGGGATGCGAATCTGGTGCCTCCCGCTGATTTGTACGACGTGCGCGAGGACCCAAGGTTTGGGGAAAGTTTACCGTTTGCTTTACCGCACAAAGGCTGGCTCCCCTCGCCCTTGCTCGCCAAACTGCTCGACGGCTCACCCGCACCCGATCGTTAGCCGTCATGTCCCATCGCTCATCCAACAGTCTGCGTGAAACCACGCTGCCCGCGGTCCTGCTCGCCGGCGACGCCGTCGTTTCGCTGGCCGGACTCGCGGTCGGTTTCTGGTTACGGTACGCCACGCCCCTTGAAGCCCTGGGTCTGGAAGTCCGGGGTGCCCGCTTCGGAAACTATTTGCCGCTGCTGCTGCTGGGCATGGTTTTCCTGATCGCCGCCTTTGCCCAAGTGGGACTTTACGACGGCCGCATGCTCCTGCGGAAACAGCAGAACCTGAGCCTGCTCGTGCGCGGCACGGCGTACTGGTTGGTGACCTACCTGGCCTTCTCGCTGGTCATCAAATTCGACCCACCGATCTCACGTCTCTTCGTGGTCCTCGCGGCGGTGACGACTCTGATCTTCCTCTGGGTCTGGCGCGAGGCCTTCTATTTCTTGCTCACGCGTCCCGCCCTGCTTCCCCGCCTGCAACGACGGGTCGCCTTGTTGGGCTGGAACGAGGAGGCCCGCGCGCTGACGGCGGAGATCAACGCCAACGCCGCCCATCCCTACACGGTGATCGGCCATGTGGCCCTGGCCGATCCACCGGCTCCGGGAGCGCCCCCTTCCTTGGGCGCACTGGCGTCACTGCCAACCATCCTGGCCCGCGAGCGGATTGACGTGCTGATCGCGACGGATCTTGACCTACCTCGCCACGAACTCCAGCGCGTGACCGAGCAATGTGAGCGGGCCTACGTGGAATGGAAGGTGATGCCGACCGCATTCCAGATCTTCCTGAGCGGACTAAGCCTGCAGACGGTCGGAAGCATCCCCGTGCTGGGCGTGGAGGACCTCGCCCTCACGCGCATGCTCAATCGCGCGGCCAAGCGCGGCCTCGACGTCGTCGGAGCCCTCATCGGCCTCGTCGCCTCGGCCCCCGTCGTCGCCGTGTTGGCCGCCCTCATCAAGGCCGAGTCGCCCGGCGGACCGGTTTTCTTCGGCCAAACCCGCATTGGATCCGGTCATCGTCCGTTCACGCTCTACAAGCTGCGGAGCATGCGACCGGACGCGGCCCAGACGGATGCGGAACAGCAGAGCACGCAGCCCGGCGATCCGCGGCTTTTGCGGATCGGCGTGTTCATTCGCCGATGGAACCTCGATGAACTGCCGCAATACTGGAACGTGCTCCGCGGCCAGATGAGTCTCGTCGGACCTCGCCCCGAACGACCCCACCACGTCGAGCAACTCGCGGAGCTCATCCCTCACTATCTGCCGCGCCATCTCGTCAAACCCGGCATGACGGGCTGGGCTCAGGTCAACGGCCTGCGGGGTGCGACCGATTTGGAAAAACGGGTTCGTTACGACATCTATTACATCGAGAACTGGTCGCTGTGGCTCGACTGCCAGATCATCGCCCTGACTTTTCTTCGCTGGAAGAGTCCGGCCTGATCAAAGGCGCGGGGGCTGCCTCCCGACGCAACAATTTCCGCACGGCGCGCGACAAGGGTCCCTGCGGTTGGCTCGGCTGCAACGAAGGCGGCAAGGCCCCGCGCAGGCGAGGATCGACTAGCACGTGTAGCACCACGCTGCTGTCGGCATGCGGCACCAGCAGTCGGGGCTGGCCGGCAAAAATCGCCGGATCACCCGTTCGCTGAAATTCCTGGACGAGTCGAACCGGGGCATCGCGGTCCCTTGCGCGGGGCAGAACCAACCGCCGCATGACCTCGACCGAAAGACCCAGCCAGCCGATCAGCAGAAACAAACTCCAGGCGACCGCCGCGCCCCGAGCGCTGGCCCGCCAGCGTGGGACCGCTGATCGCACCCACGCCACCAAGAGCCATGCATTGGCCAGAGGGAGCAGTACCAGAAAATCCACATACCGCGATGGAACACCAAACGCGAATTCATCTCCGCCGCCCCTGGTCCAGGCGGCCGCCACCGCCGTCGCCACGCCCCAGCCGGCGAGCAAGAGCACCCAATCCTCCCCTGCCACTGGCTGACGGCGGCGCGCCAATCGCCCACAGACCGCCACGACCAAAGGCAGATTCAACGGAAAGGCCGCCCACGGTTGGGCGACATGAGGCCAGCCCAGCGCCCGTCCCAGCGGAACAAGAAAAGAACCCACCGAGGTCGCGCGCAATTCTGTCTGCGTTGGCGAAGTCCGCCAGAGCGCCAGCGCAATCACCAGGAGCAAAAGCGCCGGCCAGGATTCCCGCCACCACTCAGGGAAAGACGCACGCCGCTCGGCCAGGTGGAGCGCACTGAGCCCGAGCAACAAGACCGGCACAAATGCGCCCGGGGCCATCGCGACCAAGGCCGCCGTTCCCAAAGCCAAGCCGGTCACGGTTTGCACTTTCGTCCGGTTTTCGGTCCCGAGCAGCGCTAAGGCCGGCAAAGAAAATCCCAGAACGAAAAAAACCTGGGACTCGAATCCCCAGAGCACATTGTGCCACGCCAAATGGGGCAAGAACGCCATCACAACGACTCCCAGCACGGCGAGGCGACCGCGGTCCGGCAGGTTGCGTCCAAGCATCCAGGCCACGACGGTCGCGCAAGCGGCGCGCAGTCCGGCGTTGGCCACGAGTTGCACCAGCGGATCCCATTGCCCGTCGGCCGAGAAGAGCCCGAGATTCAGCAGGTGGGTCCAGAGAATGCGGTGCTCATTGAACGGCCGCAGCAGATCCATCGGCCCTAAGCTGCCGCTCAGCCAGGCCGGATAAAGCCACTGACCCTCGACAACCCACTGGTCCTGAAACG
>Ga0302323_100005363_pt1 | contig 10500 bp, 10 predicted proteins | sample Fen_T0_3_FD_201950 | JGI IMG/M metagenome (GOLD analysis project Ga0302323, IMG submission 201950) | Peat permafrost microbial communities from Stordalen Mire near Abisko, Sweden - Fen_T0_3 | ecosystem: Environmental > Terrestrial > Soil > Wetlands > Permafrost | place: Sweden: Abisko... | reverse complement strand
AGCGTGTTGATATCCTTTGTTGGGGTCTGCGCGCCATAGGCTAGCAAAGCAGCCGCGCCACCGATGATTTCCATTGGCGTTCGCTCGTCCAGCATGTTGTCGATCTCGCGAAGAAACGCGAGGATTTGATCGCGACCGAAGGTCCGCACGGCGGCGGCAGGCTTCAGGCTGCTTGGTCTTAGGCGTTTCAGCGCTTCGCCGCTCGCCGCCACATTCCCGCGCGCCAATTCCAGTTGGGACAGGACCTCGGCCATCGAGCCTTGACGGTGCGCTGGTGGCTTGGCCAGGGCTTGCAAGATGAGGTCTTCAATTCGGGTGGGCAGAGCGGGCCGGTACGTTGTGGGAGGCACTGGTTGATCGTTGATGTGCATGTTCATCACCGCATACATGCCGCTTCCATCGAATGGGCGCCTTCCCGTGACCATCTCGTACAAGATCACGCCGAGGGAGTAGATGTCGGTTCGGGCGTCGAGATCTTTCATGCTCATGCATTGCTCGGGCGACATGTAAAGAGGCGTGCCGAGTAGTGCGCCTGTTCGTGTCCGCGGGTCTCGGCCCTCATCGGGCAGTTGCAGCTTTGCAATTCCAAAGTCCAAGACCTTCACTTGCCTTTTCCCCGGGCGTCTCGGGTCGGAAATCAAGAAGAGATTATCGGGTTTCAAATCACGATGGACCACGTAGTTGTCGTGGGCCGCCGTCAGAGCGTCGGCTATCTGGCATCCCCAGTCGATGACGTCGTCTAGCGCGACGGGGCCGCGATCGAGTCTCTGCTTCAGGGTCTCGCCTTCGAGATACTCCATGACGATGTACGGTCTGGAGTCCTCGAATATGCCGGAGTCGTAGATTTCCACGATGTTGGGATGGCGGATGGCATTCGCAGCACGGGCTTCGGTGAGAAATCGGCTGACCATCTCTGGATCCGCGACGGCGTGTGAGGTGAGTACCTTTACAGCTGCTTGGCGTCGGATCCCCGGATGGGCGGCCAAGTACACCGTACCCATCCCGCCTTCTCCTACAAGACGCTGGACTACGTAGTTGCCAACAGTCGCCCCGATCACGTTGTGCCGGGCAGCATTATCAGCACACCTTCGCCCGTTTGTCCGCCCGTTTGTCATTTTTGCCCCGTAGAAAGGGTAGTGAAGCTATAGGACGACTGCCTGAGATCTGTGGACACGACCACCGCAGACGAGCCTCTGCGCGCCGCCCGCACCGGCTGCCGAATTTGCTCGGAAGCAAGTCGAAATACGGCCTGGCGTGTTCCCGTATAATGCGACGACATTCAACCCTGGAGGCTCATCCCATGCGAACGCGATCGACCCTATTCTTGAACCCCATTGCAATCGGCGCGGCCCTTATCGCACTCGACGTTGCTCCGTCCGTCGTTGCATCACCCGCCGCTCCGACGCCCGCCGAGGTGTGCGGGATGCTGAGCGGCGCCGACGTGAAAGAGCTGCTCGGCAAGCCGGCCAAGGCCGAGCCCAAGGAAGACAACACGGGGTCGACCTGCCTGTGGCTCGGCGACCACGCCTCGCTCAGCGTGACGGTCGAGACCGATGACCTCCTAAAGACGAAGGTCTACGCGGTCAAGAACCAGACCGCTGCGGAGCGCTTCGAGTACATGAAGAAGGAGGTCGCCGCCAAGCGCGCCAAAGGGGTGCCGGGGATCGGTGACGATGCCGTATGGCAGTCGAATCTCCTCTGGGTACTCAAGGGCAAGAAGGTCGCCACGATCAGCATCAACCGCAAGGGCACCTTCCCCGCCGACGATCTGCCCGGGGCCAAGGCCGCTGCTGCCAAGGTCGTGGCCAAGCTCTAAGCGCCACGGCCACCCTCGACGTGCAGAGTGGCCCCCTTGCACTAGGCACCTCGGCGATGGGAGCCGTCTGACACCAGCCACCTAGAGGGGGCGATTCTTCTTGGCCAGCTGGGAGACGTGGTACAGGAAGACTGCGCCGGCGGTGGCGACGTTGAGGGAATCGACGGCGGGGGCTTGGGCCATGGGGATGGTGACCAGGGTGTCGCAGGCGTCGCGCGTTTGCTGGTCGAGGCCCGGGCCTTCGGCGCCGAAGAGCAGGGCGATGCGGGCTGGCGGTACGAAGTCGGCGAGGGGGATGGCGTGTTCGTCCAGTGCGGCACCCACCAGCGCCATGCCGTGACTTTCCCGTAAGGCCAGCAAATCGTCGGGCCAGCGCGTGGCCCGAATCATGGGCAGCGACAAGACAGCCCCGGCCGAGGTGCGCACGGCCTTGCGGTAGAAGGGGTCGGCGGAACGAGGTGAAAGCAGAACGGCATCGGCGCCGAAGGCGGCTGCGTTGCGAGCCATGGCGCCCACATTGTCGACGTCGACGAGATCTACCAGCACCACCACGGTGCGGGCCTGGGCTGGAATGGCCACCTGGCGGGGCCGCTCGGCAATGGCCAGACAGCCGCGATGGACGTGGTAACCGGCAATGCCGTCCATCACAAGTTGTGGCACCACGAAGACGGGCAGGTCGGGCCTGGACGAAAGTGCCGATTCCAGCGCAGCCAAGCGGGGCGCTGTCACCAGCACCGAGCACACGTGCAGTGGCGTGGCCAGCAGCTTGCGCACGATGAGCTCGCTCTCGGCGACGAAGCGCCAACTGTCGGCGCCCAGGCGGCGGTCCTGCAAATTGCGGTAGTCGGCCAGTCGGGCATCATCGAGGGCCGATTCGGTCAGGAAGTGGAGATCCATGGGTGGGGGGCGGTCCTGATTGTGGTGGAAGAGGCGGCGTATAGTTGTAACCTGCCGCCTAGAAAATGAAACCTGTCGTCGTCGTCGGTGCCGGCATTTCCGGACTTGCTCTCGCGTTCGAGCTGCGCCGTTTGGGCCTGCCCGTCCTGGTCCTGGAAGGCGACCGCCGCGCCGGCGGCAAGATCGAAAGTGACCACCGCGACGGCTACCTGTGCGAGCGCGGCCCCGCCAGCTACCTCGACCGCTCGGGTAGCATCGCCGCCGTGGCCAAGGCCCTGGGCATCGAAGGTCGGGTTCTGTTGGCGGGCGATGCGGCCGAGCGTCGGTTGGTGGCCGCAAACGGTCGTTTGCACGACACCCCCGCGACGGCAGCTTCCTTTGTTGCCTCGTCGCTCTTGCCCTGGACTGCCAAGTTGCGCGCGGGCCTGGATCTGGTCTTGCCACGTGGGCCATCCGCGCACGGCCAGGATGAATCGGTCGCCGCCTTCGCACGCCGCCGCCTGGGCAGGGTGGCGGGCGAACGTCTGTTGCAGCCGCTGGTCTCGGGCCTGTACGCCGGCGATCCCGAACAGGTCAGCTTGCCTGCTGCCTTTCCCTTGGTCGCTGCCATGGAACGCGACCAGCGCAGCTTCATGCTGGCCATGCGCAAAGAATTTGCCGCTGCCAAACGCAAGGCGGCCCCGCGTCTGGCTTCGTTTCGTGACGGGCTGGACGAGCTGCCGGCGGCGCTGGCCGCGCATCTTGGCCAGGACTTGCACCTGGGCACGCGCGTGCTGCGGGTCGGGAAGGACGAGTCGGGGTTTCGCGTCACCGTCGACGACAATGGCCAGACGCAGATGTTGCAGGCGGAAGCGCTGGTCATGGCGATTCCCGCCCACGTCGGGACCTCGGTGCTGTCGTCGCTCGATGGCGCCATCGCCGGTCTGCTGGCCCGAATCCCGTACGTGCCGGTGACCTTGGTTCATCTCGGCTATCCCGAGGCGGCCTTACCGCGACCGCTCGACGCCTATGGTTTCTTCGTACCGCCGTCCGAGCCCTTGCGCGTGCTGGGCGGTATCTTCCCGTCGCAGTTCCTGGCGCAGCGGGCGCCGGCTGGCTTCCACCTGTTTTCGGTTCGGACGGGCGGGGCTCGCCATCCCGAGGCCTACACCATGCCCGAGGCCGACCTCGTGGCTCTCGCCCACGGGGAATTGCGCGGACTCATGGGCCTCGAGACGGCGCCATCGTTCGTGCACATCGTCCGCCATGAACGCGCCTTGCCCCAGTACACGCTGGGGCATATGGACCGGGTCGCTGGTTTGGAGGAGGGCGCCCGGCGACACCCCGGGCTTTTCTTCCACGGCAACGCCTACCACAACGCCGGTGTGCCCGAGCTGGTCAGCCGTTCGTTGAAGCTCGCCGTTCGCGTGGCCAGCTTCGTGCAAAGCCCGTCGCGGGGGTGAATCCACAAGACCATCAGGCTGCCATCACCACCACGCCGGCAAAGGCCACCACGGTGCCCGCGATTTCCGTTGCTGACGCCCGTTCGCCCATCGTGATGGCAGCGATGGGAATCAGCAGCACGGGAACGAGAGACATCAACGTGCTGGCCACCCCAACGGGAAGAAGCTGCGCAGAAAGCAGACCCAGTGAAACCCCCAGGAAGGGGCCGAACAGCGCGCCCGCAGATAGGAAGACCAGGGCCACGCGTACCGAACGCACCCGGGCGGCGCTGCTGACGTCGGCAGGCGTATTCAGCGCGCCCTCGAGCAGCGACCAGAGCGCGGGCAACTGGCCCGCAATCGCCGCCACTGCGATGAAGCCCAGCAGTCCCGCCAACACGCGAACCTGGGTCGCCGTGAAGCTGTCCAGGCCGTGGGCGCCATGCTTGGCCAGCAGCAAGCCCGCGGCCTGCCCGGCCGAGCCGCCTACGGCCAAGAGGATGCCTGTGCGCTGGGAAAGGCGTCGCTTGGGCGCGAGCGAATCCGGACCTTTGCCCATCACAGCTAGGAGGATTCCGACCACGGTCACGCCCATGCCTGCCAGGGCGCGCGCACCCAGCCTTTCCCCCAGGAACGCGTAGCCGGCCAGCGCGGTCATGGCCGGTACGCTGGCGTAGATCAGCATGGACAGGCGGGCGCCGATCAGCACGAAGGCCTGGAAGAGCATCAGGTCTCCCACCACGAATCCAACCAACCCCGACAGCGAGAGACCCATCCACGCCGCCTGAGTCAGGCCCGACGGCAACGCGTGCCCGGTGCGCACCAGCGACAGACCCACGAATAGCAGGGCCGCCACCGCCAAGCGCAAGACGTTGACGGACAAGCTGCCGATGCGCTTGCTCGCCGCTTCGAAGGAGACCGCCGTCATGGCCCACAGGCCGGCGGTCGCCAAACCGGCGACGATGCCCAAGGAGCTCAAGGTGTGTTCGCCCATTACATCAGGAAGAACTTGGCGTTGGCGTTGGCCTTGACGACGCCATCTTGGGAAACACTGGCTTCCAGCGCGTAAAGGGGGTTCATGTCCTTGACGATGCGGGCCTGGATTTCCACCGGCGAGCCGATCAGCACCGGACGGCGAAACTTGACCACCAGCTCGGCAGTGACTGCCTGCAACCCGGCGGCAAACAGACAGTTGGCCATCGCACAATCCATCAGGGTGCTGATGATGCCGCCGTGAACATACCCCGGGTAGCCCTCGAAGCTGTCGGGGCAGGGGAAGGTGGTGCGTACGCCCCCGTCGGGCAGGTCCGAAAATACCATCTTGAGACCGGCGGGATGGTTGGGCGCGCAGGCGAAACAGTGCGGGTGCGCGCGATCGCGCAGTTCGTGCCCTTTCGAGGGAGGGGGCGGCGCAGTCAGATTGGGGACGTCGATTTTCGAGGGTTCCATGCGTGTGCCGAGCACTGTAGGTCGGGCGCGTGCGCAATGCCAGCGGCAGGGATGCGGCAGGGACAGATGCGGCAGGGGCGCCTGCAGCCCCAGCCCGGGCGTGATACGATGAGCGAGGCAACATCGAGGAGAACCCCGCCATGACTGACTTGCCAACCAATCCCTACCAGGCGCCGCTCGCGGATCTCAACGCTCGGCCCATGCCGACTGGCCAAAGCGGATCGATCGAAGACGCCGTTGCCGGAAGGTACGATTTCGATATCGGCGACGTCATGCGGGAAGCGTGGTGGCTGACCCGCGGGATGAAAGGCTCCTTCTGGGCGGCGGCAGCTTTGATCTACGCTGTCCTGTTCGTCGCCATGTTCATCGGCGCGGCCATCGCCGGCAAGAGCCCCGTCTTGGGTGTGGTCATGAATTTCGTCGTCGGCTTGGCAGCGCCCGCCTTGTTCATCGGCCTGGTCGCCATGGGAATCCGTCGCGCCGCCGGACTGCCTGTCAGTTTCGCCACTGCCTTCAGCTGTTTCGACCGGACCGTGACAGCGCTGCTGGCGGGATTTCTCACCACCATCCTGACCTACCTCGGCATCTTTCTGCTGATCATCCCCGGCATGTACCTGGCCATCGCCTACTGCATGACCATGTTCCTGATTGCCGACCGCAACCTCGGTGCCTGGCAGGCCATGGAGACCTCGCGCCAGGCGGTTACCAAGCGCTGGTTCAAATTCTTCGGCCTTCTCCTGTTGGTAGGCCTTCTGGTCGGCGCCAGCGCTCTACCGCTCGGCATTCCGCTCATCTGGACCATCCCCTGGGCCATCAACGTGCTCGGCGTGGTCTACCGTCGCACCTTCGGCGTCGCCCAAACCGTGTAACGGCGGTCGTCGAGGCACTTTGGGGCCGGTCCTGCCAGCGAATCGAGCGCGGAGGTCTTCGTCTATGAAACGAGATGTTGTCTTCTTTCTCACCGCGGCCTCGTTCATCGTTCACCAGGGCTGTGAAGGTCACGGCACGCAATCACGAAATGGTAGCGGCGGGGCCGCGGGGCAAACCGTGGGCGGGGCCGGGGGCACGTCGACCAGTTCGGGTGGTGCGGCCGCCGCCGGTGGCGCCAACCAAACCGGTGGAGCGGCCGGCGTGGGTGGTGTGGTCACTGCGGGCGGAAGCAAGGTTTCGGGCGGAAGCAGCGCGATGGGGGGTACGTCGAGCGCCGGAGGGGCGCTTGCGTTTGGGGGAAACAAGGGCTCAGGTGGTGCGGGTGCTCGTGATGCCGGCGCTGCAATGGGAGGGACCAGCGCGACGGGAGGCACCACGGCTGCTGGTGACGGGGGGACGGCCCAGTGGCCGCAATGCTTCGCCACCGACAAGATGCCGGCCGACGATGCGGTTCTCAAGCAGCGGGCCGCCAGCTCGGACTACGCCACCCAAGTCGCCTTTGGCGGCGTGGCCATGATCATCGGGCCGACTCGGCAGTCTTGCCTCACCGACACGTTGACCAAGTTCGACGTTCAAGATTTGAACGGCGAGATCAAGGACGTGGTCGAGAAGCTGCAATTTCCCGGATTTCTCGATTGGACCCGTGGCTACTACATGAATTGGGTCATCCTCAATAGTGGCATCCCCGGTGCGACCCTTGCCGACCAAGGTGGTCACCAGGGCGATCGCTACGGTCACATGAACTTCGAATCCACCGAGGAATGCCCGTGCAACTGGGGAACAGGTGACAGCTCGAACCGTGGCAATGCCCTTCACGAAAGCATCCACGCCTTGCAGGCCGAGCTGTGGGCCTTCAACAACGAAGCGTCGGGCTGGATTCACGAGGCGCACAACTGCTATCTCGGGACGCAAAGAGCATTTTACGTGGGAAACAAGTACACCATGGGCTACGGGGCTGCGGCGGCACTGCAGATGCCCCACGTACCCATCGAGTCGATGGGACTCAACACTGATGATTCGGTCGCCGGACCTGCCGATCAAAATGCCAAGACCTACGTCAACAGCATCGTGCGCTACGGTTTGGAGATCTTCTTCCTCGACCTGAACCTGGAAATGGGCCGTGGCTTCGTCAACTGTCTGTGGATCGATGGCAGCAAGGCTGGCAAGCCAGATCAACGGATCAGCAGCAGCAAGTCGGTGTTCCAGACACTACAAAGCTATGCTGGAGCAGCCGGTGCCGCAAACGCAGTCATGACCTTCGGGGCCCGCAGCGCGATCCTCGACTTTGCGGGCTGGACCGACGTTGTTCGCAGCACCATGAAAGGAAACTGGAACAGCGCCTATTGGTTCTACATGTTTCCGGGGGGCGACGGGACCACTACCTTCAGCCCACCCACCAAGCAGATCCCGCACCATCAGGGCCGGAATATCATACCCATCAAGGTCGATTCCGGCGCCACCGTCGTCACGGTGGAATTCCTACCCGATGCTACGGGCAGCAAGGGCACCAAGGAGTTGATGGAAGCGCAGCTTGTCTACCGGAGCGCGGACGACAAGCCGATTTATGGCACACGCTTCTCGAGTGGCCAGAACAGCGTCGATGTGTCGGGCGGGGTACGTAACGGCGTCGTCAATCTCGTCGTGGGCGTCACCAATCCCAATGCCGACACGGGCAGCGACGATGGATCGAACAAAGGATTCGATGCCCAAGAGCACTTCAACTACAAGGCGCGTATCGTCGCTGGCGGCACCATCGCCCCCACCAGCACCCGGCCCTGGTGATGGGCTGCGCGGTCGCCACCCTGCTGGCCTTGGCGTTGGCTGTGGCCAGCTGCCAAAGGCCGTCGTCGCGACCTTTGCTTGCGAATCCTGCCGGCGCGGATGCGGGATCGTCCCTTCCCTGCCGGACCCTGTCCAGTCGTCTGTGCGCGCAGTTCGGCCAAGTCTCCGACGTGTGCGCGCTGGCTGGCGAAGAGACCCGCACCTTTGCCTCCGAACGCTGTGCCGCCATGCTCGCCCGTTACGAACAGACGGCTTCGTCGGCGCTTCGCTTTACGGAAGGCCAAAGGACGTTGCGCGCGCACGAACAGACCCTTGTCCACAGCTTGGCGCCAAGCCTCGGCCCACCCGACGCACCCGTGACCCTTGTCGTATTTGCCGATTTCGACGACGGCGACTGCGCCCGCGCTTCGCCCATGGCAACGACGATCAAGAATTTGTACTCCGACCGCGTACGCTTGGTCTTTCGACAATTTCCTCTGGCCGTTCATCCCAACGCGCATCTTGCCGCCGAGGCAAGTCTGGCGGCCCACGCCCAAGGCAAATTCTGGGCCTTCCACGATCTTCTGTTCGGTAATCCGCAGGCCCACGATCGGGCTGCCCTCGACCGATATGCGCGCGAGGCGGGCCTTGATTGCGCCCGCTTCCGCAAGGCACTCGACCAGCGAAGCTTTGCGACGGATGTAGACGCCGACATCGACCTCGGCCACAAGCTCGGCATCGACGCCGTGCCCGCCGTGTTCGCGAATGGCAGGCGGGCTCTCGTTCCCTACGGCGTCGATGAGCTTTCTCGACTCGTAGGAGGCTCTGCGGACAATCGCTAGGGAAGCCACGAAAGCACCGAACGGTGATGCGACTTGGCTACTTGCCGTGCACGACGGTGCAGGCTTGATAGTAGATCCCCAAGGCCACCAAGGTTGGTTTGAACTCGACGCTGTGGACTTCGGTGATCGATCCGGCCTTCTTGGCCGCGTCCAGACTGGCATCGCCCCAGGCGACCGCGCCGATGATTCCCGTCGCGCACGCCTGACCCATTCGGTCCCCGGTGCGGTTGGCCCCCGTGATTTCGGTGCGGTCCATGTTATGCGGCATATTGGTGCTGTTGTAGAAGATACCAACCGGATAGCCGGTGCCGAGGCACCCAGCCAAAGAAAGCAAAACGAGTCCAAGAGTGATTGGGTGCAAGCAACGCATCGTCGGTCTCCTCTGCGCTTCTCAGCGCCGTTCGCATCGTCGATTCAAGCCGTGCCAACCATGACAAGCGTCAGCATTGCCCCCGTATGATTCGAAGTCCCACCAAAGGGTTTCAAAATAACGGGGTAAAGGGCCGGGACGACAAGAGCCTGCACGCCTCCTCGTGGTGCTCGAACCGACTCGGGAGCGCGGGGCGCGCTCGGCTACTGGACGCCCAGTCGGTGCAGGAAGGCCTTGTGCTCGGTATCCAGCGGATGACCCGTAAATGCTTGCACCGAAGTGGCAACATCTCTGGAGTTGCCGGGCGACAGGATCTCCGTGCGGTACTTCAAGCCCAGCGCGGGATTCATGTAGCCGAGCGGGGTGGCGGGGTCCTCGAAGACGGCCGCCAACTCGGCCACGATGCTGTCGGCCCAAGCGTAGGAATAGTAGCTCGCATCGTAGCCCCAGGTGAGGATGTGCTGGAACGAGCTGAGGAAGCCGCTGCCTTCCGGGAGCGGAAGGTAGGCCACACGGATGGCCTGATTGGCCATGCTGCTCAAGTTGTCGGGGCTGTCCGCTGCCGGGATCTGCGTGGCGTCGGCGAACAAGTGCAGTATGAAATCCGTCTTGCTCAAGTAGGCCGCGACTTGAGATTCTGGCACTGGCCCTTGCCCCGTTGACCATCCTGACCGATGCTTGCGGGTCATGAGAACACGCTTGCTGCTTGGCCTTGGTCTTGGTCTGTCCCTTTCCTGCGCCACGTCCCCGCCGGTCGAGTCGGATCGCTTGGCGCTCAAGCGCGTTGTCATCTACCGCAATGGCGTTGCCTATTTCGAGCGCGAAGGTCACGTCGATGAAGAGCGCGTGACCTTTCGCGTGCGGGGCGACGAAGTGGGCGACTTCCTCGCCAGCTTCGCGGTCATGGAAAGAAACGGCAGCTCGGTGCGAGCGGCATCCTTTCCGCTGCGCAAAGAGGAGGACGTGGCGCCGGAGCCCGAGAAGAAGCCTGACGCGAGTGTGGCGCCCAGAGAT